>ENA-UOXB01000135-UOXB01000135.1-bioreactor-metagenome-genome-assembly--contig:-NODE-135-length-83929-cov-13.266245_pt1 | contig 83929 bp, 88 predicted proteins | sample MGYA00238158_ERZ761615 | MGnify/ENA primary metagenome ERZ761615 (study PRJEB28904, sample SAMN06267902) | bioreactor metagenome | isolation source: Joint BioEnergy Institute, California, USA...
GGGGTGGGGGGGGGGGGGGGGGGGGGGGGGGGGGGGGGGGTGGTTCTCGACGTTGCGGTGGAATTCGAGGGGTTGGATCCGCGACACTCGTGGAGCATCCACGCAACCACGACGGCCAGCAGCACCAGCTCCGCGGCCAGCGGATTCTTGTTTGTGTCTTCCGTCGCTCTTCTTCTGACTGGCAACAGGCCCGGAGAGGAACAACGGAGCAGCAAAACGAGCTGCCTGGCTAGCAGGCTTCCAGAAGCATCATCCAGCGACACGAAGCGGCATGACCGTCGCGAGCCCACCGCACCCACCGGCATGGGTCCAGTACGTCACCCGCTGCTAGCGCTGCGCTCTGGCCCGACCATCCTGGCCCTCAGCACCTAATGTGCACTCTATGCGAGATATGCAGCCGCTTCCCAGATGGCTTCAGAATCGGAGAGCGGACGACCAGAAGGGCTGCTTTGGAGAACAGAGAGAGAACAGTGCTGGCGGCTCGACGGGGTTGCTGACCGGTACGGAGCCCCCGGGAGTCAGCACCGCGGTCCACCGTCCGTTGCTATGGCCAAGGGTCTGCTGTTCTGCTAGTCGAGACTCGAGACGCGTGGAGGTTTGTCGAATTCGTCACCGGCCCAGACTGATCGGGTACAGACGATTTCCTCCATTGGGCACCGTGCCCCGGGTACGATACAGAGTACATATACCTCGTGTTTCCTACCACCCTGTCCAAGCTGTGGCTCTTCAAATACCTTGATTCCCTCAATCAGGACTAAGCCAGTCGCGGCTCTGGCATCACAAGAAGCTGCTTGACATGTCGTATATCACGAGCACTCCCTCCAGCCCCCACGAGGAACGCGAACGCGTGCGTCGTGCCTGCACCCTCAGAAACACGCAGCCTTTGGTCTACAGTAGCATGGTTGTTGACGTGGATAATATAATAATAATAATAATGCAGACACAGGGACAGATAGCCTCTGCGCATACGCAACATCAGACGCAGTACAGTACTAGATCCCGTGAATAGTTGAATAATAATAACGCCTATTATGCGTCCCATCCCCAGCGCCTTTCTTAGTTGTCATGTATGTCTGAGCAGTCAGCCTTTCTTTGCTCTCGTTATCCTGCACCGCAATCCATAATCCATCAGCATCCTTGGTTTAGAATCCCTCCTCCAAGTCAAATCGTCGATCGATGGAAAATCCGTTCCACTCCAGCTGGCTAACCTAACCTTATCGACCGGGGCCCTTTTAGGTCGATCTCGCAACTTTAAAAAAAGAAATTCTTCTCTGCAGCAGCGCTCACCCCTTTTTTTGTCATGATGATCCTGGATTATTCCTCACATGGCGTGCAGGACGGACGGGATCCTTGTCCAGAGAAACTAAGAAAGGACCCTTTTTCAAAGTCATCTAACTGTGTACCGAAACAGCTCCTTCGGGAATCGGGACGGGAACGCGTGCCATCTTTAGACACAGGCAGCGCTTACCGAAGTGGCCCTGGTGCATGCGCTTGTCCGAGGACGGAAAAGTCCAAAGAATAGGTCCATGGACCGGACCCAAGTACGACTTGACGATTACGATTGTCAGGTCGGGTACAAGTATTGAGTATTATTTTGCCTTTGTATACATGCGGAGTGCCATAGTAATAACAATGAAAAAATAAAGATGCCGCCCAGGTTGTACGAGATGCAGGGTCATCAGAGGAATTTGGAAGAGAACCGCCGTTTGCAGAGTGCAGGCCGAATCGCCGATCGGAGAGAGATTGGAAAAATCCAAGACACCTCCGGGGCTACCTACCTATCGGGAGGATGGTTGTCGACCGGCGGTTTTTGATAGATGGTCAGTCAGTCAGCTGATCTCTCTTGAGTCTCTTGCTCTGCCGGATATGGCGATATCAATACTGTAACTATCATATACAGGATTTCCGTAGTCTTGAAAAAATTCTGCAGCTCGGATCTTTTGCCCGCAGTTGCTTCTGAGCCATGGAGTGCTCCCTATGGTACAGGGCTGTCAACCTGTGGGCGATCCTCTCCCTGCAAGGTTCCAAAGCTGGGAGTTCCCACCTGGGCGCTCTGTTGTTCAACTTGTTCTCCCGCAACGGAATGGTCGCCCGTCGCGGTTGTTTATATCCGCATACCTCCCTCTCTTCTCTGCAAAACAAAGCTCATTCATATACACACATACATGAAAGCTCTTTTCAAAAAAAAAAAAAAAAAAAAGCTCCAGGTCCTCGATCGTAGTAATTACGATCTGATGGGACCGAACAAAAAAAATCCCTGATCGACCCTCTGTCACTGACTCACCTCCGGAGGTTCGTCGATCCCAACGTGTTCTAACACCAACAACAGGGCAGTCTGCACAGATAAAGCGGCACGCACGAGTACTGCAGACCTCAAAGTTCCAAAACCCCGGGTGCTTCGGGCTTCGCGAATCAGTGAATAATAATAGCCACAACCCACGCCAGCGCGGCGCGGCGCGCGAAGATCACCGGCAGGAAGAGGAAAAACACCAAAACTAAAAACTAAAACAGACACGCACGGGAGACGGAAACCATGGTCCATGGACCGTCGGGACCCATGGCCCGGTTCTCGATGCTTCCAGGCCAGGCGCCCAGCCCAGCCCAACAGGGTCAAGTCGGGCCTTTAAAATAAAACAAGGGAGCTCTATGTGGGGAACAATTCAACAAACAGTAATACAGTACAATCCACGACAAGCCCTTTTTTTTCCTTTTTTGTTTATTCTTTTTTTTGGCCCCCACGGGAGAGAGAGAAAAAAGGAAAAAGAAAACATGGTTCCTGGCAAGGCAACAGGAACAGGGTTCCGCATAGCCCTGTCTCCAGGGTCGAGTTCTGGATCATCCGTCATCGTGATTGGCCCCGGTTCCTGGATGCTGATACTTTTTATTCTGTTTTCCAGATTGATTATTATTATTATAACAGAAAAAAGGAAGAAAAAGGAGAAAAAAAATTCACTTTCCACCATTTGTCCTGATTTGATTCTTGTGATGAGCGCGTCATGCACTCCGTACATTATTATTAGATTTCAAACACCGATTCGCTGTCGTGATGTCAAGTACGGAGCTCCGAATATGCAGGCAGATCCTGAGATCTGTTTACTCCGTACCTTATCTATCTGGAAGCGAAGTTGGCCTTATATCTTGCATTTCGTGCATACAATCAGGATCGTAATACGTCTGAATTTATACACCTTCATTCGAGCCTATCGATGTCATGCCAACCTTCTACTACTGAGTATGCTTACGGAGTAGGTGCAGCGTTATATGCACAGTATGTACTGTACTGTATATACTACATCGCAATTGGCAAGAGAAGTAATAACGAGGGACAAAACAATCAGAAACCCTGCTATAACTCCGTACTCCATACACGGTACCTAGCTGCCTAGTACCGAGACCATCCTAATCCATTCCCCCAGCCTGAAACAGGGTCATGCGTTTCTCCACACCGGCCGGTTTCTCACTTTCTCTTTCTCAGCCTAGCACCCTGAACTCTGAAGTTTGTGTCGCGTGTCACCATCACTGTTTACGGAGTAGTAGTACGGGCTCCGTGCGGTCCATGCGGCTCTTCAGAACTCAAGTCGGATCCAGTCTGCCGGGTTCTAGAGCTTCCAGATTATTGCTCGCGTAGGGAGTAGGGGCCATACAGTAGGGGGAAGCACCGTACTCCGTAAAAATAAAAAAAATTATTGGAGCTCCTGTGGGGCCTGGGAGCCGCGTCTGCTTTTCTTTTCCAAATTTGTGCGGGAGGATCAATATGTCTTAGTCAAGGCTAGGTACCTAAGTCTGAGCTGTCGTTATCCTGATGTGGGAAATTCAAAACATTACGGAAAGAATTGCAGATTTTTTTTTCTCTTTTCCAGATCCATTGATAATAATCTGCTACCTGGTTGTGTTAAACAACGAAATTGTGTTCAACGCAACAGCAACCCTGTGGGCGTTAATCATTATTATGATTTGTGCAGCAAATTATAATAACCTCCCTACCTCTTACACACTTGACTGAAAATAGTAGGTTCAAGCACGACACCACTTGCCTACCCGCAGGAGGCTTCGCTGCTTGAACAAATTGTTCGCTACCCTCTCCATACATTATTATTATTACTATTAAGGTAAATGGTTTTCGTCCTCCACGGCTCCTCTGGCCGAACCAGGACGCGACAGAGCAGCTGCATAGAGCTGCGGCGATAAATTTACTGTACTGAGTGCGACGTGCTGTGTACTGTACGTGCATAGAGACAAAAATAAGAACCCGAGAAACCTGAGACCCCCTATCCTGTCTTGGCTCAGGAACCACATTCCAATCCAAGTTCAACCAAACAGGGAAGTTAGTATATAAAGTAGACAGCAGACAATTGGACATTGGCTTGGACTGTAGGCTTTTGAACAAACCAGCGACTGTCGGCCATCAACTTTAGATATGTTTCGAGAGATTAAGAGTGAGAACGAGAGAGAGACATGCGTACTCCATAAATCTGCAAGGAGACAACTTTGTAAATACATTACCTATCCCTCCCTACCTTCCTATGGCATCTTAGGTAGGCATCTCCATTACTACAGTACCTCAATGTCGCTTACAGAACAAAATCTACACTATCAACCTGATAACCTATGAAAAAGAGAACAGTGTATGAAGTGCAGAGGACCAAGCTTTCTCAATGAAATCAAGGCCTTTCCTTTTCCGCCCCAGGCACACAGAACTGCTTTGCTGGCTGGATGGAGCCTGTCATACATACCACGCTGGCCACAGGACGCAGGCATGTACAGTACTACTGTACTGTTGCAGAATGATCATCACTACTGACTATATGTAAAGCTTCCTTTTTTCACTAAGTCAGGTAGTTAGGATTATCAATGTGCCAGGTATCGATATCAAATAGAGACAAATGAATAAATCATCTACCGCGCCTAAGCACCCGCTTCCCTGATTTAGGTATTGTACCTACCAGTGCCTTTTCTAAGAATTCGATCGTTGGAAAATCCATGGGTTCCTCTCCCACCCCCGCTTAGTCTCAAATCAAATCCCAGATAAATTAAAAAAGATACAAGATAGTCAGTCACTGTCACGCGTTTCTAGAGAAAAGAAAGAAAGAGACCTTTTTCCCTTCCGATCCCAAATACCTTCCTGCTTAGTTGGGCCCGGAAGTTCAAGGATGAGATCCAATTTCTTCCACCCCCCCCCCCCCCCCCCCCCCCCTACCCACCCTCTCTCTCCCCCATAACAGAGTAGCGATGAACCAATCTAAATATTATGTTTGCAATACACAGACAGGACCGTCTCAAGATCCAAGACTCTTTCTCATCTCATCTCACTGAATCCGTTCACGACCCGTTTGTACTGCACAAAGAAGGAATAAAAAGAGGAATAGAACGTTCGTGGAATGTTCAGCTAGCTACAGAGTTGATATAGTAGAGATCCAAAAGCTGAATTATTGTTACCGTTTTGACCTTCTCAGAAGACTTCCTTGGGGCTCATATGATAATCCACGGGAGCAGCCCGCAGCTTATGGTTGCCATGCCACCTAGCTAGGCTTTATAGACGAAGTTACCGGTCAGATAGGTTCATCAAGCAGGCTTGACATATAGATTCGATGGTAGCCAGGTCAGGTAATCATCTACAGTCTAGTAAAATCATCAGCCAGAACACTCGTCTTACTCCCTGCTCAACTTGAAATACAGCTACGCTAGATGGATCAAGCAACATGGCCGACCAAACCGATGACTTGCTGCCTAAATCTGGTGATACACAGCGACATACTATCTAAGGTACCAAGGAAAAAAGACCGTCCACTGGTTTAGGATATTACTTGCTCCATACCGGTACATAGCATCACTGAATCTGATTTTTTTTGTATTCGAATGTCCTCCACCGTCACACTCAAAGGTCCCTCGTATCCTTCAAAGAGGCACAGAACGAGAACCGAGAAGAAAAGACAAAATAGCAACCGGGCCATCACGCCAAAAAGAGGAAATAGACCCGACACAAGTATAGAAGGGATGGTAAGTTCATCATGTCGACGAGAGGAATAGTCGACGGGGTAAGAGATCGTTTACGCCATGTAGGTGCTGGAGTCGACACCGCCCTCGGGATACTCGGGAAGAGCCACCTCGAAGCGCTTCTCGATCTCCTTGAGCACCCGCTGGTCCTCCTCGCTGCTGACGAAAGAGATCGCAAGACCCTTTGTACCGAAACGACCGGCACGGCCAACGCGGTGCAGGTAAGAGTCCGCATCCGCAGGCAGGTCGTAGTTGATGGCAAGGTTGATACGTTCGATATCGATACCACGTCCGAAGACGTCGGTGGCGACACAGATACGCTTGTTGAACTCCTTGAACTCCTTGTAGCGTTTGATACTGCGGAGTGTTAGCAACGGAATTCAAAACTTCTCATACAGTAACGGAGAGTGACATACCGTTCCTCCTGACTGACACCGGAGTGCACCGCAATGCTGGGGAAGTTGCACTCCCTCAGGAGTCTGTCCAGCTCGTTTGCACGAAGCGTGCTCTTGACGAAGATGATGACCTGGTTGAACTCCAGGCTGTCCAAGAGCTCGTTCAGCTTCCGGTTCTTCTCCGACTCGCTGAGCTTGATGTAGTACTGCTGAAGACCGTGAAGCGTGAGCTTCGTGTCATCGTCGACGTAAACCTCCAGCGGATTCCTCATGAACTTCTTGCAAACAGGCCTGATCTCTTGCGACAAGGTGGCGCTGAACATCATGACCTGCTTGTCGGTAGGAGTGGCGCGGAAGATCTCCTGGACGTCGCGTCGCATATCTTTGACAAATGTCAGCATCTATGTCGATAACTCTTTTCAACCCGGCGTGGAACCTACCAATCTGCTCCAACATCTTGTCACATTCGTCGAGAACGAAAGCCTTCACGCCGCGGAGAGACAGCTTCTTCTCGCGAACCAGGGCGTTCAACCGACCCGGAGTGCCAACGATGATGTTGGGGAACGTGTCTTTGTTCGAGAGCACCTCAATATCCTTCTGAATCGGGGTACCACCGTAGAACACGGCGGTCTTGACGTCCGGAAGGTACTTGCTGAATCGCGTGTACTCGTTCTTGATCTGGAACGCCAACTCGCGGGTGTGGCACATGACAAGGACGGAGCACTCGCCGGGAACCGGCTCCAGTTGGTGAAGAGTCGTCAAGACGAAGACTGCAGTCTTTCCAAGACCGGACTTGGCCTGGCAGAGCACATCGACGTTGAGGATCGCGGTAGGGATGCAGACTTGCTGGACTGTAGAGATGCGAAACGAAGAATGTTAGACTTGGTTCGAACCCATGAACTGTGAAAAAAGGAATTCGATTCGCAGAATGTCCGTCCATCCCCCGGAATCGCAAGCTCAAAGAAAAGCAATGCAGAGGTATTTTTCACGGATCCACCAACGGCACTATCGAGTAATCAAGGCATTCCTTGCACAAAGCGATGATCTGACCAGAAGCCTTTTGCAGATCGACACGAGGACGCTCACCTCATTCCAGCAGGGGATGGGAGCGGTACGCTCCCCAGTCTCTTGAGAAAAAAAAAGCGCATTCCCACATACTCGTGCAGCAAGCTTCCGCGAGATTCAATATACGTGTGTCGCCACGTGAGGCTCTGGGCTTGCCTGGAGCTGGAGGGAAACGGTTGCTAGCCGCAGGCGCAATACGGCGTAGCGCGATTTTCGAAGAGACATCCTCGTGTCGCCTGCAGGCCCGGACCATGACAGGCGATGGACAATTTCCCTCCGCGGAGATGGACGGACGTTGGAAGATGGTGGTGGTGCAAAGTGGAGGAAGGCTTGTGGGAGAAATGTGATAACTAACCCTCCGATGGATGCTCGAAACCGCAATCGGTGATGGCACGCAGAAGCTCTCCCTTGAGAAGGAAGTCGCGGAAGCCCGTCGAGTGAATGCCAACATAGCTGCCCTTCTTATCCGGGCGATTTCCGGTAACAGTCAGATCACCCTTCTTAGCTGCGGCACCGTTGGTTGCCGGGGCGGCAGTTGTGGTGGTGGCAGCCGCATCGGTGGTCTGAAGCTCCTCGTCGGAGTAGTCGATGAGATCCTCCTCGTGAGACATGTTGAAAACAGATGGCAGAAAGACGCGATGGAAGAGTGTAGGTGAAGAGTCGTGAAAAAAAAGGGCGCGTCCCGAGGCTGCGAAAGGCCGGGGAACGTGAAAGTCGAGTTAGGTGAAAGAGAGTCGAGACCCCGACGACGAAACGAGCAGAGTAGAAAGGCGCAAGCTCCGATGCGACAATCCTACCGATAAAAGCAGCTGCAAGAAGAAGAGATCGGAGCCGAAGGAGGATGGCGAGGTGATGGAAAGGAAGGATGAGAGGTCGCGGTTGCGAGGGAGAAGAAGGGAAGAGGCGCCGGAGGTCAGGTGTTTGTTATCCCCAGCCTCAAGCTGCTAGCCGCGTTGGGTCTAGCGCCACACCGCCACTTGCATGCGGCGGATCTTCGGTCTGTCCCACTCGCCAGCTCTCCAGCTCTCCAGCTCTCTATCCGACAGCTGCCATGGCAAAGGCAAAGGGCAAGAAGGGCGGCCCCGGGGGAGGGCCCAGCCACCTCCGTGCACGTCTGGAGTATCTATACAAGGCCGCCGCATACATCCAGTCTGCGTCTACCGGGCGCACGGTGCCAGATGTGACCGTCAAGCCAAGTGTCGGTGAGCAGCAGCAACAGCAGCAGCAGCAAGACGATGCCACCCCGCAAAAGGCGCCACGGACGGTCCCGAACATAGTCAATGCTCCCGACGTGGCCAAGAATGAACATGTTAAACAGCAAGGGATCACGACTACCGCCACCACCCGTACACTGTGTCTCCCCCGCCAGTACATCTCCCAGATGCGCGGGGTGTCGCTGAAATCGCAGCTCCGCCTCCCTGTCGATGTCAAGCGCTCCCTCTGCAAGCGCTGCGAAATCCTCTTGGTTCCCGGTTTCAACTGCACCGAAACGATCGAAAACCGCAGCCGGGATGGCAAGAAGCCATGGGCAGATGTGCTGGTGGTCCGCTGTACCGCCTGCGGGACAGTGAAACGGTTTCCTCAAAACGCGAAGCGCAGCAAGAAGCTTTCCGAGCGCCGGAAAGAGGCAGAAGAGAAGAAAAAGAAGGAGGAGGACGAAGCACAATCTGCAGCAGGACCATGAACTACTCGACGTACTGAACAACTACTACCTGGATTGACTACTGTGCGGTCGTATGACCGGTTTCCTGGCGCTGAGAACCGATTCCGTCTTGTGGATCCTTCTACCTCTTGTCTCCCGTGTGTCTACCAATGTCTAGGAACCTTTATAGACGGCACTACGGCTACAAGCGTCCTGATGGACGGACACACTCCCGGAGCTGGATAGGGGACAACTTACCTTGCTGCAAAGACGGCTTTAGAGGGAAGATACGGACCACACGGCATGCCTGTGAAAGATTGGGGTCCTGAGTCCCTCTGTCTTCCCTCTCCGGCCCACTGCCCTCCCCCAGCGGGCATACAAACATGGAGATCTACTGCATACTACTACAGTGACTGGCCATGACATCACAGCTGTGCGAGGCTTAATCGTCCAGCGTAGTCGCTGGCGCCAATTCCTCAAACCTCACATTCTGGCACTAGCAGGGCACTAGGTAGTGTTGAATGGTGCCTATGACCACCCTGAGACAGGCTCCTGATCTTGGGTTCGGCCTTTGTACGGAGTATATGCCGAGGAGTTTTCAATTGGCCGGGATGCATTCTGAAATCGCTGGAAAAGGCGATTCCGTCCGTCTCCCGAGGGTTGAAAAAGCGGTGAGATAGTTAGGTCCAGAGGAGGGAGAGACATGATTGCGGTGTCCTGGAGGCGTGTGCTGATTAATGGGGGTTTAAAAAGGAAGGCTTACATTGTACGGAAAAAAGGAAATAACCAGACAGCCAAAAAAGATAAAGGATGAACAAACACGGAAGCCGTGTTAGAGCTCAAAAATGGACACTTGTTCGTTAGTCATTAAGACACATATCAAGAGTCTGTGCCAGTTACCTAGGTAACTAGGTCAATCCCAGCCCAGATGCAGAAGGATATCCTAATCCAAGTAATCGCCAACATGTCAGTCGGTCATGAGATGCACGTGCAACTGGCTAGCCGAGTCGGATCAAAATACACAATGGGACTCAAAAGATACCCTGGAAGGGACGTGCAGACACCGAAAGGAGACGTATTCGAAACTGGCCGCCGTGAAAGCAAAATAGGAGTACAAAGCCCCCTCCCCCCAAATTCCGAGAAGTATGAATAACAGAAGGATGAGAGCGGCCAATGAGTCAAGGCTCGCATATCCAGAGGCAGGATGCGTAATCAAGTCTGTAGAACTAGAGCCCGGAACATGAAACGCTTGAAAAACACACGCTAAGAAGAAACATCATAAACACTACATCATAAACACTACACCATCAACCTCCGAGGAGAGGGATATCATGCGTTGCTCATCGTCAGTGGGCGTGGGACTGGGGAAACAAAACAGCCACGTGAAGAGGGTCGTATAGACATCGTTAACTCGAGCGTTGGGAGCAGATGCAAGCTATGAAAATCGAAAGGGGTCATGTCAGAGACGAACTGAGTAACATGAGGTGATCAAATCATTTCGGTCGTGAAAGACATCGCAGGAGGCATGAGCAGGAGATATATCAGCAGTGACAGAGATCATTCAGAACAACACCCAAAAGGTAGATTCGAACGCCGGTATCACCAACACCATGCTGTTCGCTTCAAGATAAGCTCCAGCCAACGACCCGGGGGAATCCAAATTAGCCGCGAGGCGTATATATCCAGTCTTTATGTACTTTTGCTCTCCAAATCCCAGAGAGAATCCTTCCCCCTTATAAATATGTATTTGTGGGAAAAAAAAACAAAGTTAGAAAAATAAACAACGTAATATTCACGTCGCCACGTAACATCGTTCCATCATGAGACATAATTACGCGTAGCTCGGATGTGTGCATGTGTCCGTGAGGACGTCGTCGGTATATAGACGTTTCCCTCCCTTCTCTTTTCTGAAGAGTATCGCAAGGCATCTTCAAAGCCAGAGTGATGGTATGGTAGAAACGCCATCAATGAAGACCATCCAGCAGTCGACCACGAACGTAAATTGGAGTGCTCGAGGCCTCCAGGGCAGGAATGGGGGGTTTCTTGACATCGTTGCTGCGTAACAGTCTGCCACAAATTCGGCATGATTCGTAGCAATCGTCCAACGATTGCTCACTCGCAACCTCAATGCAACGGGGAATAGCACTTAAGTCCTTGGAACGAGGGGAGTGTCAATGTCTCCGACGAGAAGACGGAGTCGATGATTGATCTAGTCGGTGGTCCAAGCCCTCGATTCTAGCCCGAAAAGACTTGACGATTTCTCTAATGTGTCCGATCTTGGCGAGCTCGTTCTCCAACTCGTCCACTGAGGCAAGGATTGAGCGGGCGCGAGCGATTTCAGCGTCCGCATCACGAATGACGGCCCCTGCACGGTCGTAGCTATTCTGGATCGAGAGTTGCATCTGCTCCTCCAGCTGCGAAAGAGTCAGCAAACACTCCTCGTCATCTACCAGACGTACTCCAACTGAGCCAAGACGAATGTACATGACTTTCGCTAAAGCCAGCCGCATTTAGAGATCCAGAGAAGAAGATCGATGTTGTATTGAAACGTAGGAGAAGGATGGGTTGCACAAGAGGTAAATTGGAGAGAAGGAGAGTACGACATACATCTTCGATCCGACTCCGGATCTGTTCCTGGAGGTTGTCCAACTGGTGCGAGAGGGCCCTCAGACTCATAGGATCCAGCAGCAACCGGCCCTGGCTGCTGGCCGCGCTGGCGGCCCGGGAGCTCGAGTTGCTGTTCCTTCCGGTCCCTCTGCCTCTGGAGACCACACTGCCATGGCCGCCCTGGAGCGCGATCTGCTGCTGCTGCCGGAGGATCTGGATCTCGGAGGAGGTGAGGCCAAGCGAGGTGTCGGGGATGGAGGTTGCTACGGACATTTGGTCCCGGCAGAGACATGCTCTTCACAGCGACGAGGTGGAGGAAGCGCCGGTCAGTCTGGATGCGGAGAGACAGGACGGACGGAAGTTCATGATGACGGAGACAAGCCGGCCGAGAGGAACGAGCAGCAAGGTCGTAGTTCGGATGGGGGCCCGGACCAGGGGAGCAAGCAACGAGAGCTAGCCAGTGCCTAGGTACCTAGGTGGGTAGGTGGTATTATCTCCGCCTTGCGGTGAGGGACCGGCGGCCTAAGGGGGGAGGCAGAGGACAGGGAGGGCAAGGCCGAGGTGAGATGTGGCAGAACCGCCGAGAAGAACGAACCGTCGGCGGCAAAACGAGGGCAGCGGCGGCGGTTGCTCGAGCAGGTGGTCGAGTTACACGGCGGGATAGAAAGATGGTGTGGGGAGAAAGCTTGGTGACGGGTCGAGCAGCGCTGAGCGACGCAGGAACTGCCGACAGCCCCGCGGACTGCAGCACGAGGCAGAGGGGCCGAGGAGGAGCGGGCGGGAGAGGGAGAGAGGGAGGAAGAAGGAGAAAGGAGGAGAAAGGAGGAGAGAAGGAGGTTGGAGAGGGAGGATGGAGAGATGGAGAGAGATGGTGATGGAGCTGCTCGAGGACGAGCGCCGCGGGAGGCTGCTCTCGCTGGTGCTGCTTTTGCGGGACGAGACACCGTGGAGAGACAGAGAGACAGAGAGAGAGACAGAGAGACAGACAGACAGACAGACAGACAGAACCATCCAGCCTGGATGGCGCTGTCAGACAAGCGTCCCTGGAGAGAACAATCGACGAGTATCGTGGTCTCGCGGACGGCGCCCCAGCGTCCGCCACCGCATCCCAACTCCACCTCGGGACACTCGTCGCGCTCTGAGCTCTCCAACTCCGTCATCCCCCACAGGCCCTCTTCTACTCCTACAGCATCCTCGCCCTCCGCATTCCGCGGGCCTCATACAGGCCTGCTACTTGTGCCGCGTATCGCGCGTTCTGGCCGCCCGCAGCTGAACTGAAAAACGTTCGCTGGCGGAACCAGCGCTGAGGCTTGCTCGTTGGACGCTGATAGAAGTCCTCCAGGTCCTATCGGTTCGTCCTCCTCGCTGGCCTTGACGTACCCGGGGTTCTCTCTCGAGCATCCGCTGCCCAACCCGTGAGGCTAAGGTACTGCGCGGTCAACGCTTTTCCCATTGGTTTCGAGCAACCCCCCAGACCAGATCGCGGTTAGAGGCAAGCTGCTTGCTTTATGCAGCTTGCATCCTTCGCAGCCTGTGAGCTTCTACAATCCGTCCTGCGGCGCGGGCCCTACAGTAGTCCGCTGCAAGAGCTAACGAACGCGAAACCAGCTTTCTTGAGCTTCGTCATCAAATAACGATTTTTCGAGTCTGGAACATCCGCGGACAAACAATCGAAAAAAACAGGACAAGCAGCCAAACGGACCCCGTACCATCAAGGCACCTGATCGTATCCACCTGCGTGGCTTTTCTTCCATTCGAGTGACTTTTTTTCCTTTCCCCCACCGTCAGAGACGCGAGTCATGGCCAAGGACAAGGAGCGCACCCTCAACCCCGCACAGGCCCAGCGGAAGCTGGAGAAGCAGAGGGCCATCAAGAAAGGCAAAGCCGAGGCGCTGGCACGCCGCAACGAGAAGCTCGCGCGCCGCAATCCGGACCGGATCCAGCGGCAGATCGACGAGATCAAGGCCATCGAGGCGTCCGGGCAGCCATTGCGGCCGCGCGAAAAGCAGGTCCTCGAGCAGCTCGAACGCGACCTGCGCGCGGTGAAGAAGGCCCGGGAGGCCTTGGGAGACAAGGCGCCCAAGTTCGAGCCACCCAAAAGAGGTCCTCCGCCGCAGGGCGACAGCGTCCTGGGGAAGAGGAGCAGAGACGGACACGGCCCATGGAGGCAGCAGCACCAGCGGGAGGAGAGCGACAGCAGCGACACAGACGAGAGCGTGCGGAATATCCCGATGCCCAGAGACACGCCCCCGCCCATCCCGCGACAGCGACGCAGAGACGCCGACGCCGATGCACAACCTGCGGAGGAGGGCGGCGAACGGAAACCGCACCCGCTGCCCCCGAAGCCGCCGGTTCCAGAGGCCAAGACGGTCTACGAGGCTGCACCGGCGATCCGGGATCTGCGCAAGGAGGCCGTCAGCAAGTTCGTCCCCGCGGCCGTCAGGATGAAGCAGGAGGCGATCAAGGGCCAAGGGAAGCTGCTGGAACCTGAGGAGATGGACCGGCTTGAGAAAGCGGGCTACGTGCCCGGTGCTGCTGGTGCTGGCGGGCCGCCAAAGAGTCAAAGTCAAGAACCAAGCAAACCTGCCGCTGCTGCTGCTGCTAGCGTCGACGAAGCGAAGCTGGCAGAGGAAGAGGAGAGGTTCAAGCGAGAGTTGGAGTCGGTCGAGATGGAGGGGTTGGAGGATGAGCAACAATAACGATCATTCGTGCATGTACCGTACCAGGTACCTTAATATATGTACTGTACATATATAGAACCGAATCTGGGACCGGAAAGGCGTTAGTGTTTGTTGTCCGGGTTTTTTTGGGGAAAAAATGTATACTAGATTGTCATCAGGGCATGGAGCATTAATGGTTGAATGCAATTGTATGCCAATTGCGCTTTCAGATTTTAGTCATTTTCTGGCTTGTACAGAATACTATCTGATAACTAGTTCATTAATCTGCAACTTTATATGGATACTACAGGTAGTAGAGTATGTACAGTACTGTACATACTACCTAAGTCACCGTGCATCTATCTATCTACTCTACTCGCGTCCAGTCTGGACTCAACGGATACTAACTATAAACTCATCGTTATCCATCCATACCGTCCATCCATCTATCCATCCCATCTCCACCCACCTTAGTACTCCGTACCTACCTAGGGCCACCTACCTACCTACCTACCTATCTATCTGTCTACAGAGGGCAAATTCCATCAAACTAACAGAGAGAGGGAGAAAGTGGGAGGGGGGGCCGCATTGAATCGCGCGTTGTTTACGGAGTAGGTTATTATTGTTCACCCTCCGGCCCTCGACCAGACCACACTCATAGATCAGATCAGATCAGATCAGAACCGGGGTTTACTTCCTAAAGAGTTGTATATATACTGTTGTCCACTTCTCTAACCCGAGCCCTCTCCTAACTAAACCTTAGGGTTCAACTCCGATACCGAAATTCAAACGCCCTTCTCTCTCTCTCTCTCTCTTTTTTTCTTGCTATGTGGTTGTCCACGTATGCTGTGTATTGTTATGACTATGTTGTGATGATGCTTTTGAGTCCTAGTGCTCTGCTGGTTGCGAGCTCTTATAATGATAAGTGGTGCTCCGTACAAGTACACCTTACAGGGAGTCCTAGGGTACGGGGAGCGATTCGTAGTGAACCGTCATATGCCCCCTACCTACACTGACGAAGCTATACAGGCTTTGTTGGTGGTGTTGCTGGCTAACATCTGATGATGATCTGACATGATCAGATCAGCGACCACTGTAAATAATTGTGCAATAGCACCCCAAAGCAGGTTCTACACTACACCAGGGAAATACAACTAACTCATCAGCTGACCTATTTGTGTAAGTAATCCCATACATAAAAAAAATTAAAACTACTTACGAGCAAGAGGCATGATTCACAAGCAGTCCGATGTATTGAACCTACTCAAAAAAACAACTATTTACTTCAACAACCAGCCGTCACCAAACCCTGCCCGAAAAGAACCACCCAATAAGCGCCATTAAACCCATAAGAGAAACCACAAATGAAATTAACCAAAAAGGGAAAAGAGGAAAAGAATCAAAGGAAGGGGATATGACAAAATTGCAGAGCAAGTAAAAAGACAACTTTCCACTCCGCGGAGTATGTTAAATGCGCCCCACCCAAAAAGACCAAAATGAATGTAGTGTATACATGTAAATGCAAAAATGTCCCGTAAAAAAGAGAGCCAGAATGATGGCATGATGGGGGAAAAAGCTGCAAGAGCAAGAAAAGTAAGAAAATCCGGCCGGGGGAAAATCAAGCCTTTCGCCCCTTGAAATGCTGCCTTCGCCTCCTGAGAAACCATATTATCCAACATTAACCCAGGAATATCCAACGTGAACCGAGAAATCTAAGAAAAGGAGCGGAATTGGGCCGGAAAAGAAAAGAAACCATCAGCGGTCTCCGTGGCGCTGCCAACAAGTAAATTTTAACCGGTACCCAAGGAATGATAAGATATATCGGCATCTCACATGAAAATCCTGCCAGTCCACATCTCAGATTTGATAATAAATGCGGTGTGGAATCTGCGTGACCTGGGTGATCGTGTCCGTTTCACCTTAGGTTACGGATAACCTTGTTACCTTTGACCAGGAAAGGGCTCGGCATTTCGTCTTTCTCGGGATCCCACGTGGCAGGGGGATCTCTCTCCACGGGCTTTGCGGTAGCCGTTTGTTGTGTGCCGGCTGTGGGAACACGCGAATCACTTGAGGTCCTCTTGACCTCCTCAGTTGGACGGCCACCTGCTCTCGCCTGTGCCAGCTCCACCAAGGTTCTGCCTCCCATGTTGCGCTGCATGACAGCTTTGAACATCTCCTCGCCACCACCGTTAGCCTTTGATGGGAGCTGTTTCAGGGTACCCTTGCGTGTCGGCGAGTTTGCATCGGCTGCAAGGTTGGCAGATGATGGGATCTTCGACAACCGTCGATGGGGCGACTTCGGCTTCGGCAACTCGGACTGAGACGGAGCTGATGTACCGTACGTCTGAGGTATTCTTGAAGGGTTTGTAGGGAAGAGGGGCGGTTGGGCATTCAGTTTTTGCATCGTAGCAGTGGTGTTCTGCCGCAGAAGTGGACGCTGTGGAGCCTTGGAAGGATCAGGCTTCGCCTTGGGACGAGTCGGAGAAGGGAGGTCTGGGATATCATCTTCATCGTCAGAGTACGCCATGGTCGGCTCCCATTTTGCTTTCTGCCGCTCTGCCTCTGCGAATATATTCCTTCCTGATGAGCCTCCTGCCGCAGTGCGCCGTGGGGATAGCGAAAGCGAGGCAATGGGAGATGGTTCAGCCATTTGTATATCCATAGGAGAATCGACTGTTGTTTTTGATCGAGTAAACGGCGTGCGCGTCTCTTTCTTCTGTGGCCTGCTCCCGTTGGAAGATGGTGAGTCCAGTGACAACTGACTCATATCGGTATTAGAAGGGAAATCGGCATCTTCTCCGGCGCTGGCGGAAGAGTAGGAACCGTGAGAGCTTGTCGGGAAACCCGAAGCTTGAACATTTGCGTTCTTCAGCTTCTCCAACTCAGCCGCAACCCGTTCCTGAACTTCGAGCTCGAATCTCTTGCGAAGTTTCTCGAGCTCCATCTGGACCTGACGACTGATCTCCAACCTGGCCTTCACCTCCCACTCCCTGCGAACTGCGTTCTCGATTTCTGTTCTCATCTGCGCCTTCTCCTTCTCAAATTGGGTAAACTTTTCCTCCATTTCTTTCATCTTCTGAGCTACTGCCTCCTCTTTCTTTTTCAGCTCGTTACTACGATCGATGAGCTCCCGCTCCTTTCGCATCAAGCGAATGATTGGCAGGTTCAGTAGGGTAGCAGTGTCAGGACGCTGCTCCGGGTTAACCCGCAGGCAGCTCGCAATCACATTCTTCAATTCGGGCGAGTAGAAATCCGGCAGAGGTGCATACTTTCCCTCTCGAATCTTCTGGACCAGCTGAACGTGCGTCTTTGCGTTGAAGGGTGGTTGCTTTTGACAGAGCTCGTACATGATGCAGCCTACGGACCAGATGTCGGAGAAAAGAGTATACTTCTCTGCAGCACATATCTCAGGAGACATGTAAAAAGGAGTGCCGACGTACGTCGACGCGAAATCTTGGGAGTGCATCAGCTTCGATAGGCCGAAGTCCCCGAGCTTGACGGAGTTGTCACTGCCCAGGAATATATTCTCGGGCTTCAGGTCCCGATGCAGGATCATGACTTGCGCCTGCTTGCCTTTCAGACCCGGTGGCTTGCTGGGTGCCGGTCCAAGGATGTTATTTCCCACCTCAGGTGGGTCAACGCCATAGTGACAGCGGTATAGCGCTGTGACCAGCTGCGCCAGGATGCGCCAGACGAACTCCTCTTCCGCATACTTGTTCGTGTTCTTGAGGTTCTTTATTACCATGCTAAGATCGCCGCCATCGCAGTATTCCATGTACAGGTACAGGTCCTGCGTCGCCTTCAAGTGTTCCCGGTGATAGTATGCGACGATATTCGGGTGCCGCAGCGAGCTCAGGATGTTGAATTCGGCGGTGAGTTGCTCACGCTCTTTCTGGGACATCTTGAGGTAGTTGATTTCTTTGCGGCACAAAATCTGTGTCCGTATCAGCATGTTTGTCGCATAGTATGCGTGTGCCTAGCTTGGGTCCCTTACGAATCCATCGGACTTGCGCTTGACTTTCCGGATAACACCAAAGGAACCACTTCCTAAACGTTGGTCAGTGTTGGAAGAAGGATCAATTGCAAGAAGAGAATTGCTCACCAATCCTTTCCAACACCTCATATTTATCATTCTCAGAGCTTTCAGCCGCCATGGTGATGACAGTTGACTGGATTGACGGACCGGCAACTATAGGGTAAGGTAGAGGTAGCAGCCGGAAGAATCGTATTGAGTCAAGGACGACTACCAGCTCATGAACAACCCTGCTTGCGATAGAGACCCTGTTTTGTTAGTACCAAGGTGGATAGTGAAAGTGTCCATGGACACACAACAGGGATGAATTTAGGAACGGGGATGACTATGCCGCGAGGTACAAGACCCCGAATGTTTAGTAGAAGCTCCGTTGCTCAGCAACGGCGATGGGCCCTCCTAGCCGTGGACGGAAAGCGGTGTAGCAGTCGGCGGTGCCCCCCGTCTGTGCCCGTTCAGAGACATCACAGCGACATGCGCCTTGACGCTGCCGGGGGCATGTCTGGGGCCTCTTGTGCATTGAGATAAAGAGAACTGGTGTGTTCAAGGCTGCTCCCATGTTTGCTGACAATGTGTGCTCCCATGAGCCCCCTGGGGTGTTTCCTCCGGTTGAGATGCCGCCACGTGACTGTTATCGATAAGCGGCTGCATGCCATCCACTTCACTCCCCGCACAGCAGAAGACCATCTTCGCCTGCCATACCTTCTGCCCTCCAGCGACAGCGCACGGAGATACAGAGAGTCTCGCGATGACTGATAGAGTGCTTCGCAAGGACCAGCTTGAGGTGAGCTTGCACAACGAAAAGAAGCTCATCAAGGAAGGGCTTCTGAAGGACGACAACCCCCTGGACCTCAGCGAGCCCTTCCGTGTTCTCTGTGATGCCTGTCGAAGAGGTGATTTGAAGGTATGTCAGGAGAAGATCGCTGAAGGCGTAAATATCAATGCCAGAGACATCTTCGACTACACTCCTCTGATTCTGGTAAGTCTGTCCTGTTGCACTTGTAATCTAAAGTTTCGGCCCCTGGCTTGCCACATCGCCTTTGTGTCCAATGAGCCCAGTTTTAAGGGGATGGTTAGATAACCGAGGCAAAAGGCTAGTCTTTGTGGCCATTATGAGGTCGTACAGCTTCTTCTTGACTCGGGTGCTTTGTGCGAACGGGATACATTTCAGGGCGAAAGGTAGGTATCTACTAGTTTCTATAACTTTCTTTTTACCCCTCCTGTCCAGATGACTTGCTGACATCGAGTATCTTTGCAGATGTCTATATAACGCTCTTAATGACCGTATCCGCAATTTGCTGCTAGAATACGACTATTCTAAAAGCACAGATCCACTTCAACCGTTCGCCGCTCATATCTCATCGCTTCTGACCCGAGATCATCCTAAGACATCCGATATAGTGGTTACGGCAGGAGACGAATCACTATATTTACACAAGTTTATACTCGCTGCGCGGTCTCCATACTTCAGGAAGAAATTAGCAGCGGCCCCTGGGACGTCATCATGGAAACTGCCCAATACAATTCCCCCGCAGGCTTTCGCTGCGGCGATCAAATACCTTTACCTTGGGGAGCCACCTCGGGACTTGCGCAGTGGGCCTGGAACAGATTTCACTGAGTCAGAGGTCTTCGCGGGAATAGATAAAATCGCCAAGCACCTGGAGATCCAGAACCTTGTCGACAGTATTCTCGACACCGGGGATAGGAGGCGCACGAGACAGAGAAGGACGGCGGAGGTTGCTAAAGGTCGAGATCAATTGGAATCGTGGTTTCGAGAAAATGTCCTTGGCAACAAGGTGGTTGTTGAGACGAGCAAAGCTAACGACGTCAAATGGGATCGCAACAATGCAATCTTCGCCGACGTCTTGCTTCGAGCTGACGAAGTGATCGAAGAACCAGAGGAACAAGACCACCAGATCCCCAATGGGCAGGAGAACGGCGGTTCCAGTTCTATTCCGGTTGGCCCTGCGGCTTCAGCGGCAGCGGTCTCTCGGGAAGGTCGAAAACGGATGTCGACCCTATTCCCAGTCCATCGAGCAATGCTTCTACGTTCTGAATTTTTCTCCGCTATGTTTTCATCGCCATTCCGCGAAGCTCAGGCATCCGAATATCTACATATCATCCGTGTTGACTGTTCGCCCGAGGTCCTAGAGATTGTCCTCACCTTCCTTTACACAGAGAAAGCGGATTTCGGGCTTGATATAGCAGTTGACGTCCTCTTTGCAGCCGATTTACTCTTTATCGAAAAGTTGAAGACAAAAGCGGCCGTGGTAATTAGTTCACTGGGGAGCGGTAAAATATCCCAGGCCGAGGCCGGGAAGACAAGACCAAAGAAAGCAGCACATGGTGATGGCCAAGATGAAATCGAAGACGAGGAAGAAATTGACATTTATGAAATTATCCGCGCTGCCTGGCTTACTCGCGTCCAGCGACTCGAGGAGTTTGGCGCGCGGTACCTGGCGTACCGGCTGGAAGCGCATATTGACTCTCCAGAGTTTGCGGAGCTGATTAAAGAGTCAGCCGCGCGGATTCAGAAGAGACAGGAAACAGATACCATCGAATTGGTCGACGATATTCGCTTCTATCTCAGCGAACGTTTTAGATTAAGGTTCGACGACGCTGGCCTGGAAGAGATGATGGAAGAGGCACAGAAAGAGAAAGAGAATGCTGAAGCCGTCAATGAAGGAATCAAAGCGATCACTGACGGAGTAGAAGCACTTGATGTCCCACGTTGGGGTTCAACGCAACCTGAGGACATGGGCGCGGAGGCACAGCGAAAGCCCAGGCAGCTCCAGGAGCATGGTCCTGTCATCAAAACTTTAGATGGCCAGATTGCGGGTGATGAATTCGCCAGCGACGCGATGAACTATCAAATCCTTATGGAGAAGCTAGACAGGCTTCTCGAAGAACTCAACCTGGACGCGTAAAAGCTTTGACCTTACTGGATGAGGTCCGTTTGTGCTGTCACGGAGAAACGACAATATATATATTGAAAGCACTGGTGATTCGAACCGGCGGGCAGCAACGCAAGAGCCATGATTGATGAGAACTCAACATTGGATAGTTACATGATTAGCGGTTTCTTGGTACATAGTGGAACTGGTTATAGATGGTCAGCATGAAACACAAAGACGCCACAGGCATAATCATGTTAATCATATAGAGATGACATTTTGGATAGAGCGTCGTTGTGTATCGTTTGGTCCGCATTTTTGTGATTTATAAACATACCACTTCCTTTCCACATGCGCATGAACTGATGAGGCTGATGGTCCATTTTGGCAAAATATGAATGTCCTCCTTCAACTGACCTTTTTCATTCCGACTGATCTTTGAAACCGACGCGCCTTGGGTAGTACTACATTCAAACACCCGTCACTCGCCTCATCTACAACTCATGCTCAAAACGGACGAATCAGCAGCGATGGCCATGCAGCCAGCCCGGCTGCTCAAAAACTCGGATTCCATGATGTGCAAGCGTGGCTATTGACGTTCGCTCCCTCCCACGTTGCCGAGGTTCCCGGAACCCAAAAATACCTTATAACCCCCAGCTGCCCGGTTTCGACCAGGATCTGTTCGGTCTGGACGCTGCGCGGTCGACCACCGTCTCCAGGCCGTTCGTACTCCGTACAGTATTATCATACTCGGATCCGTTACCGAGGAGGTGGAATACAACCCACTGGGAGGCCTCCCTCTTTCTTCCTGGGCAGTAGTTAACCCTACCCTGACATCACCGTTCGAACTTTCTACTGCGCCGCTGCCGCCGCACATGGCAACGGGTCAAACGTTACCCAAACTCAACCCTGCAAGAAGAGCAGAAAGTCAAAAATGCAGCGAAGCGAGGTAGGAAAAAGATCCTACACTCCCACGTGCCTCGTGGCCAGCGTGCATGGAAGTTGGAACTGCCGCGGTCCATGACTCTCCCATGGCGCCGCACAAGGGCAAGAGAGTCAGGACCAGGATCAGGCCACTACGTTCCCGACCCGGGCGCAGCCACAGCGGACGCCCAGCGGAATTTGAAAAGTTAATCAAGGGATAAAAAAGCGTTGCATTTGAAATGCGGCGCGGCGCTTAAGCATATGTACTCCGTACTGCACAGGACCCTGTATGTACCCAAATAGAGACCAAAAACCCTCAAAAGTTATTATTAAATATTATCATAACGCAGTAGTCCGAGCCCCGAAAGGAAGATGGTATATCTATCCATCATACCACATCATTGGGATCATGATCACCAGGCCAGGATAGGACAGAGCAGGGCAAGGCAGAGCAGGGATTGGCTTTGGAACGCCACCAGAAGTGAGGTCGATACATACTACTACTTATTTTTCTGGAACCTGCGACTACGTACATCCTACATATCTACCTACCTAGGTAGGTAGGTAGGTAGGTACTGTACTGTGCCTTGTACATGGACAGCCGGCCACCGCCGTTGACAGGATCCGATACAACATTTGACATATCAGCCTTTCCGACGGCTTCTTTTATGATCATCCGCATCCCGGAAAGGCAGACGGGGAATGCATCCATTCATTCACCTTCCCCCCCCCCCCCCAACCAACCGGCCAGAAAAAGAATGGGAGGGATTGGATGGACAGACAGATGGATAATAATATGCTTCTCCTTGGTTGAGAACACACAATGCAGCCATCCCATCCCTCTGTCCGAATTGCCAGATATCCAAACAGCGGTAGGTAGGTTTGCCTGATTAATTTTAATTACATTAGGTAGGTAGGTACATACCTCCTAGAATAGCCTGCATGGTTAGTGATAATATACATAGTAATTAACCGGTATAAAGAGGGGAAAGGACGAAATTTAATAATCAGCATAGGAGTACTCCATACAGTACGTTAGGTAGGTAATGACTGAATATCAAACCGACACGCCAAACCAAGCCAAAGAAACCACGGATACATATACCTACCTATGGATAGATCAAAAAACACAAAGAAAAAAAAGGAAACCAACGAGAAAACGTGGGAAAAAAAAGAAATCTAAGTATAATTAAATTACAGCCGGAGAATATGGAAGCGAAGACTTAGACAAGTATCTTACCACTGCAATAGGTATTAATTCTATTTCTATCCATGGGCTAATCGAATCGATCTAGCAATCTAATCTAACTGATCAATTACCCGACGAGCGGGCCCCGATCGAGGATGATCCCCCAGGCCCGGGCTAGCTAGCTGCTAGCTCCAGCTCCCGGGGTGATGTGATCTGATGATGGATCTGACCTGTCTAAAAAGCCATGTGGCTCTCTCTCCGGCTTGGAACGTGCGGGTGGGTGGACGTCCTGACAAGGCTCGACTCGACGGGCATATATTCTTCCTTTTCTTTTCCAATTTTTCCCCGGAGTCAAGGGGGAAATGAAAGAAAGATAAATTAAACAAGACAAAAAGAACGACGAGTCGATCGATCAATTCACGTCCAAACCGCATCGTCGATTACACGATATTCACTAAGCAACTTCTGAACTATAAAAAAAGCCGGGGGGAATGAAAGAATTCGAAGCCGGGGAAAGTATACCTTGCCTACACCTACCTTAGTAGGTAATTACTCCGAACGGAGTACATATTTCTATATTATCATTCCACTTTTTTTTCTGATCTATCTGAAATCTAAAATCTGAATATAAACTACTGTACCTACTGTAATCACTCATTCTATCCATGGCGTTCTCTCGGTTAATTCAATTTTCGTTTTACGCGGTACATTTTTTTTCCCCATGACTCCAGTGCCTTTTTGATTATTTGCAACTGCCATCACCCATGGATATGCCCAAGGCCCTAAAAAAGGTCTATACAGTATATATGCATGTGGATCTCCTCCGACCGAGCATCATCCTTTCGCGTTTATCTGTCCCGACGATAGCCGGATGAGAAGAACTAAGGAACGAAAAAAAGGACAAGAGAAACAAGAGCAAGGGAGGAGGTAAGAAAAGAAAAAAACACCCTGGATACTGATGAACAGCACTCAACAGATGAAACAAACAAAAGAAAGCCTTAGATAATGATGATATAATCCAGGCTAAGGCGAGCCTAGACCAACAACCAACAACCACCCCTGCTCCTGCACACAGTAGTTTGGTGGCATCCCGGGTGCAAATCTCACCTAACTGTCTTGGGTAGGTACCTAGGCAGTTTGTATCCTTGCCTCAGGCACTCAGCGCTGAATCTGAATCTGAGTCTGAATCTGATAAGCGATGATGCTGCGATTAGGTAGGCCTACTCCGTACATCTAATCCCAAAAAGGCAGTTGTTGAAAAAGAACCTACTCGAAACTGGATGGAGCCCCTCCCCTCCCTCCCCCTGGTCCCTGGCCTGGAGCCCCGTTGCTTACGGAGTACTCCCGGAGCACTTGATACTAAGCTCTTGTTGTTGTTATGGCTCCACCCGGCCAACGCCTGGACCGTGGGCATTAGTGGACACAGCTGCAGTCAGGTCTGTTTGTTGTCGTCCTTTCTTTTGTCATTTTTGCACCTGCACCTCAGCACCTGCATTTGGGCTTGCGCTTGCACTTGCGCTTGCACTACTACTGTCCAGGTACACCGTACACGTACAGCAGTATACTCCGTACATTACTAATAGCGATCCATGAGATCAGGTCAATCCATAGTAGTAATGGTATACACGGTAATTGTGCTACAAATTATGAGGTCTAAACATAGCATCGCATAGCATAATAATGATAATAACGTAGCAAGCATAACAGTATTAGCATTAGCAATATAGACCGAAAGACCGAGGAAGAAAAAAGTTCAAGTCTCACTCGGTCGAGAAAAACTCCACCCGGCCCGCTTGACGCGCGGCGCTGGCGGCTGCATCAACTGCCGAAGACAAGTCAGAGTGTCAAAGTGTCAGAGTCAGGCTTGTCTCGTCTCGTCTTGTTTCTTCTTTTGTGACGGACCTCGGAGGGATCTTAACTCCGTGCTCCGTAAGTCTTCTTAGCTTAACATGGACTTAGTGCAGCACTTAATACAGAGTATTAATAAGATGGAAAGAGGTCGGATAACGCCGAAACGATACTGGGGGGAAAAACAGTGCTTGATTAATAATGATATATTGAATAAAAGCGGCGCAGGAGCCCCTCCTCTCCCTCCCTTCCCCCCCTTCTTCATGAAGGAACGGAGGAGCTCCGAGCAATCGATTCTCTATGACGTAGGCAATCCCTATCCCTAATTCTTGACGCAAGGTATGGAGCAGTAGTAAATCTGATATGAGGGTAAAAATCTCCGACACGCTCATTTCAGTGGTAAAACAGCGAGACGCTGTAAACACCAAAGACGACATCGGACAGTCCGAATCGAACAGTCAAGGCAAGATCACAGGCAAACTAGACAATAAACAATAAATACATATAGAATAGATAAGTAATGGATCGGAACGATCTCGCATTCCACGAACGGATAGCGTCTCTCCAGGATCGGGTATGATCAAGAGTCAGGATAAGGTAGATCAGTATCCAAAAACATGCCAGAAACGAAGCGAAAAAGATGGCCACAATGGCTATGAACGCCATGGGCATGGCGTCCGGACGCCCAGCTATAAGACAGAAATAAGAACGAAAAATAGAAAAAGAAGGCCATCCAGTCAAAGAACCCCTTCATGTTGCAACGCTTCGTAAACATGTGCGAAATTTTTTTATGCCCCCTTTCTTTTTTCACCTTTCCAACCGAATTTGCGCCCGTGAGAAACCATGAATACATATATATACATACAAGTCATACCAGAGCTCTCCGAAAAGCCAAAGAGAAAGAAACTCTCGACGCGTCCGGATGCTTGGTGGCAGGAATTCTCCCCGGCAGGGGGTAAAAAAGGATGGCGCCACGTCGTGATGAAGGATACCGGCATATCGAGTGTCTCGGAAAAGGGAAATCCACCGACTGTGCCCGTCCGTCGTATACCACGACGGCGTTTATCTAGCGACAAAATGACTTTTGTCATCGTCGCAATCATCATTTCCAATGATCGCCCGATTTCCTTCTTTCCATAAAGGGAGTCTGGTAGTCCCCTCTGACAGCCTTATTTCTGTATTATTTCTAATACCTTTTGCAGACTTCGAGGCTGATCAGTCATCCGGCACCATCCTTTGAGAACATCGACTGTCGTCCCGTTACCACGTTTGGTCACAGGACCATGTCGAGTCTCACATGTCATGTGTCTCATCTCAACCAAGGCGGTTTCCATCCCGCCTTTGCTCTTTTCTCATCCTGCCTCGCCTAGGACTCCTTATACCAGGGTAGCCGTGACTTGCCGTCCTGAGTGACAGCCCCTTTCGTGACGCTTCATGTTACTTCTAACACTGAAAGCCTTCCCACAGCCTGCATGCGTGCAACGGAATGGCTTCTCACCGGTGTGGCTGTGGGAATGAATCCGGAGGCTGGACGGCCGCGAGAAAGCCTTGTGGCAGGTTCTGCAGACGTAGCGGTCGTTGTTCTGCGGGTATGGAGTCGAGCTCGACGGAGGAAAGTAGTGGTGGTGTTGCCAGGCCGGGTTCACGGGCGAGATCATCTGAGGATGTGCAGAAGGGGCCATGGGAGGAGGAGGAGGAGGAACGTAATTTTGAGGCTTGTAAGTGCCTGACTGAGGCGGTCCCTGGTAGTAGGCTGCGGACGCCGGTGGCTCAACGGGTGAGGCATAGGCGCCGATACTCGGTGCCGGAGAAGCGTAAGGCGGCCCAAGATACCGCGAATGCGATCCCTGAGACGCTGGCAACGGCTCTGTTGGGGTCGGTAGTGTGTGAGGGGGATGCTGCTGTTGATACGGATCCGGAGTTCTGAGAGAACTTCCCCCGCTGACGTTGGACGTCGAGACTGCAGAATGAGAGGAGGATGCCGAAGGAGAATGGCTGTTGCTGTGAAATCCAGAGCCAGGTCGCAACGGAGGCGTAGGAGGCAAGAATACTTTTGAGCCATTCAACATGACATGGTCGTTGGTTTGAGGGTACCCTCGGGAGTCCGCATCTCTCTGTGTTGGGGAGACCGGCCTCTGTCGTTCTGTTCCACGCTGTTAGCAATAGATTGTTGAACCCAAACTCAACTGGGAGAAACCAAACATACTGGATGCGTGAATCGCAAGGTCATCCGCTCCTTGAAGAAGGGTGGAAATGGATGGAAGTGAGCATTTTCGTTGGTCCTCAGCCGGCGGTGATAATGGAGGTTGGGGTGACCAAGTATATGCCGTCGACGTCGAGGGCGCAAAGTATGATTTCGAAGAGGCTGTCTCTTGATGTTGTTCGTATGTTCTCCGTTGGGAGGTTGGAGATTTATAAACCGATTCCCGTCTCGACTCTGCAACGGGGTCAGGTCCGTTGCTCGTAACCATCGTGGCCAGATCCATGACTGCTGAAAACTATGCGAGTATCCCCCGATGTATATATATATATAAGAACGACGGTTGATCTGGTGTTTAAGAATGAAACCAGACTCCCATCGACTTATGTCTATATATAGTTGAGAGTCTATACGCGAGTGTTGAGGGTGTTTGACGCAAGACAAGCAATTGCAGATTGAAGGTAGCTGCTGGGTTGCCGGTCAGATAGGGAGGACAGCAGCATGGAACATGAAGCACGTTGATATGGAGCAAGAGAGCGGATGAAGCCCACACGCACAGGGCATATGAACTCGCCAGGGATTATGTATTATTTATTAGCCCTGGGACCGGGGAAAGGAGCCAAAGCATCCTCACTCGCTTCGCCAGTACTGTAATAAATGCATCCAAACCCCCGGTACGAAAGCTTAATGACCGCCGGGGTGATTCAGCAAGGTGAGGATCGTTAAACTTTCCATTGCAAACAGTCAAGATGGGTGGAAATCATGGAGCGCTCCCCGTTGACCTAGACCAGGATTTGGTTAGAACGTGCGCCCACGCCCCCCTTGCTAGCTGTCTCGTGGTGAACAGCACCAGTCCGGCACGGCTTGCAGTTACATGGCTTTCACCTCGACAGATCGTCCAAACCAATCAGTCACGTTGGCAACCGTATTACAACGTTGAGGGGGGGGGGGGGGGGAGGGTGCTCCGTATCGAACTACGGGTGCTAGTGCAGATCCACAGGAAGAGGATGCTATCGTGGGACGGGATTCATATCGTCTTGGAGCCACCGGCTGGCGGCCCCATTCCTGACTCTCTAGCAGTCGATCCCGACCAGTGGGTACTTGGCCTACCTGTCACAACGATCCATGCCCCGTAAACGGCTGATGGTGGCCGCGGGATCACTGCGTTCTGAGAACTGATCTCGTGGAGATCTCATATGTGGTTGGTCGTCCAGCCCACGTTTCTCTCCGAACGATGTCAGCAGGCATAAACCCGACTAAGCTCGTCCATGACGAGTCCGCCTCTCCGGGGTACCTGAATGCGGTGCGCTTAACACCAGCGTCGCCGTCCCAGCGTTCGGAGAGTTCCGTGCCCAGGGCCTTGGGGGCGGGAGACGGCCACGGACCATGCGTGAAAGAGGTTTCTACCAGGAAGGGCCTAGCCAGATACCAAGAAGGGAATCTTTGAACGATAACGCTGGGCGGCCTGTGCAAGAGATTAGTGCAAAGGATGGAGCCGGAGTTTATCGTGGCGTCGCTGGCCAATACTCAAAAGGGACGGGGAAATTTAGCGGCAGCCACTGACACGGCTCTGCAATGCGTAAGTTTACCGATCCCTCCGTTCCCTACGGACCCCGTAGAAAAAAAAAATCTGTCGAACGCCAACATCCGGCGCACTCGTGCGATTGGGGATCTCAGTTCCCCTGGCGGACGGCCGCCCAGTAACGTTGCTTAATGTGCCGTAGCATCCTGCCGTCTGACGGTTGGCAGATCTAACCCTCCGCCTGGGGGAGTGGCCCTGCATGTTGCTACGGGATGGCAAAGACAGAACCAGATGTGAGCCCCAGTGGCTCCCCGGCTGATTGTCGATTATTTTGCACATCACGGCGCTCCCGTTCCCTGGTTCCAGGCTCCGGTTCTGGTTAATGGTCAGTTCGCAGGTTCGGTGGGAAAATCCCCCGGGGTCGCTTTGAAGGCCACGTACGGCACGGAGGCACGGCTTTGCTTCATATTATTATTATTCCTTCTCCACTCTCCCGTGTGTTCCTCTTGCCGGTACCCACCCCAAGCCACAGCTTCGTGAGACTTGGTGATGAGGAGCCGAGGAGCGCGCCCAGAGTGACCGAGGCGCAACCGCGTGCGGGTCTCCGGCTCCAGAGGCGGCAATGGAGACGTTGGGGGATCACAGTGGGTAAATCCCTCTGGAGCAACTGCCCTTTAGACTCCACGGCAGTCCGTACAAGGTTTCGACAGGCGGTATTGGCTCGCGACTGTGGTCCGCCACGGCGGCCAACAATCGCCCCTGCGAGCAGGCGGTTACGACCGGCCGGATGTTGCCGCATTAAGCAGTCGGAATCCGCCATCAGAAGGCTTCCGGGGACGGGGGGATGGGGGAGGGCAGATGCAGTGGGATTTTCATGCACCAGGAGCGACGGGACGATCTTCCGCAGGGAAGCGAGCGATGGTGCGGGACGACGTCTCAAGACGGTTAAATGCCTCGTGGTAGCGAAGCTTGACTCGGCTAATTGGCCCATCCTCGCCCATCCTCATGCCCAGACGCGCGAGGGTTGGTGGGAAAGTCGGCGATCCGCGAAGCTGGCCGTCCCAGGGCTGGGGCCTGGGCGTTACGATCCACGGAGGCCCGCGACGGAGCGATGATCCTCAAGGATCGTGGCTGATCGTCATCGGGAGTCGTCCGACGACGCCTGCTGGACCCAGGCCCAGGCCGGCAATCTTATTAACGATGGCGGGAAAACACATTGACGGACAGGCGGCTCCATGGATCCCGGTGCTGGAGGTGAAGCCACGAACGCTCCCAACGGTTCCGATCCGGACGCGGAGAAGGTAGACGGATGACTGCGCTCCGTTCAACGAGGAGAACCGCCCGGGTTCGTGGGTTTCTCGATGGATGGCCCTGGGAGCATGGATGACGGGTTTCTCGTGCTCGTCCTGACCGGTCTGGCGGGACATCATACAGATCGTCACCGTCGGACGCTTCCCGACGCTGCTGGCCGGCCGAACATGCAGACGCTGTTCTCGGCGCCACTAGTAGCTCTCTTGACTTCTGAAGGTTCCAAGTCTAGCTTCTGCGTGTTCCTGTAACCGTCTGGACGAAGGTAAAAAAGGATGCGGTGCTGCGGACGTGTCTGATGCAGCTAAATCCTCCCGGCGGCCAGTGCGCCGCCCGCCCAAGGGGTCTAGAAGAGATAAACTTGACCCGATGGCCGATGATGTGCGTGATCGCCAACACCTCCAACGTCGCAGCGCTTGATGTCATTCCTCCCATCCTCTTGCATATAGCGTAAGTATCGTCACCCACGGGGAGAGCAGCGGGTGACTCGCGGCTGATTCTGGTCTGCAGTTGTACCGTACAGTGCGAATCCCCGTAGCAATGCGCCGCGCCCTGCCTCGAGTCCTCGAGCACATCTGTCCCTCTGAGACCAGCTAGCCGGCGTTATTTCAAGTTGTGTCAAATCTAAGCCCGGAATGTGCTTTGTGGCGCATCAACCGTCACGGTTTTCTTGGAGGGGTTGGCGTCCAGAGCTTCAGGGAAGTCAGGCCAATCCACGGCAGCTGTTTTATTACTCCCACAAGCCACACAGGCCCAGGAAGATGCCCATCTTGTCGTCCTGCTTGCCGATCCATGGGGTTCGGAGCAACCGCCAGATTCGAATCATGCCATCGGGCCCTGGTGGGCAGTCCCCCAACGTCTCCCCAGTCGTGCTGCATTAACGAGGCGACCTATTATTATCGCGAGCGCAGCGCTCCTGGCCGCTGCACGCGACCTCCAATGCAGCCTCGGGTAGCAGCAGAAGAAAGCGAAATCCAACATGGGGCATCACTGAGTCGTGCTGGTGTTCTACGCTGAGTTCCTGGGAAGTCTGGGAACCATCTCAATCGAGCGCATAGCACATGCGTGGGGTAATACGACGGTGCGATCGCCTTGGTAGCATCGCAGCCAAGTCGAGCAACGGCCTCGAAAGCGGTCGAGGCAGATGTAGCTTATGCGGGTGGCCTGGTTCCTGCTCTGCCACCGGCATACCTGCTTTATACTACACTGTTTGGAGAAGGACGGCCATCAACCAGCGCCTCTACCTGCGTCCCAGATGCTGTAGCCAGCAGCCGCCAACTTTGGAAGGGTCGGGAGCGCCGTGAACGCCCGTTCCCACCATACAGAAGAGGACTGATGACGAGGTGGTCCGGCTGCGACATGACAGGGGCAGGTTGCACGGGAGCGGACGAGGGGAGTCCCGGCCTGCCACGTTGGCGAGCCGGGCCTAGGACGGGCATTGGTAAGCAGCATCTCAGCAGGATCGTCGCCAGGGAACAGGGGCACCGCATCGCCGAGCATCACCTGGCGCTAGAACGCGGCGACGGGCCCTAGAACAGCTAGCGCCGCGTTCTGGACCCCTGCGCCTCACGTGGCGCCCGCGGCTCCGTGGCGCCGTTTAATTTTGGCGCATGCCCCGTTGGGAACTCATGCCGAGCATCCCTCTGCTTGGCGCAGCGCTCGTCGACATCGAGTCCGCGAACCTGGACCTGGGATGTCGGCCAGAGGCTGGGACGTCCATGTCCTGCTGGCTCGCATCTTCGACCTCACAGCAGCAGCAGCAAGACGTTATCAACCTGACAAGACTTGTGCTGACCTCCTACAGGCCCCTCCGCCAAGACACCTGTAATCACTCGAGTACGACGGACTATATACAGGCCACCATGCTGCGTATGCCGAGTCATGCACCTTCTGTCATTGGCCGCCGATCAGATGCTGCTCCTTCGTAACTGGCCCGACCGCCATCGATCTGCGTGCCTTGTTTTCCCTTTGCGCTGCTTGAGATCTCCTGGGCAGACCGGGCCTCCTTGCTCGGCTGTGGTGGCGTCACGTTTGCCAGATCCCGTCAGCTCTCGATGCTTCCAGCCTCGCCGTCGCAGGATCTCCTGGTCAAGATATGCCACGGATGTCTTTTTCCGTCGGTGGGACAACCGTGGCATATTCCACGGTCTGTTCTATGGTCTGGAGCATGGATCAACCTCTCCATGATTTTTGAGATGCTGCGGTGTGCTCACTGGACTAAACCTGCTCAGGTCGTGCGTCTCGAATCCTCCACGATACTTTTACGGAGTCCTTGAAGCATAGTATTCACCCAGGGATATTGCGACATACAGAACCCTTGTACGGGGACTGTAAGATACCTACGTACAGAAGGTGACTTGCAACATTGACCCAATCTCTGGATGTGACCAGAGCGCAGTAATTGGTCATAGCTCTTGAGTTTACTGCCGCGGAGGACTCGTGCCGAAGTATAAAACTCACTGAGGTTGCCACAAAGAGAAGGTATTAGCGAGATAGGATCTTTCAACCTACGATGATCTCTTCCCAGGAATCATCCATGGACCCTTTGATCATCATGCATCCTTGTAGGATTCAAGGCCCGCTCGTTTCAGATTAAGCCCTACAACGGCCCATTCCCAAATCGGTGCCTAACCTTGGAGGTCAACTGCAAATCCCAAGGCATGATTGTCGGCATGGCAGCAGGATCACTTTGTCAAGGAGATCCATGATATATGACATACCGCCAGTGATGATCCCGGGTCTTGCCTATAATCAGCTGAGCCCATATCCATTTGGCACACAGTAGCAGGGATGGAAAGCACTACATTATCTCATGCGCATTCAGACACCCACGTGGTGCTCATGCCCCGGGAATTGAAATGTGTGATGTGCGTCTGTACGTGGTATCAAAGGTGACTGGGCGTTGATTGACAACAGATCCAGCATCCATGATCCATCTCAAGATCGATGCTAAGATTTATTTGGCTGTCCTCCACAAGTCTTGCGCATCATCATTTAAAGGTAACTCTTCTTCGTATGCTTGCAAGCCACATGATTTGCGCACTGATACACGGGCTACTACTAATAATGATCTAATCAGACCTGCACAGCAGCGTACGTCACCCCAACCTTGTGCCGCAGGCAGATCTTTATCGTTAAAGGCAAGCATACATGAAAAAAATGGGCGACGGCTGGCTTCGATAATATCCCCGACAGCTCTCAAGAGTGCATATGATCCTCATATAAAATGCCTTTAGGCTCTTGGCCCGCAAGCTGCGGGACGCACTGACACAGAACCGCAAGGCTGTTCGAACACCGTCCAACACGAACGTGTGTCGGGCAGATTTCTCCACCATTCCATACAGAACAACTCCCTCTTCTGATCTCTACTGATGGTCTGTGCAAATAGCATCGATCACACTAAGAAAAAGTACGTGGGACACCGTCAAATCATAGACATCTGAGCTCTCAGCGTCCTGCAGCACAGTTGCTCAACATTAGGCCTCTCTTAGGTAAACAAAAAGAAAAAAAAAAAAAAAAAAAAAAGGATCGCTGCGATGATGGAGAACAGAGGCTCTTGAAAAAGGGAGTTGCTGAGCTTGCCTTCCTCAGAATGGCAGAAATCCTCCGTGCACACAGCGCTAGGCAGGAGACGTCTCCACTTCTCGCCAATCAAGGAAATGACTCTACCGCTATTGTTATTCAGAAAAGCGTCCAAAGCGCAGTTGAAACGGAGATAGTGGGCGAAAATGCCAAAGCCTCAGCATCTCAGCGTCAGATGACAGGCCACAGACCCTCCTGCAAAAGGTGGCACGGCTCTTTTTTTTTTTTTCTTTTTTCTTTTTTTTTCTTTTTTTTTTCACAAAGCCATGCGAATTTTAATGATGGCATTTATGCTGCACTTGTACCGTAGATTTTTTTGTTCATGTAAGTTACGCGTGCTGATCCCCGAGCTAACTCTTGAAATGTTTGAAACGTGGAGAGTCCTGTCTCTTTGGACAGCGTGCAACAAACCCCACCTGTCATAGAAGCCCACTACTGGCCCTGCCCATCGCACCGTGCACTACCTACCGCTCTCCCGCTGGGCCGCTCTGCTTGATCGATCTCGATCCCGGTTGCTGATACATGTTGGCATCTGCACTGGTGGATGATGATCCGCCGTCCGTCGGCAGCATTGTACAGCAACATACGGGAGATTGTTATGGGGGAGTTTCCAGAACCTTGAACGGCGATCAATCGAGTTCAGAGCGTGAATACCTCATGTCCCGGCTGGTGGATAAATGGAAGAGCCACCCCTGGACCCCTGCAGACGCGGTACACGCGTGGTTAGAATCAGAGATCGTCACCCGGTCTCTCGGGTGGTACCGCGCCTGTGACGAGCAACCAGGATCAAGTATCTAATGTACACATCTGCATCTACCAGGTATTCGGTGACTTCACAGCTCTTTTTCCTTCGGCAACCCCACCGGACTCGTGACCAGTCTCGCCTTGTATATCTAAATTCCTACCGAAAGCGATGCGAGGGAATCCGGATGGAAGGGCATTTGGAAATTATCTGACCCCCCAGCATTCGGAAAGACGCCAGAAACCAGGTTCTGAACATTGTTTGATCATTATTGATGGCTTTCTGGAAACTTTCAAAGGCTCTGGCTCCTCTTGGAAACTCCGCCAATGGGAGAATCAAGCCCGCGCACCAGATCGGGACCGTATCATGTCGATCGGCTTTTCATGCCTGTCAAAAGGAAATAACGGACGAATAACCGTCGAGTCGTCAGCAATAAAGTTGCCGTTGACTTTGGAGAGTAGGGCGATCCCGATGGACGCCCAACATCGGATGACTGCCAGAGAACGGCAGGCAAGATGGGGCGATGCCGCCATATCTGGTGACGGAGATGCCCGCGTGCGCAGCAATCCAATGACGTTCCGGGCCAAGATGTACTCCGTAGATCAGATGGAGTTGCTTGGGCCGACCGGCCGTCTCCCAGCCCGGCCACGTTGCGCTGCCGCATGCCATGCAGTCGAGTCACGCACGCGAAAAGGCTAAGACCCCTGCTGCAGCATGAGCTGCTGCATGGCATGGAGGAACAGGCTGAGGCTGAGACATTTTTTTCCTCCGAAGGTCTTTGTGTGTTTCGGACATTAGTACCACTATACTATACTGATGACCCAAGGGCACCAAGGGGCCCGTCCAAGATCACAATGATACACACCTAGCTGATTTTTCTTTTTCCTTCTGTGTCACACCAGCCCGCGACCGCCGCTGCAAGTGCAATAATATCCAGGAGACCTCAGGACCCAGGGCCAGGAGGCCCGTGTGTCCTTCCAGTTCGAAGTACGGAGTAGTATGTGCAGAGCGTCATAGCCACGCTGCAGCATACTCCGCAGTTTCTGTGACCCGGAGGGGACCCCTCCTTGGCCTTGCGTTGCGCACAGTGCTCCCTACGCCTCGAGCGGGAAGCATCCATTTCCCAGGGAAGAACCTGGCAGTCGGAGATAAAGAAAAATCTGATCTCGCAGAAGCTCAGACATCGGTTCTTGTTTTGCAAACCCCTGGTATCCCTGCTCAGCTCAGGACTGCGGGATTGCTTCTGCACGTGTTTTACAGCAAGCTAGTTGGTCGTCGGCTGAGCCTTTCAATGGTTCGTCTGAAGAAATCAAAACAAACTTCCAACCTCCAAGGCGCATATCTGGATACTACTTCTTTGGTCCACCGTCTACAGCTCAGTGTTTGCTTTTGCTGATGCCTCATCTGAGAGGTGTCATACAGTACATTACATACTGTTTACTAACAATATGATCATGCTAGAAAATAGTGATTAATGACTGACAAAAGGTTCGGTAAGCAGCTTACAGGATAAAGAGAACTAGCAGAATATGACATAGTTGCAAAGGCTGTCAGTTCCGCTTCCATGATGCAGGGAGAAACAGAGGAACAACCCTTCAATGCAGCAAAGTATATCAGCAAATTATCTTCTGCTTTCCGTGTACTGTCTTTACAAATAGGTTATTCTTCCAAAAGACTGTCTGTTCCTTCTGTGGTACATGTTGTATCCATCTGCACATGTACGGTACAATACATATATATTTCCATATCAACAACGTCAAGCAGATCCATCTGGACTTCCATTCCACTTATACATACACCACCTCTTGCAGCGCTCAGCTGATTAACACGGCCATACATCTGTCTCATCTCTGCCTCGAGACTCGTCTGTGCCTCTCATTTTTCATCCCCCTTGTCTTTCGCATCTATGTGCCGTTCATGTGTATACTGTACAGTACGACTCCCGCTGCAACAACCAAGGTCAGCTGGTACTTAAAAAGGTAATAAAAAAGAGCATACATAGATATATGTACACATCTTCTACAAAATTATCACTTACTGCTCTCAGTTCTATGCGTTCATTCATCTGCAGTTGATATACATACATGCATTGTTGAGAGCCAAGCCAGACTGGTGATGTGATGCTCCAATCAAATCAAATCAGGTCGGATTGATCCATATTCTTTCTTCATATGAAGACAAGATAGGAAAGCTATTTTAGATGAAATAGAATCAAATCAAATCAAACCAGATCAAAACTCCCAAGGACTGAGTGAGCGAGGTCCCCCTCAGCTAGCAAGCCAGCCAGCCAGCCACTTGACTCTATTTGTCTGGCTTTTTTTTTCATCATCATATGGTATGGTATCTGCAGCATGTGTACACATATCTACTTTTTTTTTCCCCTAGGAGTAGGAGCATACAGTACTTCCCACCTATGCTTTCATGTTTTACTTTATCTAGCTCTGATCCGGATCAGATCTGATCGCATTACACTACGCTGTTCTGTCCTGTTCCGCTCCGCTCTGCTCTGATTCCCTTGATATTAAACTCCAGACAAAATATTACACAAGTTGACATTCCACGGCATACTGTTGAAAGAACATTCTTCAAAGCAAAAATCTACATACCCCCTTTCACAAATACCCAAAAGAAGTTTCAAGTCTATTAATAATTACTAATATTATTAATAATAATATAACCTAACATAATGCCTCTGTCTACCCTCTACCTACCTAAGTAAACAGGGTATCTCGAGGAATTTATATTCAGATAAACTTCAATGTTCGAAGTGACGAAACTATGTACATCTGTCTGGACGCGAGTGTCCTCAGGATGAGGAGCTTGAGCTCTTTTTCGCCATCCAGCTCTGCGTCAGGCCCCGCCAACATTGAATGTTCTATGTATGGCATTAATGCATCACCCGTCTAATAATAAAAAACCGTGAGTCATATATGTATATGCATATATGCACGGTATGTATGATATATTCCCAGCAATATTGTAACCCGGACGTGACATGGGATGGGGGCATCAATATCCATGGTATATAGTCATGCATGGGATCTGAAATGCAGGCAGCTTAGTCGTCACCGAAGTCGGTATGTACAGTACATACGTTCAAGTATGTGACGTAGGTAAATGCAAGTCTAAACGCGAGCGAGGACCAGCTCCGTAATAGATAGGCAATAAGTTCGAAAATCGATAAAAGATCAGCGCATGACTGTCTCAGCCGAGTCTCCGTTTGTCGCTCGAGTCCCGTCTTCCTTGGGAGCTTCGTGAAGGTTTCGCTCTGCTGCATTTGCCTGGTCCCCGTGCGAAGTTCCAGTCGGAGTCTCGTTTGAAGTTTGTGTCGAAACTTCGTGTGGACTCTCAGTTAGATTTCCCTTGCTGCTCAATTCTTCAGCTGCATCGTCCTCCTCGACACCGTACAAAACACTGTTACGCGTTCTGAAAATGCCTGGTGTTGATCTGCCCGTCATCACGGTGGAGGCACGACTTGGCGCTCTTGCGGGTGACTCGGCTCTTGTCATAGTTCCTCCTGCTTGTAGCATAGAGCTATCACGCAGGCTCATGCTGCTGCTCTCTCTCGGTCGTCTTAGTGACTGACCGTCTATTGAGAACCTCTCTGCGCGGGAACTGCTCCGGATCCTCTGGTCTTCATCCCAGGCCTCGAAGTCCCGACTGCTCCAGCTGGCACGCACAGGACGTGCTCCGAACGGCAGGTTTGAATAACTCAAGTGCGAATGCAGGGACATTGGCCGGTTCTGCGTTCGCGACGGTACACTCAGATCGTCGCTTGAAACCAATGTCCCGGAAGCATTGAGACTCCGTAACCGAATATTGTCTTCGTCCTCATCCTCAATCTTCGGGTATCGTTGCACTGTGTACACATTGAACGAAGGCCCTTTCGGGCTCTCCGGTGGAGGAGGTGGTGGAGGCGGTGGAGGGGGAGGAAGGTCGGCGGCCGCCTTTTCAACATGCGCAAGGTATTTCGTGCGCCTTTCACGCCATGAACGCGGCCTGAATTCTTCGAGCTTCTTGTGTCTTGTAACAGACATGTAACTCGAAATTGCTCCGATGACAATGGCACAGAGGAGAAAACATGTGAGAACGCCCTGAATGACGATGATGACAATGCCAATCACGGTTGTGGTGATGCGGTTGAGGTTGAACCGGGGATCAAAGGCTGCTGAGAGAGCTACCGTCGAAACCTTGCTGAAGCCCAGGAAGTAGACCATCAACGCATTCAGGCGTGTCGCCTCGAAAGGCCTCATCCATATTATGGCGATCAAAGCGATGAATTCGACTGCGAGGATGCCAAACACCTGCGTCATAGGGTGGCCAACGGCTCCGCCGAAGAAACACGCACGGACGAACTCATATATCAACCAGATAGAAAAGGACCACCACCTTCTTCTCCGGAAGCGCGCAGATAACCACCCAAACTTCTTCAGATAGTCTTCGTCTTCGTGAATGGGCGTCCGCTCTTCAGGCTCAACGTAATCGAATCTCCACCATGGAAAGGAGGCTACGAATTTACTCTCCTTGTCTTTCTCATCCAGCTTGCTTTGGCGGTGTAAACTGACCCACGGCAGACAGAACAACAGCTTTTCCCGTTTCAAAAGCAACCTGTCCGGCTCGGAAACAAACCTGCCGCCTCTTAAACGATAGTACAGCGCGTATCCCGCAGTGCCTAACATGCCTACCAGGAAGATGACGAACACCACAGCAGCGACCGCCTTGACTCCTGCTGATCCACCAAAGGTGAATTGAAAGAGAGTTAGAAAAATCATCATGTAGAAGGCAATAAAAAAAGTCCTCAGCGAGCCGGATACAACAAATCTCAGCCAGTGAGCTCTGAAATAGTCAAAACGTTGCGATTTGACCACCCTGACAAGAGCGAGAAATTCGATTAGCAGCTTCAGCATGACGATGGAAGCAGCGACGCCACCCAGTAGAACAAGAAACCAAATAAATCCTGTCATGAAAGCGTTGGAGGCCGGTATATTTTGCTGCGCGAGCGTCCCAGCGAAACCCGAGTAATTTCCTGGCAAAGGGAGACCAGGCTTGACAGGCCAGCCATGCCAGGGATACACATTGAGCGCATCCGAATCCGCCCGTTTGGCAAGTGTGTTCTCAAATCTCCTAAAAATTGTCGGACCAACAGCTCGAGTTGCATTACTCAGGGTGTTACCAACAACATCTCGTTTGTAGAGCTTGGAAATGTCGTATCCGCCGCCGACATCGCTCACGGTTGTTCCAGCAGCAGCGGCTCCAACCATGCTGATGTTGCCCTTGTTGCTTCCAAGAAACTGGTTGATTGAATTCTGCATCTTCTCGGTGTATATGAAGCCTGCCGACCACGCATAATTCGACCAGAACGCCACGAGGACGCTAGGCCAGTTCACGGACAAAGCTCCCGTGAAGTAGATGTGATGGAACACGGAGAATACGACGAAGATAGAAAGCGAATGGGCATAATGGCTGCGGGTCGAGGAGACGTCGGAACCGTAGATGGCCACGGCCAGTGAGGAGAGTATGGCGACAACCGTAAAGGCCCCCAACGTACTTCCAACTGCCGTTGGCTGTGAAAAAGTGTTGCCGTTGGTTAGTACTGACGAGAAGCATGCGATCTGCGACTGGGTCGAGTTTGAAAAGATTCGCAATATAGCTTGACCTTCAAAGTCGGGGATGGTCATTGCTATTGGAGGAATTCCAGAGACATCTTGCTGGTTGACCTGAATCATGCCCTGCGCCTGGATAGGAACGCTGGCATTCATGGGACATAAACTGTATTTAGTTAGCAACCAATGAGTTGAACCGGATGTAGCAAGCTGACCTGAAGATGTTTGCCTTGCACGGGTTGAACGTGAAGTCGAATCTGCTTTCGCCGTACGCGTAGACCCCGATATAGACTGATTACACTGTCAGTGCCCGCGAGAGACATCCAAAGGAGCAACGGTAAGCTCACGCATCACGGTGTCGTTCTTGACAGATGTATGGCCCTCCAGGTTAAATGTCACGGTCATGTTGTCTCGGTAATATGCACCGTCGAACCGTGTCACATTTATCAACGAATTTCCCTGGCAATCGCCGAAGCTCTGTGTGTACAGGGACGGCCGTCTGTTATCCGGGACATACACCCTATTACCGGCGGAGTCTGTGGCAATGACATAGCCCGGGGGAGCTTCTGCCATCGATTGTCCCGACAGGAAAAAGGAAAGGAGCAACACCGCGCAACGCCATAATGAGAACAAGGCAATTTGTGAGCTGGTCATTCTTATGGCCGCAGCAGAAGAGAGAGATGGTGATATCGATGTTCTCTATGCAGGAACGAGGCCTTGTAAAGAGTGGAATGGCGCGGGGCTCGGACGGAGGTCTGCCTGAGATGGTTGCTGATGAGACAAATCCGGACCTCCAGATGATCAGCACACGATGCTGGCGGATTCATGCATCCTCCTCGCTTTCTGCTTGTATTTCTCCTCCCCCTTTCCCCTTCATCAGACGGTACAAAGAAGCAGCCGGGTCGATGGGGGTGTGAGCGGTGGTCAGGAGCAACGCATCCGTCGAACAAAGCCGGGGCCTCTGGCGGCACGAGGAGCTGCAATGGCCGACGAGCTCCGCAGAGAACGCCTGGGGCCGTGAAACAGAGCGAGACGAAGACATTGGAGAGGCAGAGCTGTCTATCTTAAATGGGGAGTGCGGAGTCGAGCCACCTGGAGCGTTGCGGGCGCCTCTGGCAAGCGCGGGCGCCCGACGCTGCTCACGGCGTCTCGCCCAGCGGCCCAGGCGAATCGCGCCCTCGCAACGCATCCCCGCTAAGCCCACGTCGAACAAGTCGACCCTCTCCAACACCATGGCCGGCGCCGCCGTGAAGAACAAGACCCCACCGTCGAGGCTCGACGGCCTCTCGTTTTCCAGCAGTTTGCGCGCAGGGCCAGTGACGGTCTGAGGCATGACGCTGACATGTCGCGTGCCTGGTTTCAATCATCGTCGGGCCGCAGCTTATCGTGCAGATCCCCAGGGCAGAGATGTGAACCAACCGATCTGAGGCTTCCCTGCAGGGTATGCAGGGTCCGGTGGCCTGTCGACCTCAATTCAACTCACTGTATAACTAGGTACACAACAGTTCTTGGCTATGGACACACCTCAGCCGATCCGTGGACGCTGCCCGAGAGTTACCAGCAGACGGCGTACGGAGAATGCCAGCGGGGAGTCAGCAGCTAAGTTCAGATTAAGCAGCCCTTAAACTCGTCGCAAGCGCGCATGCTCATTGGCAGGATTCTCGCAGATCATTTGCTGCTGGCGATATCAATCCCACAACCCGTCCTACCCACACCGACTGTGCAACTTGACATCAGAGGGTGAGGACTACAGGGAACGTCCGTGGAATAACAAGTCGCCATGTGCCTCATCTCTGTTCTTCTGCCTCAAGAGTTGATGGGCATGAGAACCGCCGCTCTGTGGATCTGGCGGAAGCGACGGAAACTACTGACTCTTCTAGTGCCGGTTCTCGAATTTGCCTAGCGATTATTGTCTTGAGCTGGGGACGGCGGCAGAGACATACGTACTCCTTGCACTCCTTACCCCCTGTATGCAGCACAGGCCATACCCTTAATGTTTTCCCATTGCTGTGAGGTTGATACCTGACGTTGATAGGCCACAAGATATTTGCCTGTGGGCTTTAAGGCGCCTTATACGTCACGGGCGGCTTTTCTACGGCAAGGGGGTTTGCAAACGATCTGCACGAAAACTTCGAGTCTTCGGCCCGGCAGTACGGAGCAAATTGCCAGACCGTCGACGCCCGGGCCACGTTGCTTTCCTCTTCTTGAAGAGTTTGACAGACGGTTGCTCCTGGACCCTCCGCTACGGGGTGCCTAGCCATTTAAATACCCCGTCTTCCATACAATAAATGGGTTATGGTCAAATAGTGCGACCACTGCTGCTCATAAATGATTTGGGTGGTCGACATAACATTATGAAGTGCTCTACGCAGTATATACACCCATCACTCGGACTCGGTTCGTTATTCACTCACGGATCACTGCAAAGTTCGCCTAATAATATTTAAAGTGTGTGATTCGAACTATTTGCTGGGGGGTCGGTATTTCCCTGTCACCCTCATGTGCTACTAGCCGAAGCGCCAATAATGCTGCTGCCTCAAATGGTCTTGGGACGCCATTGCCTCTATGCAGCCTATTATTAACAACTCTCATAAACGTGGCAAACAGAAAATACTTTGGACTACGTACACAGGACATGGTATTGTACTGACCGTGTTGCAGGTAAAGCCTCCCCATTGTTATTGCTATTGGCATGCTTCGTTGTTGCATCGACGATCATACGCAGTTCTATCACAATGCCCTCTTTCTGCTTCTCTCTTGTGCTTTGGAATCCATCCTCGATCGGTTCTCCTATCCGAGGAAATCCGATCAGCACAGCCTCACCCTTTTTGGGAAGATGTCTCTACGGAGTGCACCATAGTCTCTACATACTACTACGTAGTTACGTAGACGTAGTAGGATCCTTGTCAATTAATAGTTCTGCTTGCTTCAACAAGCATAGTACGGATTCCAGCTACCTGTGTTCATTCACGTATGCATCCGCATGTTGATACTTCGGTATGCGGTATTCCTTCAAGGACTTTCTCACTTCTTTTATGTTTATTCACTTTGATATAGACTTGTAGATAGCTTTAAAGTCAAAGATCTGTTCCGTCTAGCACTACGTGGTACTGCGGACTATCCAAAACTGGCTGAAATGAAAGAGGAATGAATCATGTGATCCTTTCTATAGCTACCGTAAGGGCGGCCTCGTGCGACTGAGGAACTACTATCTGAGCAGAAGGTGCACGTCCAACGATGACTTCACAGCGCGAAGCAGCCATCGAGATAGACTGCATATATCAATCTCATCGATAAGCGAAGAGGTCGCAGACTGAAAGCTGGGGAACGCAGCGTCGTTTGAGCAGCTTGTCAGCCCGCAGGTTCTTCTATCGTTCCATCATCATAATGACTGGGAAATGCGCATTCAGACTCACACTGAAAAGGCCACCAAATTCCCTCATCCCTGCTTCTCGCTTCTCCCATCGGTTTCTCTTCCCTTTTCCCAAAGTATCTGTCAGAACTGCGACCTCCCTTCCCCCATCACCTCCCCGCAAATTCCCCGCTTCGGGGTTTCCAGTATTGAATTCCACGGAGAAGATCGAGGAAGAAAACCTTCCATCTTACAATGCAGAAGAAATTCAGACTTGGTTCTAATATTTTAGTAGAGAGCATCGATATCTCACGCTCAAAGTGTGCACCTGAACAAACCAGCAAAATCACGAAATTGCAATATCCAACCATCTGAAAAGCTTCCTGGTCAATGATCATTATTCTGGAAAGAACCTGGTTCGTGTTGTTTTTGATTCCTTTGAGATCACAGGCCCTAATGCAAATAAACACCAATGTCTGCTATATCAACCGCTCGGGATGAGTTTCACTGAATTCCTCAACATTCTCCCTCAGAAAATGTTTCCAAAGGATCTTCTCCAGAGTGTCCAGCTTTTCCTCGCAGCCTTGGATTATCTGAATAAATGCCATGTTGTTCACACAGGTATACTATGCGAAACAAAGAAAAAAAAAGGTAACTTGTAAATAGTGCTTGAAAGTTGGCACATCTCTAGACATCTCGCCTGACAACATACTCCAAGGTATCAATGACGCCTCAATTTTCTCCCAGATCGAGCAGGACGAGATCGAACGACCAATACCCCGAAAAATACTTAGTGACCGTACTATCTACTGCTCCCGGCCTATGCCGGTGAGCACAGCCTACTGGTTCTCTGCAACCTTGGCGAGGCTATGGTTGGAAATCAGAAGCACAGAGATATCATGCCTGGCGTTTACAGGGCACCGGAGGTGGTCTTGGGAATGGGATGGGACTATGAGGTGGATATTTGGTCTGTTGGCCTCATGGTAAGTGGACATGTATAACGACAAAATGGGCATCGTTGGCGATGTTCTGCACGTACAGTTGAAGTGTCGCCTTAGAGAATCCCTTCAAACCAGTCCGGTTTATGTCAACTCGTTGAGCTAGCAACAGGATAAGTTGGTGCTAGTTTCTCTTATCTAGACGTGGGACCTTTTCGAGGGCGACCGCCTGTTCATTGCAAAGAAAAATGGAATCCTAGATGAGCAGCATCTCGCGGAGATGGTGTCACTTCTGGGCCCTCCGCCCGCAGAATTTCTCAGACGGAGCGAAAAGTGCAAGCAGTATTGGGATGAGCAAGGTATTCTATTATGGACAAATTTCCGCCCACCTATCCTCCTAGAAGAGGAGAATAGAGTGTCTTCCTCGAGTCATTGTCTGCTAACAGTACCCGACTTTTTTTATGGCGGGCAACTGGAAAGGCTCCGTGCCGATTCCAGATCAATCTCGCGAAACGCGTGAATGGAGTCTCAACGACGAAGACCATGTGCTTTTTTTTAAAGTTCCTACGAAGAATGTTGCGCTGGGTGCCTGAGGAGACCGGACGCGGGGTAGCCTGGCGTACGACGACTTCTTGATGCAGCCATTGCTGGCGTCGAATCGTCCTGCTTGATTGGGAACATGAATTGCTCTTTCAGCCATTTCTTCGACGTTAAATTGCTCTTCCAGACCATTTTAGTGGATGGATAAAATGCAGATACGTCGGCCGGCGTTTTGGGGTGCTGGAGATACCAGAGTCAGGAATCTTTTGATCTCAGAATATGAATGACCTGATTCCATGTGTATGTGCTATAATGATACTGGAATCTATCTGGTCTTCACAAATTGTATGAATTTTCTCTCCCAGGGAATACAAAACGATGTCATGCTCAAGGGTATGTAATTCCATAATTATAAGTGGAGTTGAGATCTTGAGTTATACACCTCTCAATCTCGACAACAGGTACATAGATGTACATCTAAAACTATTACTTTCTCGGAACTGACGGCGCAGAACTGAGCTTTATTGATCTAAATATCAGATCTAGCTGTCACCAGATAAATTTTAGGTTATCAATTGAACGTGTATTGTATAACAAAATCATACATATAGTTTAAGAGACTGTCTATGAGGCATACAAGATACTAACGCTTAATCTCCACCAGTCTTGATTACTAAATTGTTTTTTGAACTTCATTCCTTCCTTCCTTCTCTGTTCTTTTCTCCGTGCCCTTCTAACTGTGTCTTTGTCGCAATGAACCTGTAATCGTAGTCATTGAATTTTCTCCATCGCCATAGCCCCCCCCCCCCCCCCCCAAACCCTCAACGCCTAGAGATAATCTCTCCGTTATGAGGGAGACACCGATGGACTGATCTCGAATTCTGTAGAGTAATATATGACCTGACTTTATCTTTATAGATACCTGACCTGAGACAAGTCTACCATGTAAAGGAGCAATGCATAGCACAAACAGAAAATAGGATCTCAGTGGATACAATATATGAGTAATCCAATGGTTCTTTTGCCTGCGGAGCTTCCTAGAAAGGTGTCATTGCACCCGCATCCATTTTGCTGTGTTTGCATAGATCTGTGTACTTGGTCCCTGTTATTTTCCATGAAGTGTATGATAAACACTGCATGCATGTATTTGTGTCTTCTGTAAGACCATCCATTCTGTCAACCACAGTACATTATTATTGTCAGCCATACATATATTAGGACTTCTGCAGACCGTTAAACTTGTAATTTTTGAACTGACCAGTGAAATCACCCTATTTTGCACTGAAAAAAATCTCAATTGCAATAATCTGCTTGTAGTTCCAGATAAATAACTTTTTCTATTTAAATATTTTCAAGTGGTAGTTCAATATCTGTTCGCTGAATAGCGACGCAGAGGGCATGATTGGCATGGAAGGTTGTAAGTGAGACCTGTCCAAAAGATTTTTTTTTTCCCTGCCAGCAGAATAGGGATCACACGAAGGCGTAAGCCACTTAATCGATCCACAAGCGCAGTTCAAAAGGCAGTAAATAGTTCTATGGCCAAAATTAGTAGCGGCCCAATCGACTGCGCTTTTACTGTATGTATGTCTCAAAGCACGGATGATCGGATATCGGATACCGACTTAAGTCACAGTTGTCTACGTACCCCAATAGTCGTATTTACAGTTGTCTTGAAAAACTCATTCTGGCCCCTATTCCCTATCGAGTTTTATTCAAAACTTTGGAAACGCATGTTACTGGAGAGAGAGAGTATAGCATCCCTGGAATATTCGACGCACGACCGCAATGAATTAATTGCTAGTGGATACCTGCCTACATAACCTGAACAGCTCGCAACGAACACAAGCCTCGCCACTGCAGGTCTTTGCTTTTTTTTGCTATGCAGATTGGTTGTTTTGACAACAACCTAATTAATATTATGAGATGAGGCCATTGCGATTATGGTGGCTCAGAAATGGGTTGTCTCCCACCTTGCTGTCTTCATTGATTAATATATTTCCCCCGGATTTTTCGGGTTACACAGGGGGTATTTCCGGATCTGGGGTATTGAAGAAATAATCGACTGGAGGTCAACCCGTTCCTGGCGTGGTATTGACAATAATAATGTTAGCACTGTTGCAAAGGTGATTGGATCTATGGATGGATGGATCGATGTATTGAAATTGCTGCTGCAATGTTCAAGGAGTTAATTAGCAGCAGGCGATCTGTCTATTTGTACTGTCCTGAGTAGATACTTTATTTTATGTACAGTGCTTAATATAGGTAGATATGGTTTGCCGCGGATATTTTCGGTTCTAAAGCCCCAACAGAGAGTTAGAAGCCCTAATCTTTTTGCGGTCTCATCGATTCCACTCTAGCGGAGGAACATACTCGAGGTACCTTTTTTTATTAAGGAAATGGGGAATAGTAGGAAAAAAAAATCTAGTCCGAAGAACACATAAGCAGACCAAAAGGTTAAGCACCTATCCCGCTACGATGGTGTGGTTTTGCAGAAGTATCATCCTGCTGGCCGGGAACGACCTTGCCACGAGATAGAGCAGTACTAGGGAGTTTTCGTTTCTGATCCCGATCGCACGGCATTCAAATCAGCTAATCTCTCCAGAACAGACAGACACGTAGACACAGTACAGTAGTACCTTATCCTCGGCTCAACGTTCCTGCACCGTCCCGCTCTCCCCAGCCAAGTCGTCAAGTCCACGTATCCACACAACAGAACCGGCAAAGGCAAATCCTCCATAGCGCAGCAGCCGGCCAAGTTCGGCAGACTCTGCGACAGGGTTAATACGAATAGATTGTGGGGCATCCCCGCAGCCGAACTCCTCCGCATTGTGGAGAGGGCTGTCCACTGACGAAGGGGGATTTCCGGGACCGGGCTGCGCCCCTTTTGCCGTGTGAAGAATGGCAACGACAGGTCACAAAACGAATTCTGACTCCGGCGCCATCTCCCCGGGGAGGAGGCGGAAAAGAAAGAGGAGGAGCATGCGATGGCTCCGTGCGGGGGCGGAATCTTTGTTTGGGGCCTTCAGCGGCGGGTGGATTCGGTCGAGCTTTGTTTGTCGAGGCCGGGGAAATTAGTCCTCCAAATGGCATAGCCATGGACGGGGGCGGGCTCTTGGATACATTACGGAAGTGACAGCTAAGGGTGAATAACGAGGATTGTTCTAACGGGTTCTCTTCTCTTATATTGGGCTTTGTGCCGGCGTCTCTTTCGGTCTCTGGGATATTGTATCCTTTGTTCTGCCAATAATCTTCAGCAGGGTGTATTCTATTCAGCGTCAACACTGCTTCTCCGTTTCAATGCGTCGCCTTTCCGGTCTATTCCAACACCGCGTCAGCAAGAGCATGTCGACCAAGGTGGAAGACGGCCCCCAGAAGAATGAGGAAAGATGGATCGTCGAGGACCGCTCCATCGACGCATGCAGGCCTATTCGCGTCGTAATCATCGGCGCTGGGATCTCAGGGATCATTGCCTCCATCCGCTTCGCCCAGAGGATCCCGAACCTGGAGCTTTGTGTGTACGAGAAGAACGCTGATGTCGGAGGCACCTGGTTCGAGAACAGGTATCCCGGATGTGCGTGTGGTATGTTTTCAAAGTATTCGTCAAATATAGAGTTTGTTTCTCATTGAAAAACTAACTTCGTCGAAAGATATCCCTGCGCACACCTACCAAGCGACCTTCGAGCCGAACAAGGAATGGTCGCAGTTCTATGCCTCCGCAAAGGAGATTCTTCAGTACTGGAAGCGCGTGGCGCGCAAGTACGGCGCTATGAAGTATATCAAATTGAAGCGGAAGGTCGTAGAGGCGCGGTGGGACGAAGAGAACGCCAAGTGGCTGATAAAGGTTCGTATACCTGTCAGAAGTCGCTTAGTTAATTCGTATAGCTCACAGTCATGTATAGATTCAAGACGTCGACAGCGGCTCTGTGTATGAAGACTCTTGCAACGTTTTGATCTCATGCACCGGCGCTCTGAATGACTGGAAGTGGCCGAACATCCCAGGCCTCCATGACTTCAAAGGGAAATTGATGCATAGCGCGAACTGGGACGAGAGCTATGACTATACTGTAAGTCAGATAAAACCAAATGCTGTTGTCCCATGTTGAACAGCGGACTGACAAGCTGGTCCACAGGGCAAGAGAGTAGCGGTGATCGGTAACGGGTCGAGTGGCATTCAGATTGTTCCCGCTATACTTCCGGATGTATCACATATCGACCACTATATCCGTGGGAGAACGTGGTTGTCTCCGACATTTGCTCGGGAAAAGATCGACGAAAGGGGCGGTGCCGGGTTGGACAACAGTAAGCTGAGAGGTCTAAGTACCTCATCTGCAGAGCACGCTGACATTTCAGTAGTTTCTTTCACTGCTGAGGAGATTGAAAAGTTCAAAACAGACCACCAGGCCTATCAGAAGTTCAGGAAAGGTAGGTCCATACATATGCTCCACCTCTATACTATGGGGAAAGCCTATCCTGACGACTTTTAGATATCGAGCTTGAGCTCCAATCTGTCCACGGCGTGACAATAAAGGGCTCGCCCGAGCAGATCGGCGCAAAAGAGGTATTCGCGGCGAACATGAAGCGACGTCTAGCAAAGAAGCCGGAGCTGGTCGAGCAGCTCATGCCCTCTTTCCCTCCCGTCTGCCGCAGACTCACCCCGGGCCCGGGGTACCTCGAAGCCCTCACAGACGACAAGGTGGACGTGATCACCTCCGAGATCGTCAAGGTCGACGCAGAGGGGATCATCACGGCCGACGGGAAACACCGTCCCGTGGATGTCCTCGTCTGCGCGACCGGCTTCGACACCACCTTCACCCCGCGCTTCCCCATCATCGGCCGCAACGGGCTCTCGCTGGCCGATAGATGGAAGCATATCCCGGAAACGTACCTCTCGCTCGCCACGGATGGGTTCCCCAACTACTTTATCTCCCTGGGCCCCAACGCGGCTCTGGGGGAGGGCAACCTCCTGGTCCTGGTCGAGAGAGTGCTGGACTATTTCACTATGTGCGTGGCCAAGATGCAGCGGGAGAATATCCGGGCGATGTGGCCGCGACGGGAGGCGGTGGAGCGCTTCACCAAGTACTGCGACCAGTACTTCTCGCGGACGGTGTTTAGCATGAAGTGCCGCAGTTGGTATAAGGGAGGGACGGAGGACGGGAGGGTCACGGCTCTTTGGCCTGGTGAGTTACACCCTATTTCGATCCCAACAGAATCTGCCGACTGCCTGCCTGGTTAGGTAGATTTCAGTCCATTGAATCGAACTACTGACTGACATGACCAGGCTCCTCCCTCCACTCTATGAAAGCCCTCGCCCACCCACGCTGGGAGGACTTCGAATACGAGTACATCAACGACAACCCGATGGGCTGGCTCGGGGACGGCTGGACCGAGAACGAGAAGAAGAAGACTATCAACGTCGACTATCTGGATGACGATAAGATCGATTTCCCTCCGGTCGTTGAGAATCTTGATAGCCCAGTAGCGCAAAACGGAGAGAACGGTACAGCGGACTCAGCGCTAGATGGGACTGCTAATGGGACCAAATCCAATGGCGTGCATTGATTATTGCATTCGTGAGTCCGTTGATCTGTCGGTGTATATATTCTCGAACGCGTTTCACGTCACTTCGTGCCTTGCTTCAGAAACTAGTATGGAGTACATGTACACAAGAAGAAGGATGAAACATCAGAACTACGTATGAGAGGTTACCTTGAAATATGTCGATCTTTCCAAAACTAAATAGTAGGATCGTTAGCCGGTCTTGGTTGAGACAAGCATGAATGATGGCCTCCCCGTCTGAACATTGCGACAGAGCGCGAGATAGCGGTTATTGACATACTATCGAATATAATATAAACATGGCACTTACTTGATATTGATACCCACTAGATGTATACTTACCTGGAACAGGCAAGCACCTCTGGCATGCGACTTGGCCAAGAGGCATCCTGTAGTCTGCATACTTACCTCCGGAGCAGGACCTCATAAGCCACCACCTATTCCGTAGGGCAAGTACAATCAGCCTATCAAGTCAACATCTGGATCCCAGATCAGGAAGCCAGATGCAGATACCAGTAATTTCACAATATAACACCCCAATTGGTCTTGACGGACATTCTGCATGGACAACTTCGCAGGCCACTGCTGATGGGCCTCTGGAGGATCGACACCCCAAGACATCCAAATCCGGAGGGTCCCGCTGCGTCGGAACAGCTTCAACCGTTCAACGTTTTTCCCCAGGCCCACTTTTGGAAGTTCCAATCCGACTCGGTGTACTTTTCGGGACATGATCGACGACGGATCATGATTCCTTTCTTGAGGCTGGGGTCCGTTTGCCCATTCCGTACGGGGTGCAGTAGCAGTGCTTAGGACGTTCATCGCGAGTAGTTGTATTCCGTATTTGTTGTTGTCATTTCAAGGTTATTACTAGCGAGAATATGTAATCTTGTTTTTCCATTCAAGGAACCAATGGTTCTGAGGCAAAAGCCAAGAAAAAAGTAGTGTCTGAGGTTGTGAGACTTATGGGCATTCGAATCCGAAGGTCTGTTATGTCAATTGTATGTCCTGTGAGTTTTCATGTACTTGGTGACGTTCCCGGCAGCTACCTAGGTGTAGCCTCTCTAATGTGCATGAATACTGGTGCCGGTATGTAGCGTGTTCAAGATCCGTACTTCATGAATCCTTTGACCTTGCGTAAAGCGCCATCAATCTGTTATGCAGGAATGAAAATTGACTCTCATTAATACTGTCTTTGATATGGCACACCGCAACGGTGGTAGAGCGTCTTGTATGCTTGGCATGGTCAGATCCATTTTCCCTCAAGGTGATCGGTTATTTTCTCGTGTGTGCCACTTTGGCCAGCTTTCCAAAGAGGTACGGACCGCCCTTGGAACCTGGAAACTGAAATCAACCAGAACCAGATTCCATCGATTGCTGCGTACGGAAAGGGACTTGGCCCAAGTGTGCGGATGTGGGAAGTAGAGAGCGAATGCCCGTTCCCAGCAGTGACATTAGACATTAGGCATGTTGCTCTACGCTGAAGATCTCTGGATGTCGCTGTGCGCTGTGAAGACCTGGAGCAAGTCATGTCAGGGAATCCCACAGGTGAGTGGCTCCGCGTCTTCCACTGGTGAGCCAGCAGTACATGCTCGCACAGCGAGTTGGATGCCATGGATGGAGTTGTACATGACCTCCCACCTGTTCTGCCCGCTTTCCTGCCAGACGAGAGCCGCGGGAGTCTTGGACACTCTGGACACTGAGGAGTTGTGATCCATGGGAAGAAAATGATGGGGCTCCAGTCTGCTGTGAAGCTGTGACCATCCCCGCAGTTTGAGGAGCTGCGCTAGAGGCTGGGTCGGTGGAGATGACGGGGTGGGCGGCGACAGGCAGTGCGCGAGTAGCCGAGGGACGTTCAGAGGGAGAGACAGGAGAGGAGAGACAGACGCGAGAAGGGAAGCAGACCGTGATATATCTGGCATCCGACATGGATCTGCTGTGTCCTGCTGAACGTCTGCTTCTGTACCCAAGCATCAGCCCGGCCTCTCGGCGCTCCACCGCGCTGCTGCTCCTCCCCGGCCGGCGCTCCACGCTGGTCGCCACCGTCGCGGCTTTCTGATTTCTCCCCCAGATTTTCCCCCTCCCCCTACCCCAGACTCTCCAGCTCGTGGAGCTTCCCCCCGATGCCCCCCTACTCCCAGCATGAAACCCGCCTCCGAGAAGCATTTTCGCTGCACCATCTGCCAACGCGGCTTCACTCGCATCGATCATCTCAAGAGACATCATCTACGCCGTGCGTCCATGCCTCGCCCCACCCGTGTTCCTGGCCTTGCTGCACGGCCTGCGGAGCTGTTGCTGACCGTGTGTGTCAACCTCCAGATTCCGGCCTCAAACCCTATTCGTGCATCTTTTGCAGCGAGGCCTTTGCACGCTGGTGAGTTTGGCTGAAATCTTTTTTCTTCCTTTTGAGCTGATGAAAACTGACCACCGCGATAGTGACAATTTACGGGACCATTATACCGACTGCAGCCAGCGCGGAGATCGTCAGATTCCAGAGACCGGCCAGAGAGGCAGGCGGCGTCATGCGTGCGAGTCGGTATGTCTATCATCTCCTCTGAAAGAATGATCTGGTTATTAATGCCCCGCAGTGTACTTCGATGAAACTCCGCTGCGACGGGGAGAACCCATGCAGCTCGTGCATCAAGCGAAATCTGAAATGCAACAACCAGAGCAAGAAGCAGAATCAGGCCAAGGGCAGCGATCCCGGCAAGGGTTCGTGCATTTTTTTTTTCTTTTCTGGATTGGACTCTTAAATCGTACTGATAGATTTATCCATTTAGGATCCTCACCTACAAAGCTAGAAGACTACGACCCGGCCTCGGACCGCGGCTCGATCAAGTTCCTTCTCAATGCAGGCACGGACAGCTTCACAGAGAAGTTCCATCTTCCTCCCCGCGGTGACCGTACAAGGGGCGTGGTCTATCACAACCAGAAAGAGTTGGAGCAGACTATGAACCATGCAATCCCGTACACCCTGGACGGCAGTCGGCAACCTGAATATGTGTCCACATTCGTTGAGCCTGACCCTGCAGGCATGTCATTTTTCCAGGACACGTTCGTCAATTTTTTCAATGGTCCGTTCTCAGACGCACACAAGACGTTGCAGGATCCATTTGTGGGAGGGTTGGCATATCAGGCGATCGTTCCTTCGGGGCAGGACCCTGAGCTCTCGGTGCCTGGGAACCACTCCTTCTACGAGCCAGAAAGCCCATTTGCTACTGCCTTGGTCCAGTCGATTTTGGCAAAGGCATGGACCGTGAACCTCGATCCGAAGGCGCAGGAAGAGATATCTGCTGATCTGCAATATCTGCTCACGACGAAACGGATACGGAAGTTCATAAATATGTACTTCAGATACTGGCACCCCAACTGTCCGATCATACACCCCCCTTCATTTGATCCGGAGCATGTCCCGCTGTCGCTCCTGGCATCGGTCGTGTTCATGGGCGCGATGTACTCGGATGACGAGCGGGAAACGTACGCGGCGAAGAGGGTGCTCGATTTCGCCGAGCTGTTTGTCTTCTCGACTGAAACCTTCTCATGCGAACTCGAGGTCAGCCGTGTTTTTAATGGCTTGACGACACCTGATTCAGAGAGGGACGATTGGCTGCATTTCCAAAACTTCCAGGCAGGGTATCTCATGGTGGTCATACAGTACTGGGCGGGAAGTCGGGTCTCACGAAACCGAGCTATGGAGAACCGATTCAGTGAGATCATCAAGGTGCTTACTCCGAACTTGTGATCCGTCTGACCATGGTCTCTAACCACATTATAGGTTGCACGAACAATGGGTCTTCTGAAATGCCGCCACTTACCAGAAGACCGGATTCACGAATATCTGTGGATTCAGAAAGAATCGCGGATACGGTACGAACATTCGTTCTACATTGCCAGAGCGTCGTTTTTAAGCTGACATTTTTTTAGCACAATAAACATCGTTTCCCTCTTGGATTGTGCCTTCTCGTTCTACCAGAACTATCCATGCCGCCTTACGCACACAGAGATGGAGTGCGATCTTCCTTGCGAAGAGTCACTGTTCTCCTCCCAACATCCTTTTGCGGAGCCCAATTTCCGTTTCACCCGCGACCTCACCGTCTGCGAGGCTTTCCAGAAGCTTTTCGCTGAGGACCAGCCCAGCAGCAGCTCGCAGTCTTCCTCATGGTCTTCTGTTTCCTCGAATGCGCCTAATGATATGAAGTTGACGGTTCTGGATATGTTTATTCTCATACACCGTATGCACCCTTCCCTTGTGATAGTTGGTCCGTGGTACTAAGTGAAGACAGTTCTATACGCTTTCATCAACACCCACATGACGCTCCTCATTCCCCTCATTCGAATGCGAAAATCTCAACAGCAATCCCAAGTTCCATCTCTCACTGCTAGCAAAAACAGCAGCTTCATCCCGGAGGACTCCATCCTGGCGTCTATCCGCACCGCGCTGGCACGGTGGCGCGCGATCTGGATGGTGCTTCGCACCGAGATACCCAGCCACGAATGGGCTACCATGGGATTCTGCAAGAACGGGTACAACTTCTGGCTCGTGGCACAGCTGCTGATTACCAAGAAGGACAGCGTGGACGTTGCGATGCGGATGGAGGTCAAGTGCGAGGACAAACTCAAGATGCTCAAGGTGTTGTTGCAGGATGAAAATGATTGACAATGTGATATTTTGCTGCCCCTTCTCTGTCTTTCATATATTCCATGTTTGTTGCAAAGAGTTGGATAAGACTAGGTTCTACAGCGGGTAGACTGTGAGGTTACGTGCCATGTTCCCATGTTACTCTGTTGGCGGATGGATTGGGTTACGATGTCGGATGTGGAGTTGGGATAGAGATATCGCAACGTCCTGGGTTCGGATGGGTACCTGTTTGGTTGCCTCAAGGATGACACTGACGGGACAATCTGGGCGGTTAAAAACGTGTATGGTCATATATATATATATATGTGTGTGTGTGTGTGTGTGTGTGTATGTATTCGCTGGCGTTGATGGACATCTCATGTCTGATATGTACAGTACAGCACATACATACATACATGGACACCATGAGAGACTAGAAAGATTTCTTTCTCTCCCTTGCCTTCCTTCCACTGCAAGCTTCAGCTTCCCTCAGACCTAGGCAATCACGCATACCCCAGCGTCCAAAACATCTCGATGTTCCGCCCCGTATCCTCGTCCACGTACGGCGGCGGCTCCGCAAACGTCACGTTCTCCCCGTGCAGCTCGGCAACCTTGCCCGTCAGCCCCGGGTCGGCGAGCAGCTGCGCGACCGCCCTCGTGGCCGTCGACATGGGCGTGAGCACCATCGACTTGAACAGCGAGTGGTCGGAGGAGATGTTGGTTTCTGTAACATACAACCAGAACCGGTATTAGTCATCTCTGAAGTAAGATGCATGAATGAGAAGAGGATGTCAACGACACGTACCAATCACAGCCGGCGCGAGCGCATTGATCTGGATGTGTTCCTTCTGCAGCGGCCGCGCCAGCGACCGCACCAGCCCGATGACGCCGTGCTTGGCCGTCGCGTAGATGGGCGCGATCGGGAACGGGTACAGACCCGCGTTGGAGGCGGTGCAGATGATGCTGCCTTTGCTCTTAATGGTAGCAGCAGCAGTAGTAGTACCTGCTGAGGAGGTAGTGGTTGATGTTGATGTCGAGGAGGTGGCAGGCTCGTTCTTGGAGATGTAGTGGATGGCGAGTTTGACCGCTGTTATATCACCAATTATCTCGTTAATATCAGACAGTCCTGTTGGCAGGAAAGCAATGGGGAAAAAAAGGAAAAAAATAGATCCATACAATAGATCACACCAAGCAGATTCACCTCCAACGTCCTCAGATCCGGCTTCACCGGCCCCTTTCCCTCTCCCTCCCCCTCTCCTTCTCCATCCTGCTGTGTCTGCTTATCAACAAGCAACGTCCCCTTTTCCGTGATCCCCGCGTTCGCAAACACGACGTCGATCCGGCCCTGCTCGGCATAGACCTGCGCGAACGCCGCCGCCTGGCTCTCCCACGACGCGACGTCACAGTGCTTGAAGCTGAAGCTGACGTTGTGGCTCGTGCTGGGGAACTCTCGGGCCAGGGATGAGAGGACCGCGGTGCCCGCGGAGGGGTTGATGTCGAAGATGGAGATGTGTGTATGTGTATGTGTATGATGAGTGTCCTTGGGTTGGGGTTGGGGTTGGGTTTGAGCTTGAGCTTGGGATGCGAGGTGCCGGGTGATGCCGAGGCCGATGCCGGATGCACCGCCTGGAAGCGGGTGTTAATTATTCTGTACTCTGTATTACGTAGCAAGGTATATGGTTTTGTTATTTCTTGTTGATTATTTTTGTTGTGTTTGGGACTGGCTGATGGACTGAATAGGTACTAACCGGTGACGATGATTGTTTTCTTGATAGCAGTCATGATTGTTGTTGGGATATCACGGATGGGAAGGGTTCGTTTACAATGATTATACTATGCAGGGTTCCAAGACGAGTGAGGAATCATAAATCAAAACTGGAAATCCATGCAACAGATGCCTTTGAGGGACTTCTGTCTGATTGTCTCAACTACCATATCATGAAACTGTCCATCTCTTCTTCTCTGACCCCACCACACATGATTCAGGATACTCCACATTTCGAGATCATCCGCTCTCCCCCAGGACTCTCCACATCCTTCCTGTGGAGAGGGGTAGCAGAGTCCAGGCCCGAGATAACGGGGTTATTCCGAGCAGAACCACGGATCGGTAAACCATTGCTCTACCTAGGTAGGTCAAAATATCGTTCAAAAATCTGCGAGCAGCTCATTCCTGCCTTACTTGAACACTGCCACTGCCCCTTTAACGGGGTGAGCTGGGTGAGTCAGGTGATTCGCTCACCCAATTTCATTTATACTCACCCTATCCTTACCCATTCTGCCCTGATACTCACACTAGTTGTTTAACATCCATCTAAGAAGCCTCTATATATTGAATAAATAGAAAACTAAAGGTTACAGTAGGTAATTTCCTGCAACCCCAAAAAAGACAAGATAATAGCAGAAGTAGTATCCGATATCCCACTTTTCCCCATCAAGGAATCCATGCCAGCTTGTTCATCCGTCTTGATGACTGCATCGTATCTTTGTTATGAGGATGGGCTTATTATATATGTACATTGGAGCAGGAGATGTTCGGACGGAAACGATGACTTCACGTCAATTCTAATTTAGATGGAATACTCAAAGGATTGGGTACATATATACTTATGTATGTACTTTCCCCTTGGACTTTAACCCATTTATAAGCCTTAGAGTGGGTTGGCTAAAAATCTAGTACTAATCACAAACTTGGGAGCTACTACTAAGATGCAAGGGAGCTCAACCATATTCTTGATATTTTCTAATCTCGGGTATCATACATATAAGCAAGGAAAAGTACAAAATGGTGATAAACCGCCTAGGGAGGGAAAGCAATCCAGGACTGGAGTGAAGAGATCGACAACAACCAATTCCGACCCATGAACCGCACAAAGAGTGCCTGTCAACTGAGGTCGGACACGGAAACGCGCATCTCAGTCGCCTACAGCCCTATCCACAACAATGTGGCCCAGTCGGTAAGATCCTGGACGGTGAGTATACAATCGTGCTCTGTAGGTGGGACGGCAGGGCGATCGAAAATCTTGCTAAATTCGAGAGACAGAGGTGCGCCTGTGACGACAGTGTTCGAACCCGATTGGATGGTGATATCTGCGGTCTGTGTTGGAAAAGCGTTCGATGGATTGAGGCGAGCACTTGTTCTCGTAATGGGCGCCTGTCCTGGTTCCCATTTCTCGATCTTGATCGTTTTAATGGCGGGGCGAATCCAAATAAGCAGAACGATGTTCACTTTCCCGCCCGAATGTTCGATCCACCACCTAGCATCTGAATGTAGTCGTGGCAGCGATTCAGACATTCCGGCCTCGACGAGGGATGGCCAATCACCTTTGTTCGATCTGATACGCAGATTCTTCCAGGAAGAATCGCTTTCCTTTGCGGAGGCGTTTCTGCCAACATACTTCGTTGCTCCGAGCCCATAGAATTCGTCATACCCGAGTCCCATTGCTGCAATGGTACGGTCGATATGCTGTCCAAAGGTCACGTGCGCCCTCTCATGAGCTTCCGTTGGAAGCTTAACGGCCAGGGTCTCGATGTCGGCAAAATAGGTGAAACGGACAGGGCGCCCAAGATCCGTTCTCTGCTTTTCGATTTTCTCGAATTGTTCGGGTGTTACATGACTGAAAGTAAGATATTGGTTTTCGTCCCCCTGTGCCAGTTTCTTGTACTGGGAGGCAATGATTTTTCTTCATTTCCCTCATTGTTGTAAACATAACTGGAGGATAGGTCGGTCTCTGTAAGCGCCAAGTCAGAAGACGCAGGGACTAGAATCGCTTCGGACAAGGATCCAAAATCCTGATAAACGGAGCTGCCAGACATTTTTGTGGACGGAGCTACTGTTGATCTGGCGGATAGGCCAAGTGAGGAGTAGCTTTCGGAAGCTTCATTTCCAAGACAGGTCATTCTGATTCACAAAGTGGTTGATTACGGATAGTGACGTCAGTAGACTGCATGTAGATTAGTGAATAGCCTCCACCGCAATGTATTGTTGATATAAGAAGACAAGCATGCGCAGAGTTGGTAGGATCAAGAATCTAATAGTAGTTGATAGATTTTGACGTGGTAGCGACCTTAGAGACTAGTTAGATGGATGGAAGAGCTTGGATTTTTGGTGTGTGTGGGAGTGGCTGCTGGGAGGTGACTCGTATAAGCCCCTACCAGCCCTGGCCCTATACCCTATGCCCTAGTCCACGGGTCGAGCAGCTGACCTAAGATCCAGGTGAACTGTGCCACTGTTGACCGCCCTTTCTTGCTAACCTTTCCGAAGATCTCTTCTATATAAAAAGAATCCTATATGAGGACCAGGAAGATGTGTGTAAAATTCTCTATCCTAATTATCTAGAGAGAATATTTGACTCCTTATGTATGCAGGAGTGAATGCATCCTTTCAATTAGTCAGACAAATGTTCTTCCAGTCTCAGGATAAGTAAGAGAGGTAACTGTATTTCGAACAGTGCCAGAAGCGGGAGCAGTCACCATATTTATATGATCAAGTAAATATATTTCATCTAGCAGTCGGCAGGCTGATTGCGGGGGTGTCAGCTCTGTGCAATCCAATTTTGTCTTGTTGTGAGCCATTTTGATGCACTCTAAGCCGATTCCATTCTGCATGTGATTTTTACTAGTACTTAGGGCAATATATTCCCTGCTGCAGTCTGAATCGTGCTGAAACAATATCATGGATAGGTCAATGTTTATAATTAAATTTGTCTTGAAACAGAAAAGATCTGTTTCCATATTTGGCTGGTTAGAAGCTATGCACCTGTCATAGTTTGATGATACATTGCTCAGTAGAAGCTGGCAACACAGAGCATCTTTCGCAGATAAGATTGTAGAGCTAATAAGCTGCCCAATAGCCGTAAAAGGAGAGATATTCTATGAGGAGAAAGATTCCATATGAAAGCAGTGTTCATATGGAGAGAGACTCCATATGGAAAGAGATTCCACGTGTGAGGAGGCTCTGTATGGAAAGGGGATCCACGCGGAGAGAGTTTCCATGAGGAGAGACGTTCCGCGTGAAAGTAGGTTCCATGCGGAGAGAGGTTCCGTGTGGAAGGGGATTCCATGGAAGGGTTCAGACTCCTGGATTTCTTCCTAATCTCATGTCAATTGTACGAGAAAGCGGCATGTACTTGATAAAAAAAGATCCATCTTGTATTGTACAATATGACTAGAATTAATTTTCTACTATCACATTGTCCTTTCGTAATAGTGTTTCTACTTGCTTCTCCCTTACATGCTTATAACCATAACCTCAACAAAGTCGACGCCCGAGATCACTTTTGATAGTTGCCTCAGGCAAAGTTTATCTCTAGCAAGCGAGTCTTTACAATAGACAGCTAAAGAGTTCTATAATTCAATTTCCATAGAATTGACTTGATGGAAAAATCCTACGGCTAAAGGCTTTTAGAATCAGCATTGTCGGTATAGTGGTTAGAATAATGAAGTCATGAGTCATCTGATGTGATTCTGCTTTTAAATTCTGCCTTGTATAGCCCAGCAGGGTTGCAATGTATATAACACAGAGGGGCGAGGAAGGACTATTCATCAACTAATATGAATCCTGACAACCAAGAAGCATTAGATGACCATCTATTTGTGTTCCAGTAGTTTTTGATACCTCCCTGCTTCTCCTATTCAATATGATCTTGATGTTATGATTAATAACATGCAAGACTATCATCAGGAAGAGCAATTCCAGCAGCCCCAGCTTTGTTATATACTTGATGACATGATTCAAGTTAATATAACCTCTGACAAAAGAACAAATGACCCCTACCAAACATGCAAAATGGCGCTGCTCACCTAATAGGAACAGGAAAGGTAGTCGATGGGGTCCTGTAGATTTTTGTTCAGTAGGTATCCAGACCTCGTATCCAAATGCAGCAAATGCAGCAATTGCTTATCCAAAACGAAACACATGACTTGCAGCCGATGCGACACGGAGCTTTTTCTTGTTTCGCGTGGGCGTCGGCCCTTCTTTTCCTGTACAACGTGAAGATTTCTGTGCGGAGTGTCCTCTTCTGTACGACATGGGGGAGGGTAGCTAAAAACTGCAGACCAAGACGGTGTGGCGGCGCCCTGGGGGGATAGGTCTGTGAGATATTCTCGTGAAGAAACGAATCAGTTGGTACTGCTACCTAAGCTAGGTAGTTATACTTTGATATAGTACTGTACCTGCGAAGCATCAATGTATGTTGATACAATACTTACTATATACTGCACCGTGGAGACTGTACCTGTCATGAGATGAAAGCATGCTAACAGCTGATTATCGGAACAGTTAGTTCACATACATACTACAACTCTTCAACTGAACAAGGAGCCAATTCATATCTGGTCAATGGCGGAGATCATCATAGACAATGCGACGCTAGCGTCAGTCAAGGACAAAGTCGTTGTTCTTACAGGCATGTGTCTTTTCTGTTATATCTGTCCTCTATCTACCTACCTTGCCTTCTCAAACTTGTCGTTTTCACCCGGAAAAATAACAATGTATACAAATATCCTCAGGTGGCGCCCACGGCATCGGCGCCGCAACAGTCGCCCACCTCTTCCATGCCGGCGCACACGTCTTCTACGGCGACCTGGACGTCGAGAAAGGCGCTGAGCTTGACGAGACGCTCAAGTCGAGTCTCCGTCCTGGAGAACTGACAAATGGCAATGGCCGTACACACGGCAGCGTGCAATTTGTCAAGGTGGACGTGCGCGACTATGAATCGCAGCTCGCGCTGTTCGATGCCGCTCTTGAACAACATGGCCGGGTCGATATGGCCATTTACTGCGCTGGAGTTGGGGATCAGCTTGGATGGTTTGGGCCTGATGGTTTCAATTTGGAGAGCGTGAGGGAGGTAAGCCTATTCTCTCTGTCATATATATGGCAACTAACATAGATAAGAACTATATAAATGCTGAATTCATGCTATAAAATATCTAGATCCCCACGCCTATCACAGACGTGGTAGACATCAACCTCACCGGCATCCTCTACTTCACCCGCCTCTCCCTGGCCTACCTCAAGCATAAGAATAATCCTACTCACCACTCCAATCCTTCCACCCCATCCCCATCAAAATCCATAACCTTCATCGCCTCCTCCGCCGGCTTCAAAGGCTTCCCAGGCCTCTTCGCCTACTCCGCCAGCAAGCACGGCGTGCTGGGCCTGATGCGGGCTCTCCGCCCGCACACCCCGTCCGTCTTCAGCGTCCGCGTCAACGCCATCTGCCCCTCGCTCACGAACACGCGGATGATGCGCGGGCTGAACACGGAGTCCGTCCGGGACAACAACATCCACATGAACACGCCGGAGGAAGTGGCTAAGGTCATCGTGCAGGTGGCTGCCGATGGGAAGGCGCATGGGAAGGCGGTGTATGTAGCTGGTGGGAGGGCGTTCAATGTTGAGGAGGGCATTGAGCGGTTGGATGGGGAGTGGCTGGGAGGGGAGGAGTGGGTGGAGGATCTGAGGAGGACGCAGGTGTTGATTGGGGCGGTGAGTGTTGCTTTCCTTTTTTTTTTTCTCATTTTTAATATTTTCTTTTTTATATAAAGTATCTCTCGAGATCGATGTACTGTACATGTGTATACTGACTTATATTTCAGGCTTACGGATGGGGAAACGAAAAAGTGACTACCTACGAAGTGGATCACCAAAAGCAAATTGCTGGTGTCCCCGAAAATGGGACTTCAGAACTTTATTTCTGATATTTTGCCTACTCAATGAGTATACGAGTACTGAACAATTTCAGAAAGGAACTTTGGGAGTGCTTTCTAGACTCTCTCAGTTGATGAATGTATGCAAGTATGTCTAGTATCTACGCTTGGAAGTATGTCAATACGACTTTTGAATATTGATGATGTATTACAAACTAGGTATCTACTAGCTATTCTTTTATAGGAAGCCTGAGGTGTAAGGTTCCATTTAAAATCGCATGTCAATGGATAAGAAAACGAGTGAGCATAGGACACTGGTTCTCTAGTCTTCACATGGTACAATGCAGTTTAGATTTATGTAACGCAATCCAGAGATGAACTTCAGGGAGAATGTCCGAAGGATCGATATTTTACGACGGGTTCGACATGATAGGAGTATACAACCGTAGACATAAGTCAACCACTACTCAACAGTGATACTCCTTAGACCAGGAATCGTATGTGCCTGTACGGTTTGAGATGTTTGCTCGATCCGCGTGCCTGTCATCTCCATAAGTCTCCGCCTGGGGAAGGGGAAAGGTGCGGGGAAGGTGGCAAACAAGATGCCCTCCAGAACCTGTCCCGCTGGAGCAATTTCCGAGGCTGGAACTCGTCCCCAGATTGTTTCCGGTCGGGATATTATTTGAATCGCAAAAGACGCCGCTCTGCAAGACCCCTCACAACCGTTCTAGCAGGGGTTTTGCCGCGGGCTACTGACGCCCTCTCCAGAAACCGAAATCGGCAGGACTGTCCGCCAGAATCTTAGAGAATGCCTCAGGTTTCGACATGGTCTAGTATCTTGCCCTTATATGGACGGCTCTAATTATTATTCACTTTTTTGACCACACGGACATACCCCATCCTCGTCCCCTCCGATCCCAGGAAAAACCCCGCCCTTTTTCCAGGCCATCTGTTCGGATTAGCGGTGCGTCCGTCTTCCTAACAGGGATTGGGAACTCAAACTTGAGGAGTAGATCCTCCCCGGATTAAGCATTTCCTCATTCTCCTCTGATGACAACATTGTGGACAGGCTTCCCTTCCCCACACTTCTCCATCTCCGGGATTCCCCAGACGACCAGAGACCGGGGCACCCGCAGTCTGTCGCTCCCAACAGATGGAGCCTGGGGTCCCCGGTCGGGGAGGAATGCAATTCTTCCGTGTTGCAGTTAGACGGGGGGCTTTTCTCAGGTCCAGCCTGCATCAGGGAAACATCAAACATGGGCAGGCTAAATCTCAATACCCCCTGTTGTCCGGTTCGCGGATTCTGAACTAGACGTTGACGCATCCTGATTCAGACTATAAAGCTCCAGCACCTCTTGCATCACTGGCGGAGCATCCCTTAGGATCGTCAGTTGCTTATTCTTCCTAGAAACGTCTTCTATTGTAACACTGATTCTTGTGCTACATTTTGAAGTTTTAAATCATGCCTTTGGGGATTCTCGAGGACACCAAGCTGGAACATGTCCCCGGCACTGCTCCCCTGAACGAGATTGGCCGCGAGGACATCAACCTCTCAGGCGTCGATGTCAGCCTCTTGAAACGCGATCCCACTGGCCAGATAGTGCTCGTTCCCCAGCCCTCCGACTCGCCAGATGACCCCTACAATTGGCCTCGAAAGAAGAAGGAACTGTTTACCGTCGCATATGCGTGGGGATGCGGGTGCGTTGGAGGTAGGATTGATTGCAGCTTTGCGTAGTAGATAGCATGTCCTTGAAACTGACAACATCTCAACAGCTGTTGGTCCTCTCCTAGGAGCGGCTTTTGTACCTCTCGCGAAGGAATTCGGTGTGCCGCTTGATAACTTCATCGCCGGTGTCCAGGGTGGTATGATTGCAGCTATCGCCGTGGGCAGTCTGCTTTTCAATTCCCTGGCCGTCAAATACGGAAAGCGTCCCATCTACCTTGCGACCACGGTCGGATTGATGGTTACCTCCTTCTGGGCTGCAGAGGCGCGCAGTTTTCCTTCGTTTGTGGCTGCTCGAGTAGTCCAGGGTCTCTGCATGGGACCAATGGAGGCTCTGATTCCCGCTTCTATTGCCGATATCTGGTGATTACTTTACACGCCGACCCTTTCTGCCGCTGGCAAAAGGCTAATTATCAATACAGGTTCGTTCATGAGCGTGGCTACCGCACCGCCATTTTTAACCTGGGCGTGTTGGGTGGAATTAATCTGGCTACTCCGATAGGTGTGTTGCTGGGCGTGTGCAGCCAGAATGGCGCTGCATGAACCGATTTGCTAATTCTCTGATGTCCAGCTGGTGCGATCATCGAATATGGCTCCTACAAAATCGCATTGCACTCGATAGGGGGCGCCTTCGCCCTGATGCTGATTATGGTCTTTTTCTGGATGCCTGAATCGGCGTATAAAAGGCATGGTGCTCTAAACATCGATACAACTAACCAGGCTGTAAGTGCATTTTTTTAAGTTGTAGTTCCTATACAATATTCTGTTATTCTGACTTCATGTAGATTACCATCGAAGGAAAGAACAACGTAGAGCATGTCGAAGAACAGAGCAGGGCTCCTTCATCGACCACTGAACACACCCCAGCCAGACCCATGTCCTGGGCCAGGGAACTGCTTCCGTACAATGGCTACGTCAACCATGTCTCGTTCTGGAACACCCTTATCCGTCCATTCTACCTTCTGGCCTCTCCGGCCGTCCTGTGGGCGGTCATTCTGTTTACCACGTGCATCTCGTGGCTGGTCGGGATCTCCATTACGCTGTCTCAAATCTTCTCTGCGCCGCCGTACAACTTCTCCGTCGGCGCTGTCGGAGCGACCAACATGTCTTCCTTTGTGGCATCGCTCATTGGCACCCTGGTCGCAAGACCTCTGATCGACGGTGTCGTGACGAGGATGTCCAAGATGAACAGGGGTATCTTCGGTGAGTTTTGAACAGGCAACATGAAAATCAAAATCCGGACTCTACTAAACAAGGCACTTCGTTATATAGAACCCGAATTCCGCCTCCCCATCATGGTCACCTACCTCCTCTTCACAGCCACCGGCTTCTTTGCCTGGGGCCAGTCCTCGTACGCCCAGGACCCCTGGCCCGTCCCCGTCATCGTCGGCCTGGGCCTCATCAACCTGGGCGTCCAGCTCGGCACCACGGGCGTGGTGGCCTACATCGTGGACTGCCACCGCGAGAAGGCCGGCGAGGCGTTCGCCGCGATGAACTTCATCAAGAACCTCTTCGCGTTCGGGATGACGTTCTACCTGAACGGGTGGATCGACAGCCAGGGCGTGCGGAATGTGTTCTTCACGATCGGCGGCATCACGGTCGGTGTGACGCTGTTGACTGTGCCGATGTAAGTCTTCGATTGACTAAGCTTTTGCCTCTGAAAGTGGGATCGGTTTTCTGATAGTGCTCTTCTCCATTTAGGTATATCTACGGCAAACGGGCCCGGAGCTGGGTGTACCGGCACAATATCGCGAACAGGTTGTAGTAACGTCTTGAAAGTACAGTACAGTAAATATAGATGGACGCTCTCAGCGGGCAACGATCTTTACGCCATTCGGGCATGTAGATATTCAACCTCCATAAAGGTGGAGGAGAGGCATAGAACATACTCATATCCATTCCGTATGCCATGCGCAATTTTTTAAATAGTATATATCTTCGCATGATGATCAATAGTATATAAAAACTAAGGATGATTGCGCACCTTATATACATATCTGTATGTATATACTTATGTAATAAAGCCCCATCCCACCCCATACCGAGAGGGGAAAGAAAGAAAGAGAACCGTTCAATCAATCGCTCCAAGTCAAGAATCCGAACTCCAACCCGACGTACAGTTTACGTCTAGAAGCGACTCGTCGACCTGTATTAAACAACCATGTTGTTAGTGTTTTATGCCAAATCCATAATCATAATTATGTTGCACTGCAGAAAGAATAAACATACATTAGAGCAGATGAAGTCGTTGGTGCCGGAGGGGCTGACGACGTTGATGTTTGAGGCGTGGATGTCCGAGCAGACCTGTGAATAGCTTCAGTCAGTATACTATGGCATATTTGTGCGGAGAGGAATTATTTATCAGAGAGAACTCAGTAGGTCGGGAGGGAGGTGCTTGCTGTACTGTATCTGTACTTACGTTAGGGCTCGAGCAGACGAGGGTTCCGACGTACGGGTCGTGAGCGTCCGACGTCACGCCCTCGAAGTTCCGGAAGTGGATGTCTGTGATTGTGAGGTTGCTCTGTTTGGGAACGTTCTTATTAGCGGTTTTCTTGATGGATATATATATATAAACCAGTTCATGTACATGGAGACGTACTGCATCTTTTGTATGAAAAGATAGGGGGGTATACTCACCGGATACTCCCTACACAGCGTCTCGTTCTTCTGCCCATAGCACTGCGTGAGCTCGATCGCCCAGTCGACGTTGTCGATGCGCATCGTGTCGTACGTGACGTTCCGCACGCTGCCGGAGCCGCCGCCGCCCTGGAGGTCCTCGGACAGGGCGGAGGGCACGCCGGGCCAGACTTTGATGCGGGCGCCGTCCTTTCATTCAGTCAGTACATATACATATATGGATGTCCAGGAGTTTTACTTACAGATGCGTTAAACATGGAGATGTTGTATACGAGCACGTTCTCGACGATGTCGGTCTCACCCTTGTACTGGCCGAGGGAGCCGACGGAGATGCCGTGCGAGCCGTTGCAGTGCAGATTCTGGACGAGGATGTTGCTGCTGTTGGGTTTGAAGGCGACGCAGTCTGCAGTGGAATAGAATGGAATGGACAGCATCAGCAGGACAAGTTTAGATGGATATGCTGGAACTTGGAAAGGAGGAGATTTGGACGTACCGTCGCCGTTGTTGATCACAGAATTCTGGATGACGATGTTGTCGGAGCGGTATGTGTCCCTGCATTCAAGCAATTAATAGTAAGTATAAAACTTCCCTCATCACTAGGTACCTATACAGATATATGCCCAAAGAACTCACCACCCATCCGTATTCTTCGCCTCATTCCCACTCGAACTATACCCCGCGATATCGATCCCGTCAAACAACACGTCAGACGAGTTCGCCACCAGATGGTACCACTGCGGCGAGTGCCGCAGCTTCAGCGGGCCGATCGTGGCCCCATGCAGCCCGACGATGCCCACCAGGATGGGCCGCAGGATCAGGTTGTCCCTGGCGTACAGGTCGTACCAGACCTGGCCGTTGCCGTCCAGCGTGCCGCCGCCGTAGACGTTGACGTCCTCGCCGCCCAGCTGGAAGAAGGTCGTCGCGTTCTGGAAGACCTGCCGGAAGGAGTGGGCCTGCCAGTAGTCGGTGTCGTTGGTGAATTGGATCGTTCCGAGGATTTCTGGTCGAAATAAATCTTGTCAGCCATCTTGTATTGTATATACAAAGGTAAGATGGGACGGATATGTCGGTCCTACCGAGATCGATATGTCTCAGAAACGTCAGATCGAGAGCGGTCCCGATTGTGTAATGATTGTCCCTGTCGAAGACGACCTTGCCGCCATTGTTGCAATTGCGCAGGGCGCGCAGGATGGCCGCAGAGTCGTCGGAGCCGTCGCCGCGGCTGGGGACGTGGCAGACTTTCTTTCTGTGAGACGACGGTGGAAGAGGCTTGAAGGGACGATGGGGCCAGCAGAGATCGTCTCTTGATATGGAGGTTGCTTCGCCCGATGCACTCAGCGAGAGCAGGCTGAGTGCCTGGATTAGGATGTGGGGGAATTTCATGGTAGGAAGTATTCTATGCTGTGCAATTGATTCCCAGGTCTAGCTGGAACTCCAGGTCAAGATTCAAAGTCACAGGTCTTCTATTTCCATCCCTAGCATGCTGAAATACGGTCCTTGTGTCAGTGGAGAGAGCTCCAGGTTTGGACCTCATCTATGCCGTGCCGACATATCCAGCATCGGGAGCATCTACCAAGTACAGTACAAAGCATGAAGCGCTCTTAGCAGCAATATACTCCAGGGCTGTCGAACGGCCCGCTCAAGCGTATCCACTCTCCAGGGCAACTTCACTGGGGGAGACGAAGGTGCGGAGAAGCTTCTGTGGGGTTGATGGGGCTGGGGCCGGACGTTGTGTCTTTTTTGCAGACAGAGACTCAGAGAGCTCTCTGATGGGACTCGTCGCTTCTGATAGGAGGGATAATTCCGCTGGCCAACGGCCGATTGGAAGGAAAAATTCATCGTCGCTGCCAAGGTCAATTGAATCCTAAGTTACAGACTTTGCCTCCTTCCTTGCCATGTATACTATATGTTGTCTGCTGAAGCGTGAAATACTTTTATGCCTGCTTATTGTGTACAATAGCTGATGAAGCTTCGAGTTTCGTTCTGTTGCAGGTTGCTAGTCGATGCTTTATGGAGTGCTCCCACGCCTTATTAATGAGGAGATCCCAGCTTCTACAAGATCCAGTCTTTCCCGAGAGATTAGGAAGAATATATGTACCAATTCAAGCGATTAGGTCTTTTGCGGGTTCTGTGTGAATCATAAGACCTGCAAATATACTTAAATACCTCCTAACAGCATAAATGCACAGATTACTGCTGTTAATTGGGAAATTAGTTGTCTTAGACTCGAGATACATCATGGCGTGAATGAGAGAAGGAAATATGTGATGACGAAGACCTGATTAATTCTCCGCCAGCGGTAGGCATATGTGTGCTTTTCTGGTATCTCGGTAGAAACCTGCGATATAATACCGACTGCACATTACAGGCAAAAGGCAAGATATCCATATGAGCATATACTATTCTGGAACGAAGAAATAAAGTCTATCAAGACTGGAACCTAAGTGCCTCAGTTTGACAACATAGGTACTTCTAATCGTGCTGCTATCGCAAATACTAGCCTTCATGGACTGGAGAGCGAAAATCAAATCCTATGTTATTAATCGAGCATAAGGGAGATCTCTACTATTTCAAAAATTTGTATATATATATATATATATATATATATATCGTACTTGCTGGTTTTTAATTATGTCTACCAGTCATAACCGACACTCCTTACAACAGTAAATCTAGAAACCAAACTCTGCTATGAATGTTACTTTTTGAAATTACTACACCACTCTACAATACCGTGGCTGACATTTCAGTCTTATTCATCTTTTATTGGAGAACCCGCAACGTAGACCATGCCATACATTAGGTGCTTATTCTCATGTACCCTGCACTGTACATGTACCTACCTACCAAGAATCATTAAGCGTCAGCTTGCATTTCTTGGAACCTCTAGACTTCGTCATCTCATCTTAATACGTCACTACTTGCTTATTAGTGCTTATCGTAGGTGCCCGCCGTTACCGTTAATTGCCACTACTGTTTCCGTGTGAAGAGCCTATTATCATCAGCTGGGATGGGAAATAGTTTGCTATGATGGGTACTAGTTCATTTCTTGCTTTACTGGAATTTAATTAATTCCTTGATTAAAATGGTACAAGAAGAGTATTGTCAAGCGGATGAGGAACTCGTGCGGGGAAGCAGAAAAAATCAAACTTTGGGACATAGATTGTTTTCTCCCATCTCCTTGAAGGATGTACTCCATGACAATTGCTTACCGAACCTTAATCTCTTAGGCCATAGTCATCATGGGTATCTACCTCGGTACGCAGGGCGGGGCATCTATTCAGCTTCCTTATGCGGCAAGTGGAAGTTAGATATCTCTTATCTGCTGTATACCTGCTGGTCGGGATTGGATTATGACTGTACAGAACGCAGTACTTTTGTCTTCTTATCGGCAACCTGCAACGGCGTCGATCATCTGGGGCTTCTCCACTCTTCGTCATTGGATTTGCCTGTGACGGCATCTGTATGAGGGGTAATAAGATAGGCGCAGTATTAGACACTTCCTCACGGTCGAAATCTTGCTTATTACTAACTTGCACAGCAGCTTTTGTAACTACGGATACCAGGATACTACTGCGTACTACTGCTGCTTACTACCACAACAATGGCCGTCACCGAAGCAGACCAGGGGCAGCAAGTCGGCAAAGACCCCGCCAACCACTGGCGCTACGACAAAAGTACTGGTCTTATCGATCTTACACGGGATTCCTCATCCTCTTCCATCACGCTGAAGACGACCACGAACCCCGTCCGTCTTTCCCCCGACCGCACCGCTCTCGTCATCATCGACATGCAGAACTTCTTCCTGTCACCGGCCCTGGGACGTCCCGAGCGTAGTGCCGGCCTGGAGGCTGCCCAGAAACTTCTGGAGACGGGTATCCCGGCCGCACGGGAGAAGGGCATCCGCGTCATCTGGGTCAATTGGGGGCTGACGGAGGAAGAGGTGGAGACCATGCCCCCGGGCGTGGCACGGGCGTTTGGGGTCTACGAGAGCATTGCAAATAGCAATGGTAACGGTGACGGTGCGGAACAAAAGATCAAAAAGAAGAAGAACAGACGCATCTACAAAGGCATCGGGGCCGATCTGGGCCCGATCGACTTGGGCGACGGCACCGTCGTCGAGGGTGGCCGCGTGCTGATGCGCGACACATGGAACACGGCGCTCTATGCGCCCCTCGACGCCGTCTATCGCGAAGGTCTCCAGCGAGCCTCGAGGCCGGACGTCTGGATCCACAAGAACCGCATGTCGGGCCTCTGGGGTCCCGGGACGGAGCTGGAGAGCTTCCTGCGCAAGGAGGGTATCACGACGTTGCTGTTTGCGGGTGTCAACACGGATCAGTGTGTTGGGGGGACGCTGATGGACGCATTCAGCAAGGGATATGACTGTGTCCTCCTTCGGGATGCGTGCGCGACGAGCTCGCCGTCTTTTGCGCAGGAGGCGTGGGAGTGGAATTGCGCGAACTGCTGGGGCTTTGTGAGCTGGTGTGGGGCGCTCAAGGATGAATAAAAAAATTCCGTAGATCGTATGCGAGCTGCTCTTTGTATGCGTCCTATTTGTCAACGGAGCGATAGTATGTGTGGTTCTGATATTTGGGGTTGGACAGAACCTTAGTGAACAATGGAAACTGTGGTTTTGGCAAGAGCCCCAACGTCATGGCTGGACCTCTCGCCTTTCGCTGCGACAAGCTTATGAAACAGCGACAACCCGGTTGCAGGATGAGTAATCGATAGGGCTGTGCTGCTCGACAAGGATGTCTGTCCATGGAGGAGAAGCTGACAAGGAGACGCGGGGAGTATCCGAGGCCCGTCGGCGTTTGTGCCCGCTACGGCCGTAAGCTCCACCGCGCATGTGCGCCTCTCCTCGTCTCTGCCCCTCGAGGCCCGGATGGCTATGGGATACCATGGATGATGGACAGCTCCGTCAGCTCAGCACCCCTCCGCTGATGGACGCTTGACGGTTTGGACATCAGACCCCACAGCACTCGACCCAGCGACGTTGTCGATATATCCTGTGGCTCCCGGCATCGCTGTGAAAGGCGACGTCCGGACCGGTTGGATCACAAATTGGCTTTCACTGCCCCTGAGTTTCTTTGTCACTGCTCGAATCTGCATTTCAGAATCAGCCCGGCGATCGGGGAGAGATGAGCCACTGTTATAAACGCTTGAGAAAATCTCTAGACACCTTTGTTTGAACCACCCCCGCTGACCACTCGAACACCATGTTGATCTTTACTGCGGCTCTCTGCTTTGCCTTCGCTGGCATCTTTCTTGTTGCAGGTCGTCTTCTTGTTAACCGCTACAGACACCGCAGGCAGGCCAAGGCATGGTCCTGCCGGCCTGCACCGCATTGCCCGAGCGGGCTCTTTGGCATCAAGGCCTTTCTGGACCTTCAGAGGGCTCAGCGGAAAGGGCGGATTGTCTACCGTGTCCGGGAACTGCATGAGAAGTATGGAAATACCTTCGAGCTGAAAGTCGTTGGCAATCCAGCGGCCTTCACCGTCGAACCGGAGAACATAAAGGCGGTCCTGGCGACCCAGTTCAACGACTTTGGGTTGGGATTGCGCCCGAAGAGCTTTGGACCAGTGCTGGGTGATGGCATCTTCACCCTCGACGGAACGGGCTGGTGGCACTCGAGGACGCTTCTCCGTCCGCAGTTCACTCGAGACCAGGTATGTTCGTCTTTTTCCCGTTTGCTAGTCGAGCAAGTCGTCCTATGTATGTACTGAATGTACATGACGTCTAACAGATGATTAGGTCTCTGACCTCGACCAACTGGACATCCACATCCAGCGCCTGATAGATGCGTTCCCAAAGGATCGCAGCGCTTTCGACATCCAGGAACTGTTCTTCCAGCTGACCCTGGACTCCTCCACGGACTTTCTGTTTGGGGAGTCCGTCGAGTCCCTTGCATCAGCAAGCCGAAAAGGCATCGGAAAGGCAGAGAAACAGCGCTTTACGGACGCGTGGAACTATTGCATGCATGTCCTTGCTCTGCGCAGCCGAGCACGGTCTTTCTACTGGCTGATCAACCCGAAGAAGTTCCGGGAAGAGAAAAAGGTCATCCACCGTTTTGTAGACTACTACGTTGACAAGGCTCTTCGCTACACGACCAGCAGCGACGGTGACATCAAAGCCCCTAACGACAAAGGACGGTATATCTTCCTAGAGGCGCTCGCGAGAGAGACCAGGGACCGGAAAGCCCTGCGAGACCAGCTGCTCAACATCCTCATCGCCGGCCGGGACACCACGTCCAGTCTGCTCAGCTCGGTCTTCTACTTTTTGGCACGCCATCCAGCGGTCTTCCACAACCTCAGAAGGGAAATTCTCGACCGATTTGGAGAACATGGTGAGAAGGAGGAGATCAACTTCAGTTCCCTCAAAGACCTCCAGTACCTGCGCCACGTCATTAATGAAAGTAAGCTCCATCCCCTTGTTCCTGTGCGCAACGTCCTCAATCATGTTAACTGCGTTGTATCATATAGCCCTGCGACTCCTTCCACCAGTGCCATCGAACGCGCGTTTCGCTGTAAAGGATACCACTCTCCCCGTTGGCGGTGGTCCAGACGGCCGCTCTCCGGTGTATATCCGGAAGGGCCAGAGCGTCGTATACACCGTGTGGACTTTACACCGACGCCACGACATCTGGGGCGCCGATGCGGACGAGTTCCGCCCGGAGAGGTGGCGCGAGTTCACCCCGAAGGGATGGGAGTATATCCCCTTCAACGGAGGTCCGCGGATCTGTCTCGGACGTGAGTGACCAAGATATCCACATACGAGACCTACGATCTCGAGACGGCTGCTAACGGAAAACAACAGAGCAATACGCCCTAACAGAGGCAAGCTACGTCATCGTCAAGCTCCTCCAGCGCTTCGACACCCTCGAGAACGCGGACCCAGGCCCAGATCTGGGGTCGCAGCCCGTCCTGAACCACTCGCTGACGATGGCGCACGAGAACGGCGTCAACGTGCGACTGTACAACTCCCGCGGTTGATGACGACGACTGGGTGGGTGAGATCATCCTCAAGACGGCAACGAATCGAACCGTGACTGGTCAATTGACTGAAACATGTGATATGGCCTACGAAAGCCGCTTACGGGACCTCGCAAAGTCAAAAGAAGGTTTACAGTGTGTAAGGGTCATTTCGTGCACATATTTCGGAGAACTTCAGACTCAGCTGCTCTGGTTGCCGAGCGGCGAGCACGGTGTGGATTTCTGAGGCGGAACCAAGTCTGAGTAAGATGAGATAAGCTTTCTGACAAGCTTTCCGCCCACCGGTCACGGTCATTGGATCTTACCTCCTACATCCACGGATAAACTGAGCAAATACCCGACTTAGCAAGTTTTTGTATAGGTAGTCTCATCTCTTCCTTCGCGTGTTGGATATTGACTGTCTTTATTTATTGTATGTGCGGAGTACATATTTGATGTCTAGGTCGTACAGTAGATATTTTGGAAACAAGCAGTCCGTTATGGATATGTTAGTGTTGGTAATGACGCACGACGGAGCTTGGGATGGGTCGTTGCAGCCGTTGGTCAGATGTTCCACGTCCCTATCTTCAGTGCCATGATAGTCCCTGGCAAGCACTGACGTGCTAGAAATGGAAATCTCCGGGTTGCTAGGAAGCTTAGCAGTGCCAGGAAGCCAACATCTAGGCTTGCTGGAGAACCTGAAATTTTCCAGTTAACAGGCGATTATCGATCTCAAATATTAATGCTTCATTTCTTTACACCATTTTACATTTCTGATTCATCCTTGTAGCCCCTATCAGCGCAGCCCTTTCCAATTTTTCCCCTCCCTGTTCCTGTGAAAGAAACACCAATGCACTCGACATGAAAATATGTAGGCACCTAGTAAGAAAATAAAGAACATATTCTTCCCATTGTTCCAAAGAAAGTTGTAGGCACATCCCACTTTACTTAGACTAGTCACGTGTCTGAGCTTAAACAGCTTCCCTCTCCACCCAAACATGCATCCTTCTTATGCTCTCGCAACTCTTGGGCTGTACTGCAGGTACTCGACACAACACTACCAGAAACTACGTAAATGAGTGTAAGCTTCTCTTTACTTTCTGAAAAGATATTACTGGAACGTGTCTACCACTCGCAACCGCTGGTGGTCTAGTTGGTTATGGCATTCGGCTGTAATGGGTCTTGTCTTCTCTTGCTACCGAAGAGTCGCCGGTTCGACTCCGGCCCAGCGGACTTTTTTTCCCGCCCCTTTGCACTTGGGCAAAGTGCACCGTGTCGCTTCTGGACTTGCATACTTGTCACTCATTAGTTCGTTTCCATTGGATTTTTTTCTTTGTTTGGTTTCGTCTTCAGCTCTATTCTTTCTTTCTTTTCCTTGCTCCCCATGGATGATATATCGAACACTCCCTATGTACTCGGAACCCTCATTGATTGTGGCTCAATGTTTAGCATTGCGGCCATTCACTGCCTTGAAGCAGGTCATGTCATCTGGCCAGCCATTGGTTGCTTATTCTTCTTCTAATGCATAGCTGCATAGTATTATCTATTGCGCATGTGCCCATAAATAAACGTCATTATTTACATCAATAGATACCGTATCACATACCTAGTCTGTTAGAGAGATATATATAACTAATCCTCAGGTTCAAGACGCAGAACATCGCAGCGACCTACGCGCTTTGTAAAAATGCTGAAATTGGATCTACACATCGGGCGAAGCCTCAGTCATTTTCCATATTTTTCCCCCTGCCCTTGTGAAAGAAATGCAAATGCACCTGGCATGAACATTTGTAGACACCGAGTAGGAGGGGCTACTACACTACAACCCCAATGTTGAACCTGCTACCCCCATCCGTGGCAGAAGCCTTGGAAAAAGCAGACCGAAAACAGCTAGAACTGGCAGGCATCGGCAGCTTTGCACAGGTCATCAAAGGTGCCGACACCGGGTTCGTGATCAAGAAATCCCTCGATCACCCCGTCGTGGGGAATTTGCAAGCGACTACAAAACGCATCTACGAGCGACTCGGCCATTATCCATTGAGCCTGCGATACTACGGCGAGTATCGTAGTTGCAAGGGAGATAATAATAATAATAATAACAATAATAGTGGACTGCCGGACGGACTTGTGTGCCAATACCACCGTGCCGGCACCCTGGTGGACAATCTCGCGCTCTCGAATACTAAGTATCCACCAGAGAAACGGGCTAAGTTAGTTGAGAGGGGTTCCTTTTTTTCGCGGTCGTTATTCCTAACCGACTTCGGATTTATTTAAAGATGGCCGCTTCAAGCCGCCGAAGCGCTGCGCCATATCCACTCCAAGAACGTGATCCACGGCGACATCGGGAGCCATAATTTCCTCATCCAGGATGACGGCACCCTTGCTTTAGCGGATCTCGGCGGTTCGAAGATCGATGAGACCCCAGCTGTGGTGTCTTATTCAACCCGGTACACCAGGCCCCCGCGCCCTATCACCGTGACCGGCGACGATGACTCCAATGATCCTACTGAGATCGACGACCTATTCGCACTCGGAACGGTCATCTACGAGATCCACGATGGACATCAGCTGTACGCTGAAAAATCCAGCGGGGAGATCCGAAAGTTGCTCCGTCAGCGCCAATTTCCAGACCTAGAAACCATTCCTGCTACCGCCCGTGCGGTCATCAGAAAATGCAGGGCAGGCGAATATCGCAGCGCGGAGGAAGTCTTGCATGATTTGAATTGTACAGTAGATATGGGGAAATAGTAATGAAGCATTGCATGCTTGAGAAGCTAAACTATTCCTAAATAATATATGTGGGTTGCTGACAAGGCGGGTGTCATCGCCCCAGCGATGTCTATACTCATCAATCATGATCCCTTATTCCGAAATAGAAGCACACAAACTTCCCACCGAAATATTATTTATTTAGGTCACTGGCTCGCTCCACCCTGTGCGATCTCTGAACTGTATCTGCATTCTCTGGATGCTCCCCAGCGTCTGCCAAGGCGACGAAATGGCAGACTCCAGGCATGCGAGACCTGCCGAAACATGAAAATCAAGTGCGACCATGCCCGGCCCGTCTGCGGCAGATGTGTCGCAAGAGACCTTCGTTGTGTCTACCATCCAGCGCCCATGACGAAGAAACGAGGTCAGAGAAGTAGCCGACGAATCGTCCATAGTGTCGGATTCCAGCCGCGCAACTCTTCAATGAAGTAGAATGTCGGGTTCCCTTATTGTAAGGTTGGGGCGCTAATTTGCACAGCCAAGATTCCGATCCTGGAGATGATAGTTCTCAAGATAGGAATGCCAGTTATGTCAGTAAACACCACAATTGTGACCTTTGGTCTCCCTATTTGCTGATCCATTGAAAATGTAGCCAGAGGCCTTGGTTACTACTTGCAGTCCGGTTCACAGATCCTCATGCTCTTAAGAAACAATATGGTCCCCATCAGGAACCTGGTGAACCGGTACTATCGAAGAAGTCGTCTTCCTATCATTCCATATCCACTGATGAAGACGGCTCTTGACTCCTTACCAGAGGCACTCAGTACCGAGCCAAATGGGCCAGATATTGCAAGCGTCCAAAATTTATGCCTGAAAATCTTCGAGAACTCAAGTCAGCCGATCGTTGTTCATCAGTCACTGACGGCGAAAGAATATTATCTCAGCATAACAGGGCCCAACATGCGATGGGAAGTTATTGGAAACATTCTGACATTGGCTGCAGTGTCTTTCATCGACATCCCCAACTCCAGCCGGTTGCTTTCTGACCGTGATCATGATCAGAGCCGCTCAAGTCTCCTGGGGGAAATCCTATCAGCAGCCGACTGCTACCAGAAGTTCTGTAACCAAATAGACGAGAACGAGCTGGTAGTGTCTTTTCATCATAATTACTCGATGCTGGCGACCTTTCGACATGGTTATTCAGGTAGGAACCTCCGGGGAAAGCACTCGCTTGGACGTGCTAATCAAGCCTAATATATATAGCATGCATTTGGATGCTGTCAGTGATGATCTTCCTTTGTTCCCGAGACAGTGGCGCAGACGATGCTTTGCGGCCGCTTTCGTCGTGGACAAATCGCTGGCCACTTACCTGCGCCGGCCGCCTTTACTCCAAAGCCGGTATTGCGTCCTGACGCCTCCACTCGACATTGATGATGAGGAGGATACTGTCCAGAGTAATGTTTCTGTTGACGAAACCGCGGAGTATCTGAACGAGTACGGCTGGAACGTCGGTGGTGTCCCGCGACCGATCACATTCATCCGACTCCGCTTCCTGTTAGCCATCATCCGAGAAGAAGTTCTGGATTTGATGCTGGTCATAGATAGGCAGGGTCTTGAGGAACAGGCACAGTCGGTAGACCGCTCTTCATCCTATCTAGGCGATAATACTGACGTACGTTGCTTAGAAATCTCCTGCGACGAGCAGAAGCAACATGGAATGCTTGTCCTGTCTCGATGCGCTATACGCCAAGTTTATGGAACCAAGATCGCGACATAGAAGAGATATGGTTTCTGATGCTGACCTATCTTGATTACTTATATTCCCTTTGCCTCATCCATATGACGGTCGCTCAGCATACCGCGACCAAATCAGCCGCTCTCTACAGCACAGCAAGGGAGCTCTTGCAGCGGAACCGAGTTTCCGGTGTTAAAAGCGACCTCACTTGGGTGGTATGGTCATCCCACTTTCTTTTCTTCTTTTCTTATTCTTTTTTTTTTCTTCTTTCACTAACCATCTCCCTAGTTTCTCCTCTACGGACTATCAAGTGCAGAGCTTCCCTCCCACGAGCTTCTGCTGCAATCACAATCACGACATCCTTCTTCACCAGAACGACCCATCTTCCTCGCTCAGAACTCATCCAGAATCTTAGCGTCTTCATATCTTATCTCGACTGGGTGGCCATGCCCGGGCACCGCAACCACGACCCCTGTAAGGAAGGGGTGAAGAAGCTCAAAGGGATCCTCGACCAGATTCTGGATCCTCGCTCACAAGAGCGGCAGGAACTGCCGGAACCAATGATGATGACTGCAGGTGGAGATTATTATTATTTTGCCCGGGATGGGGTGGGCGATGTCGAATTTCCTTTCGACTGGTATAACCTTGGCAGTAGAAATTGGGGCTGGGGGCGGATTGTTTGACACATGGGATATATGATATTTCTTCGTGATGTGTCCATGGAATTGAATGGGTTCAGACATGTAGCACAGCTTTATTGGACAATGGTTAGTCGTAGATATATCATCTGTATCATTCATGCAACCTACTGTGTACTATAATACCAGGCATTCGTCAAGTTCCACCATTCTCATCACCACATTCATGAATTCTCAGCTAGTGACATTCTTTACATAGTCAAGCCAATCTACCTTCAATCAAGCAAGAAGCTCTAACCTTTCCATGAATAGTTATGCCATAGAGAGGGACTATCTGTCGAGCTGCAGCGGAAATCTCAGACGCATACTTATAGAAGATCAGCAGGGAAGCAGAACGCCAGTGCCACGAATCCCAAGAGCGAATTCCCCCATCTTGGAGAGAGAAAGAACAAGGCTCAATTTAGCAGTGGAGAGGAAGGATTTTGCTGATCGACGCGATTTATGATCAATAGTATTATATATATATATATACATATATTTATATTTATGAAGAGAGAAGAATCCCAAATCAATACCTAGCTAAAACAAACCACTCGTCAATTCTCATTCTCCCTGCTACACAAAATCTAGACCATCTCTTATCTCTCACAATGTGTCTTATCTTCATTCCGACCTCTGTCAGCTCCCTTTCAGCACTGTCCACCACAGGGAGGAATCAACTGGATGGATCCAGATTCCCGCAGTTGGTTGAACGTAGAAGCTATTGTTTAATTATATTCACTGCGATCATAGAGTCTGATATGGTCGTTGTCTATGTCTCTGTGTTGAAAACACGACACTTCCTTTCCCTTGATTCAATTCAATATTTGCCAACGATACTTCCGTATGTTTGAATAAAAAGCAGAGGCAAAGGCAAGGGCAAAAAAGGGCACTCAGCGTCCTCCACTCCACTTGAAGCCGAAATTATTATACAAACAGGTTTTTTTCATATCAGGAACGAATGCAGAATGCATTTATATATTTTCAGCATTTATTATTATTTTGGTTTACGTTGCCGTTGAATCGACTACTAGTCGAGGAGAACTCGTTTCCTTCTCCAGGGGCGTGTGGCGGTGTCCTGTAATGCAACATGAGACAGTGAGGCCGGCGAATAATATACCCGTGTTGGTAATCGTAATTCCTTCTACTGGCGAAAAAGGTACACGTACAGTACCTACAGTACTCTCTTAATTTACTTCGTGGACCGTGCACGCATGCAGAAAGCGCCACAGCCTGCAGGCTATATTTAGTAAAAACGAGATTGGACGAATATAATACATGTGAGTAGGCAGGCAGTCGAGTGTTCGTTTTTCCCGCCCCCTTCACAGGACAACCATAAGGTATTGAAGCTGATCGATCACGACCAGTCGCATTTCGAATCTCGTTTGATATGTATGTACTATACTGTACATCATATACCTTTTTCGAGATTTCCATTTATTTTTCTAAAAATAATAATCTTGATTAAAATAAACCAGCTACTTCTATTTCACTGTCGATCAGGAATATGCACAAGGATGTCAGGGAACAGTAATTAGGAACATAAAACGAAGCCCTCTAATGCAGATAGATTCCAATTGTCTAATAAATAATTAGGAGGAATACAAGTCAAGACAAAGGACACGCAGATCAAGAAGCGCTGCTTGACAGCCGACTCGACGGCAGACTCAGCTTTTCGAGACGACGGCCTTGGCGGAATCGGTGATCTCGTGCTTGATGTCCTTGGCAGCCTCCGCGGACGAGCCCTCGAGGCTGCGCCTGTACAGGAAGATACGCGTGACCTGGATGAAACCGACGCATCCGAGGAAGAAGTTGACGGCGGCGAGGCTGGTGAGCCATGTCAGTATGTGGCAGGCTGGACGGCGGGGAGCATCAATGGAGAGAGAAGATCGAGGGCCACGTACAGAAGGTTACGAGGCTTGATGATGAAGCACCATCGGGTCCAGATGGCGCCGGTGCCCATGAGCGCGGCGTTCTGGGTCAGGGACAGCTTATCAGCTGGACGAGTGAGGTCGGAGATACCGGCGAGGACGAGGGACCACTGTTATGACGGGACAATGTCAGTCCCCTTTCGAAATCGACATTGTTGTTCCCAGAATAGCGTGCAGATTTGTAGCCACGCGAGCATGACTCGACGGAGAGGATATAGACCAGCGCATCATACCTTCATGACAGGCGCCCTACACGTTCAAACGTCAGCAGCCATTCCGCCGCAGACACAGGAAAACCAGGACAGACTCACCAGAAATGCACCGTCTTGATACCGACCGGGCTGTTCCATAGGCGCTGGAAGGTGCTCTGCTGCTGCTCGGCCGAGGCGCCCGCATCCGTGGTCTGGAAGCGGCGCATGTAGCCGCGGAAGGGAGCAGAGGCATTGCGGAACGCCGCTCTAGAGTTGTAGAAGAATCGGAGACCGACACGGGAGGACATTGTGGTGGGAGGAGTGAAAAGGAGGGAGGAGAAAAGTCGAGTTGGTTGAGGAGTGAGTCGACTGACTAATGAGAGAAGAGGTATATGAGTGAAAATGATAAGGTTTTATATCAGGTCCCAGACGTGCCTTTCTCTCGTCCGCGACGCGTAGGGAGTGGAGAGGGGTCTGGAGAAGGCTCCGTGTCAGTCCGTGAGAGGATATGTAGCAGCGCAGGGATGGACAATTCGTCCAGCACCCGACAACAACAGAACTTGCTCGAACGTCGTCCAGATCCAGGCCGGGCTGGATGCCGGTCAGCCTGGATGGGGAAAGGTTCGTCAGGTAAAAAAACCGCTGAGGTAAGCGGACCGATGGGGCTCGTACCCGCTCCGCGACCTCCACCGACAACGCTCCGGATTCCAGTCTCCGCTGGTGACCCCGGCCCTCCGCCTCCTCTCCCCCATTGATACCCTCGATCCCTCTCTCTTTGGCCAGAAAACCGGCGACGCCCTGTCTTGCGATTCAGATATACCCTGGGATCTAAAAAAATTCGCCGCCATGTCGGCCAAGTACGCTTTCGACAAGAGCCTGAAGGAGCTCCGCTTCCTCTTCTGCCACACATCCCCACACAGCGAAGCCACGAGGTTGGTTGACTCTCCACAGGACGTTCTACGTGGTCAATTGGGAGATATCATATTGACTCGGGGTCCTTACGCATGACAGAGCGTTCCTGAGACGGGCATACCCCACGATGAAGAAGAACAACCCATACACGCCCATCATGATGCGGGAAGCGTTGGGGACGGAACCGAGGGTGTATGCCAGATATGGTACGCTGGAGTCGCAATCAATTCGTCCTAGAAGATGTGTTTGTGCTAATGGATATCTCCTGCAGAGTTTGGGAAGGAGAAGATGGAGATGTTGACGGGTAAGTAGTGGTGATTTTGGGCTTCAATGGCTGCAGAACACTCTGCTGATAAATGTTCTTACACAGGCCTGTCGGACAAGGAGATCGAGGAGAAGGTTGCTTCTCTGGTGAAGCCTGCATCTGCATAGACGGGCAGTTCTGCATGTGTTTACGCCTCACGCTATCCCGCGTTTCGTTCTGTACCTATACCTCATGAAATGCGCTCTTGGAACAACAAATAAACAGGGACTCGAAGAACTATTCCCACTGTACTTATCCTCCCTACTAGACTACAGCGACCCATTTACGGCCGGCTCCCCAAACCTGAACTGCGCCCAGCTCATGCTCCCCTCCTTCAGTGTCCACAGCCTCTTCCCGACATCATCACCCGCAGCGCCCGCTCCGACATGGATCGGGAGCAGGTGGTCGAAGTACGGGTGCGCCATCCGCGCATCAGGCCTCTTCAGCAGATCCACGAGGGCCTGCTCCCTCTTCTCCGGCGCCGTCGTGACCGCGTCCTTGAGCGCCTCGTCGAAGCTGACCGTGTACGGGAGCGGCGTGGGGTCGCCCAGCGTGAACTGCATGTCGCGCAGGTTGTGCACGGCCATGCCGGAGACGATGATCTGGATGTTCTCCTCGCGCAGCTTCGACACGGCCTGGCCGAGCCGGTAGTGCTGGATCGGATCTTCGGTCTTGAAGAGCGACACCTGCACGATGGGGACGTTCAGGGGGTTCGAGTCGGGATCGAACGCTGAGTTGGCAGGTGCGCACACGTTAGCCTAAATGATGGTCCCAACCATTATTACGTAGTGCAGCGTGCACGGAATACACATCACATACCACACTTGAAACTAGCCCAGACGCCGTGGTCCAGACCGCGCTTGACTCCCTCCGCTTTGATCCCGGCCTCTTTAAGGGCGTCGAGCACCTTCTGTGCGATCTCCTTGCTGCCAACATGCGGGTACTGCTCCTTGTAGTAGTGGCTAGGGAAGCCATAGAAACTAGGGAGGGAATCTCATCAGTATTGTACAGCTTACAAAGTTGAAGGCAGAGAAGGCTCGCATCGGACATACTCGTAAATCAGATCCGTAGACTCCGCGGTGTTCACCTGGACGTAATCCCGGCCGCCCTGCCAGTGGGCCGAGAACACGACGATCGCGCGAGGCTTCACCTTGGTCGTGATCTCGCGGCCGAGTTCCTGCAGCTTGCGGTACGCAGGGTGGTCGTGGTTGTACATGATGTTCGGCTGTTTTTTCACGGATGTGAGTACTGATGTTCTAAACGTTGGAAACAAAAGAACATTATCATAT
>ENA-UOXB01000136-UOXB01000136.1-bioreactor-metagenome-genome-assembly--contig:-NODE-136-length-83836-cov-13.341736_pt1 | contig 83836 bp, 74 predicted proteins | sample MGYA00238158_ERZ761615 | MGnify/ENA primary metagenome ERZ761615 (study PRJEB28904, sample SAMN06267902) | bioreactor metagenome | isolation source: Joint BioEnergy Institute, California, USA...
GGGGGGGGGGGGGGTCTGCCGAATCCCTTGGGTCAGGACTCAGCATGATAACAAGATATATATGGTTAAGTCTGGATCGTGGCAGCAGACACGAGGGAAACCGTCTCAAGCCACCCAACCATCTTTTTCTCCACTCCTCGTGTCAGGTCCGGATAGTCTGATAGATGGCAGAGAGCCCATGGCTGTCGCTGTCATAGTCATTGGTTCATGGGGGTACGGTGATGGTCGAAGAAAAAGAACTTCTTAGAAACAAGTCTGACGAAAGAATAGATGACGATACCTGTCTCGTGATCCCTCCTTTTCTCCGTTGTACTGCGTAGAGTAAGCTCTAACTCGGATTACTGCCGTTGCCACTGGATCGGATCTGTTTGGTGGAACCAGCAGCTTTCCAGCTTCAGATAATAATTGTCAAGCCCAAACTACAGCAAGTTAAGCAACGGGCCGCATCCATACAGTTGAGTACTGTACGGAGGAAGCATGTCTGTCGAATGGGGCCCAGCGTTCTAACTTCGATCGCATCCTCAGGGTTCAGGGCTTCTTCAGCTTGGTCAACACTAACATGAAACAAATGGTGATACGGCAGACGTATGTAGGCACACGATTAAGATGACAATAATAATAAAATCTCCGCGACGGCGACGTAAATTCCCCGACCGGGTCCCTTCCTGCCAGTTAAGTGTATGTTGTGCTCGTAAACTCGTAGCACGAGGCGGAAGCTGAGTCTTGATAGATAATGATAATAACCGCCTCGTACTGTATGTAACTTATTGCCACCAGTTCTGTCTGTTGCGAGCATATGTATGTACTCCGTACTTCATATCGCGTACAGAGTTCGTGGACCCCCAAGTCCTGCAGATAGTGATTGGCGACATAATTTTTAGTGATACGGTGATAGCCGGCTACAACTCGTGTGTGAAAATGCCGAAGACCCATCAGGATGATTCGTCTCGAAACAATCTGTCTCTACGGAGCAACTCGGTTGCTGCTTGTTCTGCCATAGTTCTGGGCTTGCCCGGCATCTCGTAATCGTATTGATGCATGCCCCAGTTACCGAGTGGCTGGATGAAGCGGGGCCAAGACCCAAGAAGGGCCGCTGCAGACTATCGAAGGGTAAAAAAGAATAATGTGTTTCAAGACAAACTTACTACTTAGCCGAAAGCCAAGCTCTTGGAAGCTCGGCTCTTAGCGGAAAACCTCGAGCCAGGCTCCAGAGTTTCAGCTTTCGTCTCCCGCCTGCAGCTCGCTTCATCTGGCATGTGCTTCTTGGTTCCGGGGTTTGCTTTTCCTGACTCATGACCGGGGTAGGTTATCGTTTGCTTGTGTAAGAGCGTGTTGGTTTGAACCAATATTCAAAATGAACTGCTGGGCGACTCCGGACGGATAATGCGTCTGCTGTGTCCTCTTTTTCAGAAAATCGGTCTTCGTGTCCGTCCGGACAGACCGCCCAGGCTCCAGCGTGACTTGATTTCCTCGGCCGCTTGGCGGATTGTGGAGGTCCGCTAGTACCGTGAAGGTAGGTAGATAAGGATAATCTCAGTTTCCACATGGCAAAGCCAAAGAGGACGGGGAACTTATTTCGGTATTAAGGTTGGACAATGGAATAGTCCGCGCTCAAAGAAGCTTGCTGATGTGATGCTGATTGATGATGGTTCTTTGTCCAGCGACTCCAGCCTGGGTAAGTCCGAAGCGCACAGCTTGACTGCCATGCCTAAGTAGTCAGTATTATTAATTAAGTCTTCTGTGACGGATCTGCAGCTGGCGCATGAAGGAGGTCTACTCCGTACGGAGTAGAGGAAATCGGATCTCGCCTTTTTCACCGGACTCGACTTAGCACGGAGGAATATTTATGCTCCATACATAACGTGTACTAATACTCCGTTCACCGTCCCGGGGTGTTTCTTCTGTTTCTCGCTTGGCGCACCTCTGCTAGTCCGGGACGGGGAGTTGATGACATTATTAGATTAAGGCTCGGCAATGCGCACAATCACATTAAGCTCGATGGTTTACCGACTTTGAACCAGCCCAGACCCGCCCCCAAACCCTTAAGGCCAATGATCAATAATGGTCGGTCTTGCAAGGGGGTACTACCGGCTGCCAAGGTCCAGTCGACGTGTGCGGCCCAGAGTCCCAAGACAAAGACACCAAAAGAAGTTCTCGATAGTTTAAAAAGTCTCAGAACCATGTGCTGTACGTGTACTATTCGCGTACGGAATAGTACAGCTGAGTGATGTTGGTTTATCGGAACTCGGTTGCCGTGGTGGCCGTGCAGCTGGCGGACGATGGCCGAGACAACGATCATTGGCCTGTCGCGGACGAACATGGAGTGATAAACGACGGCTGAGGACGATCTGTGTGTCGTTCCGGTTCTTGGTGGGCATGGATGACCGAGGGATCCATCTGTCTTTTCCCACAGCAGAGCAGGCGAGAAAAAACGTGGTGCGTGGACCCCGAGCCAAACCATGTCCCAGGCCATCCTATGATGATTCCAGAAACCGCGAGGATCCGTCCGGCGCTCTCGTAATGGTCGTCCGCCGCGCGTCTGGGCATTATTCGCGCCCATATTCTGTTTTCGTCTCCTCCCCAGCCAGTCCGCTCCTTTTAATTTGCCATCTGGCCCGACGTGGCTTGATCATGCTTAACAAGCTTACCGCAGTTAAGCCTTTCGCTGCCTCCGATCGGATCCCATCCACGGCGCGTCATGTCTCGGACCACATCCAAATCCAAAATATGCGCCCCCCTAGGCCTGTTGCCCGTCCGTTTGTGTGAGGCTCGAGCCCTACATTACTCGACAGCATACTAAAAGCAGTGATGTTTGCGGTCGCTGCGATTCAAGTGGTCGTAATCCTCTCGTATTATTTCCAGGCAGACACATCTCATGCATTCGTTCGAGGTTTAAAAAAGAAGGCCCAACACAATACACTGACATAGGGAGTTTCCTGGCTGGGCGGTAGGCGTGGGATCCCTGCCAGCTCCTATATTAATAATAGGGTCATCGTCTTTAAGACAAAGCCGCTGGTCGGAAGTTGGTGGCCTCAGATAGAAGCTGACGATCCTAAATGGTGTGAAACCGGGGGCCAACAGATGATTCAGACTTGTGCCCCAGGAGGAGAGCTGCGTCAGAGTCACCCATCCTTGCCTTCTCCCTTCTGCGATTTTTGTTCGATGTAGATATGATGGCCGATGAGAAGGCCCATGAGCGATTGGATGGGTGACTGTCACCAGCTGACAGACCACACCTAGCATCATGCAGGATTCATGCGCACCCGCAGTCTTGGCTGGATCCGGGTGTTTAGCCGTGCTGTGGAGCAGGGAGTTCTGATCTTTGGTGTTTATTTCCTTCTTGGGCACCCACGGTTAACAGTCTTGACGATGATCGGACGAGTTGGGAACCATCTGCCGCAGCACTGCAGATTTCAAGGAATATGAGGTTAAAGTAAAGCACCACTTCGTGCGTTCGATTACCAGCTTCCTCTTTGGACAGTTATTTATCCTAGCTTAGTGCAGATAAGCTCGTGTGATGTTGCACAGGCAGACAGGCTCAATCTCCTTGACATCTTAAATTAGGGTATCATCGAGTGTAACACGGGGCGCAGCACGCGTATATCGCCGAGAATGGCTCCATCCAAGGGAACGAATTGATGAACGGCATCATCATCCTCTTTGCGCGGAGTGTCATTGCAGGGCGCAGATCTCATGACGCTCTTAAACCTAAGTAAGCTCTTACGTAGGCGTACACAGATACTGTAAAGGACAGACGTCAAGTGGAGCATGAAAACCGCGCAATGAGCTCTGCTTCTCCTGGCTGGCTGAAGTCAAAACTCCCTTTTTCTCTTCTCGCAGGCGGCGCAGCCAGCGTCTGATGAGAGGACAGAGCGGTACTGTTGACTGTTCAGCACTCCACACCTACGCAGTGCGTACCCCGTGGAGTACTATCCGCAGCATGGAGTGAGATCAAGGGTAAGCAGTTAGAACAAAGAACCAAGTGCCGGATGATGGAACAAGGTTGCTGCAAGGTCTACCGTGCGCTGCCGCATCCTGACGAGAATAACATGTCGCCAAGGCGCCGCGACGACTGGGGGGCATTGGGGCTCCAGGCTGAGGGGATTATTGCGTGCGTCAAGGGCCGAGTCGGGAATAGCGTTCGATAGCCTCGGATCTGTTGCCTTAACGACGCTGGTGATGCGAGAAAAAAAAAAAAAAATATGCGACCGTGATCAAGGCCCGGCTTTTCGGTTTGGCTACCAGCGAATTACTAATCTCGCTCCGTCTCGCGAGCTGACCAGTCACGGAGCTACGGGTAATGGCAGGAAGCGACCGGAGATTAGGGAGATAGAAACTTCTCTTGGCCGTACGTCGTGGAACTTGGCGGCCATGTCCTCGAAATTTGGCGTTCGTCAAACATGCTCGGTGCGAGCCTGGATGATATTCACATGAGCCTGAGCAAACCCCCTGGTCCTGATTCCTGAACGATGGTGCTGTGTGCGGTCAGCATAATTATTAAACAACCGATGGGCAGTACAGGCTTACTGCGCCCTTTGTCCCATGGATTGTTGGCCTTAAGTTTAGCGGCCATTTTCCACTCTGTTCTATGTCAGAAGCGTCCTAGGAATGTGGAGCTGGCCAAGCACCAAGGAGCCGAGTCGATCCAAGGAAAGCGTCAGGCTGTCAGCAGGCATTGTCGGAGTACGGAGTAAGTAATCCTGTCAGGGATTATTCCTTACTTCTGGATCGATCGTCTGTATAATAATCTTTTCCAGGAACTGATCCTCGACAAAGCGCAGAGTCAAGCCATTGATCGTCCTGAATGAAGTCTTCCGCCGCGCAGCCAACAATCAATGATGCTGCAGCCACTCTGTAACACCCACATCAGGTCAGATTCTCCGTCTGGCATTTTCTCCACTCCGTACCGTTCTCTGTGTAGACTCCGAAGGAGGCAGGTACTGTACCCAATGCAACACAATCCAGGCGCACGTTGCATTATCTTGTGTACGGTAAATTGTGCCCAAGTGAGACGGTTGGTCCCAAGGGTGACTCGCAAGTTAGCCCTGTCTTAAGGATGCTAAGATGTATGGAGCCGCGGGTACCAAACGCGGCTTATTATGACTGAGACTTTCCTGACTTTTGAGGTCGCAGTAGCATCGCCCTAGACAACTCTATCTGTGGATTAATACGACTAGCTCACGTCGCTCGATCCAATACGGCAGTACCCCAGAAGAGCTGCTGCTTCATAAATGCGATGGCAGCCTGCGACGCTGACCCCTCCCCTGGTGCAGATGATTTGTTTGTCGAGTCAGCCAAGCAGATAGGCACGGCCTGCCCCATTTTGGAAGCTATCGTAATAAGAGCATGGCGGGCCGAGTTCGCTGACATATTATCAGAGCTGCGATGTCACTTCTAATAACGGTTAAGATAGCTGGATCCTGTTTTCCTGTAACAGTGGTTGACAGTGTTATAAATAATGTGGCTTCTGGAACATAAGTCACCAGAGCCAAGCATAAGTACAGTACAGAACAGAGTCCCTGTATTCGGAGGAGTTACCAAGACATGGACGGGGTAAATGTTATCGCAGACAAGCATTATTGCTGAAATATCTGTGCCACATGCAAGGCTCTTCTGCATGTCGATAGGCGGGAGGTTGAGTACAAACGGACCAGGTCCAAATAGCCTTTTAGCGATCTTTGATCTATGTGATATGGACATCCCATTGTTCGGCATCGGAGAGGATGCCTTTTCCTTGGCCGAATCAGGGGTGCGCGCGAAGAGCTTGCGTAACATACGGAGCTGTGCTCCTGCTCCATCTTTAGACAGGACGAGCCTATTTTGGTTTACCACCTTGCTGTGGTTTGCTGCGGCCGTACATTATGCACAGCGTATGCATAGCCAATGGGCAGGTAGAAAGCCACGCAGGGTATAGAATCCGGAAAGAGAAGCTCCATAGCTATAGGCATGCATCTCGAAGGCATCTTTCCTGGAGATTGCTCAGTCTCACACGGCGAGTGACATGCATCAGGCGCATGGGTTCCTTTGCGTAAACATTGCTCATCTCATTCTCCACACGGCAAAGGTCCGTCTACAGTTGTATCCGCAGCCCAGCAGATCCTCCCTGCTGGCAAATCAGGGCCCAGGACGGTCGATTTGATTACTCTCAATCCGTCGCGGCCTGCGGACCGGGAGTCAGAGGCCAAGGCCACAGTGGCTTCTTTGTGTATCTGGGCGGCGTCATGAATAAGCGCTCCGTAATGCTCGACTGCCCAGCCTCTCCGCCGGTTATCAGGATCGGGACAGGGTCCAATGGGGACCAACAGGACTGGTAATATGGCACAACACATGTCGTCAGCCACGCACCTCGGCGCGCCAGGCGTGCGACGGGCTGCTGGACTCGTTCGTAACCGTGGGGCCCTTGTCTGGAGGTCCTGTACGTCCAGCGCCCGTCTCCTCGTGTTGGATTAAGCTTAAGCTTCAGAAATTGCGCACTAACAGGACCCCGAGGGATCAGAGCGCCACCGGCCCTTGGCTGCGCGCTGCTGCTGGCGCGTTCTGGATCGCTTGACGATGTGACGCTCGTAAAGGCATCGCGAGCAGCGGGTGTCTTGTGGAGAAGCAGAGGGAGGAGTTGAGGTCGCGAGGCCGATGGGAGAAGTACTGTCCGGAGTTGCGAGCAGGCGGCCTGAAAGCGAGCGTCTTGGGAGTCGCCGGCCAAGAACACCCACGACACACGCCGCATTCCTTGCTCTCACTCCGCGACCCACGGTGCGTCTTGTCGTGTCCTTTCTGTGTCGGGCTACGTATTCTGGTCAGTCACTCTGTCCGTCTGCTTGAACCGTGGTCGTCAGCGTCTTGTGTTTGTGGTTCCTGGGGAAAGCTGCTCTGGTCGTGCTGTGCGTGCGCCCCTTCGTCTGGTGTCCAGCTGCTGACGCTCTTCATCTCCCAAGGTCCGGCGTTGATGCAGCATCGAATTAAGATTGCATGCTTGGGCGGATAGCGAGTCCACCGAGCCCACCTGAGAGCATCACAGCCAGAGGACCGCGGGAGACGATCATCGTCTCTTCCATCCCCAAACTCTGCTCTCTCCCCACCGCCGTCAACCTTGTCCCGCGGCCTGAACAGCCTCAGTAACGTCCATCGTCCTGAGGAAAAAGTGATCATCATCAAGAGCCTCTTTTCCGGAATCCGTCCGCCTGTCTGGAGACCGCGGCCCCCGTCGGGCCCAGCGCTCACAGGCAGCGGGCCCCCTCGCGAAGCGCCAGACGACCAGTTGCTGTTCGAGGGCAAAGCCGGTGGAGTTGACGCCGTCCCCACCCCATCTCGATTCTAAATTTCTACCTCGTCGTCCCCTGCTTGTGCCGGCGCGGCCTTGGCCGCCGTTTCGATCGTCCTGGCTGGTTCGGCAGCTCTGGACCTGCGGCCCCACAGCATTTGTCTCTCTCTGATCCCTTCCACTCTGGTGGTTTCAGACGAGTAACCTTGTTTCTCTGCCGGGTGACGTAGAGAGAGGATCTCCCCGTCGTTACCCACATAGGTTGTTGGTCCACGATCTGATACCGTGGTCTTCTCCTCCATTCCTTTTTTATCCTTGTTATTTTCCTCCACTCCGCCTACTCCTCTCGATCCTGCCTGAACGGCTCCTTCAATCGCTCCTCTTGCACATCTGCGAGGGCGCCTATCAGCAATTGCTCCTTGCTCATTCCCCTATGTCTAGCATATTTCCCGGGTCGCAGCGTACATAACCGACTATCGAGACCGGGAAAAAAAAGGAAGCGCTGACGGATACAGCACGCTTGTGTCGCACACAGTCTCAGGTTATCTTCCAGCATCAGAAAGCCATCGAGCTGGTGTTATCGGCACCTGGGCGATACAGAGGGTGATCCCCCGGGTTTGAAGCGACCAACGCTTTCGACACACAACGTTACCCTCCCGGGTTTCCACAGTCGCTCAGAAGGCTGATGGAGACGTATCACGGGCATGTCCGCACTCCCGCGGACGCCATTATCCTCTTCGAGGCCTGTCGCCTTGGCCTGCTTCCCAGAGTCCAGAGACGGTTGTCAGAGAAGGAGCGGCAGGCGATAAAATCGGGCTCTGTTTTCGTGTGGGATGAGCGCGAAGCGGGGATGCGGCGGTGGACGGATGGCAAGTCATGGAGTGCCAGCAGGGTGTCGGGGAGCTTCTTGACATACAGGGAAATGGAGGGCAAGCGTGGAGGCAGCTCGAGAGGCGGGAAGACTCCAGAGAGCGCAAAAGGCAGTGATGACGACCAGGGCGGCGACGACGGGCCCGATGGCTATCGTTACAAGCCAGATGGACTCATGAAGCAATCCTTCAGTATCACAACGTCAACCGGCCAGCACCTGCACCTGATCAGCTACTATTCCCGGTCGCATCCATCGTCCGCTAATCTACAGCAGCCGTCAACGGATCCCGCCCTTAGACATATTCGTCCGCAGAAGGGACTGTATCCGGAGTCTACGGTGAACGACCAGCAAAACCTGCCTGTCGTGACTCGAGGCCCAATGGCGGGAGCTACGTTCTCATTATCCCCGCATCCTGCGCTGGGATATCCGCGATCAGGAGCCGCGCATCCTCAGACCTATACTTATGCCTGGCCGCCCACCCCGTTGGCAACTCCGCCAGCAATGACGATTCCATATACCTACCTTCCTCCGCCGATGTCCTCCATCCCTGGCCAGTTGACATATGCTCAATATCAATATCCGCCAGCATTGCCCCCTCCACCGCAACATCATGCCTTGCCTGCTCCCCATGAAGCGTCTTCCCATCATCAATCAGAGAGCACGTTGCCTCCGCCTCTTCCGCCCAGCACTGCTTCTGCCCCTGCTCTTCCTGCATTTGCCGGTCGCTCACCCGCCGTCCCTCAAAGCACCCTGGATACGCAGCCGAGGAGTTCCCGGAGCTATGGTCCTGGTTCGGTCGATCCACGCCTGATGTCTCCGCGGACACAGTCGCACCAAATTCAAAGGAATGGTGACCCGCCCAGGACAATCCCCAGCCCACCTTTGCAGAAGCAAGTACTGTCAAGCCAGCCGCTTCTCCCGCCTCCAAACACTGCGGTCAAGCCTCTCGAAGCGGCGAGCTCCGCTCCTACAGTCCCCAGCATTGGAGCGCTCATGAACGGCGCGCCCGTACCTCCTGTATCTACTGACGCGCCAAAGCCGGGGGAGTTGCCGCGAACTGACGGCACAAGTCCCAATGGGATCAGCGCCGTGCCCCCTGTGCCGGATGGGCCAAAGGATATCCCAAGTGAGAAGATCGGATTTGGAGGAGAGGACATCAGAGCCATACGTCAACTGGATCGGGTTTTCACCGTCTGATGCGCCGACCAAGGAGCTCCTCGTTTCTCACTTTCGATTTTGTTTCTTAACTGCGAGATACCACACTGCGTTTTCGGGGAGTTTATCCTCCCCATTACATGCCGACCACGAAGCCGGCCACCTCATCAAATTTGTACAAAACGAAGGTTTTTTGTACATTCTTGTTATTGGCATCTTGTTTTTTTTCCATTGGTGATTGCTGTTGAAACACTGATATGGCATGGCGTTTGTACAGAGAGAGCGGTGCATTGTTATTTACTTGCATGGGATGAGCGTTTTCGAATCGGATTTTCACGGGTCATACATAAATGGGGGCATTGGGACCGGCTTCAAGATCGATTACGTGGCGATATTCCATTCCGTATACGATTGCACTTGATTTTTCATCCGTTGTTACAGTTTCTTTGCCCTTTTCCTTTCTCCTGATACTGTTCAGATGTGTTTCTTCTTGTTCTTCTGTTGCCTCCTGGGGCCGTTGCCCCTTACGGATCTGATTGATCCTTGATGACATTCGACTCGAATGTACATACTTTAGCCACATTGTTCATTTCTCCCTGGCTAAAGCACTGTCGATTGATCATGTTGGCAGAAAAGTCTTGTTACCTCTGCACTGCATTCAGGAGGTTGTGGCTAGATCAATGTCAACATTGTCAACATGCATCGCAGCCAAGGCGTTCTTTCCTCTTTCGTATAGATAGCAGACGCATCCAAAGCCTCCTACGGTTCTACCAAATTCAGTTGTCCACGTGGCTTGACTCAAAACCATCGATCTGGCGACTAACGATGATAGCTCCGGTCTACTCTACTACATATAATATGCTCCTCGATTGGGTATTTGCCACGGAGAATTTCTCGCCCCTCTTTACCCCACAAATAGCAACGCGAACAATAGTAAGTAAGCATTCTATTCCTAAACTTATATCAATGCTATGTATGTCGTTCTTATTTACTGTGAACTCTTGCAGGGTCTACCCTATCACTCCGTACTGGATATAGTACGCGTTTAACGATGCGCGCATTAAACACAGGGTTCAATCAATTAAGTAAGTAATAGGATAGGTATAGGTACACAATTACCTGCCTGGGTAGTTGTAGGCTAGTGCCTTTAATAATGCTATGGATATACATACTGCGCATATACTGTGCTCCTCCCTGAGGCTGGCTTATTGTTGATCATATGATCATGTACGGAGTACATACATGCACATCACATACACGCAATAATATTAAAACACGTGAATCCACGCAGTGAGGAGTAGTATCTACTCCGTAGCTTAGATAGATAGGTAAGGACCCACCCCCTAGCAGTGTCTAATCTATCTACCTGTCTCTCTATCTATATATATATCCACAATCCTAATTAATTAATTAATCTAGCCCACCTAGGAAAAAGATCAACAGACGGATAGATCCTTGGTCCGTCCCTAATGCGCAAAAGACATACTTTAATTAAATGTCTTAGATTATCAATAATGATATGCACAGTAATTGACTAATTATTGTGGCTTCTAGAAGTCAACGGGTGGGTGGGGGGTTCTTAGGCGCAACCGATCTACATGGTAGTCTATTATGAATGAGACTTGGCTGAACTTCATAGTTTAGGTAGGTACAGTACCTACTGTATCTAGGAGGGACTACCTGCTAGTTTCTCTCTGAAACACTTCTAGAGCTAAGCTTACTTACTTACCTACTTACCTGCTTCTGAACCTCTCTTACGGAGTGCCCATGATCCCCATCCATCATGATTATGATCATGATCATGACCATCGGAGGACGGAGAACTCGGTACTCCGTACTCGGTCGGGGCCTGTTGGCGGCCATAGATGTAGTACCCACTGCCTCTGCCTACGGAGTAGATTCGGACGAAAGACCATTTAAGGCAGGTGCTGTACTACCTACCTAGGTACCTAGCTAGGTAGGTAGGTAGGTGGCCTGAGACTAATAATAATCACAACTATTATTTAATATTACCTAGCTAGCTAGCTACCTACCTACTCCGTACTTACCTAGTTTATTACTCCGTACCTACTAATTCAACTTTAACTGCGCAATTCCACTTAGCGTCTCCGCCCCGGGCCCCATCTACATCAGCTAAATTTGAATGTTTGAATGGACCCTGAGTCCCTGACAGTGACGCTGACACCTGACACTGACACGTGCAGGCGAGCGAACCGAACCGAACAGTACTAATACTAATATAATACTACTTCGTATGCTACTACGTACTAATGACATGCTTTCTTGCTTGCTTGCTCGCTTACAATATCATTATATAAGAAGAATAAGAATATAGAATCCGAGTGATTTATTATTATTGTCTCAGTCTCACCGTCTCACTGTAAACAGAAACATCTCACTGCGCATATTTCTTAGGTAAGTAGTTCCCCCGTCCCTCCCCCCCAAACTCCCCCCTGGGGTTTTTGCTGTTGTTGGTTGCTGTTGCTATAAATAAATATAGCAATAGTAATATAATATGCCCCGTAGAACATACCATAGGTATCATATGATGCCACACAATCTAAGCTTAGCTTAGCTAGGTATGCACTGTAGGTAAGCACCTAATCAACTACTCCGTAATTAAGGAGGCCCCCTCCCCAGGCCCCAGGGACATGGATCCGGCGCCGACGAACCCCGAGCACCCAGGGGACCCGGGCCGTTCGAGAAATCTTCCCGACAAGGAAAAGGACATGGAAATTTCCTCTTCAGGAAATCGTAAAACAGAATGCTGTAGATGGATGAATCCATCATGATTCCATCCGGATTGCCGTACCCTCCATTATTATTATTATTATTATTATTATTGAGCGGATCTTTCATATACGGGTCTCTGAGATACTGGATAAGTATGTACATACGTTGTATAATAACAATAGGACTAATCATGGACGTGGTGGTCATCTTTCACATCTCACAGCATGTAGATAGCAGAAAGGGAGGGACAAAGGAGTGAGATTTTAGTATAGTATGGTCTGAGATCCAAGCTTAATTCACTCTTTGCGTGCAGTATTGATTACTTGTACATCTTTTTTTCTCTCATTTTGTTTCTATGGATAATAACTGTGTTCTACAGTACATACAGTACCTAAAATAAGAGCTAGATATGCAGTATGTTGGTGAAATATGTTGTGTCCCTCCAGTACTCTATGCAGATACAGCACCAAGCAAATCGACAAAGGTATTAATTTTCTCTGCATTATTGTTATGATAAATAACCGACCTACCTACTGCCACATAGCCATAGCCATATTCAGAACAGGAGAGGCAGTTCCAGAGACCTAAAGAATGCAACTGTATTGAGAAGACATGAATAGGTAAATAAAGGGCCGAGAAGCATCATAGCATGAAAGATGTAGATGTAGATAATCGTTAATTCATATGACACCAAGTTGCCATCATGAAGAGTTTTCAAAAGTAGCCAACCATAACCCATACCATAACCATAACCATTGCTGACTGTTTTCCTGCCACATCCGTATCCTTCAAGAAGGCCCAACCATCTCATGTAAATGTGATCGTATATAGTCAGACAAGACGGAAAGGAGGAGAATTACTCCTGAAACAAAAATTAACTGTTAAACCGGGTTTGAAGGCATATCTCGTCAATGTCTGATCGACTGCGCTCAGTTGGTCGCTTGTGACCGTTGAAGAATATTCGAAGGCAGCTCCAAAGGCTACTCGTGCTCTGTTAGTTCCCATCAAATGAGAAAAAAAAAAGACTATCCTCAATCCATCGTCTGGCTCTCAGATGTGCCGCCAAAATCTACATCCAGCATACTCCTCACTGTCTGAGGCTGTGCCTGCGACGTCACCGAGTCGCCAGAGGAGGTCGCTGCGTAGCTTGTCTGCCGATCCGGACTGTGGTGCGAATGTCTCAAGCCGACATGGCTGCTGGCGGTGTCGGTGAAAGGGTCGGTCAATTCGCTGTAGCGGTTGGTAGACGACGAAGTGACTTCGACTCCATTATCCACAACAGCATTATCTTTATCATCGTCATCCCCGTAGCGCGTGCGCATGGTGCCCATTTCAACATAGCGCTCAATGTTTCGATGGGTCGGCTTGCCCCCTCCGATCTCCATAATGAAGGCTTTCAGTCTTCCGTTCTCATCTAGTGCCGGAGGACGGTAGTCCAGCCGCATCCTTCTCCACCAATTGGGCTTCTTGTGCCTCGGTCCAAGCTCCGCGTCGAGGGTACGGCGCCGTTCCTCGCGCTGCGCGATCAAGGACTGGTCTTCATTCTGCTCTACGTAGCCGCTGATGTTGAAGATGATTATGATCAGCAAGGCCGGGGTGTAGCCTAACCCGTATATCCAGCCGGAGTTGATATCGTACTTGAACGGCGAGACCGACCACTTGAAGGCGGAAGCAATCGTGTAACCGACCTTGACGCCCAGGAGCATGATTGCGAGTATGTACTTGATGGGAGCCGCTTGCAGATAAAAGATCCACCGTCGTAACCTGCTTGTTGGCCGTGGGCTGTACCGGTAGATGCTGTGCTCAAGGCTGTAACAGATGACGAGCACCGCCGCGAGGGCCATGAAACCGGCAGCTTTGAAACGCGCGTCCGTAGCTGCGGGTTTGGCGCGCGCGTCTTGCTGTTCAGGGCTTCGTTGCAGCTGGATGGGCGACCAGCTTCGCGGGATTGCCAGGAAGAAATTCAACCAATCGAACAGATAGAAGACCAATGGCATCCAGAACTCCTGGCTTTCTCGAGTGTTTTCTTCCGTGAACGCAGTGAGATCCCGGTCGTAGACCTGGCGTGCCTGCCACGAACCCCTGGTGTAGCAAAAACAATCAATCCTGCTTCCTAGATGGCCCATTATTCAGAAGAAGAAAATAATAGTGCCCTTACCAGTGTCGCACACTTTCCCACACAGCAGCTATCAAAGCCGGTGTCATGAGATAGTAGAAGAGACTCTGCAGGACCAGCGCCGTGCTCTGCAGGTAATCGCGGTCGACGTCGACGCCCATAAAGCAGCTGATGGTGCCGCAGGCCGCAACAACCAGCAACCAGTACCACTGCCATCTGCGCCCGACCGTCTGCCACCTCCGCTCCAGAGGCAGATACCTCTTCCCGTGTTTCCGCAGGCTCCCCAGGGTAAACAGGATCGAGGTCGCGAACATGGCTGCGAAGGCGATCCCGAGCTTCCCGTGCCTGCCCATGTCCTGGATGGGCGAGTAGCAGGAGGTGGCGTTGATGAAGGACCCGTTCAGGAACATGTGCGGCTGGAAGATGCTGAACGCGAGCCAGCAGTTCGACCCGTTCGAGAGGGTCCCGTTCGAGTACAGGGTGTAGTTGTAGTAGTTGAGCGCGGTCCGGTTGAAGTGGACATTGTTGATGATTACGTCTGTGTCGTTCTGGCCTGGCTCGAACGGGACGAGCTCCCGGATGGAAATCAGTGACATGGAGGGATAATACTCAATATTGATAACAGATTGTCGGGCGCGAAACTGAGCAGGCTCCAGCTCAATACTGTCGCCCTAGTAGCTTCATCGTGGGTGATACGATACTGGAAATAACGATAAACAGTGCAGTTTACTGAGAACAGAGATATTAAAGAGACCACACAATGGAATTATATTTCTCTGCAGGGGTTGACGGCGGGAAGTCCGGAGGCTCGAGGCTGATGACGAGCTATGAGGTTGTCCTCCGCGGCTTGGCCGGAATGAATGCGGAGAGCGGATAGCATGCTTGCCGGGTGATCCCTGGAGCGGCGCTCCTTATTAGTACAACAAAGAAAGTTGGATCTCTCTGCGTACCCCTTATGAGACAACAAAGTATGCTAATAAGAAGCAAAATATAGAATTTTGAGAAAGACGAAGGCAGCTCTCGACGCTGTTAGCATGTCGTAGCTCCTGAATAGCATTTCCTAAATCGTATCACGTGATGATTGATATCTATCATCATCAACCCCAGATGAACATCCAACAAGATCTCCTCCTGTAGAATTGCCTAAAAGGAAAAATTGAAGCAAAAAAGTCAAGATCCGGTCAACAATGGCCTTGGCACGAGTGCTAGAAAAATCTAGCTTAATGTTTGGTGGCAGGTTGGGTTTACAGATTTATCTTAGGGTTAAATCAAATCAATAAGCAGGGAGGCCTCTCAATAGTCTACAAAAGAAGATTTTTCTCATTTTCGAATCAATCGATCAGTTCATCTTCGTTAGTCGTTCCATATTCTGTACTATTGTACAAATCGAAACCGCATATTGTGTCATTCAGCTTTTTTATTTTGAAAGTCCCATGCTAGGTCCTAGGTTCTCCCCAACTGACGGAACTTCGATTCAATTCAACGCTCTCTCTCTCCGAAGAGAAAACGCTCCATGGCCCAGCGATGAATAAAATAAGCAATTCACGCGGATCGGGAGCGAAGCTGTCCCGCAGCGCAAGAATCGTCGTACCAGTCGAGGCGGAGGTCATCGAGGACCCAGGCGCTCGAAGAAGCGCCAACGGTGGCGTTGAACAGGAGGCCAGTCAGCCCCCTGAACCCGTCATCGAGGTTGAGGGTCGTAAAAGTGCAGTTCTGGGCGCCGCTGGCGCAGGTTGGGACGTGGAAGAGCTGGACGTGCGCCTTGTACTCGTCTCCGGCCTGGGGCGAGTACTTGTATCCGGTCACCGCGACGTCGCAGGTCTCGCTCGTGGATCCACCGGGGCAGCCGAAGGACAAGGAGTACGCGTTGAACCAGAACGCGCTGTCTCCTAGCCGCTGGCCGGCTCCGAAGCGCGCTCCGTTCTTGAGATCCTCGGGCAGGCCTGGGTCGGTCTGGGTCTCTGGTCTGAAGATTGCCATGTGTGGAAGCGAGACGGGCACGAATCCCCTAAAGGATTTTCCGTAGCTCCAACCTGTAGAAAACATGAAATGGTAATATGGGCTAAAGATTGGGGGATAGGACTCGGGTATTCCAGGTGGAGGACTATAAACAGGCAGATGGTCGAACTGAATGCGAAACGTCAGTTGGTTTCTGGAGCTTGCGTCATTCAATGACCTAATAGATACTCACGTTGATTGTGAAGTTTCCAATCTCACCACAGTCGCTCGGAGTCGGAGAGGGCGTAAAGCCGGCAGAAGTAGCAGCAGAAGCTCCAGAAGTTCCCGTCGGCTTTGTGGGATTATAGGTGTTGATCCACGAGACGACCACCCCGTCGATGGTTGCAGTAATCCATTCATCAGCTTGCCGTTCCTCCAGGTGCCTCTTCACCACTGGCACTCCGGTGTGCACTATCTTGTACTGGAACGAAGAAGCAGAAATAGAGGCTGCCGCATTTCCTGCCGTAGGACGAGTTATGTTCCAGCCATTAGGGCCAATTCCACTGAAACGCAGTGTCGAAGTTTTGCTGCTCGAGGGAGCACTGACTGCAGATTTAGAGGGAGTAACGGTAATGACTTTGGTATAGGTGGAAGTGAGAGTGACTGTCGTCGTGGACTCCCTAGTGGTGGATTCGGGAATAATAGAGCCAAGGCTGGTGGTAACCACCGTATGCTCGGGAACATGGCTAGGAGTCTTGGTAACAGCAACGACCGGGACAGTCTCCGTAACAGTAAAGTAGTGTGTCATGAAAACGGTGACGCCGGTCTCAGAAGAAGAGGTGATCCCACCATCAGCTGCACCAGGAGTATCCCCGCCGTTATGATTACCTGGCGGCGGCAAGGGAGCAATACAGCCAACTGTCGGATCAGGGGCGACAGTGACAGTGACATAGACTGTCTCTGGAGGCAATTTGACCAGGTCGGTGACGGTAACAGCTGGAGCCTTCTGAAAGATGTTGCTGGTGCTGTTCCAGCTATTGGCTAGTGACCTGTCGATTTTTCATTTCTTCAGTTAGCCACATGTTGCCGGTAAGAATCGATGCTGAATGACCGAGAAAGGATATCTTGTGTAACTGTGCTTTTGTCAAGTCCATCCACAAACCCAACAGAAGAGGACACGTTCAAACTCAGAACAAAAAAAACAGAAAGACAACGCGTGTGATATCGCTTCTTTGACCAGCGAATGCCCCAGTCTGCTATAAAATTGCATTCACAAGATAGACGATGACAAGAAACGCGTAGACATACACCTTAGGCACATTCGCACCTGCAGCCAGAGCGGCCAGGGCCACAGCCGCAAGCTGTGCGACGACCTGAGCACGCATCGCAGATGGACACAGTCAGGCAGACGAAACTGGATGATAGAGACCAATAAACCGGAAGGCAATGGCAATGATGGAACCAGTAATGGCATAAGATCTGCTGGACACGGAAGACCAGTCCAGACAGATTGTAGGACCTATCCTCACAAATTCAGTCAGTCAGGTTCACAAACTGCTAGTACTCTGCTTCACTTACCGCGTGAGTCAGGGGGAAGACAAGTTGTCCCACGCGGTTCAGCAATTTTCGCCTTGTCACAGATCTTGGTTCTTGTGCGGTTAGGGGCGGGTTTTTGTGGGAGAGAGGTGAAGGGAAGGTGCATGAACAAAGAGACGCGAAGGGAGCGCGCCCTTAAATATACAGGCTGCAGACAGCACTAGGGGACAACCCAGCAATCTGCAGGGACAGGAAGATGATGGCGGACTCCGCACACTGAGGAATTACATGTACGGAAGAACTCGTATGTTGGATATATGTAGAGGAAACAGGAGGATGCCCACACTGTGGGCAGATGCGGACGCTCATCACATACATTGTGGAGGAACATGCCTTTCTTCTGAGACTTTTCTTAGGTATCATGATTGTAATCCTTGCTTCATTTACAAAAAAGCTCCTCCATTTTGACACTGCCATATAGCTGATATAGTGGAGGAGGATCGCATAACTCGGCATCTTCAAAAGAAATTCAATCCATCTCGACAGGTGATCTGTAAACAATCATCACAATTTCCATCTTTCAAGAAACAGCCAGCTAGATAATCTTCAACCCTGCGGCACAAATTCCTGATATCAACTCACTGCGCGAAACCCTGATTTCAAAAGATGTATTCACACCAACCATGCATGCAAGCAGAGGCCCTTATTTCTGACAGAGTACATAAACCGCATGGCAAACTACCTTACCCTATACGTACCTAGGTACCCTACCTATCCATGAGATTTCCGCAATGGAGATGGAGACAAAGCGTCATTCCCTTCTCCGTTGTATGGACATAGACTTGGAGCAAGCAGTGCCGCTGTATCATATCACATGCTCAGTGAAGCCCGTTCCATCCCATTCAGTGATGCTCACCGATCACGCCGATCTCAGTCAGGCTGAGTAAGGAGCAGAGTATCTTGCCTCGCAGTCCGTGATCACTGATCGAAGTGTGACGCAGCAGTTAGCAAGGCCCAGAACAGAACTAGAAAGAGAACTCGAACCAGTGAACCCAGACAAAACAAATTTCTTTTTTCAAAAAATGCATGACGCCAAGAAGAATATTCTTTTTCCCACATATATCATCATTTATTTCATCTCGACTCCGCGATTATTACTATTAGCGGGTACGTAGATTAGCTACCTAGGTAGATGCCTCTCCCGTCCCGTCCCACCCATCAAATCAAATACTTACCTAACTAATCTAGGGGTACTGCACATATCATTACGGCTTCGGCCTCTTCTTTCTTTCTTTCTTTCTTCTTGCATGGATACCCATACCAGGATCCAATCCGTCGAGGATATCATCGACTACCGATTCACCGATCCTTCGATCCCGTCAACGTCGATAGCAACAGGAAACTGGCCCTGGTGGGGGACGCGGCGCTCAGGCTGGTGCTCGTGTCGGATGGGTATGGCGAGGGTGCTTCGAGAGGTAATATTAAGGAAAGGAAAAAAAAAGAAGGCGAATATTATATTTCTTTCTTTTTTTTAAAAAAAGATTTTATGTGTTATCTCCATGGTTGAAACAAAAACAAAAACAAAAAAAATACTCACACTCGAACCGCGCGCTCCGTTTCCAGAAACGATGACCCAACATCGCGTCCGCGACAGGGAGCAACGCCCATCTGGCAGAGATGGGTTTCCGGAACGGACTCGATCGGTTCGTGTACATCAACCCGGCCCAGGATGGTGTTGTCTCGGCCGGGACGATGGCCACGACGCTCGAGGCCATCCTCGGGGCTGTCTACATCGACAGTTTGGGGAATATGCGGCGGGTTGCGGCGGGGGTGGGGTTGTGCTGGCCGAGCTGACGGATGATGGATGGATGGATTGATCCAACAGGAGCCCCCCCTTTTTTTGTTTTTTGTCACTGGGAGTCCTACAGGAGTCAGTCCCATTCTGGTGTTGAAATTCGACCGGAATAGGATATGTATATATATATATATATATACATATTACGGAACCTTGGAAGAAATGCTCTAATTAAGAGTTGTTCAGAGTCTATGGTCTCTGGTTCTGGTCCTGTTTCTGTTTCTTGGTCTCGATTTCCTTAGACAGCTTGCGCAGCTATTACCAGTCTGTAAATTGTCCAATCTGGATCTAGGCCATGTTTCTGTCTATATAGGTTGCAGACGCCTAGTTGGTCCATGTGATATGGATAGATTAATCAGATAGATACAGTGGATCCGATCATCGACCACGCTCCTAATCAAACGCCCATCGATTCGCCAGCCAAAGAGTCCGATGGACCTCAGGAGGCTCTGTCCACTCTTACTGATAGTGCCTAAGTCAATATCTTTTCCACGATCAGGTGGGGGATCATCATTCGCCACGCATTGATCACCAAAGATATAGCTAGAGTCGGCAATTGAATAATGTGTCGGCAGTTAAGAACCCTATCATCGGGCAGAAGATGGCTCCTCTGTGGTGTACTACTGTTCAGAGGAATGTACAGTAGCTGAGCTACCTGACTGGTCACTGGTTGGCTTCAGCCGCTCTCGTATCCATGGATGATCGGAGAATTGGTATCCTGGATCCATTCGAGGGATGTCACTTGCAGCCGGGACTAAGAAGCGTCGGACATTCAGGTCGGTGGCCTTCGTGAATCGGAAGAATTGTCTGAACGGCTGAACTACGAACTCCAACTGCTGGCTGTCGGATTTCAAGAGGCTTCGATCAGCAGTGAAACGTGATGCCCAAGTGGCAAGACTCCCAACCTGCTGGGTACCCGGGGACAGTACTGTACAGTGATGTTCGGTGTCGTATTCCACTTCTCGTACGTTCCACTCGCTTCCAACGTGGCTGACATACTCGCTCTCCGTACAGTGCATACTCCTACACCGTACTCCATCCATATAACTGCGGCGCAACTTCAAGATTGGCGGATATTAAATCCAGAGCTTACGCATTATATACTGTGCTCCAATGCACAGACTACACCTCACGACCTCCGTGTCAGCACAAATCGAATCTGCAGGATGGAGTGCAGTCCGGAGCGCAGAAGAGCAGCCGGTCTAGGCCCGCAGCCTCGGCCTGCAAGGACTTGCAAGGCTCGCGAATCCGAGTGTCCCAGCAGTCCGGGGCGCATGTAAAGTTGTTTCTCCAGACAAGGGTTTTCCCTAGCCACGGGGGCACGGAGTGATGCCTCACAGTGCAGGGCTGCATGTACCCGGACACTGCGATCTGCGGGGAACTTGGACAAGGGCTGCCACGATCCCCTTCCTGGAAAGGAGCTCTCCATCCAGGTCCCGTCAGCTGGGTTACATGCAGATGCCCCGGACCAAGGAGGCGTCAGCTGACACCGACGAGGAGGATCCGTCGTCCATCGCGATGAAGTCGACGAGATCTGCGGGGGAGGACCTGGGGAAGACGATCCCCAGTCTTCTCCACAATCCTGCGTACCTACTAGGCAAGTACGCGTCCGGTTATACATGTAGGCAGCTAATTGTGTGACCCTCAGCCGGCCGCAGAGCAGCAACGAGCTTTGGCATGCAGTGAAGACTCAGAGCCAGATCCAAGTACTGCGCATGTTTGCCTTGAGACGCCGCGAAATCCGGGGGCCAAGGACCGGATGGGTCCGCGGCTGCCCCGGACGGGACGACCCGCCTGGAGACACGCCCGTGCGCTCGCGGACGGGCCGGCCCCTTAGCCGCCGGCGTACTCCGTATCTAGCCGTCGTCGTCTCACCTCCATTATAATTGTTTTATTATGCGGTCCGTGTTCGCGTCGTTGCTTTCAGCCTTTCCTCCTTGTCTTCAGGCACCATTTCCTGCATCGGTCACGGCGCTGGATACGCATCCATCAGCCCTATCGACCGGGCTCAAAGGTACTCACAGGGCGATGCGGGGTGCAGCAACAGGGGAGCTTCGAGACCACGGCAGTCCAGGACTGGAAAGATCGCACAGCTCAAGCGAGGCATGACCCTGCGAGGGGGCAGGGATCTTCGGTGATTTCCTGTTTCGGTCATTCCGGTGGCCCCCCGGGCCATTGGCACCCCCTCTGTGGTTAGGCCCTGTCGCCCAGCTAGGTATCAGGCAGCCCCGGACGCGGTCGTCAATTATTATTACCTGCATTATTTCTCCCATTGGCCCCGGGCCCCGGGAGGCATGGCCTGTCAAGGTTCTCTGGCGTGGGGGTTCGGTGAACGCCTGGTCGCCAGCCAATCAGGCCCGATGCAGAGCTGTCCACACACGAACCGGAAGCCGAGCCGCAGAGCGTGGCAGCCGCTGCGCGGCCGATGCGCGCGACGTGGGCCCGTTTCACGGCCGCCAAGCGACGATTCTTGCCGTTCTGGCGTCTCGTCATGGAGCCCTGGGAGCAGGGCCGCATGGCATGCCGAGGAACCAGACGGATGCCTTAATAATCCAGAGGCTGCGAGTGCCCGACGACGGACGGCCAAGATGCACTGGCGCGATGGAGTTGCTGCCATGCCGCGCTGATGGGACCGATCGTAGATCCGGGCAGTGGCGTGACATGTATGGAATGCTGTTCGCCGCCTCAGCCTAGCTTGGGCGACCGCTGACGGGTTCAGCCCGTGTCTCTCGATGCCTCTTCTCCTACTGTGCTTGCGGCTATGTTGGCCGTATGACCTGGGGTGTGCGAAGCTCGTCCCTGCACGAGGTCCACACTGATGTTTTTACAGAAAGAGGTGAGACAGCATGAGGGAGAAGCAAAACGTCACCTGCGATGAAAGAGCCTTGCCTGGGTTCGTCGGGAGGTTAGTCATTTTGGGCTTGACGGCAGATGATTGTTACCAACGAAGGCCCATGCGGGTGATACTTGACGGGACTCCAAAGGCACCTTGCCCGAACCAGCAAAACGGCTCGTGCGTCCGTCTGGAGGAGAAATCTGCTGCCACGCCTCTCCGCCCGAGCAGACTCGCGCCTTTCACAAGAGCAGGCGAGTCTCTCCGCGGGATGGGCTGCGGGCTCTGCTACGTTCCTCGCCGTGGATGTCACTGCTACTGTCAGGCAGGACGTCTCGAGTACTGCGCAGGGTGTACAAGTACTGCTCCGTAACACGAGGGAGAGCTGTGGTGGGTCAAGCTGGTCCCTGCTGGCGTGACGAACGGCCGGCGGCCAATCACGAGGGCCTGCTGTCGATGATGACGGCCGTGGCAGCTCGAGTCGTGCCAGCAGGACCCTGGCCGGCTTCCCCAGACCGTCGTCGGGATCAAAAGACGCGTGTAACCGTGTCTCGTGCGGAGAGAACGAGGATGCTTGACGGCACGAGAGGGCCTCTGCGACGAGGGCATGGTCAATCTGGCAGACGGACGGGCGAGGAGGGGTTCGTCTGGAGTAGCCAGCTAGCGCGACCCGCTCCGCTCACGGCATGGCAAGGTTGGATGGAGACAATAATGTACTGGGGCAGCGAGAACGGTGATGCTGCTCGAGCGCTGCGGTGCTCTGTTCGCTGCTCTGTGGCTTAAAAGGTCTGTCGGTCAGCCCGTCTCACATCATGGCACTTCAAAAGTCTTTTTTCCCCCTTGGATGCAGTGCAGAGTCCATCGCGCCCCTCTTGACAGCCGGAGCCCTCGTCCCAGGCTTCCGTGACATCCTCGTTCCTGGGCTTCCTGCCCGATCCGCTTCTTTCGCACGCTGACCGTGCTGCCTCTCCTGACCCTCTCAGCAACGGTTCCACAGAGAGGACTGGCAATCCAACACCGGAGCGTGTGCCTCGCGCCTGGGGATCGCCGTGCCCTTTGCCCGGCCACTCAGATCCGTGCGTGTTGCTGGCGCACCCCGCATGCACGGGCGGCCGGCCAGTCTCGCGCGCCCTCCGCCCACACGCTGTCCTTAGCGCGACGCATCGTCGACTCGTCTTATTTTCGGCGTTGGTTCCTCACTGATCGCAGGTGGAGGGTGGCTCCCCCCCGTCGGCTCCGACGGCTCCTCCCCGCCCGGCATCCAGTGGGCGAGCCTGCACTCTTATACAGCGGCTCGATCGCCGCGCCTCTGCGGTCGTCGTGCGCTGCCAGATGCCGGGGACTCGATGCTGTCCATGCAGAACGGGTCCTCCTTCGTGCCTTGTCCCCCTCCCCAGCTCGACCTCGGGCCAGGCTGGGAGCGTTGCGCCTCCACAGCGACCCTGCCGCGCCCCGCCGTGCCCGAGTCCCCCTCCTCACCCGACGACAGTCCATCCCACGAAGCAGCCGCCGCAGCAGATGGCATTCCGCACGACCTGCCAGGCCCATGGCCCCGGGAATCGCAAGCATCAAGCGTGCCGCCGGTGGAGCTCGAGTCTCGAGTCGACGTCCCGCCGTCCGAGCCCGCACCGTCCGCACCGAACCCGTCGACGCCCACGTTCAACTTCGCGGTGGTCTCGTCCAGCGACGCTGACATGTCCGCGCCCGACGTGACACACAAGGTGGAAGAAATCGACGACAGCATGGACGGTCTCGAGAGATCTCGCGAGGCGCCCGCCGCGGGGACCCCCGCGGAGCCGCCCAGCAGTGCCGCGGGCGCTCCCGTCAGCGTCCCACGGAAGCGTGGGCGACCGCGCAAACACCCCCTTCCCACGCCCGGGACGCAGGCCAAGGTCGCCAAGGGCCGCTCCAAGACCGGCTGCATCACCTGTCGGCGGAGGAAGAAGAAGTGCGACGAAACGAAGCCGTCATGCTTGAATTGCCAGAAGAACGCGGTCGTGTGCGAGGGCTACCCACCCAAGGAGATATGGAAGAGCGGCAAACAGAAGCTGGAAGACGGTAGGGCCCTCCCCCCCCCCCCCCCCCCCCCCCCGGCACCGGTTGTGAACGCGCCCAGGGTGGCTGATCTTCTCTCGCAGCGGCCCGGAGAAGCTCCCTGACCGCGCTCCCGCGAGGTCTGCCTTTCCTCATCGACGGCATCGAGACCGACATCGATCGCCGGTTCCTCGACCACTTCGTCTACGGATTCAGCCGCGTGCTCACCCTGATCAACGATGACTCGAACCCGTTCAAGGAGATTCTGCTGCCGATGGCAACGCAGCACAGGGGTCTGATGCATTCTTTGATGTGTCTCTCCGGCTCGCATCTGTCAGCCCTGGATCCCGAGCCCCGGCTGAAGGAGCGCAAACACTACCACTTCGATCGCGCGATAAGGGAGCTGAGGGAGAATATCAACGCGTCCTCGTCAAATGCAGGGGATGAGCAACTTCTGGTCGAAGACCCCATCATTGCATCGACGATCGCGCTCTGTCTGAACACGATCTGCGAGGGAGAGACCAATGGCGAGTACAGGTCACACATGGACGCGGCCAGGTACCTGCTGGTCACACAGCGACCGAGGAACGAGAAGTTCCGGCAATTCATCATCGAATTCTTCCAGTACCATGATATCTCGAATTCTCTGACCTCCTTGGACCGTCGCCCCCTCCACCTCTCGGGCGATCTTCGCCTGCCCGACTTCGTTCCTCACGCACAAGCGGGTACCCTGCTAGGCGTCTTTGATGGTCTGTTCAACTACATATCCGAGATCACGAAGCTGCGTGATCGGATCAGACAACGATACAACGAGGGATACGAGCCTGCCGTGGACTACCAGACGCTGAGTGAGGCCGTCTCGATTGACTCTGCACTCCGCGACTGGGAGCCCACACACCCGCCAAACACACCGAACTGGTACGCCGCTCAGCTGTACCGCCAGTCCACCTGGGTCTACCTCTACCGCACCATCCGTCCCTCGCGTCCCAGTGAGAAGATCGCCCAGGTCGTCGATGACGGTCTTGCCTATCTGGACATGCTCCCTGCCGATGCCGGTGCATACAGCATCATGCTGATGCCGCTGTTCCTCCTGGGCTGCTCGTCGTTTGAACGCAGGCAGCGTGAACGGATCAGGAAGGGCTTCGAGACTCTGCGGGCCTACTCCAACCTGCGCAACATCGAACCCGCCCTCAAAGTGGTCGAACAGGTCTGGCATGTCATGGAGACCAGGATGGAAGACAGCTGGGACTGGGAGAAGATCATCGCCGACATGAACATGGACTTTTTGATCACTTGATGGTTGCGTACGGACGCCTGGGTACCTATCTTGCCCAGGCGGGGCGCTGTGACGCGCCCTCCTGCTACAGTATGATATCACACACCTCACTTCTTTTTTTTCTTAATCCGATTCATGCTGTTGTAATGGGCGTTTGGTGATGGCATGAGGACGGGTGAAGCCCGTTCTGGTAGCGGGCTGTGGTCGTGGATGGGACGGTTCAGGGATTCAGGACAGGACACACAATCGGGGATTTGGGAACTTGTGGCACTCTGCATACATACCCAGCTGTTATCGAGCTCGTTTTCAACGGACGGTGGTGGATGGAAGGCGTCTATGGGCATCATCAGGGGGTGATACCAAAAAAAAAAGAAAAAGAAAAGTGGGAGTACTCGAAAAGTCGTTTTGCCTTTCCCAAAGGATTGTTCATACCCTCACGGCATCTGCTTCTTATGTTTATGCATATACGTGTTCAACTAGCGATTTTATACCTATCTCTGCATATCTCCCCCATATCCGATATACCCCAATCTACCCCTTTTCAGATACTGCATTTGACTTGACGTGCAATCTCAACTTACATCTATCACCCGCCGCTGTTATTCATGTATCTATCTACCCAACACATGCATGTTATCTACCTGGACTTATACACATGTGGCATGGTACACATGGTACACAGTACATGTATGTCCGCAGGCCGAGCTGAGCGACAAAGTGTGAAAAAAAAAAAGGCGGAAAATGCAGATTCTGCTTTTCATCCTGCTTTTTTATGAATTTTATTTTCTCTCGCTTCGGCTTGAGGTGATGGATATTGATGGATGGATGGATGAATGCATGTATGCATGAATTAGTGGATTGAGTCATGTAATTTTCTCTTGTGAGATGTATTTCTTTGGAATCTGGAATGGGATACCTACCTTTTTTAATTTCTCTTTGTTGACTTGATTAAAGTGTATGCAACAGCTATACAGTACAGCATTATATATAGGTACACCACTATGCATATGCATAGATAACCAAATCAAAGTTCAAATAAATAGTATATTGTCATGTGGAAGGAGCTCCAGAAGGCCAAACATACGGCGCTGAATGATTTTTTTTCTGTAGAATTCCCGAAAGCTGTGTTGTTGGATGGGCGTGTGTGGAGAGCATGAGGTGAATAAGCGTGGTTTGTTTGGCCCTTGCGCGGCGCTGGTCTATGTATGTATGTACATAGCAGAGGAGAGTGTCGGAGATAAATGACCTTATCACGGCATCGAGGTTTGCCGGGGACTAATTAATCTAGGTAGTTATTCGGGAGCCGGAGGTCCTGGAGGCGGGGGGAAGAGAAGGCCTTGTGCTTTGTTCTATGCTGACTGCCTACTCATCCAGGGACCTACCAGGGTATGCTTTTACAGGTAAGGTCGGGCATTGAGCTGGACCCTTGGACTCCTACGATGAAGGATTGATAAGCCTGATAACAGGATACTATCGGAATGCCGTCTTCCCGAGGACTAGGCCAGGACTGACGTCGAAACCATGACGAGGCACAGCCGCACCTGGACGGTTGAAGGTTGAAATTAAGTGCTTGCACAGCTTTATGCTGTGTACACACGTTGCACGACGTTACTCCGTGCCATTGCATGGGAAAGTCAGTCCGCGTCAGGCGTCTCGTGGGATGGATAGATGACGCATGGAGGCGCCAATGAGACCTCACCCGGCACCAACACTTCTCTCGCTTAAGAAAGGTTAACATGGCCAGACAGCTCGGCCTTGCAGAGCTGCAAGCCCTGGTAGCAAGGGAATCGGGATTTTGTTTGCAAGTCAAGTCGACATGACTAGGGATCCATGCCGGTCGATTCACCCCCACTCACTGCCCAGAGTTAGAAGCGTTCTAGAAAGAAGCCGTTGCGGCTTGCAGACGGCGAGATGGGTGGCACGAACATGCCAGGGAGTATAGATATTCTCTGGATTCGATGATAATTACTTACTACTGCGTAGTACCGGGCTACGCAAAGTCAAAAGAGCAGGCGTCTTGATCACGAAAGGGGTTGCTGTAGAGAGTCCATGGACACGGTCAACTAACCGAGTGGTTCTGCGGGTCTTTTATGGGGCACATCTTCTAAGCGAGGCCGTTAGCGAGATGTCAAAAGCCCCGGAATGCGATAACCGAGCCGATAGCGACTCTTCTGGCTGGCTAATCGACGGGCCTGTTTGGAAACTGCCGAATCCTACCATTACCATACCTCAGCTCCACCTCGTCTAGTGAACGGAAGTACTGTGTTTGTCGCGCAGGCAGCTTTCTTTCTGACGACATGTGCTTGCTATTCTCGTCTCCGCTCCAATGATAATGACAGGTGGCCCTGGCCCTGGCCATGGCGGGCTGCCTTGCCATGCTGGTGACATCTTTCTTGCACGCCGGAATCCATGGTTCCTTCTTGGAACCCCAGAGGGACCTGCCAGCTCTGTCGTGACTTCATCTTTTGTTCTTTGTTCTGTCTATCCTGTCCAGATGTCGTCTCTCGTGGCCGCATGATGGCCTAGGAACTCAACTGCCATGGCGTCCACGGCCCAGAGAGACGGAAAGCTGGATCCCATCGTCGGAGCGGAGAAGCTCTCCGACGATGATGTACATGTACTGAAGGACCCCGCGCTGAGCGCGGGCCTGGAGGCAAACCTCTCCCTTCGCGCAGTCAATCCGGTGGATGTGCGCGTCAAGGATCTGTCTGTCTCCGTCGATACGGCTCCTCCGATATGGGCGACCCCTCCTTCGCGGCTATGGGGTCGTCTGCGGGGGAAGGCACAGCCAGATTCGCTGAAGACGGTGCTGGATGGAGTCAGCGCCTACATGCCCAGCGGCAGTCTGACGGCCATCATCGGGGGCAGCGGGTCGGGGAAGACCTCCCTGTTGAACGTCATGGCGGGGAGGATGGCATCGAGCAGGATGAAGATCTCCGGAACCGCGACGTTTAACGGCAGCCCGGACATCCGACGCGTCCGCAGTGCGTATGTCATGCAGCAGGACGTCCTCATCCCGACGCTGACGGTCCGAGAGACGCTGCGGTATTCTGCCGATCTCCGACTCCCGCCGCCGACGACGGAGGAGGAGCGTCGGACGATTGTCGAGCAGGTCATCCAGGAGCTGGGCCTGAAGGAGTGCGCCGACACGAGGATCGGGAACACCATGCACAAGGGCTGCAGCGGCGGTGAGAAGAGGAGGACGAGTATCGGTGTGCAGATGCTGTCGAACCCGTCGGTCCTGTTCTGTGATGAGCCGACTACCGGTATGGATGTCAACAAGACACTCAAGTGATGGTTGGCAAATTGACGATGTGTAGGGTTGGACGCGACAAGTGCCTTCCAGATCGTCAGGACCCTGAAGAGACTCGCGCAGACGGGCAGAACGGTAATTATCTCGATCCATGCGCCGCGCTCCGAGATATGGAATCTCTTCGACAACATCGTGCTTCTCTCGCATGGTTCCGTCCTCTACAGCGGACCCGTGAGCGATTCGTTGGCCCACTTCGCGCAGTGTGGCTACACTATACCCCCTTTTGTCAACCCAGCGGAATTCCTGATTGACCTGGCGGCCATCGATAATCGTTCGGATGAACTCGAGGCCGCATCTCGAACCCGCGTTGAGTTTCTCAAGAGCGCCTGGAAGTCCAGGTCCGAGAAGGAAGGAGACAATGGAAAAGAATTGGGTTCTGTGAACCGGACTCCTGAAAGTCGCGGCTCGGATCTAGCAATCACCAAGGGGGTGCCATTCCGTCGACAATTTCGGGTGTTGACCGCTCGCACGTTCATAACCACCATCCGGGATCCCCTGGGTGTGGCCGGGAGTCTCCTCGAGGCGGTGGGGATGGCCGTCATCAACGGCTGGATCTTTGTGAATCTTGATGAGAGCCTTGCTGGCATACGCTCTCGTCAAGGCAGTCTATACACAGCGAGTAGCCTGAATGGTTATCTCATACTCCTCTACGAGACTTTCCGTCTCACGATCGACATCCAGGTCTTTGATCGGGAGAGAAATGAAGGCGTCGTCGGGGTGCCTGCATTCTTGCTCAGTAGGAGAGCCGCCCGTTTCCCTCTCGAGGATCTTCCTGTTCCTTTGCTGTTCTCGGTCATATTCTACTTCATGGTGGGATATCGCTTGGACGTGCAGCAATTCTTTGTGTTCTTCGCCCTCACACTGCTCACCCATTACGTTGCAGTGACATTTGCTGCTGTTTGCATCGGGATTTCCAGGAACTTCCCCGGAGCGAGTCTGATTTGTAATCTCTCCTTTACGCTTCAGACCTTTGCTTGCGGATACTTTGTCCAGATAAATCAGATTCCCGTCTACGTCAGGTGGCTGAAGTGGACAGCATACACATTTTATATATTCGGAGCTCTGTGTGCCAATGAATTCATCGGCCCTGATGGCCCTGACTACGGTCACTTCTACGACTGCCCGTACTCCAACAACCCTCTGGATCCTGCATGCAAAGAGTACACTGGCCGTTTTGTCATGGACAGTCTTGGCTTCCCGTCGAACTGGATATGGCGGCCCATTGTCGTCGTGGCGGCCTTTGTCATCGGATTCTATCTCCTAGCAGGCCTTCTGTTGCAGTATAATCGGTTTGGCATGGACATCGCCCAAGCAAAGAAGTCAGATACGGATCTCTCTGCCGGTAAGGAGAAGATCTCGCGGCGTCCAGCGGAGGAGGTCCGTAAAGTGGCCATCTCACTTGACAAATACACCCTCAGCATCAGGAAACGAGATTGGCGCGGCAGGTCTCGTGAACTTCAGATCCTGAAGCCTATAACTGCTGTGTTCCATCCGGGGCAGCTGAATGTCATCATGGGCCCTTCCGGAAGTGGGAAGACTTCTCTGTTGAACTCCTTGGCTAGGAGACTCCACGGCTCCTTTGGAACCCAGTACAGGCTGCAGGGTGACATGCTGTACAATGGGGCTGTTCCTTCGGAAAGCGTTATCAGCTCGGTTACGTCGTTCGTTACGCAGGACGATGACGCCCTGATGCCCTCTCTGACTGTTCGCGAGAGCCTTCGCTTTGCAGCGGGTCTGAGGCTCCCCACGTGGATGTCGCGAGAAGAGAAGAGTCGACAAGCGGAGGAGATTCTGCTGAAGATGGGCCTGAAGGACTGCGCAGACAACCTGATTGGAAGTGACCTGGTCAAAGGGATCAGCGGTGGCGAGAAGAGAAGAGTCAGCATAGCCATTCAGATCTTGACGGATCCCAAAGTCCTGCTCTTGGACGAGCCGACCTCCGGTCTGGACGCCTTCACTGCTACATCCATCATAGAGGTGCTGAAGGGGCTGGCCGCAGAGGGGAGAACACTCATCTTAACCATCCACCAATCCCGGTCCGATATCTTTCCTCACTTCGACAATATTCTGCTCCTTTCCAGAGGAGGACATCCCGTGTATGCTGGGAAAGGTGCGGATATGCTGTCGTACTTTGGGTCACTGGGATACGAGTGTCCGAAGACGACTAATCCTGCTGATTTCGTTTTGGACCTCATCACGGTCGACCTCCAAAATGAAGAGAGGGAGGCGATCACCCGGAAAAGGGTGCAACATCTTATCGCCAGCTGGGACCAGAGGCCCCTGGAACTGAGTCGACAGACATCACGGATTGCAACGCCTGCGGAGCTGGGAAGCCTCAAAAAACAAATGCTCCCGTTCCGGGTTACCTTTCCGTTAGTCTTGCACCGATCTGCGATCAACTTCTGGAGACAGCCGCCTCTCGTAATGGCTCGCACTATGCAAATCGTTGGGATCTCCATCATCATGGCGTTGTTCTTCGCCCCTCTAAAGAATGACTATGAGGCTGTGCAGTCGCGGATGGGATTTGTCCAGGAATTTGCAGCTCTGTATTTTGTGGGTAAGTTCGGAGTAGAATCACGAAAATGGTGTCTTGTGATGCAAGGCTGATATGGGCGATTTCAGGCATGCTTCAAAATGTCGCGATCTATCCCAGCGAGCGGGACGTCTTCTACCGCGAAGAAGCAGACAACTGCTATTCCGCAGAGACGTTTATCCTGCAGTACACGACCCTCGAAGTCCCGTTTGAGATCGTCTCGTCTCTTGCCTTCGGGGCCATCACTGCTTACGCCGCCAACCTGGAACGCACCGTCAAGATGTTCTTTATTTCCGCGTTCAACTGCTTCTGCATCATCAACTGCGGCGAGTCCGTCGGGATCATGTTCTGCACCTTCTTCTCCCACGTAGGGTTTTCTGTCAATCTCACCTCGGTCGTGCTGTCCATCTCGACCATCCTGGGCGGCATCATGAGCCTGAATATCAACGATGTGCTCCAGGCCCTGAACCACCTCTCGCCGATCAAGTACTCGGTCGCGAACCTCGCGCCGTACTCGATGCGGAACCAGCACTTCACCTGCACGGACGCCCAGCGTCTGCCGGATGGACGGTGCCCCGTCGAGACGGGCCAGCAGGTGCTGCAGCTCTACAACCTGGACAAGGACGCGGCCATGAACGTCATGGCGCTGGGGATCTGCACGATCGCGTACCGGATCGTGGCCTACGCGCTGCTGAAGGTTATGCGGTCTCACGGAGTCATGGAGAAGGTTCGGGATCTGGGACGGCGGCTGAAGAGGAAGTGATTTCGGTGTTCGTATTTATTTTGCGTCTGTTATATAATAGCAGGTCTTGCCTCCAGTGGAATGAATGAAATGTTCTGTTACGACTGTATTCCCATTTCCTGCTCTCACAGTATGTGGATTATTAATAATCCTTGACCACATTATAGCGGATGCCTGGATCCAGCGAGTCGCATCCACCTATGAAACGAAACACGTATGGAAAAGAATCATCGCACTGGAGACTCCGATCCTTCCGACAGCCATCAGGTCCCTCTTCGTTCCTTGTTTCAGCATTTGGATGGTTCCATGGTTAAACGCTGACCAGCGACGTACTGTACGTTTTCTCCCTGCCCCGTACGTCCGGACGGGATAGGTTTCCCCGGGGATGGCATGGTATGCGTTTCATTTCCGTTTCCCGACAGGACCGGGGAAGTTCTGGAGAACCCGGTGATCACTTGAAGGGTGAGAGTAAGTAAGAGAGGGTTACTTGCTTACTCAGAATGAATAGGAGGGTCTGGTCAGAACGGACCCCGGTTTTGACCAGGTAGGTCGGTTGGTCAGGCCGCGCGTCAGGTCAGGTCGAATCGACGACACAGGTGTTTCCCTCTCTGCTGTACAGCAACTGTCCCATATCACCTGTTATCGATTCTCGATCGAGAATGAATGGACAAATGAACAAACGAATGAATGAATGAATGTATCTCGCCTCTCTTTCTTTCTTTCTTTCTTTGCTTGGCTTTGGCTGTGTCACGTATGTACTGTATACATGTACGTACATGTATGAACTTGACTTGGACTGCTCCCTATATATAATGCCCCTTTTGTGCTATGGAGTGGATAGATAGACAGACCCAATAATGGTCACACCAGGACACCTGAATGGAATGAATGAATGGATGGTGGGCAGCTTCTCGTGTAAAAAAAAAAAAATCTGAAGCAAGAACCGACATGAATGCCGTTTCTTGCTATTCGAAACCGCCTCTGCTTACCGAGTCTATTTGTTATTGGACCTGTTGGACTTGGAGCCGTCCTTGGTATCTCATTATTTTATTCCTCCTGAGTGTATTGTACTGTACTGTACTGTACTCCGTATGGAGAATTGGAGATTATGGGACAAGGCTGAACCTGATTCTTATTCTCCCCGACCTTTCTTCCGGAAAAAGTTCTGTGTCCTCATCACAGACTGGCGCTGTATGTGTGTGTGTGTGATATCTGCCCTGATTTTTTGAGAAGTCTGAACCTTGTCCTGTCTCAGATTCTGAGTCTATATTACTAGTAGTCTCTCTCCATTGGAGATACAGAGTACAGTACCCTTCTGCCTCTCTCGTCAAGCTCGCGCACACATCATCCCCTGCCAATGTCCACCACCAAACCACTTGAAGTCCAGCGCAGGCCTGGTTACTACGCAGTTTGGAAAGGAAATCACATGAATGCCTGGCATCCACTGTCGGCCGTCACCGTCACCGTCACCGTCACCGTCCACTCACAGCACCTACCTGACCCTGAGCCCTGAGCCCCGAGCTCCAGCTCTACTGTAGAAGACTAGAAGTCCATGACTCCATCCGAACACAGAGAGAGAACTCTGGCCGGAAGAGGAAACTGGGTTGAACTTTCCAATTGCTACAGGAACGCCACATGTGAGGAATTACCCGAACCGTCCACAGTCCACTGGACCGGGCAGGGTCCAGACCCGCGACGGCGCGACCAGATCGGTGCACGGTGCACGGAGCAGCCTAAAGCGCTCGGACCACCTGACCGGGGGCTTAGTCACCAGGTTCTGTCGTCAGCGTCTACTCCGTATGTGGTAGGCAAAGAAGCCACAACCTTAAACTACTACTACTACTGGCGCAAGTTGAAACAGCAACACTGAAACCTGTCTCGATGCATACGTAGCCCATGTACTCGTACGTACGGAGTATACGTATGATATTTTTAGGTAACTGTACTACACTATACTATATCATACTATACTATATGCTATATATATATATCCTGGTCTAACTCTAGCCTGACTAGCAATATTATTATTCTTATTATCCTATCACCACTTTGGAAAGGAAAGACAGGGACCTCACTGGCACACCGCCCCAGCCCCAACATCATCTAAGCCTCCACGGCAGACGCGTCCATGGGTCGGCTTCCAGTGCCGGAACAGATATCTCCCTAAGGGCTCTCATCCTTACCTGATCCTGTTCAGGCCAACGGCACCAGCGGCCCTGATTGGCTGGCCTTAGGGCCTGGGCTCGGTATCTTGCAGGCGGTGAGCATATGTACGACATACAACACGTGGCATGCCCATTCTGACCAATCAGATCTTCCCTGGATTTGCTCCGGCCCATGGAACGGGACGCTACCGGGGAGCGGCGGAGCCGGGCTCTCGGGGAAGTGCGGGTTGGTCTGTGTGCCCGGCGCCGGGCGCCGCCAAGACATGTGACATGTGGTGGCTGGGCCCTGGGTCATCCACCTGTCTGGGAGAGGACAGGACAGGTTTCCTCCGTATGTCGGGGGCAAAAGCTTATGTGAGCCGTGGGTCTGGTCGGGAGAAAGAATTGAAAGAAACGAGAGACGAGAAACGAGAGACAAGAGACGAGAAAGGAGGGGATAGTCGGGATGGTGGCTGATGCTGAGTAAGGAAAAGAGAAAAGAGCGACGAGAGAAGGGAAGGTGTACTAGTCAATAATAGATAGAGAAGAAATTCAGATAGACAGATACTCCATACTTGGCCGGTAGGCAGGTACCTGGTAAGTATGCACGACAGCAACTTCCAAGGCTGCAGCGGTGAAGAAGAAATTGCCCCAAGTTAATCTCGGTCTTGGGGAATCATTCGGACCGATTAGCCTGCACTGAGGGTTGTAGCCGCGGCACTCATATCTTTCTGACAGCCTGGTTGTTGGCGCAAATACATGCGATCATGCATGCATGCATGATCAATCGCTAAGGTAGCAAACAGATAACCCTAGATATGTCACCGCGGTTAGGGCGGACAGTTCGAATGGACTTCACACCACCTCACTCGAACCTGACAAAAGTACTGTACCGTTAAGGCTCCTAAGGAATTTGACGTGTTTCTGCGACGTTGAAGGCGAAGACCCGGTGCTGTATGCAGTGTGGAGTGGATTGGTGTGAGTTCTGTCGCAAGCCCACTATTACTATTCGGGCAGTGAAACTTGCAGATCGATCGGTCAGAGATCTCGAACGCCCGGTGGAGCCGAACCCCTGCGCTAGTCACTCGGCTCTTAGTGGTCGGGCGCTGCCGAACCGCTGGGTGGCAAGGTCGAGATTCTGGAGCTCTACAGCTATGGAAGAGAACTGCGACATTCTGGAACAAGGGAGAAGATGCGGATGGGAAGCGATTGCGCGTTCTTTAAAAGTCTATCCAAAAACGAATGTGGTTATATAAAACAGAAACATCGAAAAGCCTTTTTTCTTTCCCTCCGACCACTAGGGTCGGGTCTTTTTTCCAAAAAGAAAAGATTCAAACGGGAGCTTCCCATCTCGAATATGTTGCCAACTCTGTCCGGACATCTAGTCCAGACGTCTCAAAACTCAAACGATCGGGGTATTCTTGCCAGAGGCAATAGCAAAGACGTTTATCTCGTTACTCGTGAACAAGAAACAACCGCATCTGCGGACAGTGCAGATGTCGGTTCGCGCGGCATCAAGTCGCGAAGAAGCGAAGAAAGACACGGCCAGCCGACAGTTTGATCACCGTGTGCGCCACAACGCGATCGATGATTCACCCTGAATCAACCCTTTAGGTGCTGCCGATGTGTAGGTCCATGTGAGTGCCGATGGGGCAGCCGTGGGTTGCGTGGTCGTCGGTGGGAACGAGGTAGGCATCAGCGCATGCAGCGTCGCCGGGAGCACAATCGGCGCTAGGGCATTGAGGGTCGTTAGGGTGAACCGAGAAGCCGTGCTTCGTGAACTCGCTGTTCACACCCATATCGATGCACGAAAGATCCCAGTAGATCGTATCACCCGCCTCAGTGTACTCGAATTGGAGAATATCCTTCTGTACTGGCTGGGTAGCGATCTTGATGGAGATGCCGCCTCCGTTGGGGTTTGTGCGCCAGTTCTCCGAGTAGGTACCGCCGTTGGCCTTCAGGGTTACCATCGGAACGTCAAACTGGTTGGCAACGGACCAGAGATAGAGATCGTTGCCAAGGTTGTTGTAGATGGTGACGCCGCCGCCAGAGCCAGAGCCAGAGCCAGAGCTAGAGCCAGACCCAGTGGACGCAGTGCCGTTCAGCGAAGCGGTGATGTTCAGGGAGCCCGAAGCAGGAAGCGCGGAGGCGAGGGCCGCGAACACAGTCGTAAGACCGAGAACGCTCTTGAGCATCATGGTTGCTTTGTGGAAGGAAGGATGTCTGTGTGGCAAAGATAACTTCAAAGAAGGTATCCGAATTGGCCTTTAATGATAGTAAAGAAGAATATAATTGTTCAAAGGGAAAGGAGGGACTGCGGTTGTTGGCAATGGAGAGCTGAGGTGGAGGTATTCACACAGTTTAAATAACTTGGGGTTGCCGCTGAGGCAAAAACCCTGAGAGGCTAAAGTGGATCGCCATCGAGAAAAATGATCTTCCGTCAAAAAATTTCATGGCACAAAGAACGAATCGCCGTTGACAAAGACATTATTGACCCGGACTAAGAGGAGGCGGCACGGCGCACAAAGCGGGCTTGGGGTATGGACAAGATGTTGGTAACTTGGTACCTGGGTTAGTGGAGCCAGTCCTGTGGCTGACATTCACCATGCCAGAAGTGAAAAGGCGCCGGGGAGTGCCAGGAACAGGGAGAAACCCATGGTGACATGGCGGACCTCGAATGAAGGATGGACGAACGGAGGCTGATTCGAGACCGAACCGTGGGTCTGTCATGGTACGGTACTGTACCCTTCATATTCACATAAAATGGTTGTCAATGAGCGGACATGGGTTGATCCCGGTGCATTTCCTCGGTGAATTTCCAGCAGTCCCTTGGCAGGGCACAGCAACCAGCTCCTGTAAGTCAACGAAGCACTTGAAGTAAGCAGTGTGTCTCCATCCGGCGTTGACAACCTGCGTGATGGGATGCTCCAGTTGACGGGTATCATCCGCACAAGCTGTCCGGCGGCGTGCCCAGGTCCCGGGGTAAGCGCCGACTGGGAACGGTGGATCTGTCAGATTAAAGTTGACGAGTCAGGAATGCCGAGGCTGAGCCCTATGGACGGAGAGCCGGCAGCGCTAAGGTTTTTGCCTGCCACGCCTGGAAGAACGACCGATTCACACCGCCAACGAGATTTGCCATTCTGAGCGCCAGGACGCCACGTTGACCCAAGGCGCCGTCGCGGGAAGAGTCCCTGTACTCCGTAGCAGCCGTAGCAAGAGTTCGAATGTGGAGCAGGCCGTCAGCCACACGGCACCGGTGCGTGTGAATTGGCGATCCGACCCCAGACAGCGCCCTTAAAAGCCCGTGGCGTTTGTGAATCTTCAGGGGCAATAACGGCCTGGATTCGCCATAGGGCAAGCCTTCACGTCCCTGTAGGATTATCCCGGTCATCTCCACGGGTCGGGGAACTGGGATTCGATCCGATCAAGGCGGTGTCCTTCTCGGCCAAGTCTCACATACAAGACCCTTGGGAGAAAACGCATCCCGCATGCGTACATTGTGAGGAGCTCGAGCTTGGCGTCAGAGCATCTAGAACTGCGATGTATCCACTCCCAAGACTTGCAATTGTAAAGAACCAGCATATTGGCTTGCTCTATCCATCTCATCCAGCACACGGATTATCGCCAAGGGAGATGTTGTCGAATGCATAAGGAGTGAGTAGGGACATTCGCGGTCTTCGCGGAAAGCGTCCCATGGACGAAGTTACCGACTTGGGAAACTGTAGAGACCTCAAGACAGGCCAAGCCAGCTTTCTGCGCCTCCTGATGCTTCGAGCGGGTTAATTGTTATCGAGTAACATGGTGTTCCGCGTGAGAAGCCAGGCCGTGGATGTCATGCAGATCCTTTGAATTTCCTTCCAGCGGCGAATGGCACAGTATCGGGTCATTCATCAACTGCCCAGCACGATTTCCTTTTCTGCTGCCGGCCATTAAAATGGCGCAGCGTTCCCTGGAAGAAAGCCTGGACGGGTGTACCAAGAAATCAGAGTCCCTGAAGCATGGCATCGTAGGATAACTCGTAAGCGGCTCACTTCGAACGTCGACAAAGAAAGAGCTATTACTCAAGAGATTCTGTCAACGGATGATGGGTTTGAAGGAATAGGCAGGTTGACAATGGGTCTTTCCGATTCATTGGAGTGACAGAGACATGTTCGCAAGGGGGTACCGCGCTTCTCGCGCTACTCATAACCCTGTCCTGACCCCTTGTCTGAAGCGAGAAATAAAAGGACCGACACGTAGCTGATAATGAATCAAATGCCGGTTCAACTCCTCCTCGGATGCTGCCATCTGCTTCGAGGAATGTTGGGTTGTAGTGAAGACGGGCTGCGGTGTGGTCGCCTTAAGCTGTGCCTTAGTGCGCTCCACGTGGCCGTGTGATCACCAGCCGCTCATAAGCCGATCTGCGCGACTGCCAAGTGCCTAAGGTGAGCTTATATTCCCTTTTGCCTCCCAGACTGTCACTCGGGAGATACAGTGTCAGAATTCAACATCCCGTGTTGGAATCTACATTGACAATGTCGGATTCGGACGTTGGTCATCCCAGGTGTGGTGCACTCGCATGGGATTCGCACGCCTGCCTAAGAGAGAGTAGCCTGCTTAGCACGCTAATTCTCATATTTCACAAGATTCGAAGTTGCACGTGCTTAAGGCTATCAAACATCTATTGATGGAAAGCGTTTCTAAGTTACTAAAATGAGGCCAGCATTTCTTTCATCGCTCGATGAATATATTGACCGGTATTAGACTAGCCCGGCGCTTCCAGGGTCTGATCCCTAATGGATATGATCGGAGTTATTCAAAAGATACAAGCCGGAGCCTTTTTTCGGAGAATTGACGGTATCCGGAGGGCACTAGGAAAAAGTACTGCACATAGCTACTCCAGACCTACTCCGCCGAAAGGATGTGATGGAGACGCAAGCAACACATTCTACCGGTCACTCACGTTACACGACACTCCATCGGTCTCATGACCAACGAGTAGGGTAGCTCTGAACCTACCCAGAGAACGGAGTTGGCGGAGCATCGTGGTCTGTAGTTACTGTAGAGTACATATAGCGACTCCCGGTATAACGCCATTGGCCGCCGGCAGTACGTAATACGGAATGCTCAAAGGATGAGGCTGTATGCCGGCATAGCTAGAAGTGTAGAGCTGTGCTATTCCTCTTAAGCCATGCTTAACTATGTTGTCGTGTTGCATGGGATGCCATCCTTCTTGGGCCTCTTTCAATCAATCGACTACCAATAAGGAGGCCGCAGTCCTGCTAGGTTTGATAGTGCGCCGTCTCCTGACATTCCACCGTCTTCCCTCTTCCGGTGTCCCGCAAGTTCAAGGTTAATCTGGCGATGTAAGTGTACTAGCCAGTCAACATAGCTCTGGGCTTCGTTGTTCCTGTCCTCGACGAGGAGCCTTGCGAACTCGTACTCGGCGCCATCCAGGCCCTGTCTGGCGAGCTGGATCGTAACAGCTTTTGACCCTCTCACAGTGGAGAGGTACTGCAAGAGATTCCGGACCTGGGCGTTCAGGTGCGTCTCCAGGACCGGAAGAGAGGAGATGTTGGGGTTCAGAGATTGCAGTGACGTGTGGCCTGGTCCAAATAAATCTTCCAGTAAGTTGGGCGACACCTGTGCATGCAACCAAAGAAGACAAATCTGACCGTTATCGACCAGGTATGCACCGCCCTCCTCAATTTTGGAAAAGCTGGCGCGTAGTGTCGGGGGAACCCTTAACTGGCCATGCTCGTTCGGAAAGCCATCCTCGGGATTCAGATTGTGGATCGGAATGATACGAGGATAGAGGTAAAGAGATAGCTCAGTGCAACCAAAGGAACGAATCATGCGCATGTCATGGACACGACGGTCAGACGTTTCGTGTCCACCTGCCAGTCATTAGCTCTTCTGCGCCAGACAGAATTGGCGATGGAAAAATTACTTACCTTTGAAAGCTCTCGACTTGATCAGACCTAGCATGTACATCGAGAATTCCTTCAGATTCTCCGGCAACACTAGCTGTCCAGGAGGGTGAGAGCCTGAAAAGACCTTACGATAACCGCTTAAGATGTCGATTGTCTTTTCTGTGATGCTGGCACGGATATCCTTCAAGGGCTTATCTATCATCCTCGAAGCCGCTGCGCTCAAGTGTCAGCAAGTGTAAGGCGAAATAGGATATCGAGCCTTATCAGAAACCTACCTTCCTTGGCGATTATAGCCACGACAGCATCCTGGTCGACGAATCTCATCGTTTCCAGTCCTCCGTCGTTGACTGCCGCCACAATATTTATGCATCGGACACGGCGTTGGCCACTAGCGGTGGTGTAGAGCAGAGCAGCCTGGAAATGAGCATCAAGTTTTACATCCAATTTTCCATCGTAGGTGAAAAGGACACCAAATGCCTTGTCCGCATCAATGGCGCCAATCTCGAGATCGGCACCAAAAGTGTGTTGCAGGAAATTGCCATGGTACGCAGCGACCTGAAGCCCATTGGAGCAGCGGACTTTCATCAGCGCCTGGTAACCTGTCTCCCTGTTTACTGTGTGCGCCAGCTCCCGCGAGAGCTTCAGGACGTCACGAGGAGCATGGAAATTGGGGTAGAAATATATTTCGCCACCCGACACAGAGGCAGGATGGCCTAACCAGAGTGTCAGTCGGGTAGAAAACCAAGCAGATAGATCGCTACTTACCGACAGTTGCGACGTCCATGTATGCTCCACCCGGGGCAGCGATGAAGAAGTCAATACCAATACCACTCTCTGCCAGTTTGGTAGCAGTTTTCTTCCAACCAGCATGTTCCGTGGTGAACAGTTTCTTTTCGGCATCTGTTCCGTGCACCTTTGGATCTTCTCTCAAGAACAGTCTTCCGGGACCCCAAGTGGGTAAGCTGGCGAGCGAGCATACTATCTTTCCACCAGTTGACTGGAGCGCTAATAAAGCCGCGTTGATCGTAGGAAGCAAAGCAGGCTCTGGATTCTTGACATGAGCGAAAAGAGTAGGAATTTGCGTCAGAAGAGACGAAATCACGGACCTAAAATTGTTAGTACCTCAAAGAGAAGAGAATAGACCTCGTACGGTGCTTACTTCGATTCATACGGATCGACAAACAGACCCTCACTCAGAGGAACAAACGGCTCCTCCAAGTCGGTCATTACCATCATTTGAGCTTGATCGAGGCGGGACTATACAATTGTAAGCAGGGCATGTTCACTACACTTAAGTATTTCTGTAACACTTACGCTGAGATTATAGAAGTGTACCTCCTTATCGAAAGTCATAATACCAACTTTCGAACCCGGAGGAAGCCTCCGCGACGTCGTCTCGTCACCGTCTTGGGACGTCTCATTGTCGCCGCCGTAGAGAGCACCCATGATGCCCTCGCAAACTCCCTCAAGAAACCCTCTATTTACAGACTCTTGACTGACATCAATGAGGAAAAGCCACCGCAGACCAACGGGTTCCTTTGACCAGTACTCCTTCGGCACCAGGAACTCAACAGTTCCCATCATCAATTCAGGACGCTGCAGACGATCGACGCGGACGCCAGAATGATCAAGAGGGGCATAATATTCTGGGGGTACATCGTTCGGGAACGTGCACATATTGCAGACAAACTTGTTCCCGCCCGCCTTGAAAGTCATGAACGGATTGATATATGCTCTGCATCGCCGGCATCTTGGTGGGCCCGCATCACCAAAATCGAGCACCGGTATCGGTTGTTCACCAGGATCCAAACGTGCAAGCGGCTGTAGAATCATGCCCAGAGGTAATGAAGTTGAGGAGAGGAATTCAGAGGTCGACGGGATATTATTAAGAGTTAGACGAGCAAATTTTGGTGATGAATTGCCTTGGTCATGGGCCACAAATGGGATTGCTGCTGGCGGGGGAACGAGGCGTTCCATGGTAGGATATACATGTTTCATGAAGTATTGTGTAGGTATATCTCGCGATCTTGGAATGCTGGGTATCTGCTCAGGGTCAACTTTTCCTTGAGTCTGAACAGAACCTGTCCCAGGGCCAGAGAAGCCCTGCTGAAGGCCCCCCTGGGGAGCCTGGACACCGGCAGGTGAAACTGGTTGCGGTTGCTGGTTCAGTCCCGTGTTAAGGAATTGCGATGAAGGATTTTGTATCCCGCTGTGAGGCATGCCGCTGGAGGCTGGCGCAGAACCGGCACCGCCAATGTCATGATATGCATGCCGGCTTTTCTTCTTCTGACCACGAGCTCCCCCATCTGCTGATATCCCCATCCCTCCCATTTGAGAAGTCAACCCCGCAATGGCATCCTCCCCTGGTTCTACCGGCATGCCAGGCGACCCTGCATTGTATCCTGCGTCTGGGTTCGGTGCGACGTTCGGCGGTTGCGCTGCAGCGTACGGAGGCCCATAAGGTGAGCCAGCTGGCGGTTGTCCGGCGGAAGGATTAAACTGTTGATTCTGCTGATTCCATGGACCTTCATTGGGGGCAGATCCCTGGCCGAGGGCATGGTACATCGTATAGTCCGCCATGGTGCTTCAACCGCAGGTGTCCAGTGTATGCGGGAAGACTGCGGAGGTTTTCTGGGCGTAGCTCGTAGCGGACTTTCGATTAAGACACTGCCATAGCTTCCACGGGACAGATTCAAGCTGCGAAAAAAGATACCCTCCAGAGTAGACAAGGTTTTTGAGGATTTACCTCCTTGTGTCCACCGCGGAACTGACCACCTAATGCTGTTCGTGTCTGGGACAATACAGCGGAGGGACGGATTTACGTGGCGCCGAGCATAGCGTTGGCACGTGCACCTCCATCTCCACAGCTGCTTCTGCAACTTTCTCATCCTTGATCCAGGACGTGAGATTTAAAGTTGAGCATGGTGTAGTGTATACAACCTTTTACACACTGACCTTATCCGCTGGTTATCTACAGTATTACTTACAACATTTCTTCTTTTCCTCCCTCACTAGACTTTACATATGAACTGTCAGGATATACTGAGGGACTGGAGAAGAAGTAAACATTAACCCCACCACCTATGTAAGCGCTAATTGTACTAACTACTTTTCGATAATAAAATATTTTTCTTTTCTGCTCTAATTGCCGATCCTATCAGATGGCATTCTTGCTTGGAGATGTTCAAACCTGATACCCCAAGATCGTAAGGACTGGGTACTGAGCTCTGCTGCCTCTTTGAAACGGTTAATCCTAAATTCCTGTCAGCAAATATTAGGTAGTCAAATTCTGCCCGAATCGTCATGTGCACAAAGCGCTGACCCTCTACCTTCTCACTGAACGCACAAAACAATCAAGGTGCGAAAGTTTTATGGATGTCTGCTGGGAAGATAGCCAAGTGATGGCAGTTATTATGATTATGTCCCCTTGTAAGCGATTGAACAGGCCTGGGCTCATATGAATCGAAAAGCTCCTCCCTGCCAAGAACTCCATCGCTGTGTTTCCCAACTACACGATTTGAGAAAACAGTGTTAATTGAGAGTAACTCTGAACAATTCTTCCACAATTTCATTTTAGCAGGCATTATTCGGAAAAGAACAGTTCTACTGCAGGACTACGCAAGATATGAGGTTGAAGCCACATTACTGCACATTAAGCTAGGCTCGGAGCAGTGTTATTAGCTGAGTGCAAGTAGGATTGCTCGATCGAGGTGTTATGCTATAAGATTCGCGTCATATTTTCAAGTGAAGTATTTTCGAGATCATAGTGTTTGCCGAATTCCTGCAGATCAAAAGTCACAGAAACAATAAAGACAGGTCATATTACTTCTTTTTATTGCTTACGACAGCACCTTTCTTAATTTGTATTTGATTTCCTTGCTGGTTTACCAAGTACCTATATTTCTGATCTCCATTGTCGGCCCCCAGGACTTCTGTTCACAGCAGGAATATTTATATTCTCGGATACCAGATATAAGGAAATCCTATAAATAAGGTCGAGGGAGATTAGTATATAAATGCGTATAAAGAGCTTTGAGAATATAAGATGCTTTCAAGACTTAGCAATATCTTGTCAAAGTATTTCCTGGACGGACATTTTTTTTATCAATGACACTAGTGGCAGACAAAGTAATTCAATAAGCGTTTACCTGCGATAAAGCCTGGATGTGTCTACTACGAGCATAGATGCAGCGGGATATGTACGCAGTATGCACCAATAGTACCATGAGCAGCCTGGCAAGTAGCCCTATTTTCTAACTTTAACTGTGTTCCACACAAATAGCAGGCGCTAGGAACTTTTCGGTAGTTGGGCAGATGAGACCTCGGGAATGTTGAAGATCTTCCAAGGTTGGGTACCGGTGGAGAACCGCCTAAGACCCAAAGAAAGCAAGCGTGGAGAATCCTGTCTCCGGTGGCGCAAAAGGACTGCTGTCCGAAGGACGAGTATAACAGACCGCTTCTTGAGACAATAGAGTGTTGTTGAACCTCAATAAAGTTTGCTTAATAACGACGGTGATAAGGGTATCATCGAACACGAGCTTGCATCCAAGTAACCTTTATACAGTACCATGGACACGGCACATACATGCCTTGGGAGGTCAGACTAGCTAATATTGAAGAAGTACAGTACATCAACGAGTACGCGGTATCCACTTCATGATTTGTGAAGTATTGAGGATGCATTATATTGCCACAAAGTGCAGGGTAAAAGGACTGCCCTCCTGCCCGAGGTCTCCAAAGCTGTAGATTACATTGGGTGCAAGGTGCCCACTATACTCTGTATAGCCTGTGCATGGAAAATAATCATGTATCAGGGAGCAAGGATAGAAAAGGAGCTTGTAAGACGCAGTACATTAGGTGAGGTAGGTAGGCAGAGATTAAATCGGCCGGTTATCGGAGAGAATGGAAGCTTGACTCCACTAGAAGACGGATTTAGCAGCCAGGTGTCGGTACTTGCTTCGCAAGATTAGCCTCCTTATTGTCAGGAGAGGCTACAAAGAGGATCTCTGGTCCATTGTTTGGAGTAGAGTGGAAATAATTGGAAAGCTTCATGCCCCTTGTGCGGCGCAGACTCTGACGTAAATAGCGCCCGTTGGATCGTGCTAGTACGGGCTTGTCTGTACACCGCAAGATGTTAGGGCTCAGCAAGCCCCGCGATACAACACAAAAGACAGAGTTGCAAATTACAATGTAATTATTTCTATGTGTTAGCCGATTGTAAGTCCTGAGCCATAATACATGGACATTGTACCCTCTTATAGTACCTCCAGCAGGATAGGCACCCTTTGGATGACGTCTTGCGCATCCAGGCTCAAGAGGTCCTCATGAGCCCCCCCCCCCCCCCCCCCCCCAGCCCCGCGGATCACGATCCGCGCGAGCAGAGACAACCAGCATAAACATTTCAGCAAATTTCCTGAAATGTGTGTCTGGCTTATCTATATAAGGCGGTTTCATTTCAAAATTTTTGAATTGGCAGAGAAGATGGTTGGACGTTAGTTGCTGAAAGCCGACAGCGTCGCTTTGACAGCTTCTTAGACAAATAACTTGCTGCGTTGAACCGAACCGACTCCCTGCACAACACTGATGATCGGCACTACGATGAAGCGCGCTGACTCGCTCACGGCAGCCAGTGTGACTGGAAGGCATTCGCCTATTCGCCCGAGTCTGGATGCCACAGGCTCTTTTGCAGCGGCCGATCCACCTTGTCTCCTCCATCTGCTTCGTCCGCATGGTTATCAAACGCTAGCTTGGGATCCAGCATGCCACAATGATTTTTTGTTAGCCTGAGCTTCCGTGAGACGATATTTGCGCCATATGGCGGTGCTACGGAAGTAATCTCTGCACAACATATCTCCGCGAAGACACCCGGACATCTCCCGATGTCTTCTGGTCTAAGAGAGATGGTACCCAAAGTCCTTTTCGTCTCCCCCCTCCCCCGCGCCCTCGATTGACACGTCGTTTCTAAGAGTTAAACAGAAGTTGCTGTTCGACATTTCGCCTGACAAGTTTCTATTTAATGCCTGTTACCATTTTGTCTCTTCCTCCAATCTCCATCCCTCGGCCAGGCCCGCCCAATCCCTTAGGCAGCTGCAACAGCGCCACGTGTGTTTTGTTTTTCTACTCGGAGTTTTCGCACACAAACTGTTTTTTTTTTCGCCCTGGAAAAAGACCATTACAGTGGGGTTCTGAGCACTGTGCAGAGTGGACGCCATCCGACTTGACCTGCTCGGAGGGACAAACGTGCGACCCCTGGTCATTACATAGAGCACTACGACTGGTGCGGCTTCGTTTCCGGAGGCCCTAACTATCGCCTTATCACCCCCTAATCTTTATCTAGACTGCATGGTGTCTTTGCACAGCAGCTAGAAGCGTCATCCTGCCATACAGAGCCCTGACAAGACCATCTTGCTTCTCGTCACTGGAAGAATGGCTGTCTGAGTTTGAGTAGATACGTGTCACAGCAGACTTGTCCCCAGCGGGGTTGGTCCACGGTCTGTTCTAGCATGTAGGTTCTGAAATCCGAATCGCCTCTCCACCGCCGCGTATCCATCGAAAGAGGCCATCCGCTGCTATGTATGTAATACGCTCTGCCATGAATCCCACTCTTTCTCTGCCCCCTTCTCAATTCTATACAATTAGTCATTGTCTCTTGTTAAACTTCATATTGGACAATGAATCTAACTCCGACATCAGAGCCCATAAGCAAAGACGGTGCATCTGAGGATCGCGGAAAGGCGTCTGCGAAGGAGGCTGGCACCACTCATCCGACCACCATGGCGACAATAGCGGACGATGATGAACGTCTGTTGGCCCGTATAGGCTACAAACAGGTACATATAACTAACTATTAGCGTATTTCCGATCGACGCTGATTAGCCGTCATCGTTATACAGGAATTGAGACGCGAGTTTTCGAAATGGTCTACCGTCTCTTACGCCATTTCGATTTTGGGAGTTCTCGGGTCCGTCCCTGCGACATTCGGGCCGCCCCTAGAAGCAGGAGGGCCTGCTACTGCCGTGTGGTGCTGGTTCATCGGATCCTGCATGGCAATGTGCATTGGCAGTTCCGTGGCAGAGCTAGTATCAGCTTACCCTACGGCGGGAGGGATGTATTTTGTTACAAAACATGTCGTTCCAGAGAATCAGGTTGCTATCTTCTCATGGATCCAAGGTTGGTGCAACCTGCTTGGGCAAACGGCGGGCGTGTCCAGCGTCGCGTACACGGTCAGCCAAATGATCTTAGCATGCGCGAGCATGAATTCGACTTTCAAAGACGGGAAATATTCATATTCACCGTAAGTCTGCTTAAATTTCAGGTTCGTGTCCGTGTGGTCTAATTCAGAATAGAACAGCTTTGCAGACAGTTCTCTTGTCCATTTCGCTTTTATGTATAATGGGGATAATCTGCTCTCTGACTACTAAGAGTTTGCACAGAATTGTGCTTTGGTTTGCACCGATAAATAGTACGTCTGTCTTGTCCTCGACATCCTGGGGATGAAGACTAACCTCCGCTTATAGTTCTTGCATCGATAGGCATCTGCATTGCCCTTTTGGTGCTCACACCAAATAAACCATCAGCAGCATGGGTCTTTACGCATGTGACCGACGGGTCTGGATGGGGTTCCAAAACATTTTCTTTTCTACTTGGATTCATCTCAGTGGCTTGGACCATGACCGACTATGATGGAACAACACAGTAAGTTTCATTAAGAGAAAAGTCATGAATCCTGGCTAATCTACCCGAACCCAGCATGTCAGAGGAGACCCACGATGCTGCAATCCGAGGGCCTGTGGCTATTCGAACAGCTGTTCTGGTTTCTGGGGTTTTTGGCTGGATGCTGACCGTTACGATGTGCTTCTGCTTGAGTGACTATGAGCAAATATTAAACAGCCCTACGGGCCTCCCAGCTGCGCAGATATTCCTCAATGCTGGTGGCAGGACCGGAGGCACGGTGATGTGGTTCTTCGCGATCCTCGTGCAGTTCTTCACTGGTTGCTCAGCTATGTTGGCAGACACGAGGATGGCTTATGCATTCGCTCGAGACGATGCGCTCCCTTTCTCACAGTAATGCCCACCAAAATACCAGTCAGCTGAACGTTACTGATTTTTTTTCAGTGTCTTTGCCAAAGTGAATGAGTATACTCATACTCCTGTCAATGCGGTTTGGTTCGTGGTGTTTTTCAGTATCTGTCTTAACTGCATTGCAATCGGGTCGACACAGACAGCCACCGCGATCTTCAACATCACCGCGCCGGCGCTTGACTTATCATACATCGCGGTCATTCTCGCTCATCAGATTTACAAAAACAAGGTTAAGTTCATCGAAGGGCCATTCACACTAGGAAGATGGGGCACGCCGATCAACATCATCTCTATCGTCTGGGTGATTTTTATCAGCACCGTTCTCTTCTTCCCTCCGTCGAGGCCTGTGACAGCGGCGAATATGTTAGTTACTGCATTCTATATTTGAAGAGACAAAATGTGCTGACTGACTCAATAGGAACTATGCCATCTGTGTTGCTGCCTTTATCGCCATCTTCGCGCTCTCTTGGTGGTGGCTCTCGGCTCGGAGGTAAGAAAGCGCTCGGAGAGTATAAATAAATGAATGCTCTTTCGATACTCTGTTTGGTTATTATTTCCATCGCTGATCTGACTCGTTCTGCAGAAAATACATTGGCCCACGCACGAACGATATCATCCAGCAAATCAGGACAGAAGATTTCGAGGAGGTTTACAATCCTCCAAGCAATTTCGAAGTATAAACCGTTTTTTTCTTGAGATGCACTTTAATCAATAGATGCCCGGATATAGAAGGTTCGATGACTTATTTTTTGGTTGCCTATACCCTAGTGGAATTCTACGCAGCGTCATCACACCTATTTTGGAAGCGGGACATATATTTCAGAATTTGGATAGACGGAAACGGCGTTATTTTTGCCCTTTTCTTGTGTTTTTTATAGACTTCCATCATGACTTTTTTGGCGATTTCTTGAACTGGAATCTTTGGTATCTACAATCTGCTTTAGATCGGAATTGGGGAACCTGGGTTTTTATTTATAGATGCAGTGCTTGAGACGTAGGGAGCATCACGGAAATATCAAGTTGATTACTCCGCTCTGTATTTTGCAATGTGACTTGAAAACATGGGAAATGTTCTTAAAAAATTCCACTATTTTCTTACCAGTAGCTCGAACTCACATTTTGCATACATGATGGTGTTGATAAGGCCATTTCTATCACTCGCGGCGGTGGTGTCATTCAGATGATAAAAACAAAACGGGGTGATCAATTCACCAGCTCATACTACTTTGACAACGAGCTTATATATCTTTATAAAGTGCTTGCATTCCTATTATTTCCAGCAAGCAGGATCAGCTTGATGGCCAAGAGGGCGATACATGGACCATATCGATGGGTGCTCAGGAGATACGTTACGCGCCTACCCGATAAGGTACTAATAAGCGATCCGGGGTTTATCTCGGGGTTTATTATCCGCAGTTACACAGGGACACAAGCTTGTGCTGACAACTCAGATAAAGAACAAAGAATACTCGGCCCTGATGGTCCGGGGCAAGCTCCAGCGCTCCTGAGAGGGCTGCCTGTGGGGGCAGCCAGCTGCTCAGAACTGCAATCTGCCTTTTTCTGAACTGCTTTCTTGTATCGGACAAACAATCTCCTCGGTCAACTTCCCTGTGCCCCCCCCCTTCGCCCCACCATAATGAGATTATCATTACGACAATGTCTATTGGCTCTTCTCTCCACAACAACACATTGGCACTCTGCGATCGCAGCTGGCGCGCAGTACTGCCAGAAGGAGGCGCCGGAGTTCTGTGTTGCCGTGTCCAGCAGACAGAATGCAACGACCCAAGCGACGGATCTCTTCCTGTCCATCGCAACCAAGCCCAGCACAGATGAAAAAGGAGGAGGAGTAAAAGGCTGGACTTCCGTCGGGATTGGCGAGAGGATGGCCGGCGCTCTTATGTTTATTCTCTACGCGGATGCGAGCCGGGAACAAGTGACCGTCAGCGTGAGAACGGCCGACGGGCACGTCATGCCAACAGCGGTAGCGGTGGTAGAGACGGCCCCAGAGATATCAATAGACGTGCTTAATGCGACTGTCCTTTCGGGTAGGGGTGGGGGTACGAGGGACTATTATTACTTTGCAGATATTGCATGCTATTCCTGCGACCGGTGGCCGGCCCTGGATATCAGATCGAAACAGCAGCCATGGATCTACGCGGCCAACGCAGATCAGGTCTTTCAGCAGGGGCGTGGGGAGTCCCATGCCAGCCTAGACATGCACCAGACCCACGGCCATCTCGCCGTCGACATGCCATCCACTCTCCTAAAGGATGACGATCCAGTCCCATCCGTTGATATCATCAACCGAAAACGGGAATCCTTCGGCGCATGGTCCGTCAAAACAGGCCACAGCCACAAATCTTGGCCGACCGCCATCCAACTGCACGGCCTGATCATGACAGCCTGCTTCATGGGGATCTTCGTCTTTGGGACCATCATGATCCGCTGGCCGCACGCGCGGAGCTTCCGCCTGCACTGGATCGCGCAGCTGACGGCGTCACTGCTCGCCATCGGCAGCGCGGCGTACATGCTCTCGCGGGCGCGGCACCTCGGTCCGCACAAGACCATCGGTCTGGTCACGACGTCGCTGCTGATCCTGCAGGGGTGGCTGGGCTACAAGCACCATGTAGTCTTTGTGCGGTCGCGCAGGCAGTCCGTCTTCACGACTCTGCATCTGTGGCTGGGTCGGAGCGTTCTGTGCCTGGGGATCTCCAACGTCGGAACGGGGATGTATTATGCGGGGTGGTCTGCTGTCGCGCTTGCGGTGTGGTTTATTGTTGTCGTTGCGGAGGTGATTGGGTATCTGTACGTGAGCTACAGGCACAGACGGCGGAAGCTTCAGGAAAAGAACAATAAGAACATGGACGACTTGCGGGAGGAAAACGAGGAAGGCATAGAAGGTGTGCCTTTAATGGAGCGAGTCGCATGAGAAACTCGAACATCAGCAGTTAGATACCTAGGTACCTACCTACCTAATCCATGGATATGATATGATAATGATAATAAAAGCTAAATTTCTTTCTATTTGGAATACCGAATACTGTTCACCAAGCAATGTGCTACTGACAGTAGTCCTTTAAAGAAATGAACAACATATTCCAAGAAAGAGAGCAATCTATTGTATGGACATGACTAAGTATCCGATCAATCTACCATCATCTCTATCGTCCAACAATCCAATCCAAATTGCTACCCATTTCCCATTGTATCCAACAATTCAATACAGTAGTAAATAAAAATAAGAAATTGAGAAACCAAAAACCTGAAAAAAAGAAAGAAAATAAGGAAAAAAAAAGAAAATCCCACACCCGGAAACCAGCCCAGGCGGACCATCAGCCATCAAAATCCACCCCCCTGGCCCCAAACCGTCACCATCAAACCGACATCCGGTCGGTAAGATAATCGTTCCCAATCATTTCTGAATTAAACTCAACCATCTCCGTACACCACCGTCGTCGCAACCCAAACCGGCTTCGCCCTCTCCGTCCCGCGGCTCTCATCCCACCCGCTCTCTGCCACCGTCCACCCGACCTTCTTCCTCATCTTGCCGTCCTCCCCCTTGCCCTTCCCGACCCAGAACTCCGCGCCGCGCAGCCACTTCCCGTTTCCCAATTCGATGCACTCGACGATGCCCTTCGCGATGGGCTTTTTGCCGTCCGGAGGATTTTGGTTGTTGACGATGCAGATCTGCTCGATGAGGTCGGCGATTGTCAAGCCAGTTGGGACCATGAAGGCGCGGAACTGGAATGCGCGAGGCGGCGACGGGTGCGACGTGTTAAAGGGCGCGAATTCGGGCTCGATGAGGTGCAGGGTCGTGTGGGAGGGAGGGAAGATGTAGCCCAGGCCGGAGGGGAGGACGAGGGGGGTGTCTGTTGTACCGGGGATGTGGGCGCCGGGTGGGAGAGGGGGCTGGGACTCCTTGGATTTGTTGGGCTCGACAGAAGGAGAGGGAGCCGGGGCCGTAGCAGCAGCAGTGGTAGTAGCAGTAGTAGCTACGTTTTGGATAGAGAGTGCGGTGGCGATGGAGGTCCATGGCATCCAGCCCGGGATGGCCCCGACGATAGGTCGAGGAACGTACATGACTGTAGGCTGTGGATTAGGCGTGTAGGGCGGAAGGGATTCCCTGGCTTGGGTGCGCATGGCAGTATGGACGTTAGGAGGAAGGCCCCCGAGAGGGGGTTGGCCGTCCGGCGTGACGTACTTGAAGTTGGACATGGAGAACCCAGATACGGACGCAGGGCAGGGAAGATACTAAATGCAGTTGGTATGCGGAAGATGGAATGTACTGGCCAGACACTTTGCTTCTGTAGATTGTCGAGTGAGAAGCAAAAGCTCTTGGGATCCTCGCAGCAGACCAAGGTATAGACCTGTTTGAAGACAGAGAACGATAAAGGTGGATGAGATCGAGTATATATACATAATTATATGGCATTCCCATATGACTACCAGTCATCAAGAAGTGACTAGCTATGACACATACCCGCATGTTGCACAACTTCGACAAGTTGTATGACTAACTGGACAGCAAGAGGCTGAAGGGATATAAGGCACCAAGTCACTTAACCTCCAAATTCCATGACTTTCCCACGCTTATGACTTTTTGGTGGATGGGAGGACCAAATACGCCAAATCCGTGCCAGAAGACAAGAACGGATGACATCCAATGTAGCAACAATGGTAGGGATGTAAGACATTGGGAAATAAAATACTGTACAGAGAAGCGAAAAATATCGAAGTGGATCATGACGGTTGTATCTGAATCTCTTCGAATAGCCGCGGAGTGCAGCATCGATCTCTGGTCGAGATCACCCGCCACCGACCACGGCAAGACCTTCATAAACCTTCCTCTTCACAGCGATGAAGCTTCCCTCGCTTCGTCCGACTGCCATGGGGTTCACGACCGTCGATTGAGCTGCGGCTTCGATCTCGATCTTGCCAGTGCCCGACTTCCTCACTGCCACTAACCCGTCAACGAGCAGGGTGCCCTCGCCCCGGAATTCCGCCGTGTGGCCAGCGGCTTGCAGGAATTTGCGCAAATCAGCCAGCCTGAGATCACCGACGTGGAGTGGCCGTGTGGACCGGGTACCCGCGGCGATGTTGGCTGGAAGCACGTCAAGCACAGGGAAGACATCCTTCTTGTCCGCCAACGGCCTTACACCGTCAGATGCGACGGTAGCAACAGAGTCGGATTCCTCCTTGAGCAACTTCTGTTTCTTGTTTGCTGACTCGGGTGTATCATCACCGGGAGGAGGAATCTCTGGACCCCTCAACTGCGCAGTGAGAGCAACAATTCCCAGGCTACGCACGTGCTGCCATTTCAGCCGCCTGACGAGGTTGTCGCTCAGCTTGACCATCCAAGCATTGGTGTCGACGCTGGCATCGACAGACTCGCCATTAACCGGCGTGAATATGGTCACAGCAGATTTTGTGGATACGTCATCGCCAGCTTTGACTGCCAGCAGATTCCGGCATTCAGTAGCCAAAGCCATTGTCTCCTCTTTCATACCGCCAACAAGGATCAATTTCCGTGGCTGTATCAGCGGAATGAGCATTTCTAGACTGCGCTTGTCATGGAGACCCGTGAAATCCACATATGCGATACGTGCATTGATACGGATCGTTGAAGTGCTATACACCGCTTTCGCAGGTCCTTCAACTCGTTGCTCGTCTGGCTCATCCTCTGAAGACGCGGCATCCTCGACGCCGTCAGCGGAGAGATCATCCGGCATACTAAGATCATCTGCAGTACTGGGTGCCTTCTTATGACCATCTTCAGACAACTGCTGTCGTTTGCTTGTGCCTCCGGACAATCTTCTCCCATGCAAACCGGTCTCATCCCACCGACGTTTCTGGCCGAGCTTGGTCTCACCCCGAGAATCGGGTCTGCGCTGCTTCATCTCCGCCTCCTCACGTTCTTCCGCCCTTAAGTACTCTTCGGGACGGATGAATTCACCGTACTCGTCTCCTCGCTTCCTGGGAGCCACATAGGGGAACATCCTTTCGCGTCCTTTCTTGCCACGGACATCCCAGTCGTAGACATTCTTCCTCAGAAGGATATTAACACCGAGATCCTCATCACTCAGGCCAAGTTTGCTCCGATTGGAGTGAGCCAATGAGGTGGAGAAGTTGAGAACCTTGCCCTGCTGTTCGGACTCCGAATCTTCTGAAGTTGTCGAGCTGGCGGCGTCATCTAGCGCATCGGCAGAGTTGTCGAGATTTCCTTCGCCTCTCACCTGCGAGGTATTCTGTAGCTGTCTCTTCGTGGCGAGGTACTGTTGATAAAGCAGTTGCTCGTTGGAATCGAGGGGTTCTCGTTGCACATCCGTCAACACCAGCTCTCTTCCTCCGCTATGAACCTGCTCGAGGAGCTCCCCATCGGAAGCTTTCTCCAATGCAACGCCGTCCTTTCGCTCCTCATACCATTTCCATATCATGCGACCCAATGTCATCTTCTGCTGCTCCTCTGCATCTTCCGCAAACTTTTCTGTGGGAAGAGGCTCGGTCAGAATGATGAGGTTGTTAGAGCCTTCAGCAATGTGACGGAGGATATCTTTGGAATAACCCCAGTCTAGTGAGGAATCAGAGGCGAGAATGACTTTGGGAGCTTGAGTTGCAAGGACTTTTTCGAGCTTCTTTTTCCGCTCAACGATCTTAAGGTGTTTAAACGTGAACGGTCCGGCGCCTTTCGTAACCTTCTTATCCTGACCCGGGGCGACACCATTCCTCTGCTGGCTGTCGTTCTTGCCTGCGGTCGCCTCCATGCCCTCTCCAGCCTCAAACTCGCGGACGATGCTTTCATCCATCCATTCCAACATACTTCTTGCGAGTCTCATCGTGCCATGCGCTTTCTTCCCAGCCAAGTAGAGTTCCGCGCCTTTCAGCACATTATCACTGTCTGTAGACTCCGCGGCATCACGCCACGCATGTTCCAGCGCGTATGCCAGTTCCAGAACTCGCGCGCTGGTGTCTGTAGGGATGAGGACCGTCCCGCCCTTCGCAACGCTGCTCCGAATCATATCCAAGAGGAGATCATCTCTCTTCTTCCGCCCGCCAGGTAGCGCAAACTTATCGCCGCCCCTGCTGCTGCAGACCAACGCGGTAGGTTTGCGCAACTGCTCTATGACCTCTGTTCCGCTCGCTCCAGAACCACCAAACCAGGCAGCACCGGCCACAACGTTCTCCCTCGCTTGGTTCCAGTCGACCGCATATACGATAGACTCCATGCCATGCTGTATATGCCATATTGTTCCTCCGACCGTATGTCCGGCGTTGTAGGCGGTGAGCGTCAGCCCGTTCAACGGCGGGGAAAACGGCGACGCGAGCGGCTGGTGGGGTTGCGAATATTTCAACGGATGGATGAGAGAAAAGTAATACGCAATCTCCTCCGGGGTTGGGGGTTGAAGCAGAATACGGCTAGTGGTGCCATTGTCCGTGCCGTCCCCTCCTCCTGATACCGATGCCGAAGCGGAGGCCGCGGAGGTAGACGCACTCGGCTCCGAGATCGCGGCCTTGGGCAGAAAAGTAGCGGCCAGAGGGGCAGAGGCGTATATGTCCTGGAGAAGTGTCCGACCGAGCGAAATGACAGGGCTGGTAGCATAGACAGGGATCTGAGTGAACAGAGGAAACGTCTTGCAGCAATGCGCGTAGGCACCGATGTGAGCTGGCGTCGCGTGAGTCAAGAGGATGAGTGACAGAGTCGGGATATGCCTATTGAGCGTACGTATCAGTATCTCATACTCAGAAGAAAATGAGAACAGGGGGAGAGAGAGCATACTTCTCCAGTTCCACCAGATCAAGTGTGTCGAAGGTTTCGTCCCAGCCGACGTCCACGAGGATCTTGATCCCGCCATCAAGCTCCAGGATGGACTGCGAAGCCTTTGAGGCCGAGGACTGAGCCCCGAGGAGGGGCGTGAACGTGAACATATTGAACTGGCAGCTGCAGCTTCGGCTTTACTCGGTCGGCCCAGCAGACGAGTTGATCTAGGAGTCTGGCGACAATGAAGTCAGTAAGCCAGTGAATTTGGGTCGAGCAAAACCCTTTGGATCCTGTATCATCGCATAATCCCCGAGTGTCTCTGGACCTAATATAAGGATAAATAAGGAACGAGCAATTAAAATTCCAGAGAGAAATGGGGCTAGAGGTCCTCTGTCGCCGCCGGACTCCTGCCGTCGCGAAATCTCCAGGTCGAGAGCTGGCTGTTTGTCCTGTTTGCATGGCGGACAGCAAGAAGGTTTACGCGACGTTCGGTTGGTTTAGTCAGCAGCATATGGACGACATCCCTTCTGGGCATGTTGTCACTGGTGTACAAAAATATCATAGACAGAGAAGAACTATGTACAATGATCTTCAGAAAGGCCGCTTGTCATATGAAGTTCATGCTAATTTTCATTACATTGCAATAATATAGGCACTACATAAGTTATCACTAAGAATCCACAGGAAACAGATGAGATCGCCCTTCCTCTCCTTATGTTAAAACCACTATGAACAGATCTCCATCTTTGTGATTTTATTAGTGCCTATCAATTAAGCCTTTTCTAATGATGTTTCCACGAAACCTTCACTTCTTAGCCCTTGCGGCTCTTTCTGCATTCCTCCTCGGCCTCATCGCCGGGGGTTCCTGCTGTGCATTAGTAGTGCCATGTTGTGCTGTGGCAGCCTTTGCTATCTTTGCCGATTTGGCAGAACTTGAACTCTTCACCGGAGGATTTTCGTCTGGCTCCCGAGCTCGCTTCTTCCCAGTTTTAGCAGCTGTGCTATTGCTGTCTTTGCCCTTCTGGCGCGTGTTGCTTGGACCGGCGGCGGCGGCAGCAGCAGAGGGCGTGGCAGTGATTACTATTTTTAACGCGTCGATTCTTCTCCCTGGCCTGTCAGTGGTAGGGAATCTCGGCAACGCGCGAACTTCATCCAAGCTGATTCCGCTGTCCTGGGTGATACTCTCGCCTGCCCATGTCTTCATACGGCGGAACGGGGGGCGCTTGGGGAAATGTTTACGGAGCATCCTCTTCAATTCTTCCTTCCTCGCCCGCTCTTCTTGCTCTCGCTGCTGTTGCTGCTGCTGCTCTAAGCGACTTGCCCCCACTGTTGCTTTAAGGGTGGCGGCAATTCCTTTTGTTGATCTGCTCGCACGTAAGGTTTTTACTGCTTTCTGGGGCGGTCCCTGTTGTGCGTTTGGCTGTGGTGGTCGTTCTGGTTGTCCTACGTCACCAGTTTCATGAGTAGTTTGCATGGATAACCGTTGCACTCCAACTGTTTGGAGTGGGAAGGCTGGATTCAAATGACCTTTTATATTTCGGACTTGTCGCTCTCGCCAGGAAGCAGGCACGTCTGGAAGTCCATCTTGCCTCGTCCCCTCCTTTGGCCTATTGGCGGCTCTCTGTGCCAACGGAACGCCCCGTGGAATACGCTGATTGGGAACCGGAACTAATCCTGGCAGGTCAAGTCAGCGTCCATATTTCTCAAAGTTTTAGGGCAAGGGGAGATGTATGCAAGGAATGACGGCAGGTGTCCACGAAGGCTTGATGACAGCGAATCAAAGAATCTGTACTCACCAATTGGCGCCATCTGTGCACGTTTCTCAGCGAGCACTCGCTCCTCCAGGTCCTGTTGGCGATCTCTTTTGGGGTCGTGGTGCTCGCCCAAACCTCGTGTCCGAGGCGCATACTCCTCCGGTCGCCCGTCTTCAACAGCATCGTTAGAATCCTCGGACGGAGAAACCGCCCGCTGCTGTAACTGTAGGCGCCTGTTCGCCGAGCTCCCGCTACCGAACATATTCTTGATCCCTCGAAACGCCCTTCCTGCCAGACTGCCGCCAGTCGCCTCGTCAGTTGGAGCCTGGGGGGCATCAGTAGCCATCATTGCCGCAGCAGCCGATCCACGCTCATACTGTGGATGGTCCGTCGCATACTCGTCACGGTCCGCCTCATACCCGTCATTGCCCGTCTCGGACTCGTCCGTCCTTTGCCGAGTAATGACTGCTTTCAGTGGCGTTGGGGTTTCAAATTCTGACGGTCGCGGTTCCGGGGGAAGAGGCGGCAGAGGTCTAAAGATATCTTCGGCATACTGGATAAGATCAGAGCGTCGGATTTCTTCCTGCAAGATTTGCCGGCTTTGCGCGTTCCTCAGGGTCTCCCTGAGACGGTCCCATGCCCACCATCGCCATGCTGGATCGTACCACCTCTCATGCGCGGCAGGGGAGTTTCCGGGATCAAACCTCCACCGCAGCGTTGGGCGAACGTTGGCCCGGGGGAGGGGCGATCCCTGACCGTAGGGTTCATACACGCGGCGTGGAAGGTCGACATGGATCCACGCATCATGACCGGTCCGGAGAAGCATCTCCATCTGCGTTCTGTCATCCTGGGGCATTGGCAGTTCTCCCAGCGGAGCATCCTCCTCGACGATCCAGCGAGGCGGCAGAGTCCCGTTCCCGATCGATATTGTCGGAATATCTTCAGCTTCATCATCTTCTTCGTCATCGTCATCTTGCGTATCATTGTCCTCAGTAAACGGATCTTCCAGATTATGAAGACCCTGCTGTCCCACCGTATGGCACGAAGGCTGCCATGCAGGGGCGCCTTGGAGGTTAGTATTTGGAGCAGGACCTCCGTCGGCTCCAGCAGGGCGCGAGCCGGATGCATTCGAGTCGTCCAGTAGACCAGACTCCCACCGGAGACGTAGCGGCCGCTCAGTTGTGAGGCCTGAAGGCAACTTGGACCGACTGCGTGCTTGTCGTCTCTCGCTGGGCGATGCGTCGTCAGAGTCGAATGCCGTACGCCTGAGAGCGGGAGTGAAGGGCCCGGTGCCATGCTCCTCGTTCTCCTCCTCTTGCTCTGGGCTGGAGGACCTCTGCTGTTTCAGAGGTCGTTCAGAGGACATCTTCACTCCCTGAGTTCTTCGGATTTATGGCGTTTATGCTTCCTGTCAACTCAAATTAGCAACTGTCTTGATCAAATGGTCTACAGCCCACTTACTAACAATCCCTTCCTTTCACTCGCCAACCAATAGACAGGTTGACCGCTGAAATCGTTATACGAAACTGCGTGTTATGGTAGGTAGATAGGTAGGTAGCTAACTCTCTAGTTCAGAAATATTGAGACACTACTCGACCTCTCTCTCAAACAAGTCAGAAAAGAAAAGAAATGATAAGACAAGACAAGGTGTCTTCCCGCTCTTATTATGAGCCCTACAGGCCTGAAAAGGACGGTAGTAGAAGCTTCCTTTATTCCCTGATTGCTAATTGTCTCCCATTCATCAGCTCAGCTCTTTCATCAATGCGGCTCAAATAATCGCCTTTGTCCTTTGTATGTATAGAGAGCATTCACATATAGAAGACATTGACAATTTTCTTCTCCCGTTCTTTCTTCCCATCCATTGTCCATCCGGGCCCACCTTTGTGTTAGTAGGCATCCAAAGCTTGGGCTTTCTTCAGCACAATGAAGGACCGGACAATAACGCTGAATAGCGGACAGCAATGCGCCCAGATTCTTCTATTGGCTGAGAACCAAGGGTAATGTATTATACAGAGCACTGACAATAGGAAACATTTAACAGATCACAATTAAATGTATTGTACAAAAGGAGACCTATGGTGTGCAGATATTCACTGTGGATTATTTGTTTTGTTCGCATTATCCTCAATAAATGAATAGTCTGACGATTGATTGTGGTAGGTAACACGCACATGCAGACAGACAGTTAATGGATTCCATCCTTCAGGGACGGAACTAATACGGTGAGCGAATTTAAAATGTATACTTTAAACTATATGTAGTCAACACAAACTGGGGATAGGGCCAGACAAGCAGACAGCCAGAGGTTTGGAGTAGATAGATTAGGTATTCAGATACCACCAGAATCGCTTTGCCGAGAGCTTGGCAGGTGGTGGTGCTCAGTAGATAGCAACACTCTCCCTCCTGCGATGTAGTTAGTGTGGGACTGGACAAAAAGAATCTTCTACTACACATACGCGAAGAATCAGACATATACTACACACGTCGCGCTGAAAGTCTCAGAAGTCTGAAGCATAGGAGGATGTGGAGACATAAAAATAAAACACCAAGCAAGTCATGTGCCTTTAATTAATTACATACGATACATCAAAGCTTGATCTACTTCAACCCTACAGTACAACTGAGATTCTATTCTACCAATCCTGTTATCAGGTTACCTACTAGGTGCTTACATACCTACATGAGTGGACCCAAGCGGAGGTGGAGGACATTACCTGAACTGAACAGACACAGCAAAAATTTCATTCATTCATCCTTCCTTCCTTCCTTCCATCCAGGAAGGCAGTAGTAGTAGTAGTAGTAGTAGAAGAAGAAGAAGAAGACAGAAACAGAAAGTTCAAAGAAAACAGCAGAGACAAAAGAAACATTCCCATTGTACTGTGCACTGTAACAGTATATACATATACAGATGGGCCCTTGGCCCTTCGAATATAGCAACATCCATCAATCCACCCATCAATTCAGGCTGTGCTGCGCTGAGTGCGCTGGGCTGGACAAGTTTCCGTTCCGAACAACCAACCAAACCGTAACACATACATACATACATACATTACAAAAAAAATCAAGACAAAACAAAGATTTCACAAAGATTTCTTGCTTGCCCAGAAAGTCATCCCTTGTTTGTCAGACAAATAGAAGAAAAAAAATGAAACAAAGCAAACTTTGTATACACTTTTGTACATACATTCTAAAGCCCCTCTTCTTTCTTTTTGCGGGCCGTCACATGCATATCTATGTTGCATTCCATGGACCTTCTCTTCTTCTGAGATTATGGTTCATGTAAAATGAGGTCAAAGAAACCTACCGTACTTGGCTGGCTGAATACGCAGTAAGTACCCTAGATACCTAAGGTACACAAGGTACTACAGTCTGGGCAGCTAAGCCCGGAAGTAGCCAAGTTATGCTCCTTATATCAGCAACAGAAGCGATTATTAGCACGCGCACCTCCGGAAGATGGATGAGATAGAGTACTACAGCACAAAGTTGGAAAGAGGACTCGTAGCTTCTGTTCGCGGGATACTGGATGCAAATGCTTACGTCTTCATAGGGGAAATGCCATCATTCAAATATTAATATGGTCGATCCGTCTAACATATCGACCGTAATCTGGCTAATTAAAACGTTTTTGTGAGCCTGCCCATCTCGTTTCCACATCGAGTTCTCTTTTGTCTGAACACCTGTACATGTACAGTACCAATCACTTCCAAAATGTCGCCGACCACAAATACACATATGACGAAATGGAAGCTGATCCCTTCCTGACAGCCATATATAGTCGAGTAGTCAACTCCATCATTCCCTATCTCATCTAGAGCTCATCAAAAAAAAAAAAAAAAAAAAAAAAAAAAAAAACTTGCGGAAAGACGGTCGTACATCACATGGTCTGATAACAGGCCTGTTTACAGCCAGTATCTCGGCTCGTCGAAGACCTGATAGTGGTGTCCCCGCACGCCCTGACCACGAAACATGGCCGGGAACCGCATGCCTTCTGGGACCATCTCCTCAGGGACCCGCATTTCGTTCTCTGGCTCTGGTTCGACGACGAATTTTCCAACCTGTTTGGAGAGTTAGTGGCTATACTAACAAGACGGGATGACGGAGGAAAAGCGGGTTTGATAGGATGGATTTAAGATCATACCTGAAGCTCTGTATCCGTGATTGTGTGCCGGCTGACTCTCGCGTAGCCCACTCGCTTCAACTTCTTGTAGAGGATGTACTCGCACCACCTGTCCCAGTCTGTAGGATCGATATCCTTCATGCCGCTCAGCTCGCTGACGTAAGTGTTGTAGTTACCCTCGAGCGGCTTCGTGACTAGATAACTCAGCAGGATCAGTGGACGTGGCGACTCGCCCATCAACTTGGACAGATACTCGGTTTGCAGACGGCGGTCTTCTGGGTCTTCCTCCTGGCCTGAGTGGAAGACCACGACATCCACCATCTCGCCGTACATGTCGAGGGTTGCGTGGATGGCTGGTGCAAGTTCGCCGACAGGGGAGGGGAGGAGGTGGTGAGTGGAGTTGAGGATGGGGAATTTAGAAAGAAGAGCAGCTCCCCAGGTGTGCTTGTTTGGACCAGGACCGTAGTCAACATACATGCCCAGATCCTCGGCCAGGAATTGAGTAGCGTCGCGGTTGCCCATGATGATGCGCTGCAGATCGGACTCGAGAAGACCGACAACGTCCAGCTCCAGATCCTTGATCAGATCTCGCATCCGTCGTTCGGACGACCACATGTCGTTGTCGAGAGCGAAGTGGATGGTCCAGATACCAGCAGTGACAAGCTTATGTTCCTTGTGATATGGGGTGTAGTCGTTCGAAGGAAAACGGAGGTAAGCCACTGAAACGGAGAGAAGCTGCAGAAGCGCAAGAACATAGATATAATATGAGCGCTGTTTCCTGCCCTTTGGGTTGATTGGTTTACTCTTCGTGCTGTAAGGGGAGTTGGACACCGAGGCAGAGAAAACACCAGCCCCAATCATTAACATGGTAGTTATCATAATCCAATCGGTGTGTTCTCTGACGAGGGCGCCGCCGGGGACGAAGGCATATGCCACAACCCACACGTGGAATAGCACCAGAAAGTTGTACACGAGGAAACCGAGGCCGAATGTGATCGCCGGCGAATGGCGAACAGCGGAGGTAAACAACACCGGCGTAACGGCCATCAAGTAGACTGCGAGTGTAAGGCCACCGTAGAAACCGGTCCAGTGGCTGTAGCAAGTGAGCACTGCAGCGCCGAGAGATCCGATACCGAAGGCGGTCCAGCTCCCAGCCAGATTTGGATGGAACAAGCCAAAAACAAGACCGGCCCCCATGGCAAAGATCGTCCAGGCACCGTGGGGTGCCGCAATCGGACCTCTGACCGGGTATCCATCCCACACCCAGCTGATCATGGTGCTCGAATCAGAGAGGAGCGAGTGCAGTCCGAAAAACAGAGCACCAAGACCCAGAGCGGCCAGGACTGAAGAGCCTTTCTTACCGCTGGATGGGAAGTAATCTCCTCCACTCGTGGTAGATCGTCTCGTGGAACGTAGGACGGCCAGAACAGCAAGGACAAAGCCCAGTTTATTCCACCCTCCGTTTTCCGCGTGCATAATTGGCCAGAGCGGGTTGTTAGACCGGCAAGCAAACTTGGCAACGCTCGACAAAATCAGGCCGATGGCCCAGGCAGTGATTCGAGACTCGAGCCGTGTCGGCTGGGAACGTTCGCCATACCAAGTTGCTGCCCATGCGAGACAGCTGATAGATACAGCGAAACCAAGAGTGAAGAGGCGATAGGCTGGATCCCGCACGAGATATGCCAGGAGGCCCACCAACGACAGGAAATGAAGAGCACGAGTGTTCTGCACCGCGAGAGAACGCAAAGATGGGATCGCAAGCAGGAAAGGCGAAATAGAAGCCATCACGAACACTTCGTAGCCGGAGATGCCCATATGCCAAAGAGGGAAATCTGGCAATGTTAGGTAATGCCATACCCCCCGAAAGCAGGGGCATACTTACACCATATTAAAAGACCGAGGGAAGTTAAAAACGTCCAAAAGACAAACTACACTTTGTCAGCAACGACCTTCTTTGGATATCGCAGTTGGTAATACCCCATTATAGACATCAGCGGCAGCATCGATGGCCTCCGACCAGAGGAAACCCTCGCCAAACGTGTGGCCAACGGCTTTGCCCTTCCTACTGCACGGTCAACTTCCCAAGCCAAGTTTCTTTTATATCAAAACTAGACGTACTCTTTCTCAAGAACGGCATCCGCGGTCGTCTTCAATTGCCTGTTGATTCAAACTTAGAACGATGTCCTTCAAATTGCAGCAACCGAATTCTGACGACTGTACATTTGTCTACTTCGGAAGCCACTGCACGTACCCTCTGCTGATCCCTTTCACATCCCTCACGACGAGCTCAAATCCTTCAAAGTCGAGCGCCGTGACCGCATCAAACCCGACGTCGAACAGGATCAGGGACCATTCAAAGAAGGCGTATTTAGTGTAGGCTAAGGAGAGGATCAGCAACCCGTACAGCTGAAGGGTTGTGATAGTGGTCTACTCACCGCCGGGTACCCTGTGCACCTTGTGTTGGATGAAATAATAGATCAAGGGCACCAAGGTGCCGAAAAAGAGGCTTGCCAGGATCTTCCGGTACTTCACGGCGCGGTGGTTGTTGGGGCTGAGGGCAAGACATCCAAGCGTCCAGGGCAGCGTTGCAACAAGGTACGAGATCATAAAAATATCATGCCAGCCATGGTCATCGGTGGATGTAACGTAGGTCCAACCACCGCACATCAATGTCCTGAAGAGCCCCGTTCCAAGAACCACCTTCGGGAGGGTGGCATTTGGTCGCGCCGTAAGGACATACCACAGGAAGACGAGGGCAAACCGAGGACCGGACGTGATAGCGATGAAGATTTGGAAGACAGAACGTTCGGGATACCGGTCCCCGATTGTCGCAGAGACCGAGGGAAACCACTCATCCGGATAGCCATAGTATTCGTTTTGGACGATTTTGTGAAAATGAAGATGTGTGCCCACAATCAACGCGCCGAGAAAAGCAGTAAACGCAAAGACCGTATGGGCCCAGGACACCCATTTCCCGTTGAACTGAGCGACGGTTAGAAAGCGGTTGTCAGCGTGGCTTCTGGTTGCGGTGCACTTACGGCCACGACGGCATCCCCGTCCTTGAGCTTGGGGGCCATTGCGGCGGGGAGAGAACGAGCGGCTCAGAACCAACCAGAGATATACGGGAAAAAGAACGTCAAGAATAGAAAAAGAAAAAACGGATAGGCAAGGGCAGAAGGAGACCAACAGCCGCCCCTGAGACTCTCAAGGGCCTTTTTGACACTCTCCCAGCCGGAGACGGCGGACGAGGCTCGACACACGCGCAACACCGCAGGTTGCGCTGCTGCGGTGCGCCTAAGCCCAACTCGGGCAAGCGGCCTCGGCACCCGGGGATCCTGCGCGGGACGCCGACAACTTTTTTGTATGTCAAAAGCTCAGATCAGCACAGCAGCAGCGCTCTCTCTAGGACAGCAGCCATGTCGGCCGCCAGCGACAAGGCGCGCTTCTACCTCGAGCAGTCAGTGCCCGAGCTGAGGGAGTACGAGAGGAAGAAGATTTTCAGCAAGGTGAGCAGCAGCCGTCCCGTGTCTCCAGCGGGGCAGCAGCTAACGGACTTCTTTCCAGGATGAGATCGCGGCGATTGCGAGGAAACGGTCTGACTTTGAGCACAAGCTCAATGCTCGCGGTGCTCAGCCGAGCGACTTTGCGCGATACGCAGAGTACGAGATGAACCTGGATCTTTTGCGGCGCAAAAGAGTGAAGCGGCTAGGAATCAAAGCGACTGCATACACGGGCCAGCGGCGCATTTTCTTCATCCTGGAGCGGGCGACCAGGAAGTTCCATGGTGATCTGGGACTATGGATCCAATACATCGAATATGCCAGGCAGCAGAAGGCATATAAGAAGCTGTCGAAGATTCTTACCGATGTTCTCCGGCTACATCCTACCAACACTGACCTGTGGATATATGCCGCCAAGTACGCCCTGGATGACCATGCAGACATGACGCTGGCCAGGAGCTACATGCAGCGGGGACTGCGATTTTGCAAGAGTTCGAAGACACTTTGGATTCAGTACGCTAAGTTGGAGATGATCTATATCGCTAAGCTGGCTGCTCGACGACGGATCTTGGGTCTCGATCGAAGTCAAGAAGAGGTTTCCGAGCCGGGAGCCTCGATCGATGACCCCAATGCCGACATGATCGCGCTGCCGCAGATCACGGGCGAAGATATCAACCCGAGTGTCGGCAAGGACGACGAAGTCGACCAGGTCGCACTGCAGAATCTCAATGCCACCCCCGCGTTGAGCGGGGCCATTCCTATCGCTATCTTCGATTCCGCCATGAAGCAGTTCAACAACGACGACGCTCTTGGTTATGAGTTCTACGACATGGTTGCCCAGTTTGAGGACACGCCATGTCTGCGCAAGGTCCTTGACCACATTGTCGAGAAGCTGCTCGCAACTTCACCGAACAGCTACCGAACACGAATCTGCCACATCAAGGTCCCTACCGCTGGGATCAAGATAACGTCCCCAGAGTATCCGCGGGCTCTTGGCACGTCCCTCAGCCGTTTGAAGGAGTACGGGCAAGACCGCGACCTTGCCCAGGAGATCATCAAATGGCTGCAACCGTTGGCAGAGATGGAGGAGCTCGACCCTGCTCTGCGCAAGGTCATGACCGCGACGATGCGAAGCTCCGAACGGATTCTTCAGCCGCAATCCAGTTGAATACTTTGGTTCGAACACGAGGGTTGGGAATGTCATGTTCCAGGGCGTTCATGGGTAATTGTGTACATGTACATAGTCCAGCATACCTAGGTAGATTAAGATTACTCGTCATAGCTGCCACCACGCCGGCTGCTCTTCTTGCTGCTGTGCAACTTCTTCATCTTGAGCCTCGCTTCGTTCTCCGCCTTTTTCCTACGTAGTGTCAGTAGTCGACGACGGTCCGATCCCGAGGAGGCCAGGGGAGAGGAGATAGATTGGCATACAGCTTCCTAACGCGTTCCTTCTGCTCCTCGGATGTTTCTCCGCGGACGACGGCCCTCCCAGCCTCCTCGAGGAGCTGGCGAAGCTTCTCGAAGCAGGCTTCCACATTGGCGGACTGCTTGCGCGACTCGTCCGACTGTATGACCAGACTGTCGCTCCTCTGTGCGGCATAGCGCGACGCCCGCAGCTCTGCGTGGAGAAGGCTCGGGACGAGGGGGAGGAGGGAGCTGAAGGGGACGCGGAGGGTGGCCTTGGTGTTGACTCTGTGCGGGAGCCGTCAGTGCGTGGCTGGGGAAAGTGCGTAGGCATTGATACGAACTTGTTGACATTCTGACCTCCCGGGCCGCTGGACCTGCTAAAGGAGACGTCGCAGATGTGCCGCGGGATGGTCTGGGAGTTGAGCTTGGAGAGCCAGTCCCTGGCGGCCCTTAATTCCTCTTCGTCCGGCTCTTCAGCTCTGAGGGCAGCGGCCCGCCTCGAGGCGAACCGCCTGACGGGCAATTGGCCCACACGGAACACGGCGAGAGAGAAGAGGCATGGAGAGGGAGCGCGTAGTGCTACGGACGAGATCATACCCGCGATGGGGGAGCAATGGTTGTAGCAGTTAGCACTGCGGAGTGATGGTCGTAAGTGGCGGTTACGCTGGTGGGAAAGCTGCCCGAGGTGGTGAAGCGCAGCCGGAGGCTTCGAGGCCAAGGCGGTCTGGCCGCCAGCAGAGCAAAAAAACCCCTTTAGCTCCAGCGCTGCTTGCTGTGCCTGGCAACGCGCCCGCCACTGTCGTGCCCGTTGCGCAACCTCTGCTTTCCCCTCCGGCCTTTTTCCTCCCCGTCCCCCAAGAAGCGCCTAGACCGGCCTCGCTCCATCGCCTGACCTGCCCTCTCGCTCGCTCGCGCTCTCTCTTCTCTCCATCTTCCCTCTCCCAGGCCATCTCCATCGCTTGGCCGTTTCTCTCCTCTTCCTCCTCTCCGGCTGCTGCCGCGTCTCCCCCTCCCTGCCTCTCTTCTCTCTCTCTCTGATCTCCGTATCCTGCTCCCCAGCCTCGCCCTCGTTGCTGGGCCAGCTCCCGCCTTTCTCGTCCGACCTGCTTCTTCCAAACTTAGCCCCACCCTAAGCTCTTCGCATGCGAAAATCCCTTATCTGCCTGCTCGTCGTTCCCCGTGCGTTGTAGATGAGAATCGCATTGCCATCCGGTCGCCTCCATGACGCCCAGCCCCCCAGATGAGGTTATCCATTTCCGCGGCAAGACCCTGACCCCCGAGAGTCCGCGTCCGCTGCACCCGCCGGAGCCGGCCAACATCCCGCTGCTCCAGAACCAGATGGATCCCGCCTTCGACGACACGACCGCGTACGAGAACCCCCAGTCGGGCGAGGACAACGCGCAGTCTGACGACAGTATTCCTGCGTATGGGTCGTTCCCGGGGCTGGTGAATGGGAGAGATGCTGCGGGGGGATCGGGCCAGGAACCAGGTAGCTTCCACTCTGGGTCGCAACAGGTGGACGGGTCGATGATCAGGAATGAGACTCTTCTTTCATCTGCTAAGAATGCATTTCCATCGGACCTCTCCTCACCTGCTGTGACTGAGTCCTCTGTTGCTCGGGATGCAGCAGCTCCAAGTCTAACTGCTCTTGCGTCAGATCCTGCTGCCCTTCTAGACAAAGCCTTGTCCGAGAACCCTTCCCAACAGCAACCACAGCAAGCTCCTCCGGTGGCCCTCGACGCTGCGACTACCGCGCTGCCTCTGAACGCCCCCACCGCGAGCGAGGTAGACCCAGCCGCACCACCCAGCTCGAAGGAGCAACCTGCCTCTCATGATGCTCATGATGATGATAATGATGGACTAGACACTGAGAGACGCGGTGACGCGGCATCCAGCGGGGGCGAGGACGGTGTTGACTTCCAGAACCTCCTCGATCACCTTTCCCCGTCTGCCTCGACCGCTCCCTCTGGCCCAGCTGTCACCACCACCACCACCACCACCACCACCACCACTACCTCTCCAGCGGATGAGTCCGCCCCCCCTCCAGCAACGACCGATAGGTCTCTCCCTACCCATACGGGCCTTCCCCCGCGCCCCCCACCCCAGGAAAAGCCCGCCATACACCCCAACTACACGCCCAGCGATGACATTCGCTCCTATCACCAGTTCCCTCAGCAGTCAAATCCCTCCTACGCCTCTCAGCAAAGTAATTACCCCCCAAGTTCTGGACTGCCACCTCTAGTCTCTGCGCCCGGCGCACCTGGCACGGCGTCCGGTGCAAATGGTCTCCCGCCGCCTCCAGTGGCCTCCTTCCAGCAACCCCAACCGTCTGCTGGCAAGCCGCAGGAGGCCTCAACCCAGCCATCTCAGAAGAATAATAAGTCCGATAGACATTCGGGGAGACCAGATGAGGACACTCCCTGGGGACCCGACGTACAGAAGAAGTATGACGAGTTTCTTCAAGACGAACGCGTCTATGTTACAGAAGGCAACTGGGACCGCTTCCCTCCTGGTTCCAGGTTGTTTGTTGGTCAGTATACACCTCGTTTCCTTTTCTTTTCTCTTCCTTTCTTCTTCTTCTTTTTCCCCCCTTGTCTCCGCTCAGCTTTTTTCTCTCTAACGTTCATCTAGGCAACCTTCCGACGGAAAGAGTAACCAAGAGGGATCTATTTCATGTCTTCCACAAGTACGGTAAATTAGCTCAGATTTCCATAAAACAGGCGTATGGCTTCGTCCAGTTTCTCGACGCGAACGCTTGCTATCAAGCGCTGCAAGGGGAACAAGGCGGTGTCGTGAGAGGCAGGAAGATCCGTAAGTTTTACGTTGCTCGCTGTTTTTATTAGACGGCCGTATGTACTAATTCTCTGCAGACCTTGAAATATCCAAGCCGCAAAGAAACAGTAGACAGGCTCAACCTCCTCCGGAGCCTCCCCGACCACCTCCTTCCAGGCGCTCAAGGTCACCCGAATACAGGGGAGGATCAGGCGGCCGTAACTCGCGGCCTCAGGGAGACCGTTATGACAGAGCTTATGACTCAGGAAGGCCGCCATTCAGCGATTTTAGGGACGAGCCCCCTCGACGGCGCGATGATTATCGACCGCCCCGATCCCCCTCCCCACGTGGTTTCCGTGGAAGAGATGAGTATCGGTCTCGCGATCGGACGCCTGAGAGGTACGACCGGCGCGATCGTGAGAGACGACGGTCCAGGTCGCCGTATGGGAGGGATCGGCGATATAGAAGCCCGAGCCCGAGAGGGCGCAGCGGATATGACAGTGATTCGGACTTGCCAATTCCCAGGCGTGTCCCCCGAGATGTCCCGGACGTGCAGGTCATTGTCCTTGATGACGTGGATAGGTAAGGACAAGATGGACGTATTCCTGATCGTTGCTGTTTACTGACATTGTCCAGAAACTTCATCTACCACATTGAGAACTCCTTCCAGAGTCGCGGCCTACGGGTTGATGTGCTGATGCTGAGCCCTCGGATCTCCCTTTCCGCCGTTGTTCGACGCCAGATCATTGAGGGTGTCCTTGCTGTGGTCAAACTCTCTCGTAGTCATCAATATTCGGGGAAGATCCCGTTGCAGGTGTTCGACCGGAGCGGCGGGGTGGACAACGTTCGTTTCAACGGTGAGTGGCAGATCCCGTGTCCATCCTAGCTTTCTCTACAGGCCCAAACTGACAGTGGGTTCAGAATATTCCGAGCTTGACTTGAACGTTGCCGCCGAAATCGTTCTTCATACCCAAAATGTGCAGCGCAGCGGCTCGACCAGCGCTTTTCCGCCAAACCCACCCTTCACTGCTCCGCAGTTCCCGCAGGGACAGCCTCAACAGCCTGCAGTGCCCCAACTTGCAAACCCCAACAGCCTTGCCAGTCTGATCTCGTCATTGGATGGACCTACTCTCCAGTCGCTGTTGGCAGCTCTCCAGCAACGGCAACAGCAGCAACAACCACCCGCTGTCCAGGCTCCCCAGCAGCAATTCCCTGCGGCTGGAACCGGTAACGCTACGGACCTCGCAACTCTCTTGAGCAACGCAACCCGCCAGCAGAATCCCGTGCAGCCGGTCCAGACGAACCCGCAGCAACCGCTCCCTGGACAGCAGTTCAATGTGCCAATGCAAGGCGCCCCTATGGTTCCCGATCCAAACTTGATGTCGCTTCTGGCGAAAGGGTTAGGAGGGCAGCCGCCGCAGGGTCAGGCGTCCGTTGTTCCGCAGGTTCAGAATATTGTGAACCAGTTGGCGAAATGGAAGCAGTGAACGATGATTCCCCTTTTGCGTGTCTTGGGTGTTTCGTCGTTGAGATTCCGGATATGTGAGATCCGGTTTGCCTGTTCGTTTTGTGTGATGGTCTTTATATTCCATGTTTCTTTTCTTTTCCATTGTAATGCCACAATCCAGAGACGATAATGGAACTGTACTGGACAGATCAGCACGTTCGGGTGACGGCGAAATGGATTCTTCTGAGCGACACGGAGACATAAACATGTCTGGCCTGCTTATTTGTATTCGAGCTGCGTGTTTCTCTTCGAGGTTTCTTTGCGCAAGTTTGAGCATTGGGACATAGCAGGTAATATTCCTGACCGGAGAGCTGAGAGATACACTAGGAATACATGGATAATTGCATTCTGGCGCAAGCCGGACAGTTCTCACTCATAGTTCCTCCCTTCTCTATTTTCGTAAAGGAACATGTCCGCATGAGAAAGTCGGCATTAGGCCGACGGGTCTGATCTGACATGATGTTCGTAAAACATGGATATTGTACAGCGTCTGCTCCAGCCCATCTCTCCCTGTCGTAGTCCTCCATTCCCTCTATCGCGTCTAGTCGTTTTCCTATCCTATCCCGTTCATTGACCGCGAATCTACCGCAGAGCCCTCTGCGCCTTCTGCTCCGCGGCCCGGGCCTCATCCTCCCTCTTGATGCGCTCGATCGTCTTGTCGCGGTTGTACTCCATCACGCGCTTCTCCTTGAAGTATTTCACCTGTAGCCAGCAACCGTCAGCATACAAATCTCGGCCCAGCCGACAAAAAAAACCCAAGGGAAAAGAAGGGAAGGCTAGATACTCACCCACGTCCGCGAACACGCCGCCTCGAACTCGGCAATCTCCTTGGCGCAGTTGCGGCGCGCCTCCCTGTCGTGCTTGGTCGCGTCCAGGATATCGTGCCGGTCGAGGCAGGCGAAGAAGACGTCGCGCGCCTCGTAGCACTGCTCGCGCGAGGATCGGTCGGGCGCGATGCGGCCGCCATCGGAGGATCTGGGGAGGTTGTTGGGGCCTGACGGTGAAGAGGAGAAGGGCCACCAGCCCATTGTTCGTCGCTGCTGTTTTTCTTCGGTTTTGTTCTTCGGGTGGGTTGGTTGGGTATTAGATTGAGGGAGGGAGGAAGGGATAAGTTTTCTTTTTTTTCTTCTGAGAACGGTGGAGGAGTTGGTGGTTTTTTGGTTTTTATTCGGTGATGATCGATTGAGCTTGTCGTCTTCCTCCGCAGTCCGCTCGGCGTACAATATGCAGTAGGGCCCTGCGGGCGGGCAGGCGGGCGGGCAGGAGATTAGTTACTCCGGCGCTTTCGCGATCTACCGGCGCGGCTGCGGCTACGGCGCTAAGCGTGTCTAGAAGGCGGTAAGCGAGCGGGCCGTGACATGGGATCACGGGTCCATGCCGCGCGGGCTGTGCAGGTGATCGACGAGGAGGATCGTCCGCTTCTGGATCTGGACCCTGGACAGTTCAAACAACATCGCAGCAAGACATGAATGACACGGACAACGGAGCCGTGTTTCCCACGATCGTTTGAAATTTTCCTTCTCCTGTTTTTTTTTAATCTTCCAGAACGCTCCCTCGAATCGAACAACAACAACGACGACGAAACACGGGCCCGTTGACCGGACGGTGTGTGTCTTCTTTCGGGACTTGAACAGTCAGCAACGTTTCAAACGCAGCAGCAAATGCGCCTCTCCTGCCTAGATATCTCCCACCTAGATACTCTGCCTCCAACTAGGCAAATTTAGTTCTACAACCTAGTTGCAAAACTCCTGAACGAGATCAAATCAATTCCCCGTCCGGCACTCCATAGCCTCCCCCCTCCCCATACATACACTTGCGCGATACCGTATATAATCCACCGACCTTACCCCCGCCTTGGCCCTCAGCTACCATACTCGTCCCCGTTCCTGAACGCTCCAAAGGCCAGAATCTCAAAACCAGAGACCACAGACACCTGCAAGATCTAAGAAGAAGAAAAAAACAAAGTCCATGCCCCCACCACGCCGGCGCGCCCCTCCGCGCCGCTCGGGGGCCCTGACGGACCTGCCCCCGCTCAAGATCGTCAAGAAGATCGTGCTGCTGCAGCTCGCGTACTACGCAAGCGCGACGGTGCTCGTCCTGTTCACGACGCAGGTGTACGGCGCGCCCTTCAACATGGCTCTGATCCTCAGCTGGGACAGCATCCGGGGGGACACGACGTTCGGGTGGATCCTGGGGCTGGTGTGGTTGCTGAATGGGTTTATCACGTACGTCTTTTTCACCTTTCCCTTGCACACCTTTTTTGTCTTTTATTATCCGGATATCAGGATGTTGATGTTGATGGGTGATGGGTGATTGGCAGGGTCCTCTTCCTCCTCCTCCTCGTCTCCCGCTCCAAGCTCATCCCCGACTTCGCCTGCACGCTGCACTTCATCCACCTCGTCGTCACCTCGCTCTACTCGCACTCCATACCCGCCAACTGGCTCTGGTGGGGGCTGCAGGCCGCCAGCGCCGCGCTCATGACCTTCCTGGGCATCTGGGCCTGCCAGCGGCGCGAGCTGCAGCCGATCAGTTTTGGTCTGGGCGGTGGTGGTAGCAGTAGCAGCAGCGGTACTACCACCACTACTACCGCCGCCGGCGGTGATGGTGCCGGTCAGTCCTCGCAGCAGGAGAACCAACATCATCAGCAGCAGCAGGCCCAAGAAGATGGAGGAACAGAGGACGGGCTCGTTGGGTTCCCGTCGCGCGGGCGGGGACGGACTCGGAATCTGCGCGGAGATAGCGGTGGGGGAGAGTATGAGATGGTTCAGATGAAGGAGGGGGATGAGAGTGTATGATTTTTTTTCATTGTCATCATCGTCTTCATTGTTATCCTGCTATCCCTTATAATTTTCCTTTGTTACGGTGAACCCAGATGCGTGGTTTCATTTCTTGTGAAAGGGGTGTTGCTTTTTCTTTATTATTCTTTTTCTTTTTGTATATACCCCATTATGTCTGTCTTGTCTCTCTGTTTCTTTTCTTTTCTTTTCTTCTACAGCTGGCGTTCGGGATCTGGATCTTGAATCGCTTTCCTGTCCACCTTGGTTTTGCATGGATGGCATACTCCGTACTATATATCTTTCATTACATTGCATGTGGATTCTCGGGGTGCCTCGGGAATAGAGTCTTCAAGAGATCGGCTCATAAACCCTGTACCTTAATTTGTACCCGCATTGCGTCTCTAACAGGAATAGCGAGGTCTAAATAGATCGGTCTTTTGGGCCTCTTTTCTTCTGCACTCCTCCTTCCAGTTGGGTTTGGACGTCCTGGTACTACGCTGATGCATGGTACACACGGTACAACTTGGTAGGTATCTCAGTGATCCTGATATCAGACATCAATAAAAAAATTTATTATTTTCATCCGAGTCCATGCTTGCAGGATTTAAATATATCAGTTAATTTATTAATAACACTTCAGATGCAGCTCAGGGCGTGATCGAGTTGCCCAGCAACCGTCCAACCTCCTCTGCAATAGCAAGGGTCCGCTCCTCGCTCAGTCTCCGTCCGATGATCTGGACCGCTACGGGGGCACCGTGATACGCTTCGGGGTCGTCTGGAAGACGTCAGCATCTCCCGAAACACGATAGAAACAGGACTGTGGATAGGAAAGGAAAGGAAGGGCAAGAACATACACTCATCCTGCACGGCCTTGTCCAACTCGTTCAGCGGCTGGTACCCCTCCTTCTTCTTGTCCACCGCCTTATCCGCAAACGTGACCGGGACGACCACGCTCGTGAAGTCCAGCAGGTTAATCGCGCTCGCGTACCCGTAGTACCGGAACTGGTTGTGGCGGATGGCCGCCGTGGGGGTGACGGGCGCGATGATGGCGTCGAGCTCCTTGCCCAGCTGGTCCTCGAGCTCACGCCACTTGTCGAGGTACTCGCACTGGTAGCGCCACTTCTTGAGCTGGACGTCCCAGAGTGTGTTCATGTCGATCTTCTTGATATTAGGGTTCAAGAGGTCTTTGATGTTGGGGATGACGGGTTCGCCGGAGGCGTTGATGTCGCGGAGGACGTCCTGGTTTTCGTCAGCATGGTTTTCTTGTCCACTCCAGGAGGGTGATGCGTACGGTGCAGCCGTCGGCGGCGTAGATGCCGTTGATCAGGTCGACGGCAAAATCATGCTTATATGGCGTCCATGGAACGACTGTGTGTCCGTTCTTCTTCAGCGTCGAGACGACGGTCTCGATGCCGCGGAGGATGGGTGGGTGCGGGAGGACCTGGTCATCATCCATCGGTCAGTAATGACCACTGCTAGAGTTTGGTGATTCCTTACGTTTCCATCACAGTTGTAGAAGCCCAGGGTGAGACCACCGGCGCTGAGCTTCGCTTTGATGGCGTCCTCCTCGCTCTGCCGCCACGGGAGGGGGACGACCTTGGAGTCGTACTTCCAGGGCTCTTGGCCCAGGACGGACGTGATGAAGAGCCTCAGGTCTGCTCCCACGGTCAGCCGTGATCCATGCCAGGCGCGGAGTCTCCAAGAATGCATACCAGCAACGGAGTGTGCGATGGGCCCGCAGACGCTGTGGACGGTCTCCTGGCCCTCCATACTGTTGGCCATCTTGGCGTAGGGCAGGCGGCCATGGCTGGGCCGGATGCCGTACAGGAAGTTGAACGCCGAGGGAACGCGGATGGAGCCGCCTGCAGACTCGGCATCATTGTGTCAGCCTGTCAATACTTTTCAATACACTTGTATAAAGACCTGATTGTAATAGAATGCTTATCACTGATAAGAATCAGGTTCCACATACCGATATCGGTCCCCACACCGATGATGCCTCCTCGGAAGCCGACCATGGCGCCCTCGCCGCCAGAGCTGCCACCGCACGACCAGTTCTTATTGCGCGGGTTGACGGTGCGCCCGATGATGTTGTTGACCGTCTCGCAGACCATCAGCGTCTGCGGCACGCTGGTCTTGACGTAGAACACGGCGCCCGCCTTGCGCAGGAGAGTCACCATGACGGACTCCTCGGTGTCATACTTGCCCAGCCAGGAGATGTAGCCCATGGAGGTTTCGTAGCCCTATCACCATCAGTATGCTAGGTATCTAGGAGGTGTATATGGTGGACACACCTTGATCCGAAACTGGTCCTTCAGGGAAATGGGCAGCCCGTGTAGCGGCCCGACGGGCTTCTTGTGCTTCTCAAAGTACTCATCCAGCTGCTTGGCCTGCGCCAGAGCTGCCTCGGGGAAGAATTCCAGGTTGGTATTCAGCTGTTACATCATATCCGTCAGTATATCAGCAATGGAAGTAATCTTCACAACTCGAGGGGGATAAACAAACCAACTGATGCGCTAGCGCAGCCCTCTTGCAAAAGGCCAGCGTCACCTCGACCGACTTCAGCTCTCCCGTGGTCAGCTTCGCGACTAACTCAGTGGCTGCCGTGCCGGTGATCTCCAGCTCCTTGGGCGACAGGATCCCACTCTGCGCAGGATAGTCGAGGACAGAGTCCCCGGACGGCAGGGTTTGGATCCTCCATTCGGGCGGGATGGTCTTGTCGAGACGGGCGCGCTTGTCAGCGGCGAGCTGCTCCCAGGAAGTCATCTTGGAGTATTCTGCAGTATTTCGTTAGGGAGGAGAGGAGAGGGGAAGAGGGGAGGGCTCGGCCGAGAAGTATGGATATAGATCTATATACAAGTACAGATAGTGTTAGATAAGGATCGGACGGGCAGACCACCGTACAGAGCACCCAGGTAGATCCTGCTTGGGACCGGAAAAGAGAATATAGAGAAGCAGCATGCCGATCTGGAGAAACCCAGCCATCTTTATACCCCTCACCATCGAGTCCCGACAAAGTGGTTTGGTGATGCATGCGCAGGTATCCCCAAGTCTCCCAGGCGCCCCACCACGACCGGTTGGATCCGGTGACAAATCGAATCGGATGCTTGACGATAATCGTCCCATCGTTGTTAGATAACTGGTAACTCGAAGCTCAGAGCCAGGACGATCTGCATCGTGGCTTATCAGCAGGCCAAGCATCCTTTGATCCGGAGAGGCATAGGCCAGGCCCTGCCTCGGTCCGCGCCCTCAAGGGGTTGCGGGGTTAGTTTTGCCACAGGACCGTTGCGCAGGCGCCTGTTCGGCATTTGCTTGCGAGATCTAGCTTGCATCCTGTTGTGTAATGATAATGCACTCGCTAATTGAACCGCACTCCAGTCCTTGCCTTGACATCTACCCGATCGTCTAGATAGCAGCTTTAAAAGGCTATTACATCTCAGATATTTCAAACGCAGGAGGGAATTGACACGCCCCGACGATTTCCTTCTGGGGCCAAACTGGTACTTTGTGGTTCAATTGACCCAGTAAGGGTAGGCCAGACGATCGTCCGGCTCCAGGGCTGTGAAGTCCGAATGTCATATCGGCTGGATACCAGGTCCGCGCTTGGTCACGATCCTAACTGTATTCTATGACCGAAACGAAGTCTTCGAAATGCGGGGATGCCAATGTAAACCATGAGGAGAAGAACGGCGTGCTGAGTCGTCCAGGAGGACGTCATGAAGCCATCGATAAATTAAGGCATAGAGTAAACGCGATGATATCCATTTTAAACTATTCCAGGAGCATGAACGGCACCATCATAATGTCCTTGTTTGTCATTTTCTTGAGCACATTCGGCGCCACTGTAAAGTGGAAGAAGAACGGAGTCACCAGCTGACGCAATAGAAACACGTATCCCCGCACGCCCAGGCGGTAAGGTCCTTAAAAAGTCGATCGACGTCTGTTTCAAGCAGGTGTACGGAGTATAAAATATAGGCTCCGAAGCCGCTCAATGAGACCGTGGCAGTGTACCGATTTAGGCAGGTCGTCCTGGGGGATTCCCGATAGTGGAAAACCGAAACGGGCTCGTGGCTTATGTGAGAGCCCGCCGCCCCGGACGAGGTCACCACGAGACACAGCGGTAGTCTCATTCGGTTATGCATATAGATCGTGGAGGAGTATAACGCATGTAGCCAGCACCTGCGATGCCCAAGCTGAGATACCAAACGGCTTTCCATAGCAAGGCATCCACAACTCCCATTATGAGCGCGTCCAATATGTGCGTTCTGCACGATTGCTCTTGAGGATCTCAACACCAGCTGTGACAATGAAATAGCTAGCAAGAGCATATATCCGACATTGGCAGCGTCGAAACGGGAGATCTCGGATTCAAACCCAGATCGAGGGGTCTCCTGACAAATTAGAATCCCCGTGCTTGTCAACATGTTCTCGGCCGGCACTCTTTTCCTCAATCGCATCGATTGGTTCAATTAAGTGGACGAATATCGAGGCAGGATGATGAATTCATCCAAATCACCTTAAAAGGACAAGTGATTCATTCAGTCAGAAGAAATATGAGTATGCAAAGAGGAGGAAGAAAAGAGGAGGAAGAAAATGGGATGGGGGGAGCTTGGTGGTGAAACGGGCTGGTCCGAGGCCAATCCGACCATATTTGGAAGGAGCTGAGCTGCCTCTTAGGTCACTAACCCTCGCGAACTGATCTGGTAAGAACATGGACATTCCGAGGTTCCTCAGGTCCTCTGCTGTATATGCGTTGGAGAATTAGCAAACAAGAAAATCCCTTGATTATTCTGAGATTATGAATATTCTGGTGGAAATAGTTGACTTTACATGGTCGATATCCCATATAAGTGCACATACAAAAGCGGTCCCGTCTGGACAGTTCAGACAGTTTTTTTTCACAAGACGTGTAATAGTCAGACACGGCTTGCACAGAGATGATTGTTCGAAGCGCATGGTTAAAAGCTCTAGTATCCCAGGTCAACTTGCGTGCGGTGTCTAATTTATAGAAATTCAGGACTTACAGTGATTTTTTTTTTTGATAATCCACAAGTGTATAGACAGGCTAGAGTTCAAAGCACTTAGTCGTGACTATGGAACGGCGTACATACAATAAGGATCTATACCTCAAGAATTACCCTCCTAATGCTAAGCTGTCAAGGATTTTAGTTGCACTTTCTGTGATGTGCATATCCGGAATTGCAGAATTTGAGATTTTTTTTTTACTTCGCAGGACAGCTTAATGAACAATGGTCCTATTTCCATGCTCCTAATTCTTCATAAAGCTTTCTTCATCACACAGTTTACTTAATACCTGTAACCTTTCATTGTAACCTTTCATTCTTCAGTTAGCTCCAGTTGGTACTCGACGCTCAGGAACCTTCAGAAGTTGAGACGTCGTCCCTGTACACTTCCTATATGCAAGGAAGCTCATTGGGCGTCGAACAAAACTCATTTGAGGCAAAGGTATTGAGGTGCTATAAAAGCAGCACCAATCGTTAGCAATCAATTGAGCAAGTGCTTTCTTGCAACAATATTATACATCAGCTTGCGGATGCAGCTTGACTCGACCAAATTCGAGTGGTGAGGGTCTCAGTTAGACTTGACAGGTGTCCAGCCCGAACTATACATATTATGTAATGTTTAAAAAGACATGGAATGGGCTCTTCCTAGCGCGACTCGCGTTTCTACCACAGAAATAGAAAGCAGCTGGAATTGGATAGTTCGTGCAGAAATTCCTGTACGCATCATGCTTTCGAGTCAACCAAAAATCCACATCTGGAAAACTTGAGCACACAACCTGCGACGTCCGCACATGATAGCCGGTGCCGTTCCCCGCGGAGTAGCTTTCCCGCTACACGCGCCCTGTCGCCGACGGCCGAGGCGGGGTTCGTATTGGGACGTCCGCCATTGGCGGGGCTCGCCGGTGATAGCCTGAGATAAAGGATCCTGTCCTGATATGATATCTACCACATCCACGTAGGTATTGCATCCTTTCTGCACGCTGTAGACAAAGGGTGCGTTGCCCGTGATATAATTGGTAGTGACAACGGTAGGTTTCTCTGCATCTATTTGATCTGCCACGCAGGAGTACACATATCCTACATCGTGTCTTGGTGAGTTTATAGCCAGTTTCGGGTTTACGAGAGAGATTTAAGCAGGTCTTAGTACTGATCTTTTGAGTCGTCTCATTTATTTGGGTACTGACAAGGTCAATATATCCCTCACAGCTCGTGCTTGGAAAGAAGTATAGATACATCAACTTGTGCGCTCGAACATCCATCATTCTCCAGTTCCATCACGTAAAAGTTATACACCACAACCAGCAACCGCCATGTCGACGACGACAGCAGTAACCGAAACCATCACTCGGCCAGAGCGCCCCGCCGCCGTCGTCGCAGTCGAGGACAACAAGTGGGAGGACAAGCGGCCGTACAAACCGGCCGAGGAGGACGCCAAGTTCCAGGCCATGGCTCGCGGCGACCGTAAAGGGACGCTCAAGTTGCGCGGGATCCCGACGTTCACGGACCCGTACGAGAAGCGCAGGTGGATGAAGGAGCACATGGCCGCTGCGTTTCGGTTCTTCGGTAAGATGGGGTACGGGGAGGGCGTGTCGGGACATATCTCCATGCGGGGTACGTCTGGCCCCATCCCTATGTATCATGCATTGTGCTGTGATATTGATGTATATACCGTTGAGAAAGACAGCTGACATCCATCCCCAGACCCCGTGCTGAAGGACCACTTCTGGATCAACCCCTTCGGGAAGCACTTCTCGACCATGAAGGCCTCCGACCTGGTCCTGGTCGACAGCGAAGGATACGTCACCGAGGGCGGGAACCAGGCCCCGATCAACGAGGCCGGCTTCATGATCCATTCGGAGATCCACAAGGCCCGACCGGACGTCGTCGCGGCCGCGCACACGCACGGGATCTACGGCAAGACCTGGAGTGCGTTTGGCAGGCCCATCGAGATGCTTTCGCAGGGTGAGTCGCCCTTCCCCCCCCCCCCCCCCCTTTTTTTTTCCCGCCGGATCAGCCAGTCGAGACGGTGGCCGTTTACTTACTATATTCGATCCAGATGCGTGCAACTTCTACGGGAAGCAGAGCGTGTATGCGGAGCACGGAGGCATTGCGCTGGCCCAAGAGGAGGGCGCCAGAATCGCCAAAGCGCTCGGGAAAGATAACATCGCGTGTATCTTGCAGAACCATGGGTGCGTTGCGATTGTGCTTTTTGTTGCTCCTTGATTCATCATCGCGTATAGATAACTAACCGTATACCTTAGTCTGTTGACCGTCGGCCAGACCGTCGACGAGGCGGCTTTCCTCTTCGCCAGCTTCGACCGCGCCTGCCACTCGCAGCTGATGGCCGAAGCGGCCGCGGCGAACGGCATCCCCAAGAAGATCATCCCCCATGAGGTTGCCCAGTACACAGCAGACGCTGTTCAGAATCCTGTACGTCAAACATGTTGCATACCTACCTACCCGATTAGATCCTGGTCATATGCTGACGATCTGCTAGCACAACTTCTATCTCGAGTTCCAGCCCGAGTTCGAGCTGATTGTAGAGGAGAGCAACGGAAAGGTTCTTGAGTAGATGGCAGTTCTCCTCCAATGTTAAAAAATGAAGATCGTAGGAGAGCTTAGTAGTAGAATGAAAATTCCAAATATATCTACATCCTATCTAAGTCGTTAATCTGTCCCATCTGCTAACAGCAATGGTATATAAGGGCATCGGCGATATATAGCGCAACCAAGTAACTGATAACATACCACCTACTTTGTCCGGCGTACACAGAACCTACATGACATTGCACGCGGCTAAGCCGACCAAAGCACCAGCAACCTGACTGACAACCCCCCCCGCAGCCTGGCCAGCGACCCGCTGAGCTAATCCGTCCCAAAACTTGGTGTCTCTGGCTTGCGCCGGGACCTTAGGCTCATTTTCCACTCTTTGGCTTGTCAGAGCCTGCTCGATCTTGATGCCGTGCCGAGTCAGAGCTTTCTCAAGGGCCGTGCGATACGAGAGCGGCACTCGAAAAATTGCCGTTTTATTGCTCAGAAGAAGGAAGAACTCTTCGACGTAATAAGGATTCAGCGCGAGGAACTGTGGCCGCCCAGTCAGCTTCTCTATATACAATATGGAGTAGGCGGTAGTTTGTGCCAAGTTCTTCTTGAATACTTAAAAAAAGATTGCATGTTCTCACCTGAATATCTCCCGCTTTTAAGCGATACTTTCTGATGATCCCGCCCAGAGTATGATAATGGCCCATGAAATTGTAGTGGAAAACGCCGTCGGCCTGGAGATAAAAATACGCCCAGCCGACGCCGAAGGTAGCCAGCTTGAGTCTTCCAACTTTGTGCCGTTTTTCTGCGGCCTCGGTCTGTTTTGGGATCGAGGCGTAACTCGCGCTGCTGGCCGTCTTCCAGACCAGGTAGCCCTGATATCCCGGATAGCCCTCGTAATCGGGACCGAAGGCCATCCGGAGCTTGGACGTCCCTTGTTCCTTCATCCAATCAAAGAGCTTGGGATATTTCTTTATGAAGCTACCGCTTATACCTGTTTCCCGAAAAGCGTCATCAGTAAAGGCTGCGCCATTTCACCTGTATTATGATCGTTGCTGGTAGATCAAATATCTGACATACAAGACCAGGTTTGACCGTCTTTAGCGTCGTATACGAAGAAGGCCTCTTCACTGTCATTCCTGCCCATCGCCAGACAGCGGACCTTCCGAATGTTGTCGGGCGGACAATCCTTCTGGATGGAACTGGGAAAACCTCGCCTAGCAGATAAGAGTCTAGTCAGTTGAAACACTCAAGTCAAGACCGGATGAAAGGGAAGGATACGAACCATTTTAGGTATTTGGGACCGCTGAAATAAAAGGCCTGGTTTGGTCCGAAGCTGAAGTAGATATCATCCATCGTCGAATCTCTTCAGCCAAGGCCTTTTCCAAACAGCAGTTGGGTTCTTGTACGTTGAAATGGCAGCCCAGGATCACACACCTGGATAGAATGTAGTGACTGGAATTTGCCATACAAGTGGGGCATCCCTGTGTGCTTATAATACCCTTAATCCAGATGCTGTCCTTTTCAGCCTTGTGTGCTAATCTAGAGCAAGTAGGTAGGTTTATCCAATAGGTTATAGATTTGCCGTCTTCAGCTGTTAGTCCCCTCCGCGAACACATGGTGTCTAAGCCACCCGGACTATGTGGGAACAAGGATAAGGATTGCTCAACCTGTCAAGTCTCTGTATCATTTCCTTTTGGGGTACACGGCATTAGCCGGGTCAGACATGGCTGCAATACACACATCACATCTCCTGCAGGTAAGTTTGAGCCCGGTTTCCAAGATTAATTCAAGAGTCTGAATTCATCCTTACCTACTCTCAGCACGAATAGTACACAGTTTCTCTTGCAAATGAGCACAAGTCTTGTTGTCTTTTTAGCCCCCTATTCACTGCCATTAGTAAGCCTTAGGTAACGTAATCAATCACTGAGCGAAACACCCACCAACGCCATTATTATTAGATATCTAATTATCTCACCACACCACCCCTAAATTGAAGCTATTTACATGTAAAATAATTGCCTATTTACTAGGGCAGCTGACCCTAGTATGATCTTGAATATTGCAGTTGCTGCACTGTGGTGGTGCATGTCTTCTAGGCTGCATATCAGCTTGGTCAGCTGCCTCTGCCTGCAATTCTGCAGCTTGCTGAGCAAGCTGCTGGCCTTCTTCAGCAGTTAAAATCCCCCCGGTAGCAATATAGGATCTAGCTGTCTCTTGCTTGCATTTTTGACATTGATTGGCCACATGTAGCTGCTTGATTTCATGCTCTAAAAGCACTGCATTATTCATCGTGATTTGGCAGCCCTTGACCACTTGATCAACTGCTTGACTAATTGGACTGGGAGGA
>ENA-UOXB01000138-UOXB01000138.1-bioreactor-metagenome-genome-assembly--contig:-NODE-138-length-81738-cov-12.687964_pt1 | contig 81738 bp, 109 predicted proteins | sample MGYA00238158_ERZ761615 | MGnify/ENA primary metagenome ERZ761615 (study PRJEB28904, sample SAMN06267902) | bioreactor metagenome | isolation source: Joint BioEnergy Institute, California, USA...
ATATTTGGTAGTGGTTGGGTGGCCCGTTCGGTGGTGTGGCCCGCTCGGTGGTTGACTACGTTAACTATTCCCAGGGTTCACCCTCGGCTAGCATAGTACGGTCGACCTTTGATTTCATATGTGGGCCTGGGTTCTGGTATCAGTTCTCGATTTGTTCGCGCTTGAGTACCGACATCCATTATCCCTGGAATACCCAGATTTAAAATAATACAAGCGCTTGACATTTGAGCGGACGATGTTTTGACTTCTTTATAGCCATGTGATGGATGCTTGAGATGCTAGGCTCGAAATCATCAAGTCGTTTGCAAAGAGCTTCTGGCATTAAAGCTACCTGCTGCCTGGAGGCGCCTATCAGCTAGGTGTGTACGGTACTACCGGATAGAAAGAGTTGTAACTCGTCTCCAGAAACAAAAAAAATTAACCAAAAAATCTTTAATCAAGTGACTTGCCAAGTTCCTCTTAATTCTTGACGCTCGAGATTATGTTACATGATCCCCTTGAGGACAAAACAGAGACATCTTGTAGATCAATCATCTGACATGCCAGTGCACTTTAACAGTTTAGTTAAAGTCTAGTTAAGAAGGCCCCTAGATCTTAACTGAGATTTAGTTAAGACTGCCTCTACGGCCAGTAGCCAAGTAGTATCATTCTTAACCAACCAGACGACACCTGCACGTGACGGTGAATGACAACTGGATGTGTGTTTGTTCGCGCGTTGCCATTTGGACCCCATTCCTCCTTTGATATGCGTTCCCGAATTCCAAAGAGTTCACTATATCGGGGTCTCTAGTATTTGCAGATCGAACCCCGCTGGAATGATTTAGTGCGTTTCATATTATTTTGCGTTGCCATTCCCCGAATTGAGGCGCTGGTGGACACATACCTAGAATACAGTTTCCTCCGACATAATGGCCGAGCGGCCTCCGGAGCGCTTTCAACTATATATCTCCTGCGCCTACCCAACGTTGCTATTTGGCAATAATGTCGTCCAATATGGCGCAACCAGCGTCGTACGCTCTATTGATGAATCTATCACTGTGAAATCTGCAAGGCGGCACGTCGTTCTCTACAGCGACGCTGATGCCGAGGAGGGAAAGGTCCGACAGGCCAGAGCAGACCAGGCATTCAGGTATCGCCAGGAGACGACAGAGGAAGAACAAGCCATTTTCAGGATCTGACGGCACAGTCCGACGGGGCGAACGCGCGAACGCCTGAAAGCTCACAGTACTCATTTCGCAAGACAGTATGGAGAGATTGACGGACCTCAAAGCGGCCTGTTTTCTCTTGGCTCGACCATCTACAATGTCGTGACCAGGCGCGTTCCCTTTCATGACATCGACAATGACGAAGAAGTCGAGCGGCTATTCGTCGAAGGCCAGTTTCCTCACACAGACGGGCTCTTTTGCGGTCCGCTGATTCAGGGATGTTGGACGAGAGGTTACGACTCGGTCCTTGAATTGTCACTGGATGCGAAGAGAAACCATTCCCAGACCACCTGCACCGAGCACTCCTTCCATGGCACAGCTCAGATGCTTGATGAAGCCACGATAGAAAAACCACGCCAACGTTGCGAGGCTTTTCGCCGAGAGATTCAGAAATTGCCTCAGCAGGACCAGAGAATGTTGATTCAATCAAAAGTGCCTGGCTACAGGAGCGAGAGAAAGAAGATTCCGTGGGTACAGTGAAAGTGAGTGGCTTCCATGTAAGAAGCTGTCTCTCCTTGCTGAAAGGAAGCAAGTAGATAACATTATTGTAGTAAACAATACATACATAGGTTATATTGATGTTTCATGGATTAGGGAAGGATTCTTTCCTTTTAAAAAAAAGACTTGAGAGATCCTTACTATTTATTCGTGCCTAACTACTACTAACTAAGTTACTACTACTACTACTACTACTACTACTAATGGAGTAGAATACTAGTAGTACTGTAGGTACCGCCACTGCCAGTGGCACTGGGCATGAGCTTACGTAGTATAGGGTAGTCGCTCTAAGCGGGTCCGCTGGAGAAGGGGGAACAATTCTGCTTGTTTATTCTCAGATGGTCGCCAGTGAGCAAGCAGCAATCCCTTTAAAAAAGGTCTCCAGTCTTGGGCTCTTGAGGTTGAGGTTCGAGGTTCCGTGACAGCGTGCATAATTCTTTAAATGGCTGGTCTACTTCGACGATAACGACTGCTTTTACTCACGAGACGAGACATGTGATGGGCGGTAATTGGCATAACTTAAGAAAGAGTCTCAGGGGAGTGGGTTAGTACAGTACTTAGTAGTAGTACGGACCTGTGTAGATGGGGCTTCCCCGGACCCAGGCCAGGCCCAGGGTCTCAAACACAGCCTTATCAATGGTGATTATTTAAAAATAAAAAAAAAATCTGATCGACGTTAGCTATCATTCAAGCTGCTTCTAAAAGATAGTTAATTAAGTTATTCTGTATACCTTGCGTCCTTTAAGGAACATGCTACAACCGCATAGGTACCGCCCGTAGGGTCGTAGGGTGGAAGAATAGTGTAGACTGTAGACCCTGTGGAGAGGAAGGTAGATACAGTATTGTTAAGCGGCGTTGGGCGATCATGGAGGATCGACTCGTTCAGCGTACGCGTTCTCCGTACAGCTATGCTGGTCCACATCCGTGTTCCCAACTGAACCCAATTGGCCATGATTCTGCATTTTGAGCAGCTATGCAAAACGCGTCGTTTCATCTGACCTAGTAGTATTATTCTCTCGACTAACACGAGTTGATAGGTTCTCTGATTCTGGCTGTGTAGACCATAATGGAGAGCTGAATATGGTAGCCATGATTCGGGAAGAAACGAACTCGATGAGTTTCAGGCTGTGACGCAGATTGCATGTGTCGATCTCAGCTATTAACTCCTAATACCGTCAGCCGTAAAGCAAGGAATCATAAAAACTCATGACAGATCGAAGAGAGCACGCGCCGAGCGATTCAGATCATGCCATGCCTTGTACTGTACCGCGTAGAGACGTCAAACCGGTTGAATTGGAGTATTGCTGCTTTGTTTTGAGCCACAGTAGCGACGATAAGCTTCAAGAGTTACGAGGCCTGGATCCAGCAGGGCGGCGGGCCACAACTCCTAGTCTGCCTGGACGGAGGTTGCTGTCCAAAAATCCCGCGTGGATTGGATTCTCGCCTGGCTAAGAAAGGTTGAATATCATGACTCGGTAGTTGGCGAACGGTCGAACCGCACCGGCCCTCCGAGGCCCGAGTCCCGACGGTCACAGGTGCAGCAGAATCTTCCTTGCGGGGTGCTCCCTGCAGACGCCCGGGATCAGCGCTCGAAGCGAAGCCAGCAGCAGGACTACGGAGCAAGCACAGTACTCGGTCCTTCGTATCCCATCAACAGAGGTGGAGTAGAGCGTTTCCGGAACAGATGAGACAGGCGTTGCCTGGAAGCCAAGAGCTGGCAGGCCCCAGGCCGCGGGCGCGGGATCTGTCGTGCGCGTCGCTGGTGTCACCGGCCCTCGTGGCACAGCTGCCAGCAGCAGCGCGTGGACGACCCTTGCTGTCTTTCTCCGCACCGAGTCCTGGGAGACCTGGTCCAGGAGCCTTGCCCTGACGTTACGCAGACGACGAGCACGAAGTAGGGCGTGAGGTGAAACGCATCGACTGGTCCGTCCCGCGTCTGGCGCAGCGTGAGCGTCGGATGCTCCGACGCCTTCAACGCCGAGAAGGACGCGACCGAGTACGGGGCACGGAGTGCTTGGGACTCACTACTCTGGAGGTACATATGTACCTACGAGGGTGCCTGGAGTTGGAGAGGAGCCCGTCCTACGGCTTCCTGACTGATCGCTCTTCCCGGTGCTGCTGCAGCGTTGCGACAGCGGGACATACAGACGGTCTCCTGCGTCGGAGATAAATTGACCGCTCGAGTGCTGGCCAGCCCCCTGCAGTGGACGGAGCCTGGACCGGCCTTTGTCTGACCGCAACAAGCCGCCCGGATCAGAAGATCTTATCACCCTGCCAGTCCGTGCAGGGAAACGGTCATGCCGGATGCAGTCAAGTGACCCTCGACAGCAACGGACGACCCTGAGCCCGTTGAGCAGCAGGACAAGAGCTCATGTAACTGATGCACTGTGTAGGTCAACGGACGCCCGTTCTCCAATTGCCCAGAACGGCACTCTGCGTCGGTGGCTGTCTGTGCTCGAGGTCGGTGACATCAGTACCCGGTCTGGGGTTCTTGGCCTGGGAGCGCGGAACTCTCCACCATTGCAGACTTCTGGATGGATGCTGACAGGGATTGTTCGACCTCGAGTCCGCGACATCGAGGTAATTGTTACGTATGGGTGTACTGCACATATCATGGTTGATGTGCAGAGAGGCATTCTTGTAGAGCTTTGTCCGCGATGGCGTCTGCAGGATGCTCCGGCTGCAGCTCGCGTGGAGCGCGCGTCCGCAAGCAGGATGCCAGGGATGTTGAGTCACTCGAGTATGCGACGTCGTACGGGTTGTTTCCCTTGCTGTCGGTGCTGGACGGATGGTTCCTGGACCCGCGATACATCGATATCATCCCAGCAGCCTAGGTCGCGGCGTGCTGGAAATCCCCCGGTCTGGGCAGGCTGAGGCGGCAAGGCCCTGGGGCGGCGTACCCACCGGTCTACGCCTTTTCAGCTTCCCCTCCCCCTCGTCCCCTGCCAGCGGAGGAGCGCACCGCTGTCTCTTTTTTTCTCTGCCTCCGACCTCACCCCTGCTGCACGCTGGCAGACACAGGCCCGTTGAACGCTGCCGGCGGACCTCCTGGGTCGAGAGGGAATCTTCGCACGTCCGACGGGTTCATGCTGTCCATGCCTGCCAAGCATCTTGCGGATCTGGTTCCTCGATCTTAGCTCCGGCGCGCCATGAGTCGTTCTGCCAACCGCTGCAGCCCGCCGGCCCCATCGTGCTCCGGGCCCCTCCCGGAGACCTGGTAGCTTGTTCGTCTTTTCCCTCGCCCTCTTCTCTGCCCGCTGCAAATCTCTCCTCTCCCCTTCCTGCGGACACTCTCCCCTCCTCTTCGTTGCTCCTCCCCTCTCCGCTCCTCTGGGGTCGTTCGGTCCTCCGTCCGGGCCCTAAAGGCCGCCGCGCTGATCCTTGCTCGATCCTGACCTTCCGTCCGATCCTCGCCCTCTCGTTTCGGCAGGTCACACCGCTTTCGCCCGTATCCACGGTGAAGCTTTCCTATCTGGGTCCCACTGGTTCGGACTTCGCTGCCGCCTCCTGCTTCCTCCGCCTCTGTAGATATCCTTACAATTTTTATTGTCTATACCCTTTTCTTATTTTTTGTTTCCTTTGCAGGAGACAGAGACACACCGCCAGTGCTTACGGTGGATCGCGCTTTTTTTTTCCCCTCGTGCATTGACCCTGTCGCGGTGTTTTGCCGACTCGAGACATTTGGAACGCTGCTGACGCTTCCGCATTCGCTGGTCCCTGATCTCGCCAGAGGAACTCGGGAATTTCCCCTGGACAGACTTACACGTGGACGGCGCTCCTTTGTAGCTCTGCGTGATGACATGTGCTGTTCTGACCTGGTCCTTGCGCTGAACGGATCTCTGTTCTTTCCATGATCCCGCTCGCCGTACCATCGATCGTCACCCGCAATGACCTCGCAATCCAGCCCGGTGCATTCCTCTCCCGGAGAGAACGAGGACGACCCAACCGCCGTAACCGACTCCCGCAACCACACGCAGGATGATGCAGACGCCCAGGACACCCAGGATGGCCAGGACCCTCCGGTGAAGGACGAGCCTGGCTCCGGCTCCCAGCAGCCCAAGCAGCAGGCTCATCCCATGCAGAAGAGGCGACGAGTGACAAGGGCCTGCGATGAGTGCCGTCGCAAGAAGATCAAGTGCGACGGCAAGCAGCCTTGCACTCACTGCACCGTGTACAGCTACGGTAAGCGCTCCACGGCTTCGCTGGGAAGACGTCTCTGGACCCTAACGGTCGTCCGCAGAGTGCACGTATGATCAACCCTCGAACCGCCGGCGGAACCCCGCGCCGCAGTACATAGAGGCCCTCGAGAATCGTCTGCGCAGGGCGGAAGCTCTGCTTCGACTCGTCCTGCCGAATCTGAATCTCGATGACCCCAATTTCGACGTGCATGCTGCCGAGCAGCTGCTGTCCGCGGTGAGGACGGGGGAGACCGTGCCGGCCGCAGCCAAGCCGTCCGACGGGGCCGATGACCAGGGAGACGAGTCGCTGCTCGAGACGATGGTGGAGAACTCGGGATGCCTCGATCTCGACGACCAAGGACACTGGGACTACCACGGGCATTCGTCCGGCATCATCTTCATGCAGCGATTGCGGAAGCAGCTCGGCAGCTCGGTGGCTCCCGACTTCCGGCCCACGCTGCCCAAGTCGCGTCCCATCTCGCAGATCCTGGAAAGCCCGAAATCGGTGTCGGAGTCTCCGCAGGACTCCAACCTTCCCCCGACGCACGATCTGCCGTCGAGGGAGGTCGCGCGGAAACTCTGCAAGAATGCGTTTGACGATGCATGCGCTTTGATGCGCTTCGTGCACGAACCCTCGTTTTATGCCATGCTTGATCGCATATATGATACCCCGCCGGAGCAGTTTACCAACGAGGAACATTCTTTCTTACCGCTCCTGTACATCGTCATTTCTGTCGGATGCTTATTTTCTAATGACATGGACAGCACTCTTGATATAGCGGGCTACGAAGGCGCAATCGGCCAAGGGTGAGTTGGCTCCCGACTTGCTGCGGTCCCTTACACGCGGGATGCTGATACCCCCTGTTGCAGGTTTCAATATTTCAAAGCGGGACGACAGCTACTCGATATCACAGACTGCCGTGATCTGACTTCGCTACAAGCCATCTGTTTTATGGTTCTTTTCCTTCAGTCATCTGCAAAGCTCAGTACGTGCTATTCGTACGTTGGCATTGCGCTGCGCGCAGCGTTGCGGCTCGGCCTTCACCGTTCGGTTACAGCGAATTTCAACCCCATCGAGAGAGAGCTGCGAAAACGTGTCTTCTGGGTGATTAGGAAGATGGACGTATACGTCAGCACTCTGTTGGGGTTGCCACAGATGTTAAACGACGAAGACATTGACCAGGAATACCCTCTGGACGTCGATGACGAGTTTATCACTGCCGAAGGCATCCTACCCATGCCGCCCGGCCGGACCTCCCGGATGGCCGGCCCGAACGCCCACACGCGCCTTGTAGATATCATCGTGAAGGTGGTGAAATATATATATCCTGTGAAAAATGCGAAGCACAGGTCCAAAGACGATCAAACGTACATGGTGAGCCATTCCAAGATCCGTGAGATTGAACGCGATCTGCAGGCCTGGATGGAGGCGCTGCCGCCTGCACTCCGACCGGGGGAGGAGGCGCCTCCGGAACTGGAACGGTGAGTTTATTTCCCCCCCCCCCATCTTTCACGCGGCTGGATTTTGAATCGACCTGACTGGCATCAGAACTCGGCAGCTGCTACGGATCAGCTACGCGCATGTCCAGATGGTCATGTACCGACCGTTTCTGCACTATGTTTCGAGTAGCTGCCAGAACGTCGATAAGAGGTCATACGCCTGCGCTGCCGCTTGTGTGAGCGTATCACGGAACGTCGTCCACATTACGGCTGGAATGTACAAGAGGCGTTTCCTCAACGGATCCTTTTGGTTCACGATGTACACTACCTATTTCGCCATCCTGTCCCTCATCTTCTACGTTCTTGAGAACCCGGATTCGCCGACAGCCAAGGATGGTGTCCTCAAAGACGCCCTCGAAGGCAAAAACACATTGGCTGGGCTGGCCAAGAAGAGCATGGCGGCGGACCGGTGTTCGCAGAGTCTCAATGTATGTTGCCATTGCCCAAGAAAACCCTCCCCCCCCCCCCTCGTCAATAGATCTCGGCGAGCTGACAGTCACCATAGTCTCTTTTCAAGTACCTCCCCGAAAAGCTAAAGAATCGAAAGAGCACCGCAGCTGGTGCTGTCAATCTTAAGCGACCATCCCCGTCGAGCACACCTGTCAAAGTAACAGGAACGCTCACTCCCCCCGACCGTGCCTCCAGGGCTGGGGGGCCTGCCTTCAGTGCCCCGCAGCGCGCCAGCACGTTTCCGACACAACCTGCCTCGAGGCAGTTGATGCCTTCCACCAACTCTGCGCCGATGAGTGTCGATGATAGCCACGCGTATACTCGTACGTCATCATGGATGACGAACGGATCATCTGGTGTTTCAACGGGGCCTCGGTCGATCTCGTCAATGTCGTTTGCAGCAGATCGAGGCAATCCATCGTCCGCGGCTTCCTCTTTGCCTTCTTCGCTGCCGCAACAGAAGCAACCGCAACCGTCCGTATCTCAACCGTTTGATCCTTCCGGCAATCTCCCCGATTTGATGCCAATCATGTTTCCGTCCGGCGACCCGTTCGCGTACCCGACCCAGCCCATGTCAACCCTGGAGGATGACCACTTCAAGAACGACCGTGTAGGGAATTCTGCACAATATACCTTCGAGCCAGGTTCGCAAAGAGCCACAGCTCCTTCGACTTCATCTGCCGTTCCAACAAGTGCTGCGGTCGGTGCCTCGACGCCGACTTTCGATGCTTACACCAACATCCCCGTTTTCCCCAGCGGGCCTCCCGGTGGGGTGGCCGGTGGTCTTCCGCCTCACCTCCAACATTTGAATCATACCCCATCCCGGGTGCAGTCGCCGCCCTCGCATACCTCGACCCCCGCCGACATGGTGCAGAGTCCCGATCTCGTATCCATCCCCAACCAAAACTTCATGTGGCAGAGTTTTAGTTTCCAACAGCCAAGCCTGTCAACCGACCAGCAGCAATCACAGCAGCAGATGACAGGCACGAATGACATGCGAAACGTCGGTACGGGCATGGACGGATTCAGCCCCATGGGAACGGGCATGGATATGGGTGTAAGCCTTGACGACCTCTTCAATCTCGGCGGGGGAGCTGGCGCCAGCGGCTCTGGAAATGACGATTGGGGCCAATGGATGAGCATGGGAACGTGAGAAGACCGCCTGGGCTGGCGGGAGTGAGCACGGTACTGCTGTTTTCAATTTTTTTTTTCTTTGTTATTACGGACTAGGGCATAGGGAAAACGGCTGGTAAATGGGATGATGCGGGATATGCGATGACTGTTTGATATATCTTGGCTGCTTTCTTTCGATCTTTGGCGACGTCTTTGCTACATTTCAAAAGATACACCCCTTGGTTTTCTTGACCTGCTCTGTGGAAAAGAAAATAGGGATTTATCTATCTTCTGCGGACTGTTATCGGCGCCAGAAGGACACGGTTGATGGTGACCTCGGAGAAGGGAGCTCATGGTTCTTGTACTTGGGGCGTTGAGCTTGGCAAACCCGATGTTATTCTAGAACATATAGCGGTGTGTAGATAATGCTACATAGTAATTGGATGCATTCCACAGGTTCGATGATAATGTCAACATTGTCTTCCGTCGTAGCTTCGGAGATGATGAGCGAGGATTTGCGGAAGGCCCGGTTTGCCGGGCCGAAGTGTGCTGTCTAAGTTGCTTAAATAGCCCTTTGCCGTGCCAGCGAAGCCTCGACCCACCGTCACGCGTTCCTGCAGCTGGCGTCCGCCATGGCTTTTAGGATCTTCTGGAACACGTCCGGCGGTCTGTCTCGAGTCTCAGCTCTCTTTTTCCCCTTCGACCACGCGCGAGCCCTTGCAACGCATCCCGCCATGCGAGTCTGAGTCGTGGATGCGTCTGGAGAGTATAAACCGGAAGTAGTCATGAAATCTATGAACTGAACGCAAGGAAGCAAAGCAAGCCATGGCGTCTGTCCCCAAGGCATCGACCGTCGTCTCGTGGTTCTTCTACCTGGTCCCGCTGTACATCTTCGTCCTGTCCCCGCTCGTCCGCTTCCTCTTCCCCGCGCACGCGGATGTGCTCTACAGCGATGGTGCCGATTACGGCTACGGCTACGACGGGCAGGTCCCGGCCCTGAACGCGAGCGACGACCGGTTCATCAGCCCCGAGGACAACGACGGGACGCTCGACTGTCCCGCGGACGATGACCGGTACCGGGTGCACATCTTCTCGCGGGCGCCGCTGGTCATGTACATCGAGGGCTTTCTGAGCGACCGGGAGGCGGATCATCTGGTTCGTGCTAGGTATGTCATCTATATATATATATATATGTTCTCCGTGAGATGACAGTCCTCAACAACGGCTGACGCCCATGGTGCTCCCTCCAGCGAAGGCAAATACGCCCCCTCGACCGTCTACGACGGCGTCTCCGAACGCGTCGACCCTACGACCCGCCTGTCCGACCGCGCCCTGCTCGACCGCGACCGCGTCGTGCGCTGCATCGAGGAGCGCGCGCGCGCCTTCCAGGGCTGGCGGCCCGCCCTGTACATCGAGCGCATGTGGGCGCAGCGCTACAACGTCTCGGGCCACTACCGCCACCACTACGACTGGACGGGCTCGCTGCAGAACGGCCGCGGCGGCGACCGCGTCAGCACCTTCATGGTCTACCTCAGCGCGGACTGCACCGGCGGGGGCACGAACTTCCCGCGGCTGAGGATGCCGCCGGCGGACAAGAAGAAGAAGTGGTGTCGGTTTATCGAGTGTGAGGAGGAAGGGAGGCAGGGGCACGAAGGCGTCACGTTCAAGCCCATCAAGGGCAACGCCATCTTCTGGGAGAACCTGCGGGCGGATGGCACGGGGTACCCGGAGACGTGGCATGCCGCGCTGCCGGTCACGTCGGGGACCAAGGTCGGGCTGAATATCTGGAGCTGGTACCAGCCGGCGTCGCCGCGGCAGGGTAAATGATGGAAAGGGTTTTTATCTTACCGTTATTTATGTCTATATGCAATGACGATATATATACACATGAAGATTTTCTACCCAGGATAGACATGACTGCAGAACTGCAATATGGCCTTGCAAGGCTGGCATGGACCGCTTACTTAGAATGATTGCCTGACTGATCAGCTTCTCCGGAGGGGAGCTGCGAGGAAGACAGACATGTGAGGAGTGTCGACGCCGGGCTAGCACTACCATTGGAGCACATCGGTCTGTAGAGAACAGGACTACGGGGTACAGAAGAGCCAGCCAAGCTCGTTGTAGTAGATGGGTGTCTGGAGTATGTTGGGAATCGTGGGACAGCCTGATGCCGTCAGGTCAGACCCGACCGTGCAAGATCTGAGATCATCTTCGTAAGACAGATGGCCAACGGGGGAATCCTGGCGTGCCGCTGCTCTCCCGTGGCAGGGTGCAGCGTACAGAGCAGCTACTGCGTCCTGGAGCGACGCTGCAGGAGCGTCGACGACCGAGACTTGGCCTTGTCCTCCACTCTGGAGCCGTTTCGTTTCTCGAGACCGGTCTGGCTGCTGACGCTGTCGTGTTCTGGAAGGAGTTGTGGAGCGATGCTTGGCTGCTGTCCCACCGTGTGCTCTCCTCCAGGATCCCGCCGTGCGGTCGCCAAGAGCGCGCGCTCCCCTGGCCTGGTCTTGGGTCTTGGGAGTGCTTGGCCGGAGGAGAGCTGGTGCCAAGAGGGCGAGCTGGAGCGGTGCGCACCGGAAGCAGGAGGATCTGCCTATGGACGGGGGACGGGAGATGCCGGGCCGAGACCGGTGCACCCTCACCTCCAGACTGCCCACTCTGCAGCCTCCAGACCACTCTGTACTCGACACTCCTGCTGCTGCTGCTGCTGCTGCTGCTGTGGAACAGCATCCTTTACACATCTCTTGCTGTCGTCTCTCGGCATCCAGACCATACAAGGTGGCCCAGAGCGGCTGGTGAGGGATGCGTGTCGTGTGCAGGCGGCTCCCCACCTGGCTCGCCGCACCGCCTCTGATGGCTCAGCCAGTCACGGGGGCCGCCGGGTGCATGCCGGCCGGCCAGACGCCACACACGCTGGGCCCGCCCCAGAGCGTCTTGGGCTCTTGGCCCGCACAGGGACAAGCCCTCCGCCCTTGGGCCGTCTGGGCTTTTTCTGGGCGTCTGGGCCCCCCTTCCCTCCTCCTGTCCTCCCGCAACACGACAAGAACCCCAGGAGCCCCCGCTGCCCTCCTCTCTCTCCTCCCTCTCCCTCCCTTCACTTTCCTGCTCTTCCCCCTTCCCTTGTTTCCCTCTCCATCCTCTCCGCCTTTCTGCTCCGGCAGGCTTCACCCCTCTCTTCGTAGTGAGGTCCCGTGATCTCAGGCTTTCATCGCATCCATCTGTCTTGTCATCCCCTCTCTCCACCAGACTGCCTGCAGAGAGGTGCAACACAGCCTGACCGCCTGAGTCGTGCTGTCTGACCCTCTTGCCGGCGCAAGGGAACGGCACGGTTGCTCTCCCTACTGTTCTGGCAACGATCCGCACATCCGTGACGGACACGTCCTTCTTCACACATCCGCCAGACGCCGTGCTGCTTCTCTTCTCTTTGTAACCCCTCTACCGTCTGACATCCTCGGGCTGGTCTTCGGTCTTCCTTGGTTGCCTCGAGTCTCTGCACGTGGCCGAGGAGCCCGTCCCAAGCCGCTCTCCGCTGATACCAAGAAGGACAAGAAATTTTTCTTGGCGACCATGTCGGAGACCCAGGACACGACAGCAACCACCAGCAGCGCTGCGGCGCCCGCGCCCGTCGCCCAGCCGCAACAACAGCAGCCCGCCCAGCAGCAGCAGCAGCCTCAACAGCAGCAGCAGCAGCAGCAGCAGTCTGCTCCCGCCCAGTCGCAGCCGCAGCCGCAGCAGCAGACGACGGACCAGTCGTCGAATGTAGCCCCTCAGGCTCAGGCTCAGGCCGCGGTCGGTGTGCCTCAGGCTACCACCAGTGCTCCTACTACTACTGCTCACAATGGGAACACCACTCAGACCCAGACTCAGGCTCAGACCAGCGATCAGAGCCTTGTCTGCATGTGGCAGGGCTGCTCGGAGAGATTGCCGACTCCAGAAGCGCTCTATGTAAGTTGCATTTCATCTGTCACGTCCCCTTTGTTCAGTTGCTGCTGTTGTCATATTCTTCCTCTACGGTCGCGTCTCGAGTCGCTGCCGTCATCTGCACCCGCGTTGTGAAGAAAACCTGTGCATGAAATGACTCGATGATAACTCTTAATGAGAAATTAAGGTATTACGACAGAGACTGACAGCCGCCAGGAACACGTCTGCGAGCGCCATGTCGGTCGCAAGAGCACCAACAATCTGAACCTCACCTGCCAGTGGGGGAACTGCCGGACGACGACGGTCAAGCGCGACCACATCACGTCTCATATCCGGGTCCACGTTCCTCTGAAGCCGCATAAGTGTGATTTCTGCGGCAAGGCCTTCAAACGCCCTCAGGACCTCAAGAAGCATGTCAAAACCCATGCAGATGACTCTGTCCTCGTTCGATCCCCCGAGCCCAGGAACCCCGATGTCGTCTTTGGCGTACCTGGAAATGCCAAAGGTGAGTTGACGCGTCCCGGCCGGAGTCGAACAGAGTTGTTACGATTCCTCCTCCATCGATCCATCGAGCTGACGAATATCTCGTTTTGAGGTTATCCTCCTGCAGGTCACTACTTCGAGCCTGGCTTGAACCCCGTTCCCGGCCAAGGCTACCATGCTGCGCCTCAGTACTACCAGTCACAGCAGCCGCAGCAGCCCCCATCCAATCCGTCGTACGGAAATGTGTACTACACCTTGAACCACGGCAGCGATGCGAACCAGCAGGCGTCATACGAGTCCCGGAAGCGCGGCTACGACGCTCTGAACGAGTTTTTCGGCGACCTGAAACGGCGCCAGTTTGACCCGACCTCTTACACGGCGGTCGGTCAGCGTCTGCTTGGCCTCCACGGTCTCCAACTTCCTCTGATCAACAGCCCGGTGCCGGACTACCAGCAGATCCCCGCGGCGGTTGCGGTCGGTGGTCCTGGCGGCTACAGTTCTGGCGGCCCGATCCCTGCTCAAGGATACCATCTCCCGCCCATGTCGAACGCTCGCACCAAGAGTGATCTGATCAACATCGATCAGTTCCTGGAACAGATGCAGGCTACGGTCTACGAAAGCGACGACCATGTAGCCGCCGCGGGTGTCGCCCAGCCCGGAGCAACCTATGTTCACGGCGGAATGAGCTACCGGACGACGAACTCTCCTCCCACGCAGCTCCCGTCCAGCCACGCTACTGCCACCACCACGTCCGCGCCGATGATGGCCACGACCTCTTCTGCACACTCTCCCTCCAGCGCTACGCCGGCCCTCACGCCCCCCTCCAGTGCCCAGTCGTACACATCCGGCCGCTCGCCTGTCTCGTTGCCATCCACGCACCGCGTCTCCCCGAGCCAGAGCGAGACCAGCACCGGCATGTACCCAAGGCTGCCGTCCACCACCGTGCAGGACGGCATGTCGGCCGGCTACCCCACGACCTCGAGCGCCGCCCCGCCCTCGACCCTCAGCGGCATCTTCGACAACGACGGCAGCCGGCGCTACACGGGTGGCACGTTGCAGCGTGCCCGGCCTGACGACCGCCAGCTCTCCGAGGACATGGACGTGTCGGAGGACAGCGCGCGCACCCCCCACACCAAGGAGCGGGCCACGGACTCCCCGGGCCGCATCTCGGCCAGCCTCATCGATCCCGCCCTCCACCGCAGCACCTCGCCGGACCCCGAGACGGCGCTGCGTGCGGCGCAGGTGGCCACCGAGGCCACCGAGGCCGCCGACCGGGCCGAGGAGCAGTGGGTCGAGCACGTGCGCCTCATCGAGAACCTCCGCAAGTACATCCACTGGCGTCTGGAGCACGGCGACTACGAGGAGGACGACGAGGAGCGTCCCGCGGCGAGCCCGCGGCCGGACCCGGGGCGGACGGGGCACGACGGCCACATGGAAGGCGTGGAGCGGGAGAAGGAGGCCAAGCCGGTGGACGCGCCGGTCAAGACGGAGCCGAGCGGTGGGAGCCTGTACCCGACGCTGCGCGGCGTGGACGACGGAGACTCGAAGATGACGGACGCCGGTGCGTAGGTTGTGACGGCCTTGCTGTGGTATGGGATGACTACTTTGATTCTTCAATTTCGTTCTGCGGTCTGCGGGCCTGTCCGCACTTTTATCTGCTCAGCGATGATGCGTTGTTTTTTTTTCTTTTTTTTTCTTTGCTATTTTTTTTTCCTTTTTTTTCCCTTCCTGGTTGTTATCTCTTCCCATTACCCTCTGATCTTTCACGTCGACGACTCACATGACGACTGGAATGGTGCTGTGTTTAGCTGTTCGTGGTTTTGTTTTGTTTTTTTTTTTTTACCGTCTCTGGACGAGACCAGAAAGGCCTTGAGATTCGCTGATGGGCGAGCTTCACTGAGCATGTGTTTTCTGTGGGCGAGTTTGGTTTCGCTCTCCCGTTCCGGGACCTGACATGTATGTATGTATGTACCAGTACCGTATCGATCCAAGCTGTGCTGTGTCTCCGTAAGCGCGACGCGTGCAAGGCGTAGGGCTCGGGGCGCTAGGCCGAAAGCGGGGGTGACGTCTGGAGAGATCCGTAGCTGTACCTGTACAGACGGCCTGGACGGAGCCGCCGCCGGTGAAGGCGATGCTTGACGGGACGTCTCTCTCTCTCTGCATCTTTCCACCTGAGGCATCGTATCGACCTTCGAGTGCTGTCTATAAGAATCTCCCTATCATCTCTATATCTCGCCCCGGATCGACCGCACGTCGGGCCTTTCCACACGCGGGCAAACGGTGGGGCCGCGGGTCTGCCTGAACGCTGCAGCAGCAGTGAGAGATCGAGAGACGCGCCCGTCGCCGTCTCTGTCCCCCCTCTGTTTACGTGCCTCTCTCCGTCTCTCTGTCGAGTCTCCTTCTTCATCTCTGCATCTCTTTCTTCTGCAGGCCTGCTCCGCCAGTGCGTCACCGCCCGCCCCCGCTGGAGGCTGCTCGGTGGGGGAAGCGCCTCGATCCAGCGACCCTGCACGTCGCCCACCCTCGACCCGGCCAGCCCGACCGCCCAGAGCCCCCGGCCCAAAGCGGAAGCCTTCGTCCATCACCGCGCCTCCTCGACATCCATCGCCCTCTGCTTCGTGTTCTCGACGATAAATCGCTGGTCCTTTGCCTCTGCTTCCCTCTCTGGCTGGTCCGGTCGCTGCCTTGGCTCCGCCCGGTCCCGCGCGCGATCCCAGGGTGCCCCGTCCGCCCTCTGCGCGGTGGCGAACCCCCCCCCCCCCCCCCATCGACTGGTTCTGATCCGCTCCACGCACGCCCTGTCTGGCCCGAGGATTCGACGGAGGCAAATCCAGTGAAACCGTTGTCGCTGGCTTGTTTGGGGGGGTTCTTTTCTCTCCCCCCTCTGCCCCCTCTCCCCTCTTTTTCCCCGGGTCCCCCATCCCATCCATCCGCTGCCGGTCACCTTATCGCGCGTCTCGTGTGAAACCTTTTTCGTTTCTTCGCCTGCGACAGGAATTGAATTGAGATCACGTCCGCCGCAAACGACCGCGTCCCCACGCGCCCTCGAACGGGACGAACATCGAATAACGCTTGGACGGTCAGTTGGGGAGGTTTCTATATCGGTTGGAGGGAAAAAAAAGGTCGGGATCAACGCGATAACGGGATAACGAACCCACCACCACCACCACCAACTTCAACATCAAACACAACATGCCTCCGACGAGCAGACGTCGCGCGCGCCGCAAGGACCGCCAGCTGCAGGAGACGTCCGACGCGGAGGCGCCGGACTCGTCGCCCAGCCGGCCCTCGGCCAAGAAGCGCAAGGTCGGTGTGGTCTTTCCGGGTCGTTGATCTAATGATTCTTTTTGCTGACGCTCGCGGGATCCCCAGGTCGAGCATCGTCGTCCTACCCCTCCGCCCCGTCAGGTCAAGACGCCCGAGCCCGCCTCCGCGGACGAGGCGGACGACTCGTCGCCCGATAACGAGCTGCAGGCCAACCAGGACCTCGTCGACTCTGTCATCGCCTGCCTGAACGTCTCCCGCGAGGAGGTCAACGTGGCGCGCGAGCACTCCAACGCGAAGACGGAGAACAGGAGCATCCGCGCGTACGCCAAGATCGCGGGACGGAACTGGACCTACTACGTCAAGACGCTCCACGTCAACATCGGGCGTCCCCCGGACCGCGAGCAGAAGCTGGACGAGCAGTCGAGCCCCGTCACCATCGCGGCCCGCGCGTTGCCCGAGATCCACGTCGACCTGGGCCCCAGCAAGTTCGTGTCCCGGCTGCACGCGGAGATCTTCTACGACGGCGAGCAGACGGCCGCCTGGCACATCCGCGTCAACGGCCGCAATGGCGTCCGCCTGAACAACGTGATGCTGAAGCGCGGCGCCGACGCCGTCCTCAGCTGCGGCGACATCATCGAGATCGCCAACACCCAGATGATGTTCGTCACGCCCGGCGACAAGGCCAACATCCACCCCAGCTTCGTCGAGCGCGCGCAGCGTCTGGCGGCCGGTGAGGAGCCGTGGGACGGCTCGCAGCATGCGCATCCGTCGCAGCAGTCATCCGCGCGCCGCACGTCGCCGGCCTCCAACAATAATGCCAATTCCGGCAAAACCGCTTCGGCCTCCGCCTCCACGGCTGGCCAGCCAGGGCTGGCGCCCGCACCGAACTTCCTCAACAAGCGCCAGGTCACGCCGCCGCGGCGGTCGCCGGACAACGCGGGCGCGTCGGCGTCGAAGCAGTCGCCGCTGTACAACCGCGGCATGATGATGGAGAGCACCGAGGAGATCGACTACAGCAAGGACTCGGCCAAGGACCTGAAGCCGCCCTACAGCTACGCGACCATGATCGCGCAGGCCATCTTCTCCAGCGAGGAGGAGAAGCTCACGCTGAACAGCATCTACCAGTGGATCATGGACAAGTACGCCTTCTACCGCTATTCCAACAGCGGTTGGCAGGTGAGGATCTCTTCTTTCCTCTCGAAATGGTTGGTCTAGTTTCAGTGGGTTTGTAGCTAACAGAGGTAAGAACTCCATCCGGCATAACCTGTCCCTGAACAAGGCGTTCCAAAAAGTTCCGCGCCGCACCGACGAGCCCGGCAAGGGCATGAAGTGGCAGATCGCGCCCGAGCACCGCGAGGAGTACTGGAGGAAGCACCTGCGCAAGACCAACCAGTCGTCCGCGCCGTCTTCGCCGGCCGCGAAGGAGGCTTCGTCCCGCAATTCCAAAGCCAATGGGCAGCAGCAGCAGCAGCAGCAGCAGCGACAGCAGCAACAGCAACAGCAACAGCAGCAGCAGCAGCAGCAACAACAGCAGCAACAGCAGCAGCAGCAGCGACAGCAGCAGCAGCAGAACAGCAGCAGCTTTGAGAGTGTCTTTTCGGCAGGCACAGCGTCCCCCCAGGCTCCGTCGCCGAGGTTCAGCTCGTTCTCCGTCGCGCCGGTCGAGGCGTACACCCCCGAAAGAGGTTCGCGCGCTGGTCGCGGCGGCCCCGACCTGCCCCAGAACAATGGCAACGGCAACAACAACCGCAACGACTTCGAAGAGACGTCCCCGCTGCCCAGTCGCTCGAAGGACAACACCCTCGGCCGCACGTACGGTCTGTCGGACAACGCGGTCAACTCGCCGCCGGTGCTGTCGTCGTCGTACTACGATGAGGGCCCCTCGTCCATGATCACGCCGGCGCCGCAGCGCCAGCAGCCGCGGCTGCCGCCGCCGAGCACCGCGCAGATCCCGTCCAAGTTCATGCCCATGAGCTCGCCGGCGCAGTTCTGGAAGTTCGCGGACCTCGGCAGCACGCCCGCGCGGCCCGTGCCGGACATGAGTCCGCTCAAGGGCACGCCGGGGCTCATCCCGAGCAGCAGCCCGCCGCCGCCCAACTTTGCCAGCCCGAGCAAGCCGGGCACGTCCGGCAACGGGGCGGGAATCCGGAGGCTGGAGCAGCTCAAGCCCGAGGACAACGATGCGGAAGCCCGTGCGGAGAACGGCGATAAGAAGTCGAACAGTAATAATAATAGTAATACTCTTCCTGGGCTGGGTGATGATGACGATGACGAGGAGCAGGAGTTTGATCTTGCGAGGTTAGTCCTCTCTCTCTCTCTCTCTCTCTTTTTCGTGTCGCGACTGTGCAATCAGGTCAATTGCTGACGTCTAACAGGGGCTTCCAACCTATTGGCTCCTACCACCGACAGCTGCAGGCGGCCAGGGCGAGCGCCACCACGTCGTAGGCCGGTGATCCCTGTATTACACTCCATCGCCCGACGATTCTTCTGGCGCCTCGGAGCCCTGTTACGTTGCAAAGTACTAGATCCTACTTACTAACGACCCTTTCATCCTTCGTCTACGTCTATGACTCCAAAGTGATTGGTAATTCGGATAGTATACAATAGAATGGAACCGGAACGAAATATCAGCATGACGGCTTGCTCACGCGAGCGCTACGAGGTCATGCTTGCTTGCTTGCTTGCTTGCTTTGCTTTGCTTTGCTTCACGATACGATACGATAATCCAGTCCGCTTGCGGCATGTATATCTCTGTTTCTAACGTGGTCACTGGTCACTGGTCCTGGAGTTTCGTCGCTGGTGTGGTGTGGTGTGGCGGTCTTTTGCTTTGCTTCAGGGCTGTTCTTACTTACTTCTTACTTACTTCCAAGGTTCGATAGGCTTGCTCTGCTTTCTCAGGCTTAGGAGGCTCGGGCTCAGGCTAGGTTCGGCGTTTTCGATTGAGGGCCTCGCTCGAGAACTGGGAGAGCTTCGAGCTGGGAGATCCTGTCCTGTCCCGTCGTGTCCTGTCCTGTATCCACTATCCACTCATCAACCCTGGAGGGCCGCCCCGGTGGATATCGGAGATGGGAGGATAGGGATAGGGGAAATGTGTATATCTAGGTTATTTTACCTCTGTTATGTACTGTATGTATGCTATGACCGTCTGGCTACTAGGCTAGACTGCCTTACTCATGCCTATTATGCTATTATTAGGCTATTAGCCTGTGGATGTATGTTAGGTGCTTAGGTCATGTTATTATTTACGTTCCTTTGAAGACACCAAGAAAGGGCCTTCAATCCACACCCCGTCTGCAAAGCTTCTCAACTCGTTGTCGAAGAATGTCAAATCGGCATCCGAGCCTCGCCGAGGACGGAGAAACACCTTCTCGAATGGCAGGTTGAGAGGAGCGCCGGGGACAGTCGCGGGCTGGCCCGCTGCCCCTTTGGAGATGGTGATCTCCTGCACGCAGCGCGGCAGCGGCCGCTGCGGATCGGACTGAGTGGGCGACGGCACGCGCTCCCACCTCTGCATCACCATCGTCTCGGTCCTCCTCTTGATGTGGATCGCCAGCGCCAGCTGCACGTCGCCGCCCGATTCCTCCAGCCACCACTTGGCGTCCGACTCGAGCTTCCTCGGCGACTCTGAGTATCCGATCTCCACGACAATGCTCGGCCACCTGTCGGATCTGGCCCGCTGGAAGAGGCCTCGGCGCGTACGAGCAGTCGGGAGCCTTGGTCCGCGTCGTCCCTTGTACGGCTGCCCCGACCCGGCCGTCGATCTTGTCGCCGAGCCCCATGTTGTTGAGCTTCGTGATGAGGAGCCGGTCGAACTGGAACTTGGGTCTCTCGTGGGACAGGGTCCGCATCCTGACGATCAGTATCCTGCCGTCCTCGAGGTAGGTGAAGTTTCGGCTCTTCAATAGGGTGGTGGTCGATGGTGGTTCTTCGTCTGGTCCTTCTTCTTCTTCCCGTTGGGATTTATTTTCTTCTTCCTTCTGCTGCTGCTGCTGCTGCCGCCGCCGCCGCGGGACACAGATCACCTCCTCCGGCGGGACGTGGGTGAAGACGACGTATTCACTCCTCGCGCCGGTGTCGTCCTGCTCGAAGAGCCTGGTCTCTCCGTGCATTGCGCTTTCCGCGTAGTCCCTGCCCTGGTATCTGTAGGTGCTTGTTCCGGGGGGAAGATTGAGATTGTCCAGCAGGAGGCGGCCGCAGCTGCCCCTGTGGTTGGGAGAAGGAGGAGGAGGAAGTACTTGTTCTGGTGATTCTGCCATTTTTCTTTCTTTTTTATTTTTCCCCCCTTTCCTTTCCTTCCTTCTTTCTTTCTTTGATTAGGCAGGTAGATAGGTAGGTAGGTAGGTAAAGTTAACTCAAGGTATGGTATGTATGTATAGAAGTTGTCAATATAGAATTTCCCCCCATTCGCTGGCACTTGGAGGTAGTATATAGTTGTACTGTCTGTACAGAACTATATGCAATACTCTTTTTTTCACCACCAACTCGCAGCAGATCCCGCTATCAAAAAAATACCTTGGGAAGGTAGTATGGATTACGGCGTCTTGCGTCATGTCTTACAATACAACCTAACTATATATATACGGACCGGTCAAACACCGCCAAACTGGGACCGTCGCTCCCCCCCCCCCCTCCCCTTAGGGATCTAAATTCGGGAATAGTCGGACATGAAGTGGTGGCTGGAGGAGTCCCGGGGGGGAGGATGTGCGGGTTGCGGTTGCTATTATCATTGGTATTATTGTGAGCCGGGGTACTGAACGGGGGGTAGATAAAGAAGGAGAAAAGGATGGGGATGAAGGGAAAGAAGGGAAAGAAGGAGGAAAGAGGGAGATCGTGATCCGGATTCAGAGATGGGAGCGCGTTCCTGTTGCTCCATCCAAATCGACAAATCGCCAACAGAATCTGAATCCGATCCGGATCGACAACGACGACAGCTTCTAACGCCGAGATGCGTCCAGGAGGTAACGATCTCCTCTTCCTCCACATCCACATCCGAATCCAAATCCGAAGAAGCAGCAGCAGCAGCCTGCTGCAACTGCACCTGAGACTAAAACTGCCGTCACCGGCGGCCTCCCCCCCCCCCAAACCTCATCCTCCCCTTCGACAAGGTCTTCCTCCGTCCTCCTGCTGCTGCTCCTGCGGGCCAGGGTCAGGGTCAGCAAGGCTCCCGGAGGGAGGAAACAGACTTCGTCTTCACGGACGACGAGTGGCGACGGTTCGCGGAGAGCGTGTGGCGTGCTCATATATGAGCAGCTGCGGCGGGCGTCGTAGACGACGACGTCGTCGTCGTCGTCGTAGACTATACGTATATGTAGATGGAGATGTAAGCAGTTGGAAGAGGGGGGGAGTGGGGGAGTTGTCTATCTAATTCTAATTCTAATCTATCGATAATCCTAATGGTTCGGTTTCGAAATGTACATACATTGTATGCGTGTACTGTCTGTCTGTCTGTCTGTCTGTCTGTAGAGTATATAATGGCGGCTGGACGAAGTGGATGGATGGTGGATGTCGATTGACTAGTCCGAAGACTATAATTACCTAGGTACTGTACCTGGTAGATATTATGTAGGTATCAGGTCTAGCCTAGCTACCCGAGTTGACGCTGCAACAGAGTTTGTGAAGAAACATGTACACATCCACGCTGTCTCAGGCCAGATTTTTTTGGGCATATGGGATCCTGTCCATGGCGGACTTCTGCAGGAACAGGTTATGTCTGATGGGTCATGGTCCAGGCCAGCAACACAATTCTACATTATTAGCTTTATGTAGCTACCTGGGTCGATGATGTGTATTATATAATATATAGGCGCTCAATTGTCCACAGTGTAGTGGGTGCTTCGCACCAAAACCAAGTCGGAGGGAAGGGAGGGAAATAATGTAACGCGGTCAGGTCAATTGGGAAATGATTTCCAACTCGCACGGCCTCAAGTCAAGGACTGACAAACAGACCACCGTAAAGTACGGAGTGCTTCAACCACATGTCCTCTCTGTTAGAACATCTGTGAGGATTTACTTTTGTCACAATGTCAACTTGACTGGACACGTGTACGGCCTGCTTATATGTGCTGTACACACATACGAAGAGCTACCGGGTTCTGAATCAAGAGCGCAGCAAGCCGAAACATGACGTCAGTTGGTCCTCTCCTATAACATGCTCGTACATGCCTAGGCGGATGGCAAAACAAAACAATGGGGAATCGGAAATCGAACAGACAACACCGCCAGAACTCCGACTCCGTCCCGCTATAAAAAAAGAAGCCAGACCATGCTCATCCCACGCATCAAACGCATCAATCAACGCTCTGGTATCATACGCGCGTAAAAAATCAAGCCAAATCCCGAAGAATGCCCTAAAAATGACATTTACCGACGCGATCCCACCTTGACGATCCCGTCGGGACCCTTGTTCAGCTTCACGCGGCAATCCGGGCAGTACCATTTTGCGGTGCGGCTGGGGACATCGGTGAGGCCGACGCATTCGAGGTGGAACCATTCCTTGTCGCACTGTATCGATTACGTTAGCGTATACAAATTGAAGAGCATGGCAGTGCGAAAACAAGAAGACACTTACGTCGCTGTTCTCGCAGCAGATCATCGTGCCGAAGCTCACATCCCCGCAGAGGCAGTAGCGTGGCTCGTTCGGGTCAATCTCCTCGATGACGCCATCCTCGTCGATGCGAATGTCCTCCTTGGGCACGGAGCTCTCCTTGTGGCCCTGGTCCCGGGCAGCCTTCTTCTTCGCCGGCTTCGCCTTGCGCCGCCCGTAGCTGACTGCCGCGCCGCCGTCCTGGCTCGACGACACCGGGCCCGGAGCTGGCCGCTTGCTCCTGCGGCTAGCTGCCGTCTGAGCGGTTGCACTCGAGGCTCGAGCAGGCTCGGGCGCAGGGGTCCTTGCCGCAGGGGTGGCGCTCTTGCGACGTAGGTGCTCCCTTGTTGAGACGGTGGAAGTGGCGCTGGCCGGTTCAGCGGACGCTGCCGCGGAACGGCGCCGAGACGGCGGTCGCGTAGCCGGCGGAGTAGGCGTGTTTGCACTTTTCGGGGGCGCTTCCGTTGCCGCTGCCGGCGCTGACGGAGCTGCTGAAGCAGCTGAACGTTTTGACCCTGTGGGGGAAGGGAGGGGAGGCGACTTTTTCGAAGCACCAGACGCCTCCGTCGAAGGAGCCGCTGTAGCAGGCTGAGTAGCCGTCGTCGTCGTTGCAGCAGCAGCAGCAGCTTCAACGTTCGTATTCAGCGGAGGCAACTTGTTGGGTTTCTGCCTCTTGGCAGACTTTGGCGCGGAGGTGCCTGCCTCGGTTTCCTGGTTGGGGGCAGGGGCCTCTGCTGCAGAACCCTCCTCCAGCTTTCGTTTCCTTGGGGTCTTGGGTTTCTCACTGTCTTTCGCTGGGCCCGTGTTAGCCTTCAAGGAAGTTCCAGCGAGCCCAGGCACGCTGTTGGAATGGTCTGCAGGAGTCGAGAACAGGCTTTTGAAGGTCGACCCAATGTCTCCAAGACGCTTCGCGGCCGCCTCTGCCTCCGCCGCCGCCAGAGCTGCCTGCTCCCTCGCCAGGTTCTCGCGTTTGAGCTTCTTCGCCTCGTTCAGTTTCATGCCCCGGTTGCTCAGCTTCGGCTCCTCCGCCGGCACAGGTTCCGTAAGCTCGCTCTTCCGGATGAGTTTTCCAGGCACGTAATTGTTCTGGATGTCGTCGCAGTCGATGAACTCCTCGCCAGTCGCCTCCGCTCGGGCCTTGGCAGCTCTGTAACCTTCCCATCCGCGGCCGCGAAGGGCGAGTTCTCGGTGGATCATCACCTCACTCGGTTGCCAGACGGCATTCTTCTTCATCTTTTTGCGGAGCTTCGTCATTTCCCATTCCGTCAAACGCAGCCAAGGCAGATCTTCGCTGCCCAACTTTGCGTCTGGCGGAGGCGGGTTGAGCATCGCCAAAGCAGTGCTAGTCGACATTGGAGCACCGGATTTATTGCCCGCACGAGGGGCTCGGGTTCGTTTTGGCTGCTTCTCATTCTTGGGTTTCGGCGGCTTGGAAGTTTTGTCCGGCTCAGCAGCGGGTTCTGAGGGCTCCGGCTTGGGCTCTGCTTCTCCGTCTGAATGCTCGGTACTGGCAATGGGCGAATCGGGATTGAAGCCAGTGAGCATGGAGCGTCGGCTCCTTGGCTTCTGCGTTGCAGCTGCGGGCTGCTCCTGGCCATCGACCCGCAGGGTGATCCGCGTCGTGGATGCGCCATCTTCGCCCTTTCTGCCAGTTCTGGAACGTTTGTTCTCGGGGGAAGGCGGCGCGGGAGCCGGTGTGGGTTCGCGCGAGGGAGGCTTCGGCAGTGCACGAAGCTTCTTTTTGATATAGTCCAGGCGATCGAAATGGCGATCGACTACATCGTAGAGGCGACACGCTTCCGCATATGAGCACTCGCGCGCGTTGATGGCACGGTCGAGCTGTCTGGAGATCTGCTTGCGCAGCTCCTGCGCGTTTGGTCGGACTTCGCGAGGGATGTCAGGAAGCCGCCCGTAGATCTTGGTCAGCTCATGGACCTTCTGCGAGGCGTCGAGATAGGTCTCGTCCAGTTTGCGGATCAGGGTCAGGGAGCGGACGAGGTCTGCGGGGAGGTGTTCGGTGTAGTCGATGAAATCGGTGACGGTCGCCTGCGCGTCGGGGTCGTAAGGACCTTCCAGGATGATCCCGCCGCTATCCTCCGTGTCATCCCCCATCATGGACCTGAGAAGACGCTGCAGAGTAAACGGGATGGACTGCAGGTCGGTGTAAGGTCCGCGATAGCTGTTGAAGCGTGCTAGGTGGTGGGTGGCACCATCTGCGCCGCCGTCGAGATCCTGTAGTCAATGCAGAAACATTAAGAAGAGACTTGTGGCAGGCTGGGTCAGCCTGCAGTGCGCGCAAAGAGGGAAAAGGTGAATCAGAGGTCAATTAGAGAGAGACACGAGACGGGCGAGGGCGAGGGCGTCGAGCAGAGCAGGTCGAGCATGCGCATCCCGTGCTCGCCTCGCTCTCCTCACGCGGCCGTTCGCCTGCGCGGTCCAGCCCCGCGGCCCAACGTTTCTCCGCTCCGCCTCCTCGCTTCCCAAGAGGGAAACAACCCAGCATCGGACGGAGATCGTGGATGATGGCTGGCATGAGACGACTCTGATCTCCTGGAGCTCCTAACGTACAGATCTGTCTACCTGACAAGTCTCTCGCTACGAATTGCGCTGCCCTTCAAAGCACTGGAGTGGTGCATGTGGTGCATGCCTCTGACTATTTACAATCCACAATAGTCTCCCTGCTTCTTCGATTCTTCAAGGAATCACTATTCAGATGACAATGGTTTCGACCAGCTCTGGACAACTGCTCAGACCGAAGTGAAACCACTGCACGCTCTATCGAACTCTGCTTCTCAGTCCAGAAAACATCAACCAAGGACGGCTCAGGCTAACAGCTCTCTGCACATTGTATGGGACATGGTAATCTGCAATCAGTGCTTCGTAGTTCCACCTACTGTTGGAACTGGATTCTTTGTCATTTCCCGTTCATCCGTTTGGTCCTTTGGGGTGGCAGGCTTCTGCATGTCACGTTGACACCCGGGGTCCGCCGCTCTTCAATCAGCACTACTGAGTTTCCCTGTTAACTCACTATTTCCTGTCAGTTTTCTTCTGAACCAGTCCTACAATGGGCAGGTTGGATCGTCTGAAACTCCTCTTTGAGGATGATACTTCCCTTCTATCCTCAGATACCCGTCTAAATCCAATGCTGCCTGCCCCTGCTCCTGTTCCCGAGGTTGATCCAGGAACAGCAACCCCAGTCCAGTTTGAAAAAGAGGTGAATTCTAACCAGGCAAATTCACAGCCTATTCCCTTTGGGCCGGATCGACCACCGGCCATGGCAAATAACTCGGATGAGGAATCTGACGAGTACCTGTCCGCCTGCATCCGGACTGCAAAGCGGCGGGAGGAGGAGGCTCTGCAGAACGCACTGAGGAACGCGTCTTTGACAGCCGGCAGCAAGGCAGGCAAGAAAGCCCGTAACGGAGAACAAGGCCGGGGTTATAAAGGACGGAGCGCATCAGAGATGTTTGAGACCCCCGAGACACCTCTTTCAGCGTGTTTCTGTCCGCTACTTGCTGTCTCTCGGCTGCCCTACAAATACATTCGCACCGAGGCATCCGAGCCGATTGCTGAACGGTTCTTTAATCAAGGGAAATTCTGGAACAGATGCTGGGATCTGTGAGTATCTCAGCTGCCGTGTTTTCGATCCTATCTCCTTGGACGCAGTTCGAGGTGCTTTGAGTTTGAGAATCTTCGTCACTGTGCCAAGCGAATCCAGACATGTGGCTGGTTCATAGTCTCCTAGGTATATATTCACCTCAGCTAACACATTCCCCGCAGATACTACATCCACCCTCCTCCGTACATGGCCTCTCGTCCACTTCTCCTGGTACCAGCTGTCCAAGTCCAACAATTAATTAACGAAATCAACGACGCGTTTCAGTGCAAATTGTCTCTTCCGACTGACAGTCATCTAGGGCTGGTTCTGCCTTTTCATGACGACGGAACCCCTCAACCCAAGTTTCTTGGCCAGTGCACCAGTCGAGAGACGAAGGAGAAGCTGGAATGGACAATCCCCACACCATCTGGTGATATGAATGACCATAACCCCCCTGCCGGTTGCAGCCCCGAGGTGGACCGCTCGTTTGCTGCATTCCGAAAGAAAATCGAGGCTGCTCTGGACGCTACAAAGAACAAATCGAAAGCTGCTAGGGCTAAGAAGCGTCAGGATCAGATCCAGAGACAGAAAGAGTGGTCCCGTGCTCTTAAAAGGACACAATGCTATCTTGGTCTCCGTCCGCGCCGTCCTCGTGGCCTCGCTCCTCCCGAATTCAACGAGGACACGACCTGGGAAGAGAGACAGGAAGCGGAACGGGCATACGGTCTTGCCTGCGGTACGATTCTCCTGCCCTTCGATGTGAACAAGCCTGCTCCATTCCCGTTCTCCGGTGAACCAATCTTCATCTGCGTTGACGTCGAGTCCAACGAGCATCGTCACGATCAGATCACGGAAATTGGGGTTTCTGTCCTCGACACCCTTGACCTGGTTGGCGTCCCTCCGGGGGAGGGCGGGAAGAATTGGATATCTCGCATCAGGTCGCGCCATTTCCGAATCACGGAACGCTCGTATATTGTCAACAAGGACTACGTCGCAGGGTGCCCAGACAGGTTCGAATTCGGACAAAGCGAGTGGGTCTCAATCCGAGACGCTGCCAAAGTCGTGGATGAATGTTTCCAACCCCCCTATTCGGCGCATGTTGCATTCACGGTCGGAGGCGAGGAGAAGGATGGGAGTCGAAAGCGGGCGACCACTGAAGCATCGATCCAGGAGACCTCCAAGGATATGCAGACGGAAAATGCCATTCCCGAGTATAAGTTGCGGCCTCGAAACATCCTGTTCCTGGGCCATGACATCCGTACTGACATCAGCTACCTGCAAACCTTGGGCAGCACCGTGTTCGGTGACACTCCGGAGGCTTTATACTCGTCCTCCGCGGCTGATAAGTCGTCCATGGCGCCGCAGCCAAATTTCCTGGAAGCTTTAGATACCGCGACCCTCTTCCGCGTCCTCAAGCGTGATACGGCGCCTCGCTCCCTGGCTCACGTTCTTCTTGACCTTGGTATAACCGGCTGGTTTCTGCACAATGCCGGGAACGACGCACGCTATACCATGGAGGCCATGATCCGCATTGCGCTGAAGTCACGTCTGTTGCTCGACGGGGTTACTCAGGACGAGGCGACGCAACAGAGCAGCTGGCCACTTGGAACGCCCCCGACCAAGACCAAACTGGAGCAGGAGAACGCCCTTTCGGCAACCCACGAGAAGGCGTGGAAAGCGGAAATTGAGCAACGCGTTGCAGAGGCCGTCGCCGAAAGCGAAGCTCAAGTCCGCGACGATTGCGCAAATTGGGAACAAGCGACTGGATGGGAGTTGGATGACTGGGCTGACGAGGATGTGGATGGAGGGGACGGTAAAGGGATCTCACTGAGCAATAAGGAAGAGGAGAATCGGATCAAGCAGAACAAGCGGATGATGAGGGCAGCGAAGAATCCGGGAGAGCAGGGGAGGGCGTGGCCGGAGGCGAAGTAGTTCTGCATGAGATTGGTCGATATGGGGACTGCTGTCGGGGTTCAATTGCTGTTGCTGTTCATGTCCTTTTTTATGATGCATGTATCCCCTTTCAAACTGGCCTTGATGGATGTGGTAGTGGAGGTTTCGGGAGAATGATTATGTTCGGTAGCATTAGGTATCAATTGAAGTCGAGATTCAAGTCATCAGTCATTTCTTTGACTTGCCAAGCATGATGCACGTGGAAGTCCAATCCATTCTAGACCTCAGTGGAGATAAGCGATAACTGCCCTCTCGGAGAATTGACGTCACACCGCAGTCGAAATTCTCCTGCTCAGACGAGAACGCCGCGAAGGTCGCGGATCGCCATCCTTAAGGCTTTTCGATGCCCCAGACAGTGATCTGCCCGACCAGATCTCGATATCGGGTTTGATACGCGACTACAGGCCCACCCCAGCGCAGTTCGTCTCCCGTCCATCTTCCGGGGCGCCAAGACTCCACCCCGCCGCGTCTCGACGGACTCCTGAACAAACGACTTTGATATACGATCCCGACGTACTGAACTTCCCACAACCTGAAGACCTGCTGGAAGGGGTATTGGTGGATTAGGCCCCGCGAATTGCCTCTTCCGACGAGATACGAGTGAGGAGCAAAGGGAAGAAGGAAAATCAAGAGCTCCATACCGCAGAACCCCGCACGACGCGAACAGGTACAGCAGCAGGAACTGGGAACACAAACCCTCCGAATCGGACCGGGCCAGACTGGACGGCAAAGACAAAGAAAGTAAAGGCGAAAACGACAAAAGAATCATGTCCTGCCAACCCTTGACGTCCCTCCTCCTCTCGACCTTCACGCCAGTCTTCGAGCGCGTGATCACGCACCCCTTCCTCAAACTCGCCGGCCAGGGCCGCATCTCCAAACAGATCCTGTCGGAATGGCTCTCGCAGGACCGGCTCTACGCGCAGGCCTACCTGCGCTTCATCGGGCTGCTGCTGTCCAAGATCGTCATCCCGCCGCGGAACCCGGACTGCGCGAAGCTGCGCGAGCCGCAGACCGAGGAGCGCATCTTCGACGTGCTCGTCGACGCGCTGACCAACATCCAGCGCGAGCTGCGCTTCTTCGAGGCCGTGGCGGTCGAGTTCGGGCTCGACCTGACGGCGCTGCCGCGCGAGGAGGAAGGCTGGACCGTTTTCGGCCCCAACAGCGTCACGCGCGCCTACATCGACCTGTTCATGTCCGCGGGCAGCCCCGGGGCTAACCTGCTCGAGGGCATGTGCGTGCTGTGGGCCACCGAGTACTGCTACCTCCGCGCGTGGCGGTACGCCAAGGAGCAGATGGAGCGGCATGGCGGGGACCCCAGCGGCAAGGAGGACGCGGACGGCGGCGCGCTGCGGCTGCGGTTCATCCCCAACTGGACAAGTCCCGAGTTTGAGGACTTTGTGACGCGCCTGCACGATGTCGTGGACGAGATGGGCGGGAAGATCAAGGGTGCGGAGGAGGGCGAGAGGGAGAGGGGCAAGTGCCTGGGCTGGTGGAAGCAGGTGCTCTGGGCGGAGGAGAGGTTCTGGCCGGAGGTGGGAGGCCTCTAGCTCATTTGATTGATCGCCATTGTGTTATATTTATTTGAGTTATTGTAATGATAGATGTGAGCCGGTGTCGTGTGTCGAAATCCTTGATCAAGCTCTTCCACCGGAATGGATGGTTAACGGACGATTACGCTTTTCTTTGGTCTGAAGAAAGAAAAAGGGAATAGAATATGGATTATAATATATTGCAGAGGATTTATGCTTCGTCTAGCCTTTTTTTAATCCATCTCTCTCCAGCCAAGATATACATAGAGGCAATAATGCATTATATGTTCGTTCCACATACATACATAGACCTGGTCATGTACATGTACATACATACTTCGTGACACGCATACATACAAAAAAGAAGGCTCAATCGAGGTCGCACCAACCCCATCTTTTTTAATATATTCATGCTTCCTTCATCACGAGGCCCATCTTCCCGTCTCCCGAAACCGCCCCAACAGAGCTACTACCTTGCTGCTGCTGCTGCTGCTGCTCCTCCTCCTCCAACGCCGGAGGAGAACCATCCTCGTGGTCGGATCGCGTTGTGCTGCTGTTCATCGCCATCTGGGGGAAGTAGATGCCGGGCGGGACGACCGTGAGGAGGATGGCGGGGTAGAGGATCATTCTGTGTATAGAATATGTAGCATTAGTGGCTAGGGTTCTGTTCTGGGATTCGCTAATTTGCAGGTGATTGGAACAGAACAGTGAAAAGGGAAATCTCACGTACACTCCTTCCAGTACTATAAAATCCACCTCGTTCTGCATGATCGGGTTCCTGCGAAGGACAGACAGTCAGCTAGGAGGAGTGGATTAATTAATTAATTAACAGATATATGGCATCCAATTGGGTGGGTAGTGTATATAAAACTATATGTGTCCGGGGGTTATGAGGAACGTACGCCCAGCCACCGGCCATTTCGACAATCCTGTATAATGTAGCATAGTAAATACGATGCAGTTAGCCATCATGGTCACGATCCAGTCAGTCCAGGCCCCAGTATGTAACGGGGCTTCCGACGGTTGAATGCAGATGCAACGTACCGGTATATACACCTGGTCAGGATCCCCAGATACGCAGCCGCAACGGACGTGCAGAAGATCCGGAATCGCGGGTCTTTCCAGACCCTTCTCTTCGTCGTCGTGCTCTCGGTATCATTATCAACTGGCGAGTGACACTGCTGCTGCTGCTGCTGCTGCTGATGATGATGACGACGCACCCTCCAGAAGAAGTCGAGCGACAGCAGTCCAAACCCGGAGAGGACCGCCACCTGCAGAACGATGCCCGCGATGATGATATTGTTCCCGATCCTCAGTCTCTCCGGGTCCGTCTCCGCGGAGGCGTCGACGCTGCCGCCGACGCCCTGCAGGACGAGGCAGAAGACGTCGAGGGGGATGAAGATCCAGGTGTACAGGCGGGGCTGCAGGCGGGACAGCCTGGGGCCGACGGCCAGGGCGACGTGCTTGAGGGTGAGGTAGATGCCGGCGCAGATGAGGGTGGGCGCCAGGATGAGGCAGACGATCTGGACCTTGAAGCCGTCCAGGGACCACGGGTTGCGGTGCAGCAGGAGGCGGCCGACGTAGCCTTTATCTTTTCGTCACTGATAGTCCGTGGACTTTGTAGTATAAAGTAATTTACGAAGTCAGGTATTTATATGGTAAAGGGTTATATATCTTACCAATCACTTCCATCAAACACCCCGCCGTGACCGCAAGGGCAAAGGTCCAGGTCCGTTTCCACACCCCGACGGCGAGCGTCCCCACAGCGCAGACGCCAAACGTGACGCAGAAGAAGACATTGGCGCCCAGGTTGGGAGAGTAGCCCAGGGTGGTGGCCTCGACGGGGCACGAGGGGCTGACCTGAGAGCATCTCCGGTACCACTCCGCCATGATTTATGGGAGTAGAAGACGAGCGATGTCCAGCGCAAAGAAATAATAACAATAATAAATGTACTCCGTAGACAAGTAAATGTCTCACATATCGAGGGGTCAAATTACAGGTACTTAGGTCATAGCCGGAGTCTACGGAGTTTTTGAGCTGTCATATGACCGTTCTAGCAACCATTAATTGATTTTCTTAATGGCTCAATGGCCCTTGCTGGGCGTTTCAGGGGTTCATATTACCTAGGTACTTATATATTAAGGTTCTACAAACTTCTAGTAGTCAACGTCTCAAAGCCATAACACTCGCCATACATATAACGTTCTAATCATCTTATCACATAACGAAGATGGATAATACATAACAGATCTATGAGACGGAGTATGGTCTGCGTGGGTTCTGACAGTCCTAGGCAGGTAGGCCCCTAGGGCTTATGGAAGGGCAGGAAAGAAGAGAATGGTTATTTATCCATATATTTGATCGACAGAGGGTCACAATATTTAATAGTTTGGGCAGCAAAATAATGATTAACAATAACAACTAGGCAAATTATTACATATACCACCCCGACCACAGCATCATCGGATGCCGATTGACCGGTAGACCTAGGATTCTTAGTGCCTGGGCAGCTTCGAGCTCGCATGTGATCCCGAGTGGTTGTCAAAGAAGAGACTACTGTAGGAATCTCTTGGGTTCGCCCGCGGAGCCAATTGTTTAGCGAGGCGCGGGTTAAGAATTTTTAATAGCCTAGCTTTGATGAGTTACGACACTATGGCCGAGTGGTCTAAGGCGATTGATTAGAAATCAATTCCCTTCGGGGGCGACGGTTCGAATCCGTCTGGTGTCGTTGAGTTTTCTTTTAGTCTTTTTCGATCCTTTTTCCTCGTCAAATCCGGACTGGCAGGGTTTTCTTTCTCGCTCTTATTAGGTCTGTCGTTGTTGTCAGTATTGACACAGCTTTCCATTCTTTAGAGACATTTCTGTAGTTGGAAAAAGCTCATAACAAGCAATCACTTGACAATGAAGCTTTCTACGCAGTGTACTGTGTAGACATGAGCACGGGCCCGACGACGGACGCAAACCAACCGCCTTGGCAGTCTAGCCTCGCTAAAATACTCCTTCTCCACTTTTTTCTTCTTCAGACATTCTGCGCTCACATCCCTCAACCAATCACGTCAGTGTGTCCGAGTGGTTAAGGAGACAGATTAGAAATCTGTTGGCTTCGGCCGCACAGGTTCGAATCCTGTCGCTGACGGTTGGCAAGACCGCCCACTTGGGTGGCCTTTTCTCTTTTGCCTTTTTACTCCCCCTGCTGCCCATTTGTGGATATCTTGACGCCTTGTGTTTTGGAAATAGCAAGCTCAAGTTAAACACATTATTTAGTGGTTATCCCTCGTTGTGATTTAATATTTTCACGTAGAGCGGCCTTTGGTCTTAGGGGCAACTTCAATAAATCGTAGGCGAGATTTGCGGGCATTTCTTAACTAGAGCTTAACAAAACTGTTCATAGTTCACCTACAAGTCAAATGGTTAATTAAAAAGGTGTCATAGTTTGGGCAGCAAAGATTAAGTAGTCTGCCCTGCCCGGCAGACTTGAGATGATTACTCTATAGGTACCTAAGCCTTAGTTAGTCGAGTCATGCTTAACTATTGTTTAGGTACGAAGTTCAGTGTACAGCAAGGCTTTTTTTCTGCCTCGAACCCAACAATGTACATATATGTACTGTACATACATCCCGTCCAGCCTCGGCTCTACCACCTATTCGCGGCCTTCTGAGCGCTCCCGGAAAGATAGCAGTCCAATAGGCATGATCTGGTATCGATATAAGTGCCTGTAGACGCAGCCTGACGTGGCTCTGTAGGTTGGCACATGCATGGGATTGTCATCTGCACCGAAGCCGGATCCTCGACCTCCCGAGGTCTGACGACGAGATTTTTGACTTTCCACCTTTCAGGGATCATACCAGTTAACTTAGGAAAGCAGTTTGTTGTAGGGAGTGCCTCACTCATAGTGATCAATGAGTAAATCATACCGTCAAATATCTCGTTTATCTACCTGATTTATTTGCTAAAACATGGACAGTCTAGAATTCATATTTCTATCTAATCGTTAATTTGCAGTTTTATTCCATATTATTCATAGAAATTAGGGAGTTGGAAGGGCTCCGACCGACAAGTCATATACTGTACATATTGAGGGCGCAGTTCAGTTTCTACACAGGTACTACGTCACTGCTGTATCTGCTGACAAGAAGTTTCCCACCAAGACAATCAACTCCGAGTCCTGCTTGGTTCATGCCAAGCAGAGAAGAATGCGGGGTTGACAACGGATAATGTCTCGGAGTGATCTTGTCCGCAAATCACCCGACGTAGTATGTACTTGGCGGGGTTGAAACTATCCCTGCTGCTGAACTTTTATCAGATTGTCTCCGGACAGAAGTATATTAGTATCGTATGTCAAGGACTGTTGCGATATTCGAATGATGATGATAATACAATAATAGTAATGACGGATACAGAGATTAAGGGCCTAGGAGCTTGAGCAACCCCAATTCATCATGAACGTCCTCTCTGTGCTGTGTTCGTTGTTTCTCCCACTTGCATATGGCTTCCCTGCGAGGCAACTATCTCCTGTTGTCTCACTTCCCTTCAGTACATCAGGCCGCGACATCGTCACGGCAGACGGCAGCAAGTTCTACTATGCTGGGACCAACTGGCCCGGACATCAGGAGGTCATGATCCCCGAAGGGCTGCAATATTCTTCTGTTCAGGACATTGTGTCCTGGATCGTCAAACTGGGGCTGAACTCGGTTCGTTTGACATACGCAACGCAGATGGTGGATGAGATCCTGGATCAGGGTGGCGATGTTGGTATTGGCGAGTCCTTGGTGAGGGCGCTGGGGGAGACAAATGGGACGAAAGTTCTGGCTCAGGTTTTAGAGAAGAACAAGGAGTTCACTGCCAATACTACTCGGTTGGAGGTCAGTGCCTTCGCGTTTTTCTTTCTTTTGTGGAGTGAACGGAGAGCACTGAGATGAGAATCGCAGGTATTCGACGCTGTGGCACGGGAGTTGGCGAGGCAGGGCATCATCTTGCACCTGGATAACCATGTCTCCAAGGCGATATGGTGCTGCGGAAATAATGACGGGAATGGCTGGTTTGGAGAAATCTACTTCGACGTGGATAGATGGATCCGTGGATGGGGGTTTATGGCAAATCACGTATGATGAAGTTCTTCTCTGGATAACTAACTCCTTTACCTTTCTCTGAGAAATAACAATGATACACGACACAGGCATCTGAGAACTGGCCGTCCTTTGCATCAGTTGGCCTACGTAACGAACTTCGGTCTGCTACAAGCGGAGAGCCCTATGATTGGTACACATGGTATCAACATATGACTGCAGCGGCGGAAGCAGTTCATAAAGCTGCTCCGAATGCACTCATTTTCTTTTCCGGTCTCAATTTTGACACTACAGTCCAGCCGATCCCGCTCGGACAGGCTCTCAACGGGACAGATAGAACGGCAACGGGGGGAAAGACGGCATATTTTGACCCCACAACCTTCGATTACGCAGAGAAGATTGTGCTGGAGCTCCATAAATACGACTTCGAGCACACTCAACTTAGCTGTTCCTCTTTTGGCAACAGCCTATCCCAGGTAGGATTTCTGGCCGTGGATGACCGGAATCCAGAGACCAAATTTCTCTTTCCGGTAGTCCTCACTGAATGGGGATTTGCACAAGACGGAGTGTACTGGAACAGAACGACATATAACCGGTGCTTAATTGAGTTTGTGGACTATTGGAAGGTGGGTTGGTTCCAATGGGAGCTCTCTGGAAGCTTTTATGTGCGGACGAGGAGCGGTGTGTCGATCCAGGATGAAGATGAAACATGGGGTAAGCAAAAACATCTACTACTTAAATAGCAACTGAACAAGGTTTGTTGGTACTGACTAGGTAATAACAACAGGTTTATTGAATCATGAATGGAATGCCGTGCGATCTCCAGTAACTGTGGAAAACAGTCTTCAGAAAATGATAGATGCTTTGAGTTGACCAGGCTACGTTACCTCGCCTAGCAAGCTCCTGACTCAGGTTCTTCTTTGAAAACGACATGGGAGACCGCTCCTCAGTCACTTTGCGCTAGGCTCACATAAAGTATACTCATATTGCACATGTGTCATTAAATAGCCTCTTTGAGAAAATTCCATTCAAATCACCTCCATTTGACAATCGGTCAGCGTTTTGTGACTACAGAAAAGTAATTGCATCTGTCTCGGAGCTTCCGAAAGGGGAAGGAGTTTTGATCTTGTTCGGAATATGAATCACCGGAACATCAAGCCAGCGGTCCAATATGCTCTTCCCCTTCCTATCATCTCTAGGCTTCTTTGCTCCCGCTGCCGAGACAGCAAATATTCCTATGACAAGAGTAAACTCGTTGCCAGAGTCAAGTTGCTTCGCGTTACCCATCACAACGGGAATCAGGGTACTCTGGCACATGAGATTTGTATTCGCGTCAGGCTTCATCGCGGAGCATGAAGTGGCTGAGGGCGGGGATGAACCCAGAACACAAACTCCACTCGCCTCAGCAGCCGAGGTAACAAGGCAGGATTCTGATGTCTGGTAAACACCCTCTGTCAGATCAATGGGAGGACTGGAAGACCTAGCTAGACCACGGTTCTCTTGCCACTCAGTGAGGTTGAATAACGGGAGTGGCTTTCCATCCATTTTTCGTCGTCCGGAGATGGCAAAGCCGCCCTCAACTGTATGAAGCGTAGTCAGAGGTGCGTGAGCTCGGATCCGATGTATACGAAGATGCCAGTCCGGCCAGCGGTCCGTTGGAGGAATTAGAACAGTGTCAATCCACACAGATGCGATCTCCCCAGGGATACCATGTCACGCTGGCTGTGATCACTTTTCTCCAGTGATATCGGGTCCTTCGATTCTTGCGAAAGAAAACACAACGGAGAAGCTTTTGACTTTAATAGGAATGATAAGGGAGCGGGGAACGAAGAAGCACAATATTCACATGTTAATCCAACATCGAGCCCCCAAAGACGCCATGGGGATATGCAATCTTTGAACGAACCAGACATGAGGTCGTTAGGAGCGCATGCAAACCTAGTGGCCTCGCCTGCAGACCGACAATTGACATCTTCCAATTCATCAACGCTGCAGCGGCGCTTCTCAGCTTTCGATGCGGTACAAACACTGTGCATGAAGCCTCAAACTCCAATGCAGCCAACGAGACCTAACATACCATCGGAGCAGCATTCTATGATCACCAATAATCTCCCGGTCCAAATAGCCTCTGACACTGGCACTCCTGATGAGCTGACAGCTATCTCGCACATTTTGCTTGACCAGCAGTTCTCGGGGATGGACCGGATCATCAGTTTGGATAACGCCTACTTCACGGCAGACGTTACAGGGAACCCCTGATGACAACCTCCTGGTATGGTATAGGAGAAAATGAAAAGTAAAGCTTAAGGATCTGGGGCATGTGTATATAAAAACCATTTGACGCAAACCGGCCCCCCCCCCCCCAAAAGAAAAGCTCAATCATCATTGGCTAGGTAATGTGGATTTGAATGGATTTGTCTCTGCTCATTTACACAAGGCCCATCTTCAGGAGTCTGCTACCAAATTGAACAAGATAGTAGTCACCGTACACGAGTCCGTGATCCCAATACCGCCGATAATCCCGAGCGTTGTTGTTAGCTGTTGCATTTTTCAGTAGCGCGTCAAAGGACTTTCCAACCTCAACATCCTCAACTGCAACACGCACGCCGGCAGTGGCATCGGGGCAGAGAATTAATCTTGCTTTCTCTCTAGACAGCGAAAATGATAGAGTGTCGCGGACAATTGTAATGGCAGCGCGTCGATATCGTTCCGAAAGGTCCTGATCTCCCATTCCTGCAAGAGCCTGCGAAAGCTCAAGCATTCCATTGGCGGCAATTATACCTGCCGATGAATCTCGCAGCGGGTTTTGCTCATCCTCGATTGGTATGTCAAAATCCCACAACGGAACGTAGCGTCCAATAGTTCTTTTCTTGGATGGTGACCCTTTATCTCTGTCATCCTCTGTGACAGGAACCTCGACACACGCTGGCGATGTCTCAAGTCTCCATAGAAAGTACTCCGCCAGTCCGCACGCAGCAGAGAGAAAAACATCATCCTTGGTCCAAGCAAAACACCTGCGCGTAGCCAAGGATTCCCAAGGCTTGGCCGCGTGCCCAAGTCGAGGTGGCACTGTAGCCTTGACCAGTGAGTCGTCGCTTCAAAGCGCCTGTCACCGGAGAGAAATTCGCGACGTGGCACGTGGAATACATTCGTCCTTTATATTTATGGCCAGCTTCTCCAGGATTTGATGCTGGTTCAGGACGTAGATGTGTACTCAGAAGGGTTCGAGCGTGCTGAGTCGCAATTTCAGCAAGAGTGGGATCCGATAGATGGGCTGAGGCATAATACAAGAGGTCGAGATTGCAAAGGCTGTCGATGATGACGAGAAAATCGTCATAAAACTCATATCGTGGGTATCTGTTCTTGTCGCCATTGCATGGATCGGTTCAGCCCAAGCGCGGCATAGAGACAGGAGTTGCTGTCGTAATGCGGACTTCGCCAAGAGACGCTCTGGTTCTCATCTTCCCCCAAATCGAGAAATACCTGAGGATATTTCACTGCTCTTTCTAACAGAGAGTACAAGAGACCTGGGAAGAAACTGCACGTCCAGAATTCCGCCTCGCGAAGGACATATCTGCCTGAATCAGGACCGGTTTGGGTACAAATTCAGGAAACTTAGTTGGCGGATTCTGCATAAACCGTGGTTAGCATCAGGAACTTGGTAGGGAGATTCACAGTTATTACGTTCTGCTCAAGTTCACGAACAGCCACTCTCCACACTTTTGCTGTCACATTTTCAGAGAATATTTCGCGCAGTTCGTCCTGCAAGGTAGTTGCCTCTATACGGTTTACAAAACACCCGGTCTGATCGGATCTATGAAATTCTTCTGAAACCGTTGTGTCGCTTTCTAAGACCGGGTCTTCCGATGATCTTTCTGAGTCCGAGGCTAAGAGGTGTGGAGGAACACGGGGAGATTGAGATGTGAAGTCAGACATGGTTGCAGCTCGCAGCGATCGTCTATTGGGGATCCTTTCTTGGTGGTTCTCTAGAAAAGAAGACTTCGTCAGTGAACTGAAGCGGGTTTGCTATATGAGATGCGATATGTAACTGACCAAGAATACTCTCACAACATTTAACAACTGGATTAAATGCCTGTCCAAATGATAAGCTGTCTCATCAAGCAGCGCATGGACGAGATACAGACCGGAAGTATGGCGCCCGAACAATCCTCCGACGCCCGAGACTGCGTATTCGCGGCATTCTGCACGGCCCGGGAGTACAGAGCTCCAATAATAAACATGCTCTGGTTTTGATATGATTCACTATGCATATTGGATGTTCATTGGATAGTCCAAGTGTCACATCCAAATGGATACTCAATAGGGTTTCCTAGAAAGGTAGAACGACATCAATCACTAGGTAAAATTGACAAAAAAGCTCACACCCCCAGCCCACCACTTAGTGGTGGGGGAGGGATGCTACGAAAACCCCGCCTTGCTTTTGGTGGGCAGGGTTTTGCTCTCCTGGAGGTAAGGGTCCTTTGCCATCTCCGCCTCCCGGGGTCTGATTCGAACCCAGGGCTCTAGCAATATGCAGTTAGTTGCCAGGCAACTAACCACTGAGCCAGAGGCCCTTGGTTCTGTTGAGGGGTTGCGTTGTGAATGGAATATATGGGGTCTGAATCTGGGGAGCCCGGATTCCGTAGCTTAGGGCATAGGTAGCGAGGAATTGAAATATCCAGAGCTTCAGAACTTGCAACGGGTTTCCTATGTGAACCAGCGTCTTTTGCAAGAGATAACTCTTGAAAAGTACGCTGATGCCTTGGAAGCAGGCGTCGCTGTTCTACTTTCTCCTCTAGAAGTTGCAAGAAGAGGGACCAGGCTGCGGTGGCAGTTCTGGACAGAGGACGTAGCGAACCTGCGGATAGATTGCCACTGGCACCATGATACACGCGCTCTCTCCTCCTCTGAGGTGGCATAACTCAGGAAAGTAAGCGGTCCCAGATCTATCGTTTTAACTGGTCCTCCAACGTTCAAAGTGCTGACAAAGCTCGAGGCAGGTTGTCATACACGAAGTATTAGGTAGAAAACCGAACGGAGTGTAATTAACTGAGGCTTTCTTTTTTCTTTCTTTCTCTCTCTCTCTATAACACATAGCTATGGAACATAAGCGCTGCTTGCATCAACAGTTCTGTGACCCGGAGAAGCCGGTGATGAACGAGCAAAACTGTGTGCTCTACTAGGTTAGGTGTTAGGTGCACATGCATACCACACACAGCTATATACCGTAAGCTTAAATCATAAAAGATAAGACCCAATCAGAACGGATCTAATCTGATGCTCGGTAAAGTTTTACTATGGACAGAGTACTGTAGACAACTTCCGTTCATTTCAAGGACCGAGCACAGGCGAGTGAGTAGTATACCTAATTTATGCCCAATTTATTCGTGAAGGACTAATCCATTTTCCTTCCTTACGATTGGAAAGCTGCCACTATGTGTCTTAATACATCGTTCATTGATACATGCATACTGCCTTCCCAGGTATCTCCTATGTACTAGTAACTACTAACCCAAGATACCACCTATGCACTATATGGGTCCTACCTCAAAGACCACTTTTCCCCGCCCTCGTGCACAATCTCCACCGGCCTCTTCTCGTCCAGCGAGATCCGGCCCGCGTGCAGAATGGCCGTGGTGGCGATCGTGTTCTTGAGCGTGGGGAGCCCCCGGGCGTCGAGCTGCTCGAGCGTCACGCGGCCCTCGTTGAGCGCTGTGACGGCGTCGATGAACTTCTCGAAGCTGATGTAGCCGTAGCCGTTCTGGCCGCCGAAGTTGCCTTCCTCGTCGGGGGAGTAGCGCATGTAGAAGCTGCAGATTGGGTAGAGATGTTAGATACGTCTGTACTGGTGTGGTTGTGGGGTGAATGGATGAAAAGAGGGAGATGGTGACGTACGGGTTCAGCCAGACGAGCTGGCCCTGGTCGTCGTCTGTCAGGTCGTAGCCTCGCTTGGCTTGGTTGATGCGGATTTCGCCTTTGGAGCCCATCCCTGATCTCTTGGTTAGTCATGTCTGGTGTCAGGAAGAGTATTATGCTGGATGGTATACGTACAGTGGAAGTATTGATTCGAGTGCACGCCCGCCTTCTGCGGCGCGGTCCAGCTGGCCGTATACACCGCCGTCGCGATCTTCGACGGGTCATTCTTCTTCCTCCATTCGACGAGCAGAGTGATCGTGTCCTCCGTCTCGGGGACGCACCCCAGGCCGACTGCCGTGCCCTTGGACGCGGAGGCCGTGACCTTCACGGGAGTGTAATCGGGGACCATGGTATCGCAGATATCGATATGGTGGGAGTTGAGATAGTACGAGATGTCACTGTCCTTGCCCGCCCACGCCTTGAACGTCTCCAGCTGGTTCTTGGGCTGGCTCATGTAGCTGTAGAAGTAGTTGAAGTCGCCCAGGGTGCGCGCCTTCGCGCGGGCGTCAGCGTACGCGGGATCGAAGCGCTTGTGGTGCTCGACGTAGACGAAGACACCATGTTTCCTCGCCTCCTCCAGCAGGTTGAGGTGGTCGGAGAGGAGCTTCGTCGCCGGCTTGGTGATCAGGACGTGGATCTTGCGCTGGATAGCGTACAGGGCGATTGGGTAGTGGGTCGTGTCGGGCGTGAATATGGTGATGGCGGAGCCTGGCTTGAGGGCGTCGATGGCCGTCTTGTAGGCTTCGGGGTCGGTCTTGTCGTCTGCGGGGAAGGACTCGAACGAGACGTCAAGACCGTTGTAGACCTCCGAGATGTTCTTTTGAAAGTGTTGTCCTGTAGTATGCACCGCATCCCGCGTTGGTCAGGACTGGAGTTTCTTATTATCATCCGGAAACAAGGAGATCGCGAACTGACTGATCCCTGGGAACTTGGAGCCTGAGACTCCGACCATGCTCAGCTTCCCAACCTTGCCTCTCCTTCGAAGGTCGAACATTGTCAGACCGACTACTCCGATCTTCTTGTCGGAGCCCGATGCACCACCGCCCACAAAGCCGGTGGTGTACTCTCCCGTGCCCACCTGTACATTGTCAGCTCCAATTCCAAGAAGAAAATGAGCACGTATCCTCGTTCGAAGCTCACCATAAGAACGTCTGGAGGAGCCATTGTTATCGCTTCGTTATTGCTTCTGCGATAATGGCCGGTTACTGATAATCAGTTAGCCTACAGGCTAGGTGGGTATATCAGCGAGCGAAGAGGTTGAACCCAGATATGCGGGGATGTTGAGACGGAGCTGAGCTTGGAGCTCGTGACGATGTGTCTGATAGCCTATATGTGTGCTGCACCTAATGCAAGTAATAATTATGGAGTTCGAATGGGACTGTACGGAGGAACCGCCTCATCGCAATTTGTCCGTCTCATCAATAGCCGAACAGGCCCAGCAAAGAAGTATGGCGTGGTTGGATTGCGGCTATGGGGATGGCAGGGGCACAACCATCACAAACTACCCCGCCGTCGCCAGGCTTGTCGCGATCATACATTTCAACGAGGAACAACCGGCGCTGACACACTAATACCAGAGTACATAGTGTTGTCTACATCTTCTCTGCTTGAAAACCATCCTCGATCTCGCCCTCGTGGCATCTGTCGGCTTTTGATGATCAACTGCTCTCGAAAGCTCCAGGCAATTTAGCGCGGGTTGCCCCTCAGCCCCGCAACCCTCGTTGAGATAAGGCTGATTGGGACGATTAACGGCAACTGAGGCCGTCCCCGTGAGCTTCTCTATTGGTGGAATAATTCATCTCCAAAGGCCCGCGATCCTGAAAGGCCGTCCATGTCGCGGAAAGGCGGATAGATACCCGACGTCCTCTCTGGACAAGCTCTTCTCAAACACGCTCTTACTAACACTGTCTTGGAGAGAGCGGGGCCGGCTAGAAGACCCCTGGACAGCTATATACACTATGGAAATCTCTCTATCCGAGCAGTCTTGGCTATATTTTGATTTAAAGATGCTATTTTACTCTCTTTTACATGTCAATTGATAATTCCTTTGATTTAGAATTGGGAGAGAACATCCTCAGGGTGGATCAAGAAGGTGAAGACAACTCGACAGCAAGACAAAAGAGCTTGGAGGCAATCCTGTTGAAAAGGGAAAAGCTCCGTCATCGCAACACAAGCACAATTGCATACTTACCTTAAGTATGTCGACCACCAAGACACGGACTCCTCTTCGCCCGGGAGTGTACGCGCCGACCCCTACTTTCTTCGACCCTGTAACCGAAGATCTGGACATTCCTGCAATCCGCAAACATGCGGTTCGGCTCGCTAAGGCCGGTCTAGTCGGACTGGTGACGATGGGATCCAACGGAGAAGCAGTGCACTTGACCCGGGAGGAGCGCAAGGTCGTGACACGGGAGACTCGTTCTGCGCTTGATGAAGCCGGCTTCCAAAACGTCCCGGTCATCGTTGGCGCCAGCGAGCAGAGCGTCCGGGGTACAATAGAGCTGTGCAAGGAAGCCGCTGAGGCGGGCGGAGAGTACGTTCTCGTGGTGCCCCCCAGCTATTACCGTTACGCGGTGGGCAACGATGACACGCTGTACGAGTATTTCACGGGGGTGGCGGACGGATCTCCGCTGCCTGTGATCCTGTACAACTACCCCGGCGCCGTTGCTGGCATTGATATGGACTCGGATCTGATCATCCGCATCTCCCAGCACCCCAACGTTGTCGGCACCAAGTTCACCTGCGCCAACACGGGCAAGCTGACCCGTGTTGCGAGGGCCCTCAACGCTATCACACCACCGTCCCCGTTTGAGCCCGCCAGCAAAACAGCTTCAACTTCGAAACCCTACGAGAACCACCCTTACGTCGCTTTTGGCGGCATGGCGGACTTTACACTTCAGACGCTCATCTCCGGCGGCTCTGCCATCATTGCAGGAGGCGCTAATGTGCTCCCTCGCACCTGCGTTCAGATATTTAACCTCTGGAGCAGTGGGCGCATCGCAGAGGCAGTAGAACTTCAGAAGCTGCTCAGTGCGGGAGACTGGGTGCTCAGCAAAACCGCCATCCCGGGCACGAAGAGTGCAATACAGAGCTACTACGGCTACGGCGGATATCCACGGCGGCCGCTGCGAAGGCTCAGCGAGGCGGAGGTCAAGTCCGTTGCGGATGGAATCAAGGAAGCGATGGAGGTGGAGCTGAAGCTGCCGGATTTCGCATGAACAGAATAACAGCACCCTTCAAACCTCTACGTGCTACTGAGAAGCCCTACAAGTCTGGGTATCATTCCTGCTCTGCAAATGGCGCAGGCTGCTCTTGCATATCAGTTACCCAGGTATCAGCAAGTGAGATCCCTTTTTGCGAAGCCTGCATATGCAAGTAGAACGACGTTGCAGAGCGAATGCGTGTTCATATCGCCCTGGTCTTCTGAAGAATGGCCCCAGGACGAGCGCGTTGGCTCTGTTCCGGCGCAAGCTTAATTATCCCTGTTCTTGAGCACAGTTGTCTGAAGAAACCACGAATCCAGTCCTTATTATCGGATCCTCCTTAGATTCACCGAAAGATATACGCTGTAGATCTGTCGGGTAGAACCCGTGCTTACGGAGTATGTCAACCCTGAACTCGGAATAGTTACCTTCAGCCGGGAGACAGCCCTCCGCTCAAGCCCTAAGCCCTAAGTTACCCCTCACCGGCGCAAAGAGAACCTGCCCTTTTTCTCCAAGAGCCCCGCCACGGCAATGATGCCTTTGACGTGTACGGAGTCGGAGACTCGGAGCACAGAGAACGTGGGACTCTCTCGCCCGAGTCCGGCCCACCGACATCTGGCATCTTCTTCACGATGTCGCGGAAATGCTACCATCGTGTCTTTAGACTGCGCTCACCGCAGGAAGCACCTCCACTGATCGCTTATGGCCGTCGTACTACTCTGTACTACTCACAGTATGTGTCGGAGCAGACTGGATGCTCATAGGTGGACTTACTCCACCCATTCACTGGCGGATGGAGGAACGTCGTTGCCAACTTGCCGGTAACATGTTCTCCCTGAAGACCGGGGAGGTCTTTGAATGCAATGAGGGTTTCTCGAAAGATAATATGCGAGGCCTAAATGCTTGCTTGCCATCGAGGACTAATGCTAGAGATTACATGTCCCGGACTCTTCGTTGGAATCAGTCTGCCTGCGTCCCAAACACGGCCGAGATAACACCGTTTCAGGTACGTCGAGCAGCTGCTTAATAATTATTTCCGGGAAAAAGGGCAGGCCAATGCGTGGGTGACAATGATGTTGAGCCATGAGGGGTAGAAGCCAGACAGAAGACGGGGATAGGCGGATCCACTCCGTCCGAAATCTCAAGTCTTACTCGGCGCAGAGAGCCACCCGGCATCATCTGTTATCGGCTCGGGATCCAGAACAAGGATGGAAACGAGATATCGCACCTCCATAAGTAGGGCGAAATAATGCAGCCAGGGGCCCATGATGGAGAGTCCGAGATCCGAATCGGCATACTGTCCTCTCGAGGCTTTATCGTCGTATGCAGAGAAGGGTCGCTCCATCTTGGTTAGAAATTCTGTTGCAAAAGCTTTTGGATCTATCCTGTGGGGCGTTCCAAACGAGCAGCCATCGCGTCGTGTCGGCTCGATTGCTCCGCAGCAAGACCGTTTAATGTCCGAGTGTTAGGTTTGGCGACCTGCTCTCTTCTGGCCTCTGCCCCTCGATTAGAACTTTCTCTTTCTTCTATCGCCTTTCACTGTTACGCTCCCGCGATTCCATATCACATCAGCAGCAAACAAATATTTAAAAGGCTGTGAGTCCCCGCCCTCATTCGAGGTCAAGGGAGTGTATTCGATCTTCAATAACTGACAGACAAATTGAATAGAATCCCGATTTTAAGTTCACCAAGGACGAAATAGAGCAAGGATGCCTTACCCAGAGGAAGCAGAGGGCTTTCAAGTTGACGGCCCTGAAACCTGGACCACCTTCCACAAGCGTTATGTGGGTTCTTTCCGCTTTGCTTTTCTTCATATTCCGAGAGATGGAAGTGCTGACTGGATTTTGCACTGTGTAGTTCCCCCTGAAACCATTTGGAGACTATGGTAGGTTGTCGAAACCGAGGATATACTCCTGTCCTGAAGGAATTCAGCGTTGACGTATCTCCCACTCATAGATGTCGATATCAAGATCGAGGCATGTGGTATCTGCGGCAGTGACGTCCACACCATTAGCGGTAGGAACCGATACCGGCACAGACCATAAGAATCCAGAGCTGATGTGGTGGACTGTAGGTGGGTGGGGAGAGCAGCACTTCCCTCTTTGCGTCGGCCATGGTAAGTACTCCCATTAAGGGAAAGCCGCATTGGCCTGGGCATTAGCCAGCCGCTCACCTCGATGCATCCAGAAATCATTGGGAAGGCCATTCGCGTTGGTCCGAAGGTGACTCTCATCAAGGAAGGTCAGCGTGTTGGTGTTGGCGCACAGGTCTACTCCTGCGGCACCTGCAAGCAGTGCAAAAACGACAACGAGACATATTGCCAGTACAACCTGATCAACACCTATGGTTCCAAGTGGCCCGACACTGGAATTGTCAGCCAAGGTGGTTATGCTTCGCACATTCGTGTGCATGAACACTGGGTGTTCCCTATCCCGGAGAAGTTGGAAACCAAGCTTGCGGCCCCTATGCTTTGCGCCGGTATAACTGTATACTCTCCACTGGTCCGCAACGGGTGCGGTCCTGGTAAGAAGGTCGGCATTGTCGGTCTAGGTGGTCTCGGTCATTTTGGTATTATGTTTGCGAAGGCGCTCGGTGCTGAAACCTGGGCGATCTCGCGTACCCGGGCCAAGGAGGAGGACGCGAAGAAGCTAGGCGCAGATGGCTTCATTGCAACCTCCGAGGAGGGCTGGGAGAAGCCCCATCTCTGCTCTTTCGATCTGATCGTCAACTGCGCCAACTCGTCCAAGAACTTTGACCTCGCCAAGTACCTTTCCATGATGGATGTCCACGGCCACTTTATTAGCGTCGGTCTTCCTGAGGAGGAAGGTCAGGTCATCAAGGCGCAGAACCTGATCAGTAACGGAGTCTTGATCGGCGCGACCCACTTGGGAAGCCGCCGTGAAATGCTGCAGATGTTGCAGCTGGCAGCTGACAAGGACTTGAAGCCCTGGGTGGAAGAGGTTCAGATCGGAGAGGAGGGTCTGAAGCAAGCTGTGACGCGGATGAAGAAGGGTGATGTTCGCTACCGCTTCACGCTGACTGGATACGACAAGGTGTTTGGGAACTAGAAAAAAAGAAATATGTGAGATGCGCATGATGGTTTGAACCTGGGATGATCTCCGGAAAGACAGTGATAGAAATTAAAATAGTTTCTCTTGATAGAAGTTAAAAAAAGTGCCAATTCTGGTGGGAGAACACCGAACTTAGTATCCTCCGTGGAATACCTCCTAGCCCACAAGGTCCTCAAGCTGCTGGAGCACAATGAATGCCATGACATATGCTTGACCTAATTTGTCTCATTGAATCATAATTTAATATTGTCTGTTCGATGAACTCCACTGACGGAGAGAGGAGGCCACTGCAGCAGATTCTGGTCCGGAATTCGTCCCCATTGCCCGCGCTTCAGTGTCATGTCCAGGAAAGAACGGAGTAGTTGTTTCGACATCAGTCTCGCTCTCCTGCTGTTAGGCCAACCGAAGCCAACAATCTTGAAAGACGCGGTCCTCCAAGCTGTCTCTAAATAGACAAAAACGACATTTACCCAGGTAAACACCGTCCAGCGGTTCATATTCCCAGAAGTAATCATAAACCGTACAGATGTAAAGCATCCGCAACGCAGTAATACACAGCACCAGCCCGCGCAGGATGCGGATATCGTCCGTACCCGTGCACCGCAGAAGTACAGCCTGCATCATGCCAACGAAGATGTATACGTCTTCCAGCTGTCTCAAGGCTATCTCTGTGGCCGTATCGATTTCTGATGAGGGCGGGGGATCGCGAGATCTAGCAATTCAAGGTACGCCCTTCGGTTTGAGGAATGCACAGAAACCAGCCAGAAGTCAGAAAGACGCAGGATGGCTTCATATGTAGTAGAGAAGAAGATGCGAAGGTAGGCAGTTAACAACTGCTGCTGTTTGGTTACCTTCATTGCGCAAATAGGCCGTTGGGTTGTATGCAGTGGAGACCTGTTGATTCCGGCGATTTCAGGCCGCTGGAAGACCTTTATCTGCATAGTTCTGATCCGGTTAGAAAATTATGCTAGATTCCAGGATTCAGATCAGGTTCGTCGTGAAAGGAAATACTCCCTTTTCTTATTGGGCTTCTTTGAGGGTCTCCCGACAGGACGCCCTAGACCCTATATGCGGGTGATGAGAAATCAGTCAAAGAGTCTCATAATATTCTGAAGCCATCACGGAGAAGTAGGTGTATTCTTCGACCGATAAAGGATGGCAGGACCCCCTTGCATACTTATTTCCCTCTTCGCTACTGTTCAACTTAGTTGCATAGCTTAAGTAGACAGATCAAATCAACTGCTCAGTTGCTCCCGGGGTTACTCGATTGCTTTCGTGCTCTAAATTCTTAAAGATCCTGGGGTAAGTAAAGAGAAGTTCTCCTGGAACTGGGATAGGGGCAGGGCGATAGATAGCGAAAAGATATAGAATGGTCTGGTATTGAACAGTTTTGTGATCCTTTTAAGCCGGGAAGTATAGGAGGACTACCTGCTATATAGTAGTACTCCATCGTAGATCTATATGCCAGACTTGACTAAAGACAGGCCGTTGATAACCACCGCACTTGGCTAACTTGATGAAATAGGCAGAAGTGTTCACTTTCTCCACGAATGTCTAGACTACTGTAAGCACTTGCATAGCATTTGGCGCTCGCTCAGCCTATTGCTCATTATAGTTTTCATTGTACTGTACCTGCAGATCTTCAATTCTGTCTGTAATTGCGCTGGCAAATGTGAGCTCACTGTTAGTATGCTGTAGCAATAGCAGGAGCGGTCAGTGTGAATGCAGACTCATCTAGATCCCAGATGGATACTAGGTTACCGTTCCAATATACGGAGTACAGCGCTATTATGCATACATAGTAGATTGAATTACGAGCCAAATGATAGGTCAAATAATGGTAGGTTTATACGTGGTAATGACAGGTCGAATAAAAGTAGGTCAAATGGCAGATCAAGTGATAGGTCAATAGGTAAGGTCCAATGATATCAAATGGGAGAAGATACCGAAGTGATACTCTAGCAACTGCGGTAGCTGCAACTGTAGCACAGCACAGAAATCGGAATGTGACCTGATTCCCCAGAGTGGCATATAATGGGATCTCCACATGCTGCCCACATTGTCAGGTCTCCCTTCGGTCCGTCCAGAACGCTTGATTCCTCTCTCTCAATCTGGAGGTTCTCGCGCCCCTCGCTGATCCGATCCTGTGCAGATATATATATCAAAGGAGAGGCGTTGACCACATAACGTCCATCTGTCACCTATCACTGTGCATTTCTCAGTAACTGGAAATATAAGTGAGTGAATACGGAGTATACAGATGTTGGATTATCCGTGGATGTCGCCAGGTAATCGCTGCCGGATCCGCAAATGGCCTTGAACGGTCATAGGCTGGTCATAGTCACTATTTGGCATCTGGGTATAGTAGCAGTCTCTGCTACGGCACTGTTATAGAATGAAACTCGTTGCGGTAGATAAATAGTATAAACCGAATGTGGTCACAAAAATTCCGTAACGCAACCTTGGTACAGGTCCGCAGTTATCCTTCCGTACAAGAGAAAATCTTTTTATCGGTGGCCCGCAAGGGAACTCGAACCACGCAAGGTATGCTACAGGGAAAGTATACAAAAGGTCTCCTTAGACTTCAAGGGAATTGACCTTGACCTTGCGCGTATGCATTTTGTCCAGAAAATGCAAAGAACTGGACAAAATGCAAAGAACGCTGCTTCTGTAGAGCCACAAGGCCTATCGTTAGATGCGGGCTCGGTAGATAAGCACGAGTCCGGCTTGTGCTGTGGAACCAAAGGGGAGAAGTGGAGAAGGGGACCGGGTTGGATCGAGAGAATCTGGATGTCCATCGGATCTCAGCTCCACGACGAAGGGAGAGATCTAGATTACTAAGCACATCAGATTGCCGGGGGAAAGGTCCTGATTACTTCAGGAGTTTACTGGAATCGGACAGTATAGATTCGAATATATACGCCGAGTTCACATTCCCTTCTACAATGTCCATTTAAACTCCAAGCACTGACCACGCCTGACGGTCCTGACCTCATGGCAAAGACAGAACACCCAGAGATCCCTCGCGAGGACCATGGCTGCCTGTGGCTCACAGGGCGGTGTAAAGTTCAACGGTCCTACGGTACAGGAACAGAAAATCCTGGAGGTTCAGGCAGCGCCACCGCCGCCGATGCCCCTGTGCGACTTTGCCTGATCGGACTTCGCCGCTGAAGCGGCCTTTCGCCTCCAAAAAAATGTAAACAGCTTATCCTGACCGGGGCTCGACGTCGCCTTCTGCGTCCGCTCTCTCCCCCCTCCTCTTTCTTCTACACTCTTTTTTGTTTTCTTGGATTTTGGGCCGTCTTTGGATCTGGAGTTATATGGTGCCTGCCGGTTCCCTAGTTCTCTATTTCTCTCGCGGGGAAGCCTTTATTGGCCTGCACCCTCGCAGCGCCCCTTACATCTTATTCGACAGTCTTTGCGATCTCGACAAACAACCTTCACGTTCGTCTCAGTCGCAGGAACTTTTTTAGTCTTTAATTCGCCTTTTCCCGCGTCGTGCGATTGTCTACGCCCTCTTTCCGAGTCGTCTTCCTTTCAGGATCTGTCGGTTTTCCAACTCCATGACTCCCACGCACACGGGCACCGTCCCTTCAGCTAGGCGACGGTCTTCGTTACACTTGAGGTCTCGCCCCCGGACGGCAGCCCCTGGTGGGACTGTCCCCCAGGTTCCCGCATTGCCCCTGACCGGAGTCTGGAGCTCTCAGCAGGACGGAAGCTATAACAACCACGCGCGTGAGCACGAACACGAGCACGAAAACGAGCTTGAACGTCGGACGTTTGATGGATATCAAGATGTGGAGGATACGGTATTGGAGGAGACAACAATGGCCCCTGCACCCGTCGGTAGGCGTCGTCCCAAGAGCTTGAGCTTCTCGAGCCTGCGTCATAGCGTGGATGGACTGCGGGCCCTAGGCCGTCGTCTCTCTGTCACGCTGCGCACCAAGTCATCGAAGCATGCTCTCCGTACTTCACACGAAGAAGCCAATCCGGATGAAGCGGCCACGAGGCACCAGTTAGCGGGAGGAAGCTGGGAGGGAAGATCGAGGAATGCCTGGTTCAAGGGCCATAGCATCAACCGTCGACCATCGCTCCATAGTGTGACTGCCTTGCAGAGTTTTTACGCGCCACCCGGCTATACCTCTGCTCCCATTCCTGGAAATGGCTCTGAGCCGCCAATCCTGCCTTTTGATCTGTCTGGAGGTGCGGCGGCACGAGCCGCAGCTGCGGCCCTGAATGAGATGGCGAAAGCCGAACGGATTGCCTTCAGAGGAGACTCGAATATTTTCGACGTGAAGCTCATAAGAGACTCTGAGAGTGGCATTGGAATTGACATAAGGGATCACTCCGAGCTCTCTGAGAGCGAATTGGCTGTCGTCCGCATAGGTAATTGCCCAAAGGTATCTCGTGGTAATATATAATCTGCTAACGTTTCGTAGATCCTGTGCACTATCTGCCCACGGAACTCATGGCTCAGATCCTCTCGTATCTGGACCCCCAGTCTCTTATGCGTGCGGAGCTTGTTTCGCGTTCATGGCGCGAAGCTGCTTCCTCTCACCACGTGTGGAGAAATGTCTTTCGTCGGGAGTTTGGACGTCGCCAGCACAGTGGGACGACCACGAAGAGAAAGAAGCAGTCTGCAGGACTGGGGAAGACGCTCCCCAACCAGGATTGGAAGAGGATGTTCATGGTTCGCCAAGCCCTAGAACGTCGATGGAAGGAGGGCAAGGCTGCTGCTATCTATCTACACGGGCACACAGACAGCGTATACTGCGTTCAATTCGATGAGTATGTTTCCTTTTCCTTCCATGACGCGCGGAAGTGCAGGCCTAACTTTATCCCAGGAACAAGATCATCACGGGATCTCGTGACCGGACCATCCGGATCTGGGATGCTCATTACCCCTGGACGTGTCTCAAAATCATCGGTCCACCCCCAGGGGACATGACCGGCCTTGGAGCGAACATGCCCGCGAATCATGCGGTTCCTTCGCCTGGAAGATCACCGTTTCTCACCATCTGCCCTCCTTGCAGACCTGCGGCAGGAATTGCAGCACCATTGGAGGATGCCTCTAATTACCATAGTGCCTCGATCCTCTGCCTACAATATGATGACGAAATCATGGTTACCGGCTCTTCCGACTTCACCTGCATCGTATGGGACGTCAGAAATGATTACAAGCCAATCCGTCGCCTTGTTGGCCACAAGGCAGGCGTGCTCGACGTCTGCTTCGACGACCGATACATAGTTTCTTGTTCCAAAGACACCACTATCTGCGTTTGGGACCGGCATACTGGTGAATTGGTCAAAAGGCTGATTGGTCACCGTGGACCAGTGAACGCGGTACAGTTACGTGGTGACTTGATCGTGTCCGCCAGCGGAGACGGTGTGGCCAAGCTCTGGAACATAACCTCTGGTCTCTGTATCAAGGAATTCCAGAGCAAAGACCGGGGGCTAGCGTGTGTTGAGTTCAGCGAGGATGCCCGAACGATCCTTGCCGGAGGGAACGATCAGGTTATCTACCAGTTCGACGCCAACACGGGCGAGCTGGTCAACGAAATGAAGGGCCACACCGGACTGGTGAGGTCATTGCACTTGGACTGTCTGAACAATCGCGTTGTGAGCGGCAGTTACGACATGAGCGTGAAAGTCTTTGACGCAACTTCCGGGGAGCTCATGATCGACCTACCCGGCTGGACCACAAGCTGGATGCTGAGTGCCAAGTCGGACTATCGACGTATCGTCGCTACGAGTCAGGATTCGCGCGCAGTCATAATGGATTTTGGGTATGGGCTGGACGGAATTGAGTTGCTGGAGGAGGAATGAATTGGAGCGTCCTTTTTGGATTCGTTTTACGTATCTAATCTTTAATACCCACACATTGGTTGCACTAGCGCCTCGACACCATTTCGGTTCTGATATGCTTGTTCATCATCCGTGGATGGCGTCTTTGGATTTGATTGGGATCTCGCTTGGATTGGTCGAAATCTCGGTTTGGATCTTGTCTTGAAGACGATAGATATTTTTGTCTTGACCTCTCGCACAAGAGTGTATAGTACATGACATATCCTGGCACCATCACGGTTGCCCGCTTAATTCATAGACAATTGGATTGATGCACTTGACCGGTGGCTGCTTGCTGGGACCGTTCAGGGTTTGTTTAACACATACATGATACGGGCCAGACCGCTCAAGCAATGGGGATGCTCGACCCAGCTCGTCGGGGATTCGGGGAAGTAGAGTGGCGGCTTCTGATTGGCTGGCTGTTTTAGCGTCTGGCAGAGCCGTGGTTTTGTCGGGCGCAACAACAAAACTTCCAGTCTACTCACACTCTCACTCTGCCGACAATAAACAAATCCCTTGGGATAGAACAATTCGCTCCATCTGCCTCTCTATTCTGGACATCACTTAGCAGACCTCGTTGTGCAACAGGGGCTTTCACCCAGGAATCCGACATCCTCATCCGCCTACCCCGCCATGACGGAATCCAGGTACGGCCTTGAGCTACTACCCCAGTCGAATCCACGTTCCAATGGCGTGTCCCGAAACTCTACTGACAGATGGGATGCTGTCTGAAGGCAAGAGCTGCTAGCATGGTTGAACAACCTGCTTCAGCTGAACATGACCAAGATCGAGCAGTGCGGAACCGGGTACGACCTACCTCTCCATCCTCCGTAAACACAATTCCTTTCCGTATCGATCCTCTGGCGTTCCAGCCCGGGAATGGACTTTCGGGCATATCATCGAGGGCTGTTGCATCTGAGGGGGCGAGGCTCGCTGAGCTGACGGTGTCTACTTGAACAGAGCCGCGCTCTGTCAGGTGTTTGACTCGATATACAGTGAGTCGGGCCGATTCTCCTTGTCCGGGGACAGCTAATAATGGGTCCTTGTTCACTTCTACAGTGGATGTACCCATGTCGCGAGTTAAATTCAATGTTAATACCGAGTACGCTTATCTCCAAAACTTCAAGATCCTCCAGAGTACGTTCTCAGCTCAGGGGTGAACAGCGATCCACTGTCGCACGCGCTGCTCTGACACTGCTTCAGATGTTTTCAACCGTCACGGAATCGACAAGCCTATTCCCGTCGAGCAGCTTGTGAAATGCCGCATGCAGGACAACCTTGAGTTCCTTCAGTGGACCAAGAGATACTGGGATCAGCACTACCCCGGTGGAGAGTACGATGCGATCGGGCGACGTAAGGGCTCCGGTGCTCCTCCTCCAGCCAGCTCGAGCTCAAGCACCACCCGTTCCGGCGCGGGTTCCGCAGGTGCAGTACGGCGGGGAACGACTCCAACGACGGGTGCTGCGCGGCCGAAAGCCGGAGCCGGCGCGGGCGGAGCGAACGTGGCTGCTTTGCAGCAGGAGATCGCGCAACAGAAGGAGGCCATCGCTGGGCTGGAGAAGGAAAGAGACTTCTACTTTGCGAAGCTGAGAGACATCGAAGTGCTACTGCAGCAAGCGGTGGAGCAGGATCCGGAGCTGGAGAAGGATGAGAATTCGCTGGTCGGCCAAATCCAGGCTATCCTATACTCGACCGAGGTACGATCCTTCCATCCCGGGTCGCGAGTTTCGCGCTCTACGTTCTGTACAGAATCGATGTGGCAAGGGAATCATGGCTAACGTTTCCAACAGGAAGGATTCGAGATCCCCGAAGCCGAAGCAGCCCCTGAAGAGCTTGAGACCTTCTAGAGCCGCCGGCGAGAGCCGTCATTTCCAATTAATACCCATCTCACTGGCACATCCTCCTTTTTTGTCTTCCCCCTTTCTTGGCCTCAGCAGCATAACAAGAGTCTGGTGGGGAAGACCACCAGCACAGACTGCACTACCGCGCACCACCTGTAATGGCAATGCAAATGCATACTCCCTGTGTTTTCGTGGCGGAGGTCGCTCGTGTGGATATTTTCCGGTCGGCTAGAGAAATAATAACTTTCCTTTTGAGACGCTGTCGTGTGTTTCTGCTCTGCTTTCGGTTGTGATAGTAGACTGTGGGCGGCCCAGGCAACCGTCGCTTGACGGTAGAACATGTTATGCTGCAAGCGAAGGAAGGGGTTGCCTACGCAGCCCTCGAAGCTCCTCCCGTCTGCACACCAAGGACCGACCTTGAGGACACGTAATTGAGCATTTCCAAGTCACATGGGAATATTACGTCCTCTGTCTTGCTGATATCCTCAGGGCCTCGCAAAGATTGCGTCTGGAGCAGCAGCTGGAGCGGAGACGCAAAGAAAGGGGTGGCGCGTGGCACGCCAACATCCACGTGCAGGGAAGCGACTGCGTGCAGCTGCAGGGGCCGAGTTACACGGCCTATATTATGATTGATTAGTATATGCGCATGGTGCATACATTAGTGAGTCAAGTGCAAGCGGACGATGAGGTCGCAAAGTCCATCGATGTGCACGAGCTTGGGCGTCTCTCGACCTTCCATCCCTTTCCAGAACGAAGCTACGTCCAACTCGAGGGCTCCATCCGTACGTGGGCGCTGGTGGGGGTGACGCTGATCGGGACACCAAAATAGAGCATGTGCTCCGGACGATGATAAGGGTACGGAGTACGGAGTACGGAGCACTATGCAGGTACCCGTGCGAGGTAGCACGATAGGTCCAAAGCCATCATGACAGAGATGTCCGCGCGGAACTCGGATCAGGAAGAGAGTCGCGTGAGCCGATGGCTGGTCGGAAGCAGAACTCTGTCGATCCCATCTGGGTGCAGTATTATTATTCCACGTCTATCTGCACCGCGCAAAAAGAAAGCTTCTCCTCTCCCTTGCATTGTCTCTGTTCCTCCTATCTGGCGTCAGCATGCATCGTGCGGCCCGGTGCAATTAAACATGAGTCCCGATCGGGCCTAGCGCGGCCGCATGCAAGCCCTAAGCCCTGACGGCGCGGCCGGCTCCCGCGCGCTAGCGGCTCGCTAAGCGGCGCGCTAGGCCGCGTCGGGCATGGCGTCCTCCACGCAGCCCGCCGTGGCCCCCAGAGCGCCCAACCGCCAGTCAGAGCGCGCGCCTGACGTGCCCTCGATCGCCGGGCCCGTTCGCGTGGCCTCTCCAGGCCCTTTGCCGAGCTCGGACGAAAGCCCTCTTTCTCCCCGTATCCTCCAGCGTCCCTCTCGCCCTGACCCTAGGCGGAGCTTCGACGACAGCGACGAGCAGCATCCCGCCCCGCGAGCACGTCGAGCGCGTTCCCCGTGGTCGAGTTGTGTGCGTGTGTGCCGAGGGTTGCCATCCCATGTGCCTGGCGAACCCACGGTTCCTGGAGACGACGAGCGTGGTTTGTCGCCGGTCTAGAACTTGGTGGTGCGGTTCCCCGATCCAAAGGGCAAGGGAGAACGTCCAAGGCCCCCAACACCGAACGTCGTCGCCCGTTCCGCCCGGTCCTCGTGCCCGTTCAATTCGCTCCTCGACGGTTCACCTTCACCTTCTCCCTCCATGGCAGCATGAACTAGCCACTTTCTGTCGTTCGTTTATACAAGGTATGACTGCCGCTGCGCTCCTGACACTCGGGCCCCCATGGGCGCGCACGAAGCATGGCTGATCATTATTTTCGTCCCATCTCCACAGGTTCATCGACCTTCGGTTCTTTCGCTATCGTTGGCCGCGCGGTGACGGCTGATGTCCGCTCCTTCGAATCCTTCTCTATGAAACCCCATTGTGGATTGAATCCCCGATTCTCAGCCTTTGCAGCGTTCTTGACGTCGGCCAATTGAGACGTCCTGACCCAAGAAGATTCGTTCACTCACTTACCCACCCTTCTTTTTGAGGCTCTTCTGCAAGATCCGGCGCTTCAATTGCCCAATCCGCTCCCTTTTTTTTTATCTCCATTTCTCTCAGTTCAGCAGTGTGGTCCAGGCAGACACACCGTTCCTTTCTTGCCACGGCCCGCTGGTGATTTACCGCGAGACGTACTTTTTGCACTTTCGTTCGAAGAGGCCCTAGCTGGCCGATATTGTCTCGCTGGATCTAGGACCCGACTTTCGTTCAGTCTGTTGCGGATGACCTCTGCCATTCGCTTGTTGCTATCGGTCCACCCTGCCAAGTGTTGAGACGGAAAGGAAAAGAAAAGAAAAGAAAGACATCAGGAGGCGAAAGCAGGGATTGTGGATGCCAAGATGACCCGGCACGGGAGAAGAATAAGAGACGCTCTCATGCGCCGAGCAATGAGGAACAGATTGAGAGCGATGGCGAACAGCACCTGGGATAGCTCGGATATCCAAAGCAGAAGCGGTGATCTTGTGCCGTCCGCCACCCCCATGAATCACGGCGAGGTGATTCATGGACCAAGAAGCTCCAGCAGGATCCCAGTCGATGGCGATAGCTCGAGCAGTCCGGACGTAGCGCGTCGCGAGTCGCCCACGTCGCAGTCGGAGGATCCTGCGGTGACGACTGTGGTGACTACCGTGGTCAACATCGTGGACAGGAGCTCTCATACAGTTGGAGAGTTCACCGTTGCAACGCTGCCTACTGTTGTGTCGCATTCGATCCTCGGTCCCGTCACAATCCCGGCGGAAACTAATTCCCCTGTCATCGCACCAAGCTTGTCTACTCTTGCAGGTTCCATTTCGCCCTTGCCCAGCCATTCTTCTACCCATGACTCTGCAAGTTCAACCCTGACTTACAGCAGTCAACTTTCGACAGTGTCCCAGCTCTCGACGGTATCCCAAATCTCAACGGCATCCCAACTCTCGACGATATCCGCTCAATCCACAGCTAGTGTCTCCTCATCGTCGCAAACAACTGCTTCCCTGTCGTCTCTAATTTCTTCTTCTTACTCTTCTTCTTTCTCTACCTCCTCTGTATCCCATACATCAAGCGATTCCACCACGACCACCGTCAGTACCTCCACCGCCACCTTCTCCACCACCACTTCCTCCTCCTCGTCCTCTACCTCCTCCTCCTCCTCCTCCTCCTCCTCTTCCACCGTCTCACCCTCCTCAACAATAACCTCTAGTTCTACCAGCTCGGCGACCTCGTCTTCCACGAGTTCCGCTGTTTATCCAGATCAGAACGGTTGGGGTGCTGGATCGGGTGGAGGTTCTTCCCCTGGGAGCCAAGCTGGTGGATCAGCAGCCTCTCCGACCCAATCTCAGTCTCAGAGCTCCGGCTCGTCTGGTGGCGTCGACACTCCTGCAATCGTTGGTGGTGTCGTGGGAGGTGTTGCCGGAACTGCCGTGCTCTGCCTACTAGCGTTCCTGTTACTCCGCTGGAGGAAGCAGCATGCCCGCAAAACTCGTGGAGCACTTCCGTCCAGTAACCGTGCGGGAGATGCACCAGCCGGGCAGGAGTCGGTGTCACGACCTGCGGAGATCATGTCTCAGCGCTCTAGCGTCACGCCACTTGCTGCTGCTGCTGCGTTGTCCCCCACGGGCTTCATCAACCGCTGGAGGCAGTCCGCGATGACCACGAGCACGACGGAGACGGCGCCTAGCGAAAGCGGATTTCAAAAGATTTCGGGGAGGAAAATCCGATCCGTATTGGAGACCGGAGGAGATGGTTATGGTGATGATGAAATCGAGGAATCACCTGTCGCTGGTCCCGATCGGAATAGCCATCCTCTGTCCCCATCATCACCAATACATATCGTCCCACCTCCGCCTTCTCCGGGTCTGCCAACGGGACCCCGTAGTCCGTCCTTCGCCGTCAGTACCGGTAGAGAGAATGAAGAGGAGTCCGAGGGCATTGCCGTCATGCGCCCGTCGCCTGCCAGGACTCCCGTTGCCAGTTCCGTCAACCTCCCTGCAACTGGTCAATCGATCCAAACGCAGCAAACGCAAGGGAATCTCACTGCGCCGAGACGACCGGACCTGGTGGGCCGAAGCCATCCAAGCTTTGATGGAAGCAGAGGCAGTCGCTTCACAGAGAGTCTCTGACAGCTACCTCTGCTTTGGCTCGATTGTCCAGTTTTGGCGCACACATTTTCTCTGACGCTTTGCCCTTTGTCGGTACATAGCCAAGTCTCCTTGTGAATATGCATGGTTCTGCTTCGAGGTATAGGCGTTTTCGTTGACGGGTTGCGACAAGGCTGCTGCTTCCGCTCTTCTCGATATGTCTACGTCCACGGGTACTCCCAGCTGTCGTTTACTCTCTGTTTCGGTTTCGTCTGGTACATTCTATTGTCTGAGGTGACTAAGGTCGGGAATCGGATATTGGTACATGCTTTCCGCCACCGCTTGTCTCCTCACCTCCAAGGCAACTCATGCTGTCTTGTACCCTGCACTGCAGCTGCGGAGGATACAGTCCAAGTCAACAAGGAGGTGGATGGCGGAGGCGGGAAGCAAGCCAGGTCCGAGTCTCGCCCGGGCCCTCAGTACCTTTGCCCTTTTTAGTTTATGCTGCCCCAATTTACCTTTTACTTCTGTATGGATACCCCTTTTTTCCCCTTCTTATTTCGTTGATGTTTGTGTACGACCGTTTCTCTGGGGCTTCTTCTTATCCCACGGTTCTGCACGTCGTGGGGTCCTCCCTCCAAAAATGATCGGGGTGTTTGGGTTTTCTTTCACTTCTTACGCACCTGGTTTTGGTTGTTGGGGGAAGGAAGGTTGCTGGGGAGGATGATTTATATAGCTCTCGAGGCCCTCGTCACGGGGCTATAGAGAGCTGGATGAAAATATGCCGGTAGGGTAAGGAGCAGGCAGGACTCAGGAGAGGAAGGCATGGTGTTTGTTTGTCTTTTCGTCCATATCTATCTATCTATTGTAGGTAGTTATGTAGTGTTAGTATGTATTTAGCTTGTTGGGGGTTTTTTTATTTTCACTTTCGTTTTGATCGGTTTGTACGGTTGTACCCACTCAAAAGCAGTTTTGAGTTGAGGCAGCTGATTTTCTTCCCCTTACTTTTTTACCATCTTTGAATTTTTTTTCTAAATGTTTGCCGCTAAGCTCGGATAGGATGGACATGGTTAATCACATCAGCATGTGGACCTATCTTCTCATGTCAAGATTTCTTATCTTGTTCTTGTGTTTGCTGTCTTTCGCCGTCTTAATGCGATTTTCCTGTGATGGGAAGGTTTGAAGACGAAGATGAAGATGCAGATAAAAAAAAGGGTCAGATTAGTTGGTATTGTGTATGTATCTAACCTGCTTATCATAGAAAGCAAGATCTGGGCCCATGGTAATGTGGTAGTGGTATGTTACCTATGTACGTATGTACTGCGCTCGTGCGTGCTGTAAAACTGTACGTACCTGCCATGACGTCAACTCTGGATGGGGAGGAAGGGTACTTACTAAAGTAGATCCTGGCTACCTACTACTTAATTACTTACTATATATCAGCTGGTAAGGATATATCATTGTTCCCTACACTCCAAGTTTAACTGACCTCTGCCTTTTGTTCTTCTGTGACTCTGTTCTCGTTGATGGACTTGTAAGTAGGGCAGGAAGGTATCTATCTATCTATTGGGGATTGAAATTGAATTCGACTTGGGGTCATGGTCTTGCCTTTTTTTTTATTCTTATTTCTATTTTTTTATTTTGTATCTGTGCTGCCCAGTTCTGACTGCAATTAGCGCTCATGGCCTTTTTATGATAGTTGACCGGTATTTTTGTTCTGATATAGTTGATCTGAATGAAGGGGGGCAAAAAAAGCATGGTACTCTTTATCTGTTGTTGTGGGCATAGAAATCTATTTACTTGCTTACTTATCTTCTAAACAAGATGACTTATAGATTTATTTCTGTCTCCACTGCATACGGTGAGTTATACTGTACAGTAGATATATCTGCCTGTCGACTCAAGTCAACTCGGTACCTACCCTGGGATGACTGAATAGATAACCTAAGTAGTCTCCAACTAGATAAGTAAAATAGACCTAGGTAATGTACAGTACATACAGTACCTAGGTACTGCATCTAGGTAAGCAGTTAGTTAATTAAGGCTTACATCATGACATTGCCAGCCTTGCGAAGGCTGCACAGGGGTGGTTCTGTCTTCTGCATGTTTTGTTTGTTTCCCATGTATGTACATACTGTGCTGTAGATAGATCCATGGATAGAATGATAGATTCTGATTAAGTAAATGAATGGATATTCTGTCCTTCCTTCTTTCCTTCCTGTATACATGTAACGCACGAAAAGAAACAAACAGCTGCCTAAGCCAGATAGATAGACAGTCGGACATAAGGAACTGCTCTCGAGGCATGTATGCATCCCCGAAATTCTATATATCATATCCTCTGGGATAACGTAGGTAGATGTAGACGTAGACGTAGAGAGAGAGAGAGAGGGGTGTGCGATTACCTAGGTGGCTGTGGCCTGAACGGGGAGAAGGGAAAAAGAGGAGTTCTCTTTTCCTTCATATCGATATGGACGATTGATGGATTGATCTATTCGTCTATCCATTCATCCCTTCATGGAAAATTTATCTTTTTCTACACAAGGTAGCCACACAGTGCCGTCGAGAGAGAGAGAATCTCAACGAAATGAGCAAGCAAGGAGGCTGTGTATGTGCGCACAGAGCCTGACAATGTCAGTGTCGGTGACGGATGGGGTAAGTAATATGATCTGCAGTCCCACAGTATCGATGTATCTGTCAAGAGAGTTACATAATGTCATCATGCAGCTCACGCAGACGCGGAATGGGGATGGGGATCGGATTTGGGAGAAGATTCCGGACGGATAGACAGACAGCCGCGCGGAGCGCCTTGTGCCTGTGCTCGTATCGACTATGAGGTAGTATAAAAGCCTTGTTTTTATCCACGGAGGATCCTCCGATGGCCGAATTTCGGACATGATCTCGGATTCCGATTGCTTACTGCCTGCTCTGCCATGCCAGGTGGCAGGATGTAAACGGGCTGTGTTGATGGCAACTCGATGACGGATGTTCGAGGCTCAGACCGAGCGCGGTCGTCATCCACTCGAGGGATGGCAAACGGACCGGGTGGCAGCGAGCTCAGGTAGCAAGTTCGAGAACAGCCTTGACTTGGGTACCATGTCTAATTGTTGGGATGGATTTGATTTCTCATCGATCCCTTCTGCCTTCCGTAGAACAAGGCTGTTTCGTTTCCTCTACACAGCCTCGGTCACAGTAGCGACTGCAATGGGTTTGAAGGCATCTGCATACGAAAAAAAAGAGGGGATGCTGGCCCGAGCGAGGTCAAATTCCGTTCGATCGTGGAGTACGGGCCATTAGCTAATAGGCCAGGATAATGCCGCAAGGGAGCCGTGGCTAGATAACCTGTAGCAGCATTGGCAACGATGCCAAGGTGCAACGGGATTCAGTGCAGACGACATGAGCAGGTCCTTCGGCCGAGAAATGTTCTGAATTTCTCCAAGTCGCTCTCCCGGACGGGTTTTGTCGTGTGCTAGTCGACCAGCGCACGTGTCCAAACTGAAAAAGTAGTCGTATTGTAGAATCACGAGTGGTCTTGTCATCACAACAAGGGTGCAAGGCCAGTAGGCCAAGCGTGGCTGTGGGATTCTTTATACCAAAATAAACGAGATAATAGGGTTCCATCCAGGAGGAATCTATTGATAAGGTTAACAGAAACCGGCATCCTTTCCAAAGTCAGAAGGTGTCAACGGGAGGGTCCGTCCGTCGAATATCCATAGCAACCGGCAGGAGCTGCAGAACTGATAGAGGATGCACTATAGGTAGTGCAAAGTACCTAAATGGCCACCGGCCGAGAGTCCCAGGGCTCGAAAGATCGGTCAAAGTGGCATTAGGAAGACTTGACTCAGAAAAAAAAACCGCATGTAACGGGTGGCAGCAGTCAGGACTTCCGCACTGGCCCGTTCGACATGTATCCCAAAGCGGTTTACTCGCGAGCTTGGGGTGGAGACTGAGCGAGGCAGTGCAAATCAACAGACAAATCAGCTTTCGATAACCTACCTTAACAGTCCCAGCACCACGAGACCTTGCATGGTCTTGAGCAAAAGTCAAATATTGAAGGATGGGAGAGACTATGCCAAGGTGTGATCACTGTGATGTTGAGATTTTCAAGCAGTGGAGGCGGAGCCCCAGTAATCTGTTGTGAAAGTTGCCAAGCGTGGATTATCCGGTCGCGGAGCTGTTGATGAAGTCATCGGCAGAAACAGATCCTACCTGAAGGCGCAGCGGTAGGACAGGATTGGCCAAACCTGGGCGGAGCCTGTTGATATTGCCTGTACAACTGTAGATGTTTAATGATGTTTAGGTCAGACGGCTCGGACAGGCCAGGCGTCCGACATTGCACCAATGGAAAGAAGCCAAGAATCACGAAGGAGGAGGATGATAGAAGCCCCTGTAGAGCCTGCAGGAGATCGCAGACGAGGCGAACAGGCAGGACAGAATGTTGGGAAGAGCGAACGCGATGTCAGTATCGTCTGGGGTCGAAGTGAGCGACCGCCTGCCATCACGTGATATTACAATGGCACCGCCACCACATGGAGGAGCAGCAGTGGCGGTGCGGGTGTGGCTGGAAAGGGAGGTGGACGCGGCGGCTCACGTGGCTGGCGAGGCGGCATCGCGGGCAGACGCGCTGCACGTTGTGGGATCTCCGCGCCGCCTCCGCACTGGCAGCGTGCTGGTCCCTGCGTGCGCCTTGACTTTTGATAGTCGCTACATGCAGCTCATCGTCCAGGGAGTCTATGGGATACGGACAAGCAGCGCGCATCCGCCGGTCCCACCCTCCCTGCAACCTGGTGCTTGGCCAGCTTCGATCGACTCGCGGTGCAAGGCAGCACCCGTATTTCCTGCTCAGAGATCACCATCAGAGCCGCGTGGCGGGATCCCGGAATGACGTAGTTTCAGCTCGAGCCTTCTGGTTGAGGTTGAACAGGCGCAGCATGTCTTCCGAAGACCAGAAGGAGGCAAAGGTGTTCTCCAGAGCAGCCTGGCGGCGTTCACCTATCAAGCGGCAAGGTCGAACGGATCAGGCACCAGGATGATGCTGCCGACCCGTGGATTGCTCTGTATCAGACGACCCGGGGGGATCCCAGCCTTGGGGCGGCTCAGCGGTCCATGGCGTATCAGCACGTCTGCCTCAGCGCTTCCGGGACACGATGTACCTCGCGTGTAGCGGGTTCAGACGAGAACAAGCGATGCGGCATCACCATGTGGCCCAAGTAACGGCGGCAAGGCGGGAGGCAGGCGACGTGGGAAGAGAGGAAGCGCCAGGCGGAACAGCATCGCGGCCGCTCTTGGCACCCATTGGCCCGCGGCGCCAAGCAGTCGCTGCAGAGGTCAAGAATCAACATCGAGATCTCGACCGGCGCCAAAGCCCGTCGACTCACTCGCTCTGCTTGCTCGACCCCGTCGCCCCACGCCCCTGAACGGCCTGCGTTGGGACACGGGGCATCATGACGGCGACCCGAGACGCGAGAGCTCCTCCGTGCTGGAGCTTCCTGTTGGTGATGAGGCAGACAACTCTTGCGAATAGAGGCTCGTCTCTGCACGCTCCGAAACACTGCGCTTTTATGAGATTTTCCCTTGCCCGTATACATACAGACTTGGCGCCCCACGCTGGTTGGGTACCGAGGTACCTCCTAGGTACTTCATCCGCGCAGGTTCGGATGCCAAGGGCTAAGACTAAGGAGGTACATGCACAGCCTCAATGATAATCCATGGGCAGATAGTACGGAGTACTTTAGAAGAGCGCCAGCCGCCTGCACGGCCGGCGTCTCGAACATCGTCTCCCTGACTACATGTCATATTTGCCATAATCTATGGATTGTGGCTGGATCTTTTCTCACGTCGATCCTACATCCTTTACTCCGTCGCGACCATGGCGGACAGAAACAACAACAATAACAGTCGGCTGTTGGGCCCTCCTGCCGTCTTCGTGAACACACAGGTACTGGGATCGAATCTCGAGGAGAAATTACCTGCTGATGCCTCTGAGCCACAGCTTTCCCCGCGACCCACAACCTCAGAGCAGGCGTCTCCGGATCGACCGTCTAGTAATGATGGCAGTCGGCTGACGGTTCATCATGCGCCCTCTCCAACCGTCTCTTCGCTGGACGGAGAGACCCTTCGCTCCAGGTCGGGCTCGTTTAATGGCTCATTCAATTCAGCTGCGGACACGCTTGCGAGATCGAGGGCAAACTCGACCGCAAACTCAACCCCCAATGTCGAGTCGATCAAGGCTGCTTATGATGATGTTCCTCTCTCCGAAGCGTTGAAACCTGATCCTCGCAATGAGAAAGACTTTCACGTTGAGGACAACAAGTTTGCCTTCTCTCCTGGCCAGCTTAACAAGATGCTGAACCCCAAGTCCCTGGCTGCCTTTCAGGCCCTGGGAGGATTGGACGGTCTCGCGTACGGCCTTAGAACAGATCTAGTTGCCGGCCTGTCCGTTGACGAAGGCCGACTAGAGGGTACTATCAGCTTTGAGGAAGCAACTCGCGCCCGTGGTGCAAAACAGAGCAACCATGATGGATCGCAGAACGCGGACCGCTCAGAGACACACGCGAATGATGCGGAATCTCGATTCGTTGATCGAATCCGAATTTTTGGCTGCAATAGACTACCGGAACGGAAGAGCGCCGGTTTTCTGAAATTGTTTTGGGACGCCTATAATGATAAAATCATCATTCTACTGACCATTGCGGCCGTGGTGTCGCTTTCACTAGGCTTATACGAGACGTTCAGCGGAGGATCTTCAGTGGACTGGATTGAAGGGGTTGCCATATGTGTAGCCATCTTGATCGTCACTGTCGTCACCGCCGCAAATGACTGGCAGAAGGAGAGACAGTTTGCGAAGCTGAACAGACGGGTATGTTCCTCCCTGCGGACACTATGGACATGAAAACTGACTGGAACAGAAAAACGATCGTGAAGTCAAAGCCATTCGCTCCGGGAAGTCCGTCAAGATATCTATCTTTGACATCACCGTTGGCGATGTCCTTTACCTAGAGCCCGGTGACTCCGTCCCGGCAGACGGAGTGTTCATCTCTGGGCATGGTGTCAAATGCGACGAGTCTTCGGCCACTGGAGAATCCGATCAGATGAAAAAGACCAGTGGACATGAGGTCTGGCAGCGTATCATGGACGGGACCGCTACGAAGAAACTCGACCCCTTCATCATCTCTGGCAGCAAGGTCCTCGAAGGTGTCGGAACGTACTTGGTGACGAGCGTTGGACCATACTCGACTTATGGGAGGATTCTCCTCTCACTGCAGACGGCAAATGACCCAACCCCCCTTCAGGTCAAGCTGGGAAGGCTGGCGGACTGGATTGGTGGGCTTGGTACAAGGTAAATCTCTGTCTTGGGATATTGCTGTGTTGTCAACTAACGCAGGCTCTAGCGCCGCCACGCTTCTATTCTTCGTGCTTCTCTTTAGGTTCCTTGCAGAGCTGCCGGGCAATCATGCTTCTTCGGCTGAGAAGGGCAAGGAATTTGTGGATATTCTTATTACTGCCGTTACCGTCATCGTCGTTGCGATCCCTGGTGAGTTTACTCCGGTAGACATCATAGCTATAGGCCTAAAACTGATCGATCTCTAGAGGGCCTTCCGTTGGCTGTTACTCTTGCTCTTGCATTTGCTACGACGCGTATGGTGAAGGAGAACAATCTCGTCAGAGTGCTCCGAGCCTGTGAAACGATGGGTAACGCCACCGTGATATGCTCAGACAAGACAGGTACCCTCACGCAAAATAAGATGACAGTGGTGGCAGGGACATGGGGCTCTGATGAGAGCTTCAATCAGCTTCCGCTTGATGAAAACGATCGCACGCCTACGACGACGGTGTCGGAGATTTTCAAGCAATCCTCCGTCGCTATCAAAGACTTGATCATCAAAAGCATCGCCCTGAACTCGACGGCTTTCGAAGAGGAAAAGGATGGTCACAAAGAATTCGTCGGCAGCAAGACAGAAGTCGCAATCCTACAGCTTGCTAAGGACCACCTTGGTCTGAATGTAACCGAGGAGAGGGCAAGCGCTGAGATCGTACAGTTGATTCCCTTCGATTCTGCGCGCAAGTGTATGGGTGTCGTCTACCGTGAACCTTCCGCTGGCTATCGGCTTCTCGTCAAGGGAGCTGCTGAACTGGTGCTTGGCCAATCCTCCTCTTTGCTTGCAAAAATGTCCGGGCAACAGATTGTGACCGAGCCGCTCTCTGAGACGACTCGCAAACACATCCTTGACACGATAAACTCGTACGCAGAGAGATCTCTCCGAACAATTGGCATGGTCTACAGGGACTTTCCAAGCTGGCCCCCAAAGGGCGTTGAGACGTTGGAGGATGATCCGTCTGCAGCCAAGTTCGAAGACGTCTTTAAGAACATGACTTGGGTTGGCGTTGTCGGTATCCAGGACCCACTGAGACCAGAAGTCCCTGCTGCCATCAAGAAGTGCCATAATGCGGGTGTCCAGGTGAAGATGGTTACGGGTATGCCTTTCCCCGATTGATCACACCGAATAGCCTTCGACGGCTAACGACTGTCTCAGGCGATAATCTGACAACAGCTACCGCAATCGCGTCCTCCTGCGGCATCAAGACCGATGATGGTATCGTCATGGAAGGACCTAAATTCCGCCAACTTTCAGATGAAGAAATGGATCGTGTTATTCCGCGTCTCCAAGTCCTCGCTCGCTCCTCCCCTGAAGACAAGCGTATCCTCGTGGAGCGACTCAAGCACCTTGGCGAAACGGTTGCAGTGACGGGAGATGGAACAAACGACGGTCCCGCACTCAAGACCGCTGACGTGGGCTTTTCCATGGGTATCGCAGGCACAGAAGTTGCAAAGGAGGCCAGTTCGATTATCCTTCTTGACGATAATTTCAAGTCAATTGTCACAGCAATCGCGTGGGGCAGGGCAGTCAATGATGCAGTCTCCAAGTTTCTGCAGGTGAGTCGTCTTCTGGAATATCTTTTTGTATCAGTTCTAACCTCAAAAAAAAATAGTTCCAAATCACTGTCAACATCACTGCTGTCTTTTTGACGTTTGTATCTGCCGTCTACAGCAGTTCCAACGAGAGCGTCTTGAACGCAGTGCAGCTGCTGTGGGTCAATTTGATCATGGACACCTTTGCCGCCTTGGCCTTGTAAGTCTACGATTTCGCATCGTCATGCTATAACTCTACTGACTCTTCTTTCTCTAGGGCCACTGACCCCCCGACTGAGAAAATTCTGAACAGGAAGCCTGCTCCGAAGAGTGCTCCACTGTTCACCATGACAATGTGGAAGATGATCATCGGACAGGCTGTCTATCAGCTTGCTGTGACCTTTACACTCTTCTTCGCTGGCGGCCGCATTCTTGGATACGATCTTCGAGACTCGCAGAAGCAGCTTGAGCTCGATACCATCGTTTTCAACACGTTTGTCTGGATGCAGATCTTCAACGAGTTCAACAACCGCAGGCTTGACAACAACTTCAACATCTTTGAAGGGATGCTGAAGAACTACTGGTTTATCGGAATCAATTGCATCATGATTGGTGGTCAAATCATGATCATATTCGTCGGCGGCGTTGCGCTCGGGGTGACTCCGCTCAACGGCGTACAGTGGGCCATCTGCATTATATGTGCCATATGCTGTATGCCATGGGCTGTCGTCCTGAGGATGATCCCGGACAGACACTTCGCGGTCGTCTTTAACTTTGTCGTTGACTCCGTGACGCTCGTTCTGAGGCCGATTATGAAAGGTCTCAAACTAGTCTTCAACCCGATCGGCAAGAGCATTCGGGGGATGTGGATGCCTTTGAAGCGTACCATCATGCGTCTCTTCCGAAAGGACAGGGCCAAGAACCTTGTCAGTCAGGATGAGGAGGCTACGGAGTTGACTGAGCAGAATCGACAGCCGACTCCGACACCACCGACGAATCTGCCTCCCATCACAATTACGACTACCAACTAGAAGTGATCCTGTTTGTTCGCAACACGAAGACATGTCATACGTCTCTGCACATGAAACTTACGTATATGTTCGAAAGGAACTTCTTGGATGGATATTCGGCTTTTTTAATTCCTTTTTAAGGAAGTTCCCCTCAGTTCGTTCTCGTTCACATGTACACTACGAATTCCCGATGGCTCTGTTTTATTTTACTGATCTGACGACAACTATGCTGATGACGGTCGCGTTTCCATCTTTGGGTATCCCAGTGAAATGTATGGTGGTGGGTCTGGGGTTCATGTACTTTTACGAAATCATTGTGTTTCCGGGTTGACGATAGGGTTGGATTTACTTCTGGTTCTGGGGTTTTATTACTTCGCTGGTTCTTCTTAGAGTCTACAGGGTGGCCTTGTTCGACTGTTTCTTTGAATTTGTTGTTTGTCTACACTGTACACTACATCTGGGGCAGATTCCGACGGCGTTACTGGACCAAGGGATTGGGTATATCCGCTAAAACGCACAAAATTAATGCATCTATCTGCGGGACAAATAATAAATGAAAATATACGATCCATATTTCTGCAGCCTAGAGTAGTTAAATATAGTGTCCTGACGATAGTCACTTGTACCGTACCTTGTCAACTCCGCCAACGACGTAGCCTTGCGAGAGCCTCGGCTGAGTTGACTCCCCGCGGAGGGCAATATAGAAACACACAAGGTATGGACCACTTAATGCGTCTTCGAACATCTTTGGCCAGGGAAAACAGCAAGGCAGTCTTATGATTTATGATTGTCTTGTTGGAAGGGGCACTCACGCTGCCTGAGGCACCCTCAATTGTAATCCGGAACGGGCGACCATCACCGCCCGCAACTGCAGCTTCAGCCTCCGCGCTGTCCTCCGTTTCTGCCTCTCCGTTCCTCTCGGTCTGCCACCTTCTCCTCCACCCTCCAATTCTCACCTCACCTTTTTTATTGCTTTCTTCTCTTTCTGCAACGGGGGACTGAGAGCCTTGCGGCGGACATTTGTGCCCTGCAAGGCAGAAATCATCTACGGTTCGACTGACCGACCGGTACCCGTCTCCCGTCTCCCCACCACGTCACTTGTATCTCCCCGCTCCCTCCACGTGGACGGCTGCTTTATACGATACGAGCCCTCTCACCTGTCCTATCTCCTATTCCGGAAGAAAATCCCTTTGTCTCTCAGTCGCCTAGACGACCAATTCTCTTGCTCTGATCACTAGGCTGAAACCGCCCACCGCCCATACAGCTCTACACCGAATACAACGAACACAGCCCATAAGAAGGGAACGAAAGCCATGGCGCAAGTAAACTACCGCACCATCAACGTCGACGTCCTCGACCCGGAGTCGTCGGTCAACTTCCCCCTCGACACCCTCCTCCCGAGCACCCTCCCGGCGCCGACGGACGCCAACACCGCCGCGGGCGTCGCGACGCAGGTGCGCCAGATGCTCCGGGGCGGGGACCCCGAGGGCGCGCTGCGTTACGTGCTCGACACGGCGCCGCTGGGCGGGGACGACCGCGCCAAGGAGGTCCATCTGGCGACCGTCATCGAGGTGCTGCAGGGCATCCGGCAGGGCGAGATGACGAGGATCCTAGAGGCCGTGTGTACCGGGCAAGGGGGCTCCGAGAGGGCGGACTGCTTGATGAAGTATATGTACGTGCTTCCATATCCGTTCTATTTGTATGATTTTATGGTGGCAGCTAGCTTACGGTTTTTATTTTTTTTACAGCTACAAGGGCATGGCTCAAGGGTCCTCCCCGAGCGGCCAAGCGCGCAAGCCCCTCTCCCCGCAGCCTACGGGCACGTCGGGGTTCTCGCAGATCCAGCCCCGTAACCTGGGTGAAACCGGCGCCGGGCAGCAGATGAGCGTGCTGCTGAGCTGGCACGAGAAGCTGGTCGAGATCGCCGGTCTCGGGTCGATCGTCCGAGTAATGACGGATCGGAGAACGGTTTGAACGGGTCACATATTTGTTCGGTGCATTGGATGAAATGGCCTTTCCGACAGGGTTTAACATGTCGCTTCTAGAGATTGAGCAAAGTGACGAGTGGATACTTGATACTTGATTCTGCACGCTGGCGCGGCGAAAAGGAAGCTTACTGTTTTTCTTCGGTCCTGTTATCTGAATTAGAGCTGGGCATGGCGTACCGACATGAACCGCAGTGGATATATCCCTTTCGCTTCTATATTACATATACAAATGGAACACTTAGGCACCTAGGCATCTTTCGTGACTTGATTTATATTATCGATAGGACCTCACGTCCCATCAAAGCTACCACCCCCAAGTATATCCTTGAGATTGACCTCACCACTGCCCCTGGGCAACGGCTGCGGCTGGCCCTCCCCTTCCTTCCACCCAATCATGAAGATCAACCTGAACGTCGCGGGTATCCCCCGCGCACCCTCCTCCTTATGCAACTCCCGATAGATGGCCTCGTTCGCCAGCAGCACGTCCCGCGAGATGGGCCCCGCCTCGCGGTGCAGGATAGCATTCCCCTCCCCCATGGCCTGCAGATCCTGCATCAGCGCAAACGTGTCGGGAAACTCCACCACGATATCCTCCACGTCGACCGTCAGCATCTTGAACCCCGCACGGGTCAGCAGCCCGCCAACGTCCCTGACGTCCGCGAGCGGCGACACATGCGGCGTCACGCCGCCGCGCCGCTCCAGGTCCGCGAGCTGCAGCGACCCGCGCAGCTCGAACAGCGTCTCCCCGCCGAACATGGCCGCGAGGAAGGGGCAGTCGGGCTTGAGGACCGAGTTCACCTGCGCCAGCAGCGAGGGGAGGTCGTTGATCCAGTGGATCGAGAGCGAGGAGAGCACCGCGTCGAACGTGTCGGGTTTGTACGGGAGGGACTCCAGGTCCGGGATCACCTCCCGCTCGATGGTCAGGTCCTTGACGCTGGTGTTGAAGGGCAGGTCGGCGTCGCGGTAGAGCAGCGCCCGCGAGGTCTCGACGCAGGTCAGCCTGGTGACGCCGTTGCGCGTCGCGATCGGGGTCGGGGACTGCGGGTCGTGGGGGTCCGGGTTGGGCGCCGTCAGGGCGCGCGCGATGTTGCAGCTGTTGGCGCCGAGGTCGAGGACGTGGGGGAAGGTGCGTTTGATGTCCTGTTAGGTATCAGACTCGGAGGATTAGCAATAGATCCCAAGTGTGGATAATGATATTGAATGTCGGATGCTGCCGTACATACCAGTAACCGCTCGCATAGCCGCGTAGCCACCTCGTCCTTGAGGTAGTCCGTCTTGCGGCTCGTCTCGACATTCCGCGCCGCCCGTTCCTTCTGCAGGTGCTTCGTCTTCCGGTTGAAGACCTCCAGCGACGGGCTCGCTGGCCCTTGCATGGCGTAGCTCCTTGTCGTCGTCATGGCCGCGGCCGCTGCGGCGCACGTTCGCCGCGGGAGCGCAGCCCGGGGAACGAATGCGCGGAGAGACATGATCGTATCAATTGAGTAATTGATTAATTATTTATCTATTTGTAAGAGACGGAGGGGCATCTTGAGTGGGAAGGGAGTCCCTCGGACAGAAGGAGAAAGAAAGAAACGCGGGGAGTTTGTTTGGTGCTAAAGCGGAGATCTAGGTTCTTGACTGACGTCGGAGATTTCTTGCTTCTCCGCAATTGTTCGTTTGGGACAAAACAAAACTGCGGCGGCGGCGCTGCATGCAGCTTTCAACCCCACGAGTCCCGCGACTCCACGGAACTCCAGGGTCCAGACAGAGCACTACCCGAGTCCTGACATGCCTGCGCACGCCCCGGCCGTCTGATTGAAACCAGATCCGGACTTATTATATGTTCTGTTTACGATTCCACGGTTGCTGTTCGAACCGAGTTGTCACCGCAGACTACCTGCCCAACGCAGGTCGACCAGCGCAGGCGCGAACTGCCCCTGAGAGCACAAAGAAAGCAGCAGGAATCGTGATCGCGAACCCATTGGCATATTCTTGTGGGAGTGTCTTCGGAGTCGGAGAGTTCCAGTCCTCGCGTCGGACAGCGGCGCACTTGCGATCGTTCTGCGGAATCGTGACCGAGGGCAGTCGGGTCGTCTGAGGGAAAAAGAGAGAGAGAGAAAGAGCCACGGCCCACGAAGCATGCTAGAGACTGTGCAGTGATCTGGGATTATTGCAATATTACTCGCTTCGCCAGCATCTATCCTGTCTGAGTGCGTTCCGACATGGCGCGTCCGTTCCCCTACACCTACATATCGTGCCCGTGCTCCGAGACCCCCGACCCCGATGTTTCCAACAAGAGAGCTTCGGGGCTGTTCCACGTCCCTGAGGCGGGAGAGGAGGAGGAAGAGAAGACGTTTAACCCGCGATCTCCCCGCGCGAATTTCTCGCTGTTTCCCCCGGAACAACTGCTCTACTGCGAAGACTGCCACCAGATCAAGTGTCCGCGATGTATAACGGAGGAGATCGTGTGCTGGTACTGTCCGAACTGTCTGTTCGAGACTCCGAGCAGTATGGTGCGGAGTGAGGGGAATCGGTATGTTTTACATTGCTGTTTCTTGTCTTTCAACACTACGGTGTTCTTGCCTAAGACCATCAGATGGAGCAGCGGCTGAGTTCGATTTGGCAGATGCGCGAGGAATTGTTTCAATTGTCCCATATGCACCGCCCCTCTTGCGGTAACTACTCTTGAAAATACCTCTGGAGGCAGTGCTACCCAGCAGGGTCCCTGGGTATTGGCCTGCGCCTATTGCATGTGGACGACTCTTGACATCGGGATAAAGTTCGACAAGCCCACAAACATCCGTACCCAGCTTGCGAAGATGACGGATAGTTCTGGAGGGAGGAAGACTTCCAAGGCGTTTTCGGATATGAAGTCACCTCTGTCCAGCTTCTCGTCTGTTAGCGATCAGCTCCCTCCCTTGGATGACAAGGAAAACGAACGCGGCCAGTCTACAGAGGAGCAACAGCCGGCACTCGACCATGACGCAAGGTTCGCTGCTTTGAAATCGTTCTACCGCACGCAGATCGCGGAGACATCAACGTCCCCGTCAGACCCTCTGGGAACCGACTTTGGAGCCGGGTTCGCCTCCCCCAGTGCGTTGAGCCGCATCATGTCGCTCTACTCATCCACCCTCGGCGGCATCTACGCAGCCGGCAAGAAGCCGAAATCGAAGCCGCCGGTGATGCGGGAAGCCCTCACGGCCTCAGAAGGCCTGAAGATCGCCTCACCCGACGCTGAAGGCGCCATCATCGAACGCATGTCCTCGCCAGACTGCGGCTGGGACGGCCTCGCCTCGATAGAGCAGCGCGCCTTCCAGTCCCCGGACGCCCGCTTCGTCGAAGATCTCCGCCCGCTGCCCGTGCTCCTGCGCACAAAGCGCTCCAAGCGCTGCAAGGCCTGCAAGCACATCCTCGTCAAGCCCGAATTCAAGCCGCAGTCGACGCGCTTCCGCATCCGCCTCATCGCCCTCAGCTATATTCCCCTCCCGACGCTTCGGCCGCTGGCCTTCAGCCCCCAGCCGGGCCAGCCCTCGGGCTCCCTCCCCGTGCCCAACCTCGACGCCCTCCAGCCCCAGAAACCCGTCCAGTACCTCCTCACGCTGAAGAACCACATGTTCGACCCCGTGCGCGTCACGCTGGCCACGCCGTCGCGGACCCCCGGCCGCATCGCGTCGAGAGTCACCATCCTCTGCCCGCAGTTCGAGATCGGGGCGAACAGCGACGTCTGGGACGAGGCGCTGCAGGGCGGCAGCGGCTCCACGACCGCGGACCGCTCGTCACGCTCCGGCGGCGTCCCCGGGTACGAGAAGGTCGCTGAGGCTGGCAAAGTCTGGGACAAGGGGCGGAACTGGACGACCATCGTGCTGGAGGTCGTGCCGGGGAACTTGCCGGGGCATAAGAAGAAGAGGAAAGAAGGCGACAAAAACGACGACAATAACGACGACAACCACACCAACGATGGCTACGACGAGGATGACAACGACGATGATGACGATGATAGCGACAAGGATGACGGGGAAAATGCCGACAAGGACAAAGAGCTCCGCGAGGATGAGGACGTGCTCGAGATCCCCGTCTTCGTGCGGCTGGAGTGGGACTCGGAGAACCAGATGGAGCAGCCCGTAGCCAAGGGGCAGAAGCCGGAGATGGTCAAGCGGGAGCTGGCGTACTGGATGGTGCTGGGGGTGGGGAGAATCAGGCCGGGGCCGGAGTCGGCGTCAGCGTCAGCGTCATGAATTACGATCAATCCAGCTCCGTTTTCTTGGTCTTGTCGTTTGTCTTCTCGAAAACCTTTCTGTGTTTCGGTCATGTTATGCTAGGTCTTTGTGTGTGGTTTGATGATTTGCTTGGTTGATGATACCATATAGACTTTTTTTCTTTCTTTTATGTGATGATGACAACTCTTCGTCAATCGATGCATGGATGAAGGTGCCTACCTAGCCTATGGAGATCTATAGATCGATTGGTCGATAGATGAAATATAAGATACATGGTCCGCTCCAGCTCGACATCATGCACGTGCTGTAGGCAGGTGTCTGCATACTACGAAGTCCTTGCCTAACCTTAATCCTCTGTGTACAGTACTGCACTATACATACCTACGTGGGGTAGTAAGGTAGGGATACAATCCATTTCAGGGTCGATAGATGGCCATCTCATACGATCCTTATCTTATCAAGCACGCGAGAATCAGTATGATTTGGAAGCACCATCAATGGTCCGGGACCGCCTGTCATTCATTATGATGCATGGACGGGGCTCGATGTCCTGGGAATTCCTTTTGTCTATCCTTTCTCAAGAAGAATAAGAAGAGAAAAATCGTTCATTGAAATTCCTTTTTTGGGTTCCCCTGCTTTTTCCTTTTCCAGGGGCTATGGGTTTCTTGTTTCGCTCCAGAGAGGACGAAGAAGTACCAGTACACCTTGATCTGATTGAGGACACGACGACATGACCATGACATGGCAAAGATAAGGGAGGCGGAGGGACGGTTTTTTTTTAAAGGATGTGCTGGTTTCATTTCAGGTCCGCTCTATCGCGCCAAACCAAACCAAAAACCAGCCCAACCCAACAACCAGATCATATTCATCACACTCCCGACCAGACCAGACCAGAGAGAGACCACTTGGGGTAACCACCAGCCAACTGCCACACATCACCAACGCGCGAACTTTTCACCGACGACTACCCGATCATCAATATCAATCACGTTTAGTAGTCGGTGATGGAGCTCGTGGGGAACTCGAAGACGACACCGCGGCCGGTCAGCCGGCGGTAGACCTCGGCGTAGGCGTCCAGGCGGTGGTCGACACCGCCGCGCTCCTTCTCGTCCAGGATGACCTTGAGGACCTTGCTGCCGTCCTCCTTGGTGCGGACGCGCTTGCCGACGATCTCGACCGGGTAGACGATGTCGGACAGGATGGCGTCGTGCACGGCGGTCAGGGTGCGCGAGCGAGGACGCTTCTGCTTCTGGTTGTTGCGGGCGCGGACGGAGCGCTTGGGACGGGGCAGGATGCGGCGCGAGGCGATGATCAAGACATGGCGGTCGGAGAACTTCTTCTCGAGCTCACGGGTCAGGCTGGTTTAGAGAGAGAGATGTCAGCATTTTCTTTTCCGACTGCGACTGACCCGGTTGGAGGGTACGGCTGTCATACCGCTGCTGGATCTTGTGGAAGCCCTGGAGGAGAGGGACGGGGACGAAGATGGCGATGGCCTTCTTGCCGTGGCCGACCTCGATCTATATAGCAAAAATTGGCAGCGGTCAGACCTGTTCAATGGCCACATTTGTGGGTGCTTTTTTCGACTCATAAAATAAAGAGATATTTTTCCAGATCGTCCAACACCAGCAATATTTCCTTTTTCGCACAGATAACACTTTTATATTGGCCCACAGAACTCTCCTTCAATCGGTTTCCGTTGCGTTCAAAACCCCGCGAAAAGACGTAATTTTCAATTAATCGAAAAGAGAACACGGCGGAGCTTACCTCACGGGCGCTGACGAACTGCAGGGGCCTGAGAGACGCCTTCAGGTCCTGGGTGTTGTTCTCCAGGTCATAGAGGGCGTTGGCGAGCTGGGTCTCCAGCTCCGAGGGGTTCTGCCTCGACGGGGAGTTGGCGGCGATCTTGTTGAGAGCAGCCATGATTGCAGACGAGCGAGGTCGGGCTGTGCTGCTGGTGCTGCGTCCTGTCGGTAGAGGGGCAGTCGTCGAGGAGAGGTTGAATTGAACTTTTGGGAGCAGGCGAGCAAGTCCACACCAGATACACCGCGCTCAGTGTGCGCTGGTCGTGCGGGTGTGGGCTCGGCGCTCGGCGCTCGCTTAGGGCGCCGCTTGGCCCGATGCGGCTAGCGCGGTGCGTAGGGGACGGCGGGTCCCGTGACCTGCCGCGCCCTCAACTTAGGTATATTACCTAATTTGGTAATTCTTCTCAAATATATTGCAGATAGTTGTACCATTACTCAACCACTATGTATACCACCTAAGACGACACAGGAAAAGGCCACACCTTGATCCACTCTTCCCGCTCCTCATCGGTCGCAGCTACACGCTGCAGAAAGACCTCGGAAATCCATCACCATCCTCTTCATGCGTTTATAGTCTTCGTGGCTGACGAACCCATCCCCGAAGGATCTCGTCCATTGCCTCGACCCCTTCCTCCCACTTCAACTGGTCTTCCCTCTTTTGCGCTCTCTCCTCCTCCGTAAACTGGATCGGACAAGGGACCAAGGGTCGTCCTTCTGCGTCTTGTCCAACTATCTCCGCCCATCTATCCACGGCTTGCATCAGATGACCCAGGACATGTGGCTCACCATTCGTAAAAAGAGATCCCGCCAGACCAGTGATCCGGCTCACCAGTGTTTCCGGCCCCCGCAACACGACTGGCGTCTTTGCATTGCTGTAGCAATTCAATTTCATACTTAAGCACATACATTGCCTGAGCTGCGTGAAGCTTCTTTGCCCGCAGCTTTTCCTCTGGGCTTAATTCGTCAAAATTTTCTGCCAATTGAGAGGGGTTGAGTCTTTCTGGAATAGGACCGTCAAAGTCAAGGAGGGCTGGACGGTGGACTTGGAGGAATAAAGGGGCGATGTGCACAGCTTGCCATCGACCACACCTGTGATCTTTGCCGGTTCTTCCGGATCAACAAAGATATTGTCCGTGTGGAGGTCAGAGTGCCATAGAACAGGTCTACGAGTTGCTTTGTTTTTGGGAAGTAAGTGGCGTGCTAACTTCATATAACAGTCCAATGCTCTAAGCTTGGCGGCCTTAGAGGATCGATACTGTCCCGGGCCATTGAAGAGGTCTTGTGGTGGCCGCGACGAATGACCTAACTTGGTGATAGACTCCTTTTCACGTTGTGCATTGGCAATAACATATTCTTCAACTGAGCTCCCTGAAACAAGGTCAGCTTGGAAACTTCCGTTTCAAGTGTTGGAATATTTACTCACAAGGGCCACGGTCCGAATTTAGTGCTCCTCTCCCATCATCAAAGTACTTTCGATTATTTGTGGGACCAACAGTATACTTGTCATTCCGACCAGTGTCCTGAGCAAAATACAGGCTACCGTATGCCAGAAATGGATTTGACGCAAGACATTTGTCAAACTGGACAAGTTGTGTCACAATCTCCTATTTTTTTTAAGATGTGCATGTCCTCCCACACATGGGAGAGTTTAATACCAGGCACTTTCTCCATGATAATATATTCGGCACCGACTGGGGTTTCGTTGGCCCTGGAGCACCATGCATACACCTTTGGAGCGGGGATATGCAATACATTTCTCACCTAGAAACAGCGATCAAAGTCAATTCAACTTAAGGAGTGGATATAGCCGGACTCACAAAATCCATTGTAGCCACCTCGCTCGCAGTGAGAAAGTGAGCACGTCCCGCATTGGGATTTGGGGTCTTCGCAATGACCTCTTTCCCATCGCTTATGGTCAGAAGCGAGACCTTGTTGAAGTTGCCTTCGGTAAGCTTCGTGACATCCGTACATGCCGCAGAGCCCACCGACTCAGCTGCAACACGGCAGAGAGCGTCAATGTCGAATTTGACGTAGCGGGCGGCTAGTTGCGCCTCTTTGTTCCACAGCTACCTTCCGGATGTGTACCGGTAGAGAAAGTCGCGCCCATCATCGTCATTATTACCTATCCAGAGGTTTATCAGACGTTAATGATAAACAAAGGAATAGAAGGTATGTACTACCTGATATCCCATATCTAGTATTGATATCACAATCCACGGACCAAGTCGTCCGAGTAGTAAAGAAGGAGCGGCAGAAACTCCGTCCAGGAGACGACCTTGTGCCACCGGACAACAATGCAAAATTCGCCAACAACGCGGCACGGTGAGCAAAATAGCACGATTTGTCTGCTTATGACAGCGAGCATCACTCTTGGGCTGGGTGATATGATTGATAGTTGGAGAGCAAGCGATACATATCTCTGCAACGAACAATTAGATCTGCGGCAGTGTCCTGTTAAGGTCACGATCTGCTAGATACACGGGCTTCCTTCCATCTTAGTAGTGATCAGCGCTAAGCCTTGATTGGAGGGAGGATGAGACTTCCAGGAAGCCGGTACTGAAATTTGTGGAACTCGACCGCTTCGAGTTCGCTTGTGACGTCCATGCCTAGATGATAGTAGTAACCTTTAAAATATTAAAAGTGTTCCATGAGACCGCACTTAATAAAAATGCTGCCTTCGATGAACCGTATCATACCAGCATTGAGCATAGCAAAAAAAAAAAAAAAGGGATGTGGGAAAAGAAGCATCAGTCCAGTAGAGCGCTGTAATATAATCAAATTCGTAAATAGATCAACAACAGCATCAACAATAACAAAAGTCGTGCGTCTTTCAAATAAGTTATCTTAGACTCCTCAAATCTATTAGTAAGTATGACTCAGCGCCGCTACTCATACTGCTGATAGTTTCATTCAGAGTACCTAGACATGGTGGTCGAGTTGCCAAGTACTGCAGAGCACAATCCCCCCAGAAGCAGCACGTTTCACGGTCCCAACGAATATACACATAAAGGCCTGAATAATGTAATCAACACCGAAATGAAAAGGAGCTGGAAAAATAGTCTGTGCAAACACGACAGCGCGAGCAGCATGCGGTAGATAAGAATCAAGAATCGACATTGGTGATGATGCCTCAGAGTTGTGCAGACCAAACACGAACACGGTATAAGGGTAGACGGATTAAGTAGGGTTTCTCTTCAAACAAGCCGTTGGAGACGCGCCATTCCGCACCAGGGGAGGCATCTCCCAACGGCCGTACACGGGTCAATATCCAAACAAGCGATACAACGTTCGAATACAGGCGATCAGCAGGCACAGCTCTCCTTTGCGGCTGCAGCTGAGCGATCTCCCAGGTTCACTCGCGAGTCGTCTCCTGACCGTCCTCCCAGTCCGGTCTGGCCCGCTCCAGCGCCGGTACCTCGCGGTCCCTTCAGGCTGGACTCCGGGATCGCGTTGGCAATGGCGGTGAAGACCTCTGAGACGTTTACGCCGGTCTTCGCACTCGTCTCGAAGAATAGCAACCCTTCCTCCTCTGCATAGCTTCTCGCTTCGCGCGTGGAGACCTTCCTGGCATCGCCTGGCGCGTCGGCCTGCTCTTCATGGTTCTCTTCACCGGCACCTTCATCTCCCTCCGCATCAGCACCGGATGGCGCATTCTCACCACCGTTAGGGGCGGACTCCTCGTCGGCGCCGCTGCCATCGCTCGTCAAGTCCAGCTTGTTGCCAACGAGGGCGATAACGATACCGGGACTTGCTTGCCGTTGGAGCTCAGCAACCCAGTGCTTAGCCTTTGTGAGAGAGGACGGTTTGGTAATGTCGTATACGACGAGGGCCGCTTGGGCATTGCGGTAGTACATGGGGGCAAGGGAGGCAAAGCGCTCCTGGCCCGCCGTGTCCCATATCTCGAACTTGATCGTACGTGTGGGCAGAGAGCATTTCTGCGTCAGGAAGGCGGCTGTACAGCGGAGCAGTTAGCCAGTTCCTGGTATTATAGACAGATAGGATTCGTTATGGGCAAAAGTAACTACGGGCCGCAGCCCGCGGATGGGCGCATGATAACGCGATGAGAGTGCCCGGTGGCATCAGGTAGCTCTGAGCGAAAGCCTTACCTCCTATGGTCGGCTCCTTGTTCTCTTGGAAGTCATTGTTAACAAACCGGAGGACCAGCGATGACTGCAAGAGCGCCAGTTGTCAGTTTGGCCATTATCCAGGCGATGGGATGTTGGCGGTGCAGGATGGGGGGGTTAAAAGCTGGGGCAAGATGGACCGCCTCATACCTTGCCAACGGCCGCCTCTCCCAGAAGCACGAGCTTCACGCTGCTGCTTGGCTTCGGGGCGTTTGTCGTGGCTGAGTCGGACATGGCCGCGGGAACGTCTGCGATCTAAGCGTTCTGCAGATACGTTGTCACAGAAGAGGGATAGATTGCGCTGGTAGTGATTCAGCTCCGGCGGGCGACGTAGACCAGCACAAGTGGAGAAC
>ENA-UOXB01000144-UOXB01000144.1-bioreactor-metagenome-genome-assembly--contig:-NODE-144-length-79890-cov-13.891589_pt1 | contig 79890 bp, 59 predicted proteins | sample MGYA00238158_ERZ761615 | MGnify/ENA primary metagenome ERZ761615 (study PRJEB28904, sample SAMN06267902) | bioreactor metagenome | isolation source: Joint BioEnergy Institute, California, USA...
AGGAGGAGCAGAAGGAGGAGCAGAAGGAGGAGCAGAAGGAGGAGCAGAAGGAGGATCTGAAAGAGGAGCTGAAGAAGGAGGACAGCAGTAAAGGCTGAGCCTGAGCCTCATGCTTTGACAGCTCTATTGCTTTGCTCCTTGGTTTTGCCTCTGCTCCCTCTTGAGGGCCGAACCGTTGGCGTTGCCTCGGCCAATGTCCAACTACTTTCCTCAATGTCGTTGGATTTTTAACAGAACGTCCCTATTTGAAGCGGGCGTACTGACGCTTACGAAGACCTGAGCTGGGCCTACTGTTGCACGGTTTTGAGGCCTGCTCTTTTTTCCTGCAATCATAATATGATTGATGTCTCGAAGCATACACATGGTGGGTCACTGTCTACTCAAAACTCCTCTCTTGATTCATGTCTGTATCATTATTGATGTGCATCTCCCGGCGTCGCCTGTATATCTTTCTCCGCTGCCTGTACATATACCTGCTTCATGGTGGTGCTCTCTTTTGGCTCTGGCTTTCGAGATCCCTTGTCATTCTGTGGAAAAAAGTTCTAAACGGTTCTTTTAGATCGGGTGAAGGAAGCTACGATATATGCTTTTGGGTCTCTTCTGACGTATCATAGAACCTCGGCAGCTATAGAAGGTAGTAGGTACAGTACATACTCAGTATAGAGAGAGACTTCTGTCTCTCTGTATCTATGTACATGTTCAATGTGAGTATAGTGTACAGTACAACCAAGATGGGGTTTTCATAGCTTGATTCAATGACTGAGAGCTACTTCTATCCTTCAAGTCGTGGTAATTCAGCGGACTCCAAATTGATTGGCATTTGACACGCAGCAAACGATTCGGAGTCAGTCTTGATGTCGGTATTTGAAGCTTTTTGGTGGTTGCAAGCTTAATATGCATCTTCAGAGACAAACTATAGCACTTGAGTAAGCAATATTTGATCGAAGGTATCGACAGGCCCGTGTGTGTGCATGTGGGGATGTTTCGTGAAACTCGCGCGCAAGGCCGGCGAGAGCCTAGGCGCGACAGGCACGCAGCAGGCGCGGGCCCGAACTGCGTAATGTCACCCGCTAGCGCCTCCTGGGCCATAGCGAGGACACCCGTCAACAAGTGTCAAGGTGGGCAGTGCAGGCGCCGGGTTCTGTTGCAGAAAGCTGCCTTTTTTTTGATTCTTCTACAGTGAACCTGCTGGCTGCTTCTTGGCAGGGCAGGCCGAGAGAAGTTGTTCTTTTTGTGACGAAGGGGGGATGCTCTGAGGTTGAACCTCGGGCGACCAGCTGGATAAATGGCCATGATGGCTAGTGGAACATCAGGCAACCGTTACGATAACCACAGCGACGACAACTCGACACTTGACAATGACCTGTTTGATGCTGATGATGGTGTGCCACCTTTACTGCTTTTTTCACGACGGTCCATCGTTTGGGTTTGCTGATTCGCGATTGCAGCAGCTATCGAGGCCGACGATCCTCTGCACGATGACAACAACAACACCTCCGACCGCGCCCCTCTGACGGGCAATATTCAATCTTCCTCCTCCACCAGAGAAGGCATCTCCGGGAACTACTTGACGTCCTCGATCCCCGGCGAGGACCGCCGCGCGCCCCAGAATACTATCGATGAGAGCGTCTGGGAGACGCTGAAGAGAGATCTGCTGGCCGTGTGGGAGAAGATGCGACAAGTCCTGTGGCCCAAGTACCTGCTCGGAGGCATGCTGCAACGCGGCGGTGGTGGTATCGGCGCTGCGGAGAGGGGGGAGGCCAATCGCTTCGGCGGTGGCCTGAGAGGGCTTATCGGACGGTGGCCGGACGCGGATACCGTGCTGCAGGGCGGCATGAGCGAAGGGCTGCGAGACTGGGATCTCTGGTAATTCTCCATTGCTCAAATCTATTGGGAACTCAAGTTTTGGAAGTTGGGTATACTGATGGTTCTTCCTCTGTGCTTAGGGGCCCGCTCATCTTCTGTCTGCTTCTGAGCATGTTCCTCTCGATGCGCGCACAGGAAGACCAATCGTCTCTGGTCTTCTCCGGGGTGTTCTGTATTGTATGGCTTGGTGAAGCGGTGGTCACCCTGCAGATCAAACTTCTCGGTGGAAATATGTATGCCTACTCTGCTGATGGTGAAGGAGTGCTTTTTCGCTGACTCTGGGCGGCTAGTTCGTTCTTCCAATCGGTCTGCATTATCGGCTACACCCTGTTCCCCCTGGTGATCGCCGCGCTTCTCAGCGCCCTGGGCCTTCCCATGATCCCTCGGATACCGGTATACATCGTGCTGGTGGCGTGGTCTCTGGCTGCAGGAGTGAGCATCCTGGGCGGTTCTGGAGTGGTGAGAAATCGTGTGGGCCTTGCGGTGTATCCTCTGTTGGTCTTTTACATCGGAATAGGGTGTTTGTGTTTCATTAGCTAAAGGGGAGGAGGAATCGGTGTTTTACAACAAAGTGGGAAATCGGACATTGTTTTGTTGTCTACATCTTGCTTTTCAACGACTGCAGCGAATGAGGGATGGCTGACTGGCACGAAGACATCGGAACTGAAGAATTGACGGAATGGACTCATGTGCTGAATTCCCTGTATTAGTCTATGTGGGAGTCGAGAGATATCCAATGTTGCGCCATGCTGTTAATGTTACCTAGGTATAAGAAGCAGATCCAGGCTAGCGCAGCGCCGGGCGGTTTCCGGGCTGCACGACACGAGGATCCCTAGCTGCCCACTGCGGGGTGCGGTAACCCGGACACCAGCACAGCAACAGCTCATCTCTCGTCCCATCCCTTCTCCCCACTGACAGACTCTTCGGCGCCCTCTTCTACATGATTCCCTCTTTTGAACATCCTCTTTTGTGGCCACCGTCCAGCTGTGCTCTCATCACAACCTGTTCCGGCTCCCTAGCCTGCTAAGCCGCCGTCTAATAAATAATCTCCACTGCGGCCAGCCGCAGTGTCCAAACCCATAGCGGAACTGACCGTCGCGGGTCCTGGACCGGCCAAATTATTACCGGTAGTAGCCTTGTGGTCTGGATTCGTGCCTTAAAATCCTGCTATTACACGTCTCTTTCGCTCCGGACTGCTTCCAGCGCACGTAAAAAAATACTACGAGCACACACTCTCTCCGTGGTCCCGCAGTCTTTCGCAGACTTTTTTGCCGTGAGTGGATTCTGTCAGTCCCGGGAGAGAGCCGCCAGCTGCCCAGCTCGTCACCTCCAGACACTGGCAGCTGGGTGCCCCTCTTGTTCTTCCGCGCAGCCTTCTGTCGCTGAGACTGACTGCTTAATCGTCATTGTGCAGAGATCTCCGGTCGCGATTTTGTCTCTCTCCGCCTTGGTGGCGATCTCAGTGTTACTCATAGTTTCGGACAACCTCCTTACCTTGAAATTCTTGGTCCGTTACGGAAAAAGAGAATCGTTCTGCAGCATATATAAGATCTGCGTGATATGGCGTCAGATACCCGGGAGCGGAACGGTGGATTGAATGGTAAGAGGCACCGCCTTTGTTTCTCCACCTTCAGTATTGACACCTTACTCACCTGGCTCGCAAACCCCAGACGACATGGATAAAGATACTACGAAGCCCTCTAAAGGTATGGAAGACCTCATACCCCACCTCTATCCGAAAGTGCGAAGGACAGAGGCGATCCCAAGACCCTCGAACATGAAGACGCCCACCCAGTATCAGCGCCTTTTTGTCTCTGGAACCTCGGGAGAAGCACGAAGCCAAGCCCCCAAAGACACGACAGCGCTACATTGCTCCTTATCCTTTACCTTTTTCTTCGTCGTGTTTCTTTTTATCATGCCCCTATGATCTAACCAGTGAGACGTTGCAGCAGACATGAACGAAGAATCTTCCGCGTCCGATAACGATGGCGGCGAGCGCCCAGTTCGGCAGAAGCTCAAGGAGACTACGATTACAGAAGCGTCGAAAACCTCCGCGGATACCTCTGGCCACCAATCTACAGAAAACAGCGACAAGGATAGCGCTAGTGGCAGAGGAAGAGTCACCTCTAAGAAGCGATCATTTGACGATCTCGACAATAAAGACGCGGTTACCGGATCAAAGGAGGAAACTGGCCATAGAAGAAAGAGGTCACGCGATTCAAAGATGGAAGACGACGCGACCGCTGATGGAGACAGCAAAGCAGCTCGACAATCAAACGCAGCTAGTGGTGCGGTAACTCCACCGGAGCAACCACTTAACGCCGAAGATGCCTCGAAACAGATCCTGAGTCCTAAGAAGAAGAGGAGCATAGATCAGCTCGACAACGACGCAAACAATGTGGCTGGGAAGCCGGAGGAAGGAGTATCTGGTGATAAGGCACATGCAGAAGGCGAGCCAGAGAGAAAGCGACATCGTGACAGTTCTCAAGAGAAAGACTCTACTAAGGAGCCTGATACTGCATCTAAGGTGTGTCTTGTCCGTCCGTGCTGATGACGCGCATTTGACTGATATCCCGTTAAACAGACGTCTCTCCCATCGGCGTTCGCTAATACGTCTACCGTTTCGCCTTTCGCTTCTTTTGGGACTCCAAAGCCTCCCGCTTCTAAGGACGAGGACTCCAAGATGGCCCATGTCACCTCCAGTTCCGCTTTCGCCTCGTCAAGCTTGGCTGCTTTTGCAGGATCAGAACAATCGCCTTTTGGCGCTTTTGGAAGCTCGAATAAGTCTTCCGTCTTTAAACAAGCTTCCACCACAGAAGCCGAGAAACCGGCTTCTACAGGATTCGCAGCGGCCGCGGGCCCTTCTCCATTTGCGACCGCTGGCGCCTCAGGTTTTGCGTCTTTTGGATCAGGGTTTAGTGGCTTTGCCGCTGCTGCTCCCAAGCCAGGGGGCGGACTCACCAGTTTCGCTTCTCCTGGAGGACCTGGAATTCTTGGTACTTCTAAGGCTAAACCGTTTGGAGCGCCGGATGACGAAGAGGACGAAGGAGATGAAGAAGAGGGTGCTGCTGAGGACAAGCCTGCCGCAGGCGAGTTTGAAAAAGAGAAGGAGGATGAGAGATTCTTCAAGCAGGAGGGTATGTCCGCCCTTTCATCTTGCCTAGTTTTGACTTGGTTTTCTTGACTTGTGCTAACCACCTTGAACATTGTAGTTGAAACTGGTGAGGAAGGAGAGACAACACTTTTCTCGTGCAAAGCGAAGCTCTTCCACTTTACCGACAAGGAATGGAAAGAGCGCGGAATTGGCACGTTCAAAGTCAACGTCAGGGAACAGGAGGGGGGCAAGAAGACGGCTCGTATGATCATGCGGGCCGACGGTGTCCTGCGCGTCATGCTCAACACGCCTATCTTCAAGGGTATGATGATTGGCGACCCAACGGGCAAGGAACCGACCACAAAACAAGTCAATATAGCGAGCATTGAGAATGGTCGCTCTGTCCCGCTCCTTCTTAGGGTACGCTTCAGCCTTTACCTTTCCTCGTTTTTTTGTTTGTCTGTTTGAAATCTTAGGCATCTGACACTGGCTATTCTGCAGACGCAAAACAACGATCTTGCGAAAGAGCTTTACCATGTGGTGCGCGATTTGCAGCAGCATCTTTGAACGGCGAATGTCCTTGTGAATTTGGGGGTTCGCAGCAAGGATACTAGTGAAAATGCGGTTTCCCAACCCATAACAATCGCGCCTTCCTTCCTCCGAAATTCGGAGCTATGGCGTCTGCCGCCTGGTCCTCCGTTCCTCTGCCTCAATCTCTTCGTCCGTCATAATACTTTAGGCTTCAACCTTCAGAGCCCCCAATTCGACTCTTGGTTGCAACACTGGTACCGGCCCAGGCGCCGATTTCAGCCACCCTAGCATGCCTGCGAGGTCGGGGTATTGTTGACAAATCCGAATGTCTACGGGCTTCTCATGGGCATCTGAGAGCCACAAACGAACGAACCTCTCGGAAGCCCTAACGGGCTTGTCTGCTCTCCACGGACGCGCTTCAAAGCTTCGATTGATTTACCTCCGTTTGGACTGGTGCAATTTAGGCCCTCTCAAGCTTCTTCTGCATAGCACCACGCTCCGCTCCGCCCGTTCTCATTTGTGACAATTTTCGACGCCAAAAATACTTCAACACTCACCCCAACATTTCAATTCGAATCCCAAGGCTCGATCTTAAATAGTCATAGGAAGAAGGGAAGGATTCTTGTTAGAATCGTTTGGGAGTGAGTGCACACCATATTGGTCTGGGTCATATCTATCTCTCCATCCTTGTCCATACTTTTCTATCCAGTTCTGTGCGTGTCGGAGGTGGACTTTGTCCTTTGTGTGGAATTTCTTCTCTAGCTGTCTGGATAGATCTTGTTCTTTGATGGGAGATATAGTAGGCTTCTGTTTTTAGTTTTACAATTCTAGCGTAATTCAAGCGTTTAAACTATCTATCAATGAGGGCTATGAGGCCTCAGAAGGGCGTCTTAACAGCATTACGGTGTGAGAGCAATGCAGTCCGACGTCAAGGAATCCCTGGATGCCTAAGGCCCAAGTCAGCCTTGGAGGTCAAGCTATCCCCTCAGTGGCGATATTGCCACGTGACCACGCGTCTTAGAGCTCCGCGATAGCGAGGCGTCGGCCGACCTGCCGCGACGAACAGACAGGATGGACCTCAAGACATGACGCTCCTGGCAGCAGACACTGCTGCTGCTGCTGCTGCTGCTGCTGCTGCTTCTACAACGGGGCTGAAAAGGAAACGCGGTCCCAAAGAAGAAGAAAAAGATGGAGAAGACTACTATGATGAAGGGGCCTATCTCGCCCCGACTGGTGGTGTGTCGTCTCCGGCGCCCGCGTCACCATCAGACATAGCTTCTTCTTCCAAACCGCACGACGGGCCAAGAGTTGACCAGAAGACGGCGACAAGCACAAACAACAAAAAGAGGGGCCGTCGACAAGGAAAGGGAAGGAAGTCATCAACCTCTGCCACGGAGAAGGAACCTGATAACAATGACGCCAATGTCAATGCCAATGCCAATGACAATGATAGTAACAACGGCAACGACACCCGACGCAGCGCTCCTAAATCCCGTTCCACCACTACTACTACCAAGACGAAGAAACGACTCTTCTCCGCCCCATGGCCGGAGCCCTTCAAGCGCCTCGCACAGACGCACCGCGCCCTGAACATCGTCTACACCTTCTGCTGCACGCGCAAACACCTCGCCACGACCTTCGACAGGATCAAGGCCGCCGTGGAGGCGCAGCTGGGCGCCGGGCGGATGCTGACCGTCGAGGACGTCGCGCGGGTCAAAGCGCTGGTTCCGCGCGCGGTGCGATTCGAGGTCATGGATGAGGCGGCGGTGGAGGTTATGGTGGGGGGAGGAGCGGATGGAGGGGGAAGAGGACATGATTATGGAGAACCCTACGGATCCGGGTCTGCAGATGGAAATACTAGGGAGGAAAAGAAAGAGGTCTTGCTGTTCGAGTTCATCGACGGAGACCTCAAACGGCACGTTGAGCGTCCCAAGGCCGGAGACGCTACTACTACTACTACGACCCGCAGGGCTCGAGACGACGATCTCAAAATGCCCGTCTACAGCCAGAAGCAGATGCTGAGTCTGATCGAGAAGCGGAACAAGAAGTTCGCGGACGCGATCGATGAGTTCCTCGTCAGATGCGATGACGATGGCGTCGATCCGATCGAGAGATTGGAGCGGGAGAAAGACGCGTTTATCCCTGCGGCTTCAGGCAGTAGTAATAGTGGGACGAGCACGCCGGCGGCGGCAAGGCTGCCGCCAGAGATCCCGAGGGAGCGCAAGTCCATATCGGAGATCATAGCTGAGATCCGGAAGATGGACTGGTATACCGGACAGATTGTCCCGGACGGCCACAGGGTGTTCGACGCGCAGCCTCCTGTCTATGGGGATCTGAATTTCCGACTCTCGCAGGATCTCGTCAATGCCTTGTATAATGCCAAAGGGATTACGCAATTCTACTCTCACCAGGCCGAAGCCATCAATCATCTCTACGAGGGACATAATGTGATTGTTTCCACGTCGACGAGTTCGGGAAAGTCATTGATCTACCAGGTCCCGATGCTACACGAACTGGAAAAGGATCCGAACAGTAGGGGAATGTATATCTTCCCTACCAAGGCGCTGGCGCAGGATCAGAGACGAAGCATGAAGGATCTCTTACGGTACATGAACGGCCTGGAAGACATCATAGTGGAGACCTTTGACGGGGATACCCCGATGGCTGATCGGAACATGATCCGCGACGAGGGACGGATCATCTTCACCAACCCGGACATGCTGCACATTACCATCCTGCCCCATGAAAGCTCCTGGCGGACATTTCTGAAGAATCTCAAGTTCGTCGTGGTCGATGAACTCCACGTCTACAACGGTCTATTTGGGTCTCACGTTGCCCTCATCATGCGTCGCCTGCGCAGGATCTGCGCCGCGGTCGGGAACCGCCATGTGAAGTTCATATCCTGCTCCGCGACCGTCGCCAACCCGGAAGAGCACATGAAAGCGATCTTTGGCGTGGAGGACGTGAAGCTGGTCGACTTTGACGGATCTCCTTCCGGCAGGAAGGAGTTCATCTGCTGGAACACCCCGTTCAAAGACCCCGGAGACCCGACTTCCGGTCGCGGCGACAGCATAGCCGAGACCGCGCGATTATTCTGCCAGCTAGTGCTGCGGGGTGTGAGGGTCATCGCATTCTGCAGGGTCAGGAAACAGTGTGAGATCCTTCTTCAGGCCGTGAGAAACGAGTTTCAGAACCTCGAGCGACCGCAGGTCGGCAAGCTCGTGATGGGATATAGGGGTGGATATAGTCCGCAGGACCGGCGGCAGATCGAAAAGGAGATGTTCGAGGGGAAACTGATGGGCATTGTTGCTACGAACGCTCTTGAGCTGGGCGTCGACATTGGCTCACTCGATGCCGTCATCACGCTCGGCTTTCCGTATTCGATATCCAATCTGCGCCAGCAAAGCGGTCGCGCTGGTCGCAGAAACAAGGACTCCCTGTCCGTCCTGGTTGGCGAGAGCTACCCCACGGATCAGTATTACATGAAGAATCCAGATGAGCTATTCACAAAACCGAACTGCGAACTGCAGGTCGACCTGTCGAACGAGCTCATCCTCGAAGGACACGTCCAGTGCGCTGCGTTTGAGATGCCCATCCGACCCGAAGAGGACAGTATCTATTTTGGGCCGCAGCTCGCAGAATTCGCAGCTACCAGACTCGTCAAGGACGGACTCGGATACTACCACTGCCACGAACGGTTTCGCCCGCACCCGTCGAGATGTGTTGCGATCCGCGACACGGAGGAGAACGCCTTCGCCGTCATCGACACTACAAACAATCGGAACGTTGTGCTGGAGGAGGTCGAGGACTCGCGTGCCCTCTTCACCATCTACGAAGGCGGCATCTTCCTGCACCAGGGCCACACCTACTTGGTCCAGGAGCTGAACCCGGAGCGGCGGTTCGCACGGGTTGTCCGCGTCCACGTCGACTGGAGCACCCAGCAGCGCGACTTCACCGACATCGATCCGATCGAGACGGAAGCCATCCGCTACATCAGCGGGACGTCGAACTCGCGCGCCTTCTTCGGCTCTATCCGGATCCACTCCGTCGTGTACGGCTTCTTCAAGATCGACAAGCAGGGCCGCTACCTCGACGCAGTCCGGGTGGACAACCCTCCGATCGACATCATGAGCAAGGGCATGTGGCTCGACGTGCCAAAGCGGGCTCTCGAGATCCTCGAGTCTCGACGTCTCAACATCGCTGCCGCAATCCACGCCGCCGAACACGCCGTCCTGTCGCTGATGCCGACATTCGTCATCTCCTCCCCCGGAGACGTTCGGACGGAATGCAAGGTCGCGAAGAAGGAGCTGGGGAAGAACCTCAGACGCGTGAACGAGGCTTCTCGTTCTCAGAAATCGGTCTCGACTGGACCGCAACTGCAGCCACCGGCCCGCCAACGACCCGCGCGTCTCACATTTTACGACGCTAAAGGCGGCGCATCCGGCTCCGGCATCGCTGCTAAAGCGTTCGAGTTCGTCGATCTGCTCCTCCGCCGTGCCGTCTCGCGCATTGAGGCCTGCCTCTGCGTCACTCCGCAGGGTTGTGTCGAATGTGTCTGCGACGAGCGGTGCAAGGAGCAGAACGTGGTCATGAGCAAGGCCGGTGCGGGTGTCATCCTGAGATGCTTGCTCGGCTGGGAGGTTGATGTTGATTCCTTGCCTTGGGGCGAGGACTTCGAGGGCGAAGAGGGCGGTGGTGAGTTGGCGGGTGGTTTGGAGACGGTAGTCGAAGCGACAGAGGTTCCGGGTAGACCTGGCGCAACAGTGCGGGTATTCGGGAACAGTGGTCGTGAAGAAGAGGTTTTAAGCCAGAAAGCCAAAGAGTAGTGAGATGACTGATGACACGACTTATGATCAATGATATCCCTAATGATGTTCTGTTTAGACTTGGCATTTGTATAATAACAAATGTAACCATTTTCTGGGTCACTTGTGACATATCATTCTCATTCTCAGAGCATTGTAGGGCAACAGCGGCCGCCTAGCAAATAGCTCTTCAGGCGACTAGGTGACCAAAATCTGCAGAAACCACCTAAAAATATCTGGATAATGCATATATATATTTATCTATAGGATAAAATCCCTGGCAACCCCTGGAAACGGAAGCCATATCTCGAGGAGAGGCTCCGCATGTACGCACGTCTAGACAGGAAAAAATAAAGGGAAATAAATGCCACTGCATTCAGACGAACGCCAGCACGTTTATGATGGTATTGTAGAGTGGAGAGAGCGGGAATTAGAGTATGAGGAAGTCACCAAAATCACGTCAAGAACGAAGTTGATCTTATTGGCGACAAAAACAAAGCCAAAGCGCCTTTAAATGTTGGAAATCCAAGCCAATATTCAAGAAATGACACACACACACACTCTCTCTCATATAAACAGATCCAAAAAACCCAAATATTCGCCAGACCTGTCATTCATTAAACCATGATACATGCATGGATAAGATATTAGGTAGGGTATGTTGTATGTACTAAGGCAGTAATTCTCCAGCGGGGAAGAATAAGCCCGTCGAAAAGAAACGGCATAATGCAGAGTATCTGCCTAGAGAACAGTGCAGAGGAATAAGAGCATGGGTTATGAGTAATGCAGGAAATGGCAAGACCCCTCCCAAAAAACGCATGCTCCTTGGAAGGAGAAAAAAAACAAACACCGAAAGCCACGCTATGCAAGATTAAGGGTAGGAATGCTCCACCGGAGAGCAGAGAGATTATGACTTCAGACTAACCCGAGAGCAGACTAATCGATGAAACAGTGACAAGCTCACAATAAGAAAGCCAATCCCTCCGTGAGCAAGGGGCGAGCAAAGTATCAGCTTCCTTGAAGCACGGGTATGCGCACGCAAAGGGTCGGATCATGTGAAACGCGAGGCCCAGAGACACGATCAGAAGACCACAAACGATGCTTCAAGACACGATCGATCGGGGCTGGTCGCCGTCATTGGTTGTAACGAACATCAAAATGACCGGCTTTTTCATCTCATACAGTCCCATCAAGTGAGGAATTCAGGATGTTCAGACTGCATGCGCCGAAGCCGCACATTGTGAACTCGGAGTATGAGGATGACACTCTGGCATTAAGCCTCCTTCAGGACATGACCATGGATATAGAAAAGAATCATCGGAATGGCTTTATACTAAGCCATATCCTCAAGAGCAAACATTATATCACCCGAACTGGCTTGGTGGAACACCCGAATTCAACGTATGTAGATTTGCACTGGGCGATTGTCCCGGTGAAGGATCCGGCTGAGCAACGCTGCTGGCACTAGGAGAACTCATCTGGCTCGCAGAGTCTTTGAGGTCCATTTTCGAGAATAATGTCTTCATATCACGAACGTCTTCGCGGAAATTGTCCCGGGGGTTAACTGTACGTTCCTCGGTCATAGCACGGATCTCCCGAACAATATCCGGATATCCTTCATCATTAGGAAGCCACCAGTGTTTTACTTCCGGTGTTTGCCACAACTCTGCCATTCCTTCCCGAAACTTTGGAGGGTAGATATACCTAATAGAGAAAAGGAATACCCCCGTCAGTTCACACAATACATTTGCGATGGGATTTTAAAAAAGGACTTGGTAGTCTATGGAGTCGAGAAGCAACTTACCCGTTTTGTTCAACCAGGGCTATTTTCCTTCGACACCACATTATATGCCTGCTGTCTTTGGGTAAAAACATGCTTGCAATCCCGATGCTGTCGTGGAATGCAATCACCGTTCCGTTCTCCTTCTCTGGCCAGCGTTCAATAGCCTCAATGAAACGACATTGTTCCAATGCCAAGTTCATCAACTCTGGAAATGCCTGCTGCTGTAGAGCCATAGAGGATTGATACCTGAACATTAGGGCGGTCGCTAGTAAGTCGATCCAAGCGAAGTTGACTGGCCATAGAGGTCCTTGGAAGAAACGACCGGGCAAGTATGGATCGAAAATGTCACTTTCCTCCAGCGGCCTTTTGTGAGGGTAAGACTGCACTGCGTGTTCGGAGTTGTCGAAACTCATGAGAAGGCCGCGCAGGCTTTCGAGGACCTGAGAAAGCTGATCATTCTGGACGATAAACTGATCTATTGATATCATTCCGCGAGACAGCTTGGCATATAGCGATGCCATGTCCATGGCAAACCGACGGTTCCGAGATCTAAATAATGCAAGTTGTCTATCGACGTCGTCCGGATGTTGGGCAGCTTCTTTGGCATCATGTTCTTCAGCGGCAATATACCAGTCACGGCTTAGGATAGTCTCATTCCCAGCCAGAAGACCAGCAACAATGTCAAAGCGCGCATACCAAGCAAATATAGTTCTGTGGAGTTTATTTTCGCTAACCGACTCGGGCGTCAAGAGTTCGTGCATCAACGTATGGGCAGCTTGATGATGGTCGACGAGATTCACCCAGTCACCTATGTACTCCTAGACTATCCATTAACAATGGCCAAAACATGGACAGGATTAACTGTACCTCGAAAGTCGTGAGCTCGAGAATTGTGATCAGTGTCGCCTCGTTGTGTTGTTCCCCGGAACCAAGAGATTTCCGTAGTAACGAAAGCGCCTGATTATAGTATTTCAGGAAAGTGTACAGTTTCCCTCCTGGATCTTGCAGGGAGTAATGATAGGCAGAGAAGCCCACCACTGCATAGAGAAGAGGCTCATAACTAATGGCATATTCAATGATATTTCGGTGTATGAATTCATCAGCGTCCGGTTTCATGAAGTAGTGATGATGAGTCAGCCTTTCTTGGTGATAGTTGAGGAAGAAGCGTAAGTCATCCTGCAGTCGCGTAGCACCCAAGAGTTGGGAAATATCTCGCGAAGGATGGTTTTCGAAACTGGTGGACTGCAGACTGCCACCTGGACTTCGAGACTCCAATATCACAGCAGCGTCGGTAGAAGGTGAATTGCTTTTCTCCTTACTGGAAAAGGAACATTCTGATGCCTGTTTCGCTCTTCGTTTCCCAAGTGATTGAGCGCTCTGCCTCCTGGAGACTACTGGTCTGGAAATTGTTGTGCTTGCACTCGGCGATTGTCGCGACTGTTGCTCATCGCCCTCTTCCTCTTCGTCTAAGATGACTTCCAACCCATTCGCATCATCTCCCTCATTGTTATTATTGTTGATATTATTGTTATTGTCCGATGAGTCGCTTTCCTGCGTCGACTGACGGGACTCTCTGGATTTCGGATTTGCACGGGTACATGCTTTGGATGTAGGTGGCGGTGGGTAGACGCAATCTCGTTTTCCTTTCCTGCATCCTACATGGCAGAAGAAGCTATTAGACGCATTGATACCTTCAGTGCAGGAAGGTGGGAGACTCACTATCGCAAATAGGTCGAGCTTCATCGCACTGCGATAGTTCCAATCAGGCAAGTGGCACACATCGGGGAAGAAAGGTTCATACCTTCACGCGACGGGCGCGGCAGGTGAAGCAACCACTTCTTGTTCTCTTGTGTTTCTTTTGGTCTGCTGCAGGCTGCATTGGTTGCTTCGGAGCTAGGCCTGGTCCGCTCAGCGCAGACATTCCGGGATGCTGGACAGGGTGGTTATGCCAGAACGCGACACTCTCGGGATATTGAGTTGGCCCCAATACCGGGTAACCAAAGATCAGACCAGGTTCATGGGATTGGAGAAGAGAAGGGTCAGCAGGAACCGCGGGTACAGGATGTCCGGGGTGGAAGTACGAGTGCGCCATGGTGGTGGACTGCATATAAAAGAAATCGAGCACGACAGAGACTTAGAATCCCAGCATAAGGACCACGCGCGCAAAGAACCGGTACAGGGAATCCAGGAACCCGGCGGCGTAGGCTACGGAGGAATGATCTCAGCAGAGTATGGCCGGCCAGTTATTGCAGCTGTCCTCGAGAAGCAGAGTATGGAGAAAGCCCTAATCACGGACGAGCTTGGGCGGCACATTCCACCCTGGCTTCGACCCACTGGGCCCTCGTCGACTTGATGCACGCTGCAGTCATCGACGGGGAAAGATTCGAGCAGGTGGATATACGGAGATGTTGAGGGCGAGTGGGACAGCAGGTTCGGGCGCAACGATTGCTGAGCCTGAGCGTCCCACACTTGCCCGTCTCCTTCTAGCTGCGCGGCGGAAACCCCACTAGCTCCGGGCGGGCATAGGGGGATTTTCCTGGGCACGCGAAGGCCTGAGGCTTTTTGCGGGTTCATCGAGCACCACGACTCGGAGCTTCTTATCACCTCCGAGCGATAAAAAAAGCACGCAGACCCCCGCGCCAGGAGCGTGCTGTAGATGCGCAGAGGCAGGCGTCCGTTCAGCCTCGTCTCGACAGAAAGTCCAACGCGCGACCGGGGGTTCTCAGATCGACCATCTCCAGCTTCGACGGAACAGCGGCTTCTGCCAGGTACCTAGGCCAGGGATCCACTTATGCAACTGTTACAGTCCTCCGTACTCCGGAGCCCGGACATCGGCCATAACTCTGCCAAATATAACTGACCACGGCGGACGACGGAAAGGGGTCGAACAGTCAACGGTGCACGGTCTGAAAGGCCCGCGGACAACCGCTGCGGTGAACGGCAGCGTGATAGGGCAAGCTGGTTAGAGTTTCCATCCGCTCTGTCTACCACGCCGTTCACGACATAGGATCTACTCCATATTCTCTCTCAGTTCAGATCGTACTCGGTAGAGCCGCGCTGATTGGGACAGCTTCCATCGCGCGATACTTACAGTATGCCCTTTCTGGTTGGCTTCCGCGGCGTTGGGGCTTTGACTCGCGCGGCGTTCCCAATCGCCGTGCCCGCACGCCAGGACAGCGGTCGATCGAAACGGAATACCAAAGGTCCCTGATCGACGCCGAGGATTGACAGGTGCGCCTGTTTCAGCGCCCCGGTAGTCCTAGTTGGGACAAAAACAGAGCCGGGGAGTATGGGAGCCGTGATGCGTACGTAGTGACAAAGGGTAGTTGACGGGTAAAGGGACTGTGGTCTCAATAAAAGTCAACATGCTTTTCCAGCGAGAGCGTGGTCTTTACCGGTCCACCAGTGCCTCGTCTTCTCTCCGGGGAAGAGTGCTTCCATGCTGTAAAACCCGCTCCCTGCTCGGAGTCGGTCTCTTGGAAGGGCAAGTTTGTTGCTACTCCAGTGCACGGTGCAGGGCCCGCCTCGTTGGGATCGGACATGAAATCCACGGTCGATTGACTGGTTGATGCCTGAAAAGAGCTTCACGCCGGTGGAACTGCACCTCCTCAGATATAACATAAGATCCTGGATCTTAGTATTATGCTTCCATAGGCTGGGGAAGCCCGTCCTGCTATGCAGGTCTCCACGGACCACGTTCCGGTGCTTTGACCTGGCATTCTAGCGCTTTTAGCTCTTCAATCGGGGTTGGCCTCGAGCGGGGCCTTACTGCTGCATCCCCTGATCATGTCAGAACCCCAAACTCCAGAGTCCAGCGTCCGATGAGTCCATCGGATCCAGCGGACTGTGCCTTGGCTAGTCTGTCAGACGGGAGGGAATGAGTCCATGGGGTGGAGCTGCCGCCATCCTGGGCTGTCAGGAGATGCTAGTGCGCTGTGCATTGAGTCAGTGGCGCTGGCCCATGGCAGGAAGATGAAACCAGGAGGAAACAAAGGATTGTGTGGATGGCTTGATGTGGCTTGCGTTTGAGTCGTGAACCCTGCCTTGAAGAACAGGCGTTCCAGCAGGAGTTCGAACTCAGTGCAGGGGACCAGAAGCGTACCATTGCCATGGGTAAGTGCTGAAGGTGAAAAGTACTCTGGACTGCTGTGCCGTCATGTGTCTTCAGCAGGCCACTCACTCCTATCCATGCGCAGTGCATGTACAAAGTATGCTTTTCACATGTGCACTGTACCTTGCGACATCCCGGGCCTTTGCCACGCGTGACCATGATGCTCCTGTTCATCCTTAATTCATTCCTACTACCTATCACTTGCTATTCCCGTCAACTCTGGTCTGTGCTTCTTTTTGATCGACGTGTATCAGACAGCGGATGAGGTCAGGTGCCACGGAGCACGTTCTGTTACTATGTAAACAACAAAAAGAGGCTCAAAGCGTCAAAGGAGTCCAACATGGATCCAGGGATCGGGGACAGATCGAAGGCACAATTTCCTGGAATGGTCCGAGTCTTTTCCCTTTCGACTGCTAGCTTCGTTTTAACTGTGATCCGGCAGCGCCCGTTGCTGGCGTCTGATCGACCCCTTTTTACTCCGTACGCTCCTTCGGCGCCTTGGAGCCGAAACATGTGCTTCACGTTCTCACCTGAAACTGAAAATCCTCCGTCATGTGGAGAACACCAAGCAAAGGGAACTGCTCAGCAGCCTTAAACAAACGTGGTTTATGCAAGCTGCAGAACATCCGGCAACCTTATTATTTTATTACTACTACGTTTCTCACGCTAAACTGAAGACTGCCTGTTCTCGAGACTTGCCATTTGCTTCAACTTGCTGTCAACCGTGTGCTCCTGTGCGCCAAAGGGCTTGTCACTGTCACATCGTGTTGTTGGTGTTGTTTTTCTCTTAGAACGCTATTATTTGCTCTATCAATTAATCTTCCACCGGTGGGCAATAACAAGGTGTAGTATAGGTGCTTAGCTCCATCCACCGACAGTGGGAATTGGAGATTCCAGCGCCACCCCCCCCCCCCCCCTGCTGACAAAAGGTTACCACACGAGTTACCAAGACTCCATGGGCCTTTGGGAGAATCTGGACGGACATAACAGACATGTGATTCAGACTCGGCTTCAGCTGGTGGACCGTCGGTCTGATCTCGCCCGTATTGAGGTTGCAGCTTTCTTCGATCTTGGTTTTTACCAATAACACATGCTGTGCCACTTGCCTTGCAGGAAAAAGCAAGTTCTCATCAAATTCCAGCTTGAACCGTTCACAGACTTATTACAAGTGAACTATATACGATGCGTTGCTCTTCTGCGTCTGTGGAGATCACCTTGAACCCTTGCAAGCAGATGCAGATGCATACATGCAGTACATACGTACATTAGGCACATTATTAGTAGCGAATGGCATCAGCTGCGTTCTGTAACAGCTTTGATCTTGCAGCATCCTGCTTGCTTCATCACACTAGTTTCCCACGTGAAGGAGAATTGACGCCAGCAGCGCTGCAGAACGCGAGGAGTCGACGTGCCGATTAGCCTCCTCTATATGGCGATATGTCCGAACATCCTTGCATGGCTATGTTTAGTCCAAGTCTGAGCTGTCCATTGCGCAAGGGCTTTACAAGGGTAAGTAGTGCGCAGTAGATAGCCTTTACGGAATTGTTATTCTCTCTAAATTTTTAGGTCGGAGTACATCCATAGCTCAGGAACTCTGTACATACCCCGTAGTTTTCTCATGTTAGCAGACTTTGAATTTGACCCATGCAATTGTCCTTCAGACCGGAAAGGAAATTCTATACTCGTATTTCGTACTCTTTACCTTATTGAGAACAGGCAACCTCTCACCCGGGGCGGGGCCGTTCCATCGATCTAAGTACTCTGTCAACGTGGCAACGCCATCTCATCATCCATTGTCAGTGCTTGTTTCCACTAGCTTTATTTCTGGACGTGGACACTAGCTTTGATAAGCTCGACACCACATCACAGCTCTGCTTTTAATCTGAGCGCACGTAAACTGCGCTTCCTGCAGGGATCTTCGTCCCCTTGCTCGAAGTGGAACTCCAGGTCAAAAAAAATCTGGGTCAAAAAAGCATTTTTAGGTTCTGACAAATCTGTTCCACGTTTCTAAATTAGAAACTCTTTTTCGTGGCCCGGGACGACGTATCTACCAGCCGTATCCATCCTTCATGAATCGAGAGTAATTGGGTTCGTTGTTCGATAGAGATCTGTATACCTGTGTATGATGAATGAAGACTCTGACATTTTCTGTCTAACTGGAGCTTCTGTCCTACGAGAGTGGGAAAACAATTTTTGCCTTCATTCCAACCAATTGGGCCTATATACAGAATCTAGTCGCGTCTTCGGCCTAGATCCATCTATCTATCCCAGTCCTTGTCGGGTGCGCTTTTCAAGGTTCTCTGTTTCATCAAATTCAGACAGAAAGCGCTGGAGCTAGATTTCGACAAAGTTCGATGATTAATCGTATACAAGACTGCATCCTGAACCTTTCCTTACTCTTGACATCACTGAGAGATTGATAACTTCCATGTTTGATGCATCACTGGACATGGAACTCCAATTGGAGATGAGGATCTCTTGGGTAGGTAAGCGCTCATAGCTGCATCCGGCTGCTCTTCTTAGAATTGCTTCTTCCAATCATAGAATGAAATAACATTTTGTGTTTTGTGTAGCATAATACCTTACTGTATTCAAATTCACTCTTTATCAAGGAGGGAATCTCGCGTGACCCCTCCCCCCTCTCGATCCACCACCTCAGGATCCAAGAAAAGATTTCATCAGCTCACAAGCAGATGCAAAAAAGCTCACACCCCCAGCCCACTAACCGCAGTCAGCGGGGAAGGCATGCTACGAAAACCCCACCTATGCTAGGTGGCGGGCAGGGTTTTGCCACCCCGAAGCTCAGAGGTCATCTGGTGATGTTAGCAGGAAATATTGGTAATGACCGCACCGCTGTAACCATCCCCCCTCCGGGATTCGAATCCGGGACCTTTTCTCCTATTTTCAGTCAGGAAGGTTAGGTGAACAGAGCAGCTTAGTTTACTGACTGAGCCAGGAGGCCCCAGGTCTTGTTGCTGGGGTAGCGGTGAAAGTGAAATATAAGGTCCCTGGGCCAGAGGGAGGGAGTGCTCCCGTGGGAGGGTAGGTAGCAACTGTTGCCTGACCCCCGGTCCCCCACGTGAGGCTCGTGATGACTGGCAATGCGCTTCACCATAGATTTTCAACCCTGTGACGCGTTTTGTCTAAATTTGGAGAAATTTATCTAAATTGTGTCCATTTGAGGCCGAGAATTATTGGTTTTCGAGCTTTAGATTTCCGAGAAGAAGCCTAATGAGGAAATGAAATTGGAAGAAAATGATATTTAGGTAACCAAATACCTCGATTCTGTCTTAATTTAGTGCATGTCTCTCTCTCGAGAACTCCTTTTAGACTGCATAGCATGGTGGAGTTGCATTTAGAGGCCTATTCCTCAAGCAGAACCTGTCTGACCTTACTCTCCGGCAAACTGGAACTCTTTCGAAATGTCCACAGTGTTTCGTGAGATGAAGTCTATGTAACAAAGCTTTTCTTCCGGAACAAGGAGGCCAAGTAGTATGACATTATAACTTTTTCAAGACCCGGACATTATCATCTTCGTCCAAGTCTTCCGGAGCAGAGTCCAGGAACTGCCATGCATGACATTCCATGTCTTCTTTCTCAGGAGTCATGGACAACAGAGCAGAAAACATCACATCAGGAAGAACGTGTCGAATAGGTAGGTAGATATCCTTTTTATCATCTGCTTCATGAAAATGTGCGAATCAACGAATCATGCACCCACGGCCCTAGTTTTCTTCTCATTGATCTCCTTGATCACCAGAGCGATTCCCTCAATGACAGTTCCCCACTCAATCTCGTGGACCCGCTGCTCGAACGCCTTCAAGTCCTCATCAACGCCCTTGATAAAAGGGATCTCCTTGACCAGGATCGGTTTGCCCATGTCAACCTCCGAGATGACGTTGTGGATCATGACGCCGGTCTTGGTGATCCTGCCCTCCAGCCAAGCGGCGTGGGCACGCTCTATAGCATTCTGGTGTGCGCGTTTTAGGTGAGTCGAATTATATATATCAACGGAGAAAATAACAACTCTAGAAGGAACATGGAACATGACATGTCCACATCGTAACGGAATGAATTAAATAAAATGGACGAAGAAAGAAAAAAAGAAAAGGAAAGAAAGAAGAAGACTACTCACAGCACCATTAAACGCCCCCGGCAACGCCGGATGAAGATTAATGATCCTCACGCCGGCCTCATCCAGCGGCTCCAGGAACTTGGGCGACAGCACATGCATGAACCCCAGACACACAACCAGCTCGGGCGAGTCCTGCAGCACCAGCCGCGCCAGCTCCGCGTCGTACTCTTCGCGGGCAGCCTGAACGCCCTCGGGCGTCGCGGGATGCCGCTTCTTGTACTGGAGCAGGTTGTGGTAGAGCGTGGGAATGCCCGCCCGCTTTGCGCGCTCGAGTCCGAAGGCGTCCTTGCGGTTCGACAGGACGCGGACGATGTCCACAGAGAGCTGCCCCGCGCTGACCTTGTCGATTACGGCCTGCAGGTTTGTGCCATTGCCGGATATGAGGACCGTAGTTCGCACTGGCTGTTCCATTACGGAGGTATTATAGTTATAGATAGCTTCTCATGCAGCAAATCTATATGATTGAATTCCCTTTCTGGTTGTGGCTTGGAAATGAGGTGATGCAGACGAAATTTTTGCTTTTCAGATCTGGACCAATCGGATGTTGCAAGGGGTAAAAGGACTGAGATTGAATATGTGAAAAAATGTAGTGAGATTTTAGGACAAGTTATACTTTCGAAAAATTAAGAAAAGATAGTCAATTCAATTGAGAATTTTGATTAGGATATTATTGATGTACGGTATAAAGATATGGGTGACGGGTAATTGCGCTTAGTCATCATATCCCACGCGGGGCAGAGCGGCGGGGTTGATATCCGCTCCCACGATAGCATCACGGTACTGAGTACCGGAGTATGGATGGAACTTCGGACTTGATAATATACCTAGGATGTCTGTCTATACCCACTACAAGACTGAAGGACAAATGATATCATGTGCCTCAGGTGCCTCTAGCAGTCATTTTTCTTTCTTTCTTTCTTTCTTTCTTTCTTTCTTTGTCAAATGATTTTCCGAATCCTCGATTGAGAGAGGACCCCCTCACGCAACCCTCGTCACCGTGAACATCAAATACCCATCAGGACCACCGAGCCTCTGCAGAAAAGCCTCAACACTCCTTCGCTCCTCTGCATCCTTCAGCATATCCGCACCGACAAACCTAGCCTCGACATCCCACTTGGTTCCCGTCCGCTCACCGACCTCAGTCCACATCTGGCGGAAGGTCGACGGGGAGTGCCAGTACTTGGTCGTGATTTCAACAGCATTCTGTGCGTTTTCATCTTCATTATTCCCGTCTATTTTGTCCTTCTTCTGAGCAGGAACGGTCAAGCGGACCCCAGTTCTGGGAACTTCCCGCGGATTCGAGCTGCCCAGCTGACCGCCCACGATCATGGAGCCGGGGTTTGGATCGAGTAGCCGTGTCAATATACTGCACGCCCGCAGCTGCGTGTTATAGTCGAAGAGGTGCAGAAAATTGCCCGCGTGGATCACGGTGAACCTGCCCTCCTGCTCTCTCCAGACACCACCACCCGCTGCTGCTACCTCCGGGTCAGCAGCGTCGGCAGCGAACAGGTCGGCGGCGAAGAACTGGCGGTCGGGGTCTGGAAACCTGTCTCTGTCTCTGAAGAGCTCAAACCCCATATTTAGAAACTCCCGCTTGATATCCGTCCCGTAGACGATGGAGGGCGGGACGCCGTCGTAGACGAGTTTGCGGATATCCTGGCCCAAGCAGCAGGCGAGATCGAGAAAGCGCTGTAGGGATTGCTCATGTTTTTGCTGCGAGATGCCGTCGGTGACGGTCTCAGTAGTGGAGTTTTGATCCTCCGGAGAGGCTGGACGGAGGAGTTCGAGGACTCGTTTGTAGGATGGATGTCTTGAGAGAGCGAGGTAGAGGAAGCTGAAGTAGCCGATGCATGGATATGGCAGTACTTTCAACGCGCGGTCTCTCTGTAAAAGGAACGTATGCATGGTCAGTCCAAGGACATTGTAGAAGCAGCAAACTTCATGTAACTATTTCCAGGACCAACATCCAGTTCCGCACTCCATAGTTGCGAAAAAAAAAAAGAAAAACACCAAAACAATCATACATATCAACGCACTCGACACAATACAAGGCAACATATAAATAAAGCATTAAGAGAGGTATGTATAAAACTCACCACATCACAAACATGTCTCTCCACATCCTCCGCCGGGATCCCACTATACCTCTCAAACAACTCCCTCGCCTCCGGCCTCAATTTGTCTCCGGGAGTCTTGCTGTACCCAATCGGGGCATCTGCATTTGCACCTGCATCTGCGCCTGTGGAACCGGAGTTCTCGGACTCTGGAATGCCGGATCCAGACATTATATAATACCTATATTGCCTATTTGGGGAGTAGGAAAAATAAATAAAAAAAGGGGGCACCAGTAAATTCTCTTCGACAAGGGTATGATTTTATATTTTACCTCTCTATTTTATTTTAGATAGATGGTAGTAAGTGAGTCGTGATTGATAGCTAGAAACATTGGCACTCCTATTTATATAGGTACTGTACCTAGATAGCTTTATAGTAGCCTTATTATAGGTAGGCGGTGCCGGGACTTCTAATTTATATCCGTTCCCGAGAGCGGCAATCATGCAGGATTATGTATTCTACTACTCCGTACTACTAGAAGGCTTACGACATGAATACTATAGTAGTACTATTTTCCGCTAGCCGTTTCAAGAGAGGTAGGTATTGTGGAGTCTTCATTAATTATGAACAATGCTATCACGGGACCGGAGTGCATAATTCATCTCCGGTCCCGAAAGCCTAATCCCAAGCTCAAGCCCGAGCCCCAATCTTGCCGCAGGACTTCTTTTCTCGAAAAAAAAAGCTTACGATATTGAACACATTAGTTACACGCGAGCACCTCCTACCAAGAGGTATTTGTTTACTGTACATTTATGGCGGTGATGTGTTTGTTATAAATGCCCCTTCCTGTTTCCTCTTTGTTTAAGACTGCAATCTTTCAGGGAGGCAGGCATCGGGGTGTTTAGATCAGACATCCTGTTAGTTTTTTTATGTGAATGTCCACTCTAAGAGCACTTAATTTCGTTAAGCTTTATGCCGTTTACTCCTCAAGAATTATATTATCGACCCGGGCTCGAGTGGCACAGGCCAAGAGCCCATATTCAGCAATTAGGTCTGTCAGCCTTGAAAATGGCCAGCAAGGACTTCTACGGAGATTCAAGAGACATGATGGCGTACGATGCCAAATGTTAATAAATTTGTAGAATGAGGTAGCTGACATCGTACAATACATGTTCCCTGGCAGCTGCGTGCCATAATAATTTCCGCCTGTAAGGAAAATGGGGGGAGGGGGGGGGGGGGGGAGAGGGGTATTGGCAGTCAAACTAGTTCAGAAAGCATTAATTACCCGATCGAGTATAAGAACCAAACCGGCGGCTATAAAATACACCAATGAAGACAAGATTAAGGATGATGAAACTGCCGGCCACCCAACGAAACCCGGTAGCATTAACCAACCCAACAGAACCGTCTTAAGGTATCCATGTTGTGATCGTGCCTGAGCCCACCAAATAAGATTCTCAAAAACCGTACACAATACCCCGTTCTTCGAGAAGTCAAATAGAAAAACAGGAGGGTATGGAACAAAGACTATTGGTATCTTGTCTCTGCCTTTCTGTATTGGGTATGGATGATCATCTCAAAAGAAAAGCTCTCTCTCTGCAGGAAGATTCTGCTCCGGTGATGGATTAATAACGCCGGAATCAATGCTCCCCAAATGAGATTCGTCAGACTACCAGATAAGTGTCATATGATGGAAAACTGCGGGAGATACGGGTAATGGGTGGATGAGGGGAAAGACAGCTTCCTGTAACAGAAGCACGCTCAGTGATAACAAATTGGTGAGGATTCAGAGTGATGATTCACACATGAACAGATATAACAATTCAAGCAGCGGCAGCTTGCGTCTGATTGCTGTTTGAGTTATTGGACGACTCGGCAACACCCTGACCTCTACAGAGAGGGCAAGAATTTCGTCCCGTTGTCAACCACTGTAAAGTTATGTTAGCTATTCTGCCACATACATGTTCCCTCGGGAGACCTAAACATACCTCGTCTATGCAAGCCTTGTGGTAAAGATGCTTGCACTTAGCCAGCCGCCTGACTTCCTCGGCCGCCTCGTAATCACTCAGGCAGATCAAGCACCGCTCATTCTCTGGAATCTGAATGGTTTCGGTACCATCCAGAGCCTCGGCAACTAGCGAACCGGCGTACTCAACGAGACGGAACAATCCACCAGCTGCGGAGACGTCTTCCTGAGAGGCAACCGGCGGTTTAGCAGGGCCGAGAAGTGATGAGAGCAAGAGCATGTCTTCATAAGTGGGGTTGTCTGTGAAGAGACTTGGAGCCGCGAATGCCGGGTGGTTCTCAGAGAGGTTCGTCCCCACAACGTATATCAGCCAGCTTCGACCTCCAGAAGGTGGTGCATTGTCCGGCTCAACCACCCCATTGCGTCTCGCAGCACCAGAGCCAAGATCGCGATGACGGGCAGATTCAGAGTCGCTCCGGCGTCGCTGGCGAGCGGTGTTGGGCGGGGTATTCTCTTCGGCTGGCTCTGGTTGTCTCGACGAATCATCAGAAGGCTGAGACGGAATGCCAGGAGATATAGCGGATGCCGAAGAAGGCCTTCGGCTCGGCGTCGTGGCCCCTGAGGACACCGCCGACAGGCCCTGTTCAGCAGGTGTGGATGGCGGCGGGTGGGGTCCGGGTGGACTGTCAGATGAGGATGAAAGCCGACTTGAAGGGCCAGTGTCAGATGGCCGTCGTGAAGTACTCGACGCCCCCTGTTCGCTTTGGCTATCACTTGCGGTCAAGGGATTCGTACCTCCCACAGAGAGTCGACGAGGAGAGGATCCGGACGGCGCATCAGCACGTTGAGGCAAGTCCCCGCTGCTGGCTTGATTTCGCAACACATTGCTCGGCGGTATAAGTGGCAGACCGAGCAGGGTGTCCAGGCCGGGCCTCGCGTCGCCGTGCTGATCCCTGCCAATCACATTGATTGAGGGGACTGACCTTACTCCCACGACAACTAAAGTAACAGTGCGTCCGTCAGTCCCTCCTCCTCGGGGTGGTTCGTCAATATCCATGCGATCCGAGCGACTGTCCTGTTCCTCCGACTGGGACGTCGATCGCTCGGAGGTGGTAGAATTGGCATGGTTCTCAGAATTGACGAAGCGGAATACTCTCAAGAAGTTAACCGGGGGCGAATTCCCATCGGCGGCGGGATCTTGTGCCCCATCCGCACCGGAAGGGTTGGTGTGAGCAGACGTCACGTGTTGCAGACTCTGTATGAAGTTCTCAAGCGATCCATCAGGACCGCCATTGCCCAGAGACTGGATATTGGGGAGTGCAGGTGCAGCGGCACCAGAGAGCTGAGCTGCGATAGCAGCAGCCGCCAGTTGAAGAACGCGTGACAAAGGTGTCTGCTCGTCTCGTCGTAGCACACGAGACGACCGCGTCCGCAGCACTCCAGGGAAACGTCGAATACCGTTCACGCTTTGGGAGGATCGTGAGGAAGACATCGGGGAGACTGGCCGAGGGTTCCGTGCTGCAGGCTCCACTGAATCAAGTTCATGGGGAGTATCATCATAGTCCATTCGGGTATCCATCGATCCCAGCGAAGGGAGGAAGTGGTCAGAAGCTTCCGGAAGTGAGAGTCGTCGAGGTGGCGTCCCAGGAGACTGACTGGACGGTGGCGGAGACGGTTGTCCAAAGATCTGGGAAATCGGGGTAGACAGGGAGTTGCGGACTCGACTCAATCGAGCACTCCGACGCCAAGATCCTCTGACAGGATCAGCAATTTGCTCGATAGACGGGTCGAGATATGTCGGGTTTGGAGGAGAGTCGGGCATCAGTGCTGCGTCTCCTCGAGGAAGTGGGTATGGCCCCCGGATGGAACGCCGCCTCGTGATTCCTCTAGATCCAAGCGGGCTGAATGAAGTGAAACGGCTCGCGGTTCCCTCAGATCTCGTCAACATGGACCTCGAGAGAATCCCGTTGCGGTGAGCATGACCTTCGGCGGGCGTTTCCTCCTCACTGTTGAGCAAACCCCGTATCACAGAATTTGGTAGTATCCTGGAACCCAATCTCGACATTGTCGACTGTCTCCTCACCGTCATGCGTGCCAGGGACGCACGGTTCTCCGGAAAGCCCACGTCCAGCACAGGCCGACTTTGCTGTTCATAAGCTCTCGTCGGTTCCGATTCCGCTGGACCAGCAGCTGAAATGGCAGATGTTTGCCACGTGTCTGAGTGTGAAGAAACGGGTTGCTCTGAAGCAGAGTCGTGAATAGTGTCCGCGTCCATTTCGTCTCCCACCGAGAGAGGAGGCGAGTTGCGCCCTTCAGTGTGTTCCGCCATGTCTTCGTTGTTCACGCCACCTTCGTCTCCATCGTCATGTTCTCGTGGGAGCAAGGAAAACTGTGCAGTGTCCTCGTGGCGCTGATCCCGTTGTGTCGAGGAGGTCTGTCCCATAGTAACTAGTGTAGGATGGAGAGGCAAGGGCGAGGGTGAGTCACGAGTTCAGGCACCGTTTGTTGCCATGGAAGAAGACGGGATTAAAAGGCAGGCGATCTCAAACTAGAGGCAACAATGAAATTAGACAGCGCCGGACAGAGCCCTCTGACAGGAGGCAGCCACTCAAAGAGCTTGGCGAAGCGCGGTGCCGCTCGACAGAACGTACCCGAGAACGGTATGATCAGTAGTAACCCGACGAGACTGACCAAGGAAAAAGACAGCCCCCAAAATTCACGGAAATGAAAACGCACTCCACTCTTCAATCGACAGCGCAGGAAGGAGGGGCCGAGATAGGATATTCTCCGGCCGTCTATTGGACCACAGCCAGCTGTCGATGTCTGCCCACCGAGACACGTCGAGTGCCCTCACAGGAGAGCTGAGCAGAAGGCGGAGTCGTCTAGGATGCTTGATGTACTGTAGATGCGTGGCGATGGAGTTGTTTGCGGAGGAGCCCGACCAGTGTCTGGAGGGACTGTGGAGGGCAACAGGAAACTTGGGCAGCGAGTTGTTGGGTTGTCGCGGTCGGGAAGGGTGGAGGTGATGATGTCGCAGGAGACAAATGAGCTCACGGCGTGTGGAAGTGCAGCGCAGGGAGACGGAGCGCAGAGTTTAGGAACGGGCACTGTCGAGCCACGGCCAGGAAAGGCAACCGGATCCACTCGACGCGTCTTGGGACAGGCACCTTCAGGTTGATTCCTGACCAGGCCAGATGTTGTGCAGGAGGAGACGAGAGCAGACAGAGCTTTTGACGGTGGCGTGGGGAGGGATGGTCACGACGATGGCCGGCCAAGCGATCGGGGATCGGGCGCTGCGGAGGATCTGGCGGGCTGGGAGACGCGCGTTTTGGTCACCGGGAGGCCGGCGCTCGGGAGGGGTTTGGACGCTCCCCGGGGCTTCTAGAGGCCTCTAGGCGCCGCCTCCAGCGCCTTCCAGCGTCCTCCTAGACGCTTCCAGCGCCCGGCCATTGGGCCCCGAGGCCGGGCGCGGCGGGGCCTGGCGCCGGCCGATCCGAGCATGTTTCCTTCCATTCCTCCTTGTCTTGCCTATCCAGGTTGCCCCTCACGAGGCTGCGGCCGTTGTGGTTTAGCTCGCTCGCTCTGCCCCTGTGGGTGCGTCCTCCGCACCTCAGGCGGCTCCCTCTTATCCCTGGCGCTGTCTGGTCTGGAGGTATCAGCGACTTTTCCCTGAACCCCAAAAAGTGACTATGCGCAACCTGCCCTGGATTGACAGCTTGATATTTGCTAATAGCACCGCAGTTATCAAGGTTCTAGCTGCTCCGTTGGTGTCGCTGCCCCTACGATGACGGCTTATTACAGCACGTATCGTGATTAAGCGCACTCCTCTTCATGACTTCGGGCCCTTCAGCGTCGCTATTCGCACTGCCGCTCGCCTCATGGCAGCAACCGCAGAGCACCCGTACAGCCCGGTACGAGCCTAGGAAACGCAGGAGAAAGCTGGACGATTGGGGCGATGAGGAAGATGCCGAGGGCGAGACTACCGATGCGACATCGGCCCCCGAGGTGACCACAGTCGCATCGTCCTTGGTGCTGTCCCCCGAGGAAGCCCACCAGTACCGGATTGCGGGCTTGCCGTTTGACCAGGAGCTGCCGGGGGGCAATTTTCCCCATGCAGCTGCCAAGGAAGAAACACCGCGCAGGGCGACGAAGAAGAGCATACTCCAGGAGCTGTCCTCCCTGTCACCTCCGATATTTGTCCCACAGTCCGCTGCGCAGCAAGGCAATCTCCGGCTCCAGCATCTAGCGGTTATCACAGCGATTCTGCACCGCTGCCTCCTCGAAGGCGACTATATCCGTGCGGGGAGGGCGTGGGGCTTAATTCTCCGAGAAGAGTTCGCGGGAAATCCCATCGACGTGCGGAACGAAGCCAGATGGGGCATCGGCGCTGAGATACTGCTTCGTCGAGATCGCCAGATAGCTCAACAGGCCGCCGGCTTGCGGGACGGAAATGCGGAGACGCAAAGCGCCACAGGTCTCAAAACATGGTTTACGCGGAAAGGGTTCGAAGATGCCAAGGAATATTACGAGAGACTCATTCTCCAATACCCATATCGGAAGGCTGCTCCAGATGCTATAAGCTCGCTTGACTTCTATCCAGCCATGTTTGGTCTCTGGATCTACGTGGTTCAGGAAGAAAGTAACATCGCTAGGGAAGAGTTGCAGCATGACGACGAAGAGTCCTCTGAGGTCGCCTCAGAAGATGAGGATGCCATGTCAGGGTCGGACCATTCGCATTCGCCGAAGGGAGGGAAGCGGAGACAAAGGCTCATTGCGGCAATTAGGGCCAAAGAATTGGAGCAAGCCCAGCAGATCGCGGGGCGGATGGATGAGTTGATGGTCTCCCCTCCGTACTCTGACAGCCCGGAGCTGTTGAGGCTTAGGGGGATGGTCTCACTTTGGATTGGCGACCTCTTCGTGCTATCCCTGCCGCAAGAAAACGACGACAGAGATCTATACAGCGATCAGGAGTCCATTTCTCCAGACGAGTTACCGGAATCAATCCAGGCCAGAAGAGAACAGAGGCTTGCCATGGAGAAGAAAGACGCCGAACTGAAGAAGTCAAGAGATTTCTTTGAGAAGGCCAGGCAGCGTGGCAAAGGCGTAGCTCATTCTCTCGAGGACTTTCACATCGATGATACTCTAGGCTGATGGCCGTGAGAACGGTGCGCTACTGATACTTAACACCTGACATGTGGTGTGACCGGCATAACTTAGTGGCTTCGTCGTTTCCCCAGACCATAATCGGTTGCTGGGAAAAGATTGAGCCAGCTCACGGCTGGGCACTTGGAGTTCTATCTGCCACGACTGGCCGCGATGTTAAGCATCGCTGTTGACCATCACTGGAGGATCTCTCCGGGTGTTCAACGGTCAATCGTACGCAACACTGCGCTCTCTTTCCTGATGGGCTAGCCTCAGAAGAGTCTGATCACAGCTTTGAGTAGGATTGAAGATGAACTGGCTGTAGTTGGACGTCTCCGTGACAGCTGTCTTCGACGTCGCTTTGGATCATAGAAGAAATAGGAAAGAGGACATAGTCGAAGATATCGATGATCATGTGCGTTGACACGCAAGCACACAAGGTAGAACAGTCGACTGATTTCCACATTCTTTCATAGCACTTTGTAACCGTTGGCTTCGGTCATACAGGCCGAGTCCCATCTACTCTATATCACGTGATATCGCGCATCGACTCGCGTGCCCCGTCGCGTGGGAACTTCGCAAGGCTGGCGGGCACTAGTCGCATCTTGGCGTAGTTACTCGGCCTCGTTTTCCGCCAAAACAACATCCATGCCATGGCTGATATCATCTTGAAGTTCCATTTCTGATGGTTTGAGATTTAGCGTTTCTTTCTCTCACTAATCTTTGTTGTTTCTGTCTAAAACAATAAATCCGGATCAGCATGCCGGTTGGTGATTATGTACACTCAAAGGACACGGGCCAGCATCATCGTCCCATAACAGGCGACAGATCCAACTCGCGCCTGTCACGGCAGTTCCTGGCCGAACAAGCCAAGGTTTCTGTCCCAGCAACCAAACTGACCGGGTTCCCTCCTCCCAATACTGCTCCAGATGGGCAGACCAAATTAGAGTATCGTGCGCCGCCGCCGTCGACTGGCGTGCAGCAGCAGCAGCAGCCACAGCCACAACAGGCTGCGCAGAATAATGAGGGCGCTGCTTCTTATCGGGATCCGTTCGACACGGATGTGGAAGGAGTGGATGATTCAACCATTGCTGGGACGAGCATCATTGAGGCCGAGGATAGCCAGGTTCAAGAGCCAGCTTATCCAAACGCCTATCTCTATGAAGGTGCAAACGCGAGATGGATCAAGCGGGAGCATTCTATCAAGTCCGAAGGCTTGGGAGACAAAGCCATGAAGGCAGCAGGCTTTGACTCGGATGATGCCGATGCTGAGGAGGCTCGGACGGTCTCGTCTCTTCATGACGACGACGATGACGACGGTGATGATGAGGACGACGGCGGTGCAAATGGCGAAGAGACCCAGGTGCTTAGATGGCAATCTTCTCAGGAGCATCACCATCGTCTAGCGGACGCATCCATGGGCACACGTCTGGAGAATCACTTCTGGGCAACTAGCCAAAAGCAATATAAAAAGTCCCAGAACCTCCCGTTGAATGGCATGAGCCCCTCCTCCAAGCGGGTTGTAGCCCTTCAGACACCCTATAAAAACGGGCTCCTAGGTACCACTCCAAGGACCCGCTTCACTCGACAGCAGTCTATATTAGATCGACTTCAGATATCCCCGACCCGTGGAGCCAGCGGCCCACGACCGCAGCCTGAGCGGTCAGGATCGAAGGCAAATCACAAACAGCGCAAGAGTGAAGATGAAGACATGGCGGGCTTCGACAGTAATGACGGTAACCTCAAATCGGCCGGCCCCAGTGCCTTCGACAATACTGACGTGGAGAACATCGATGACACTGAGAACTTGGACAATCAATACCTCTCCTCCTCCAGAGAGACGTCCAAGTCGTCATCAGTCCCTCCGGAGAAGGAGAAAGACAAGAAGATGGAAACTGAAAAAGCGGCCCCATCGAAAAAGCGACAATTCGAATCTGACTACCCTCAAGAGATTCTCACACAGAAACCATTCTCGGACCTCGAGTCTGAACCGTTCGACTTTGTCCCGACATCCACCCCTCCAGCGCAAGATAAACGACCAAGCCCTTCGCCCAAAGAGGCCAAAACCGCCGCGGAGCGAGTCTCCCTCCTCATGAAACTCTCAGACCAGGAGCGCCGCGAATACCTATCCACGCTGACCATCGACGAGTGGGAAGAGTGCGGCGACGAGCTGATGGAGCGGTTCACCGCCATGCTCACGAAGATGAAGGAGGCGCGGCACGCGCGGCGCCGGACGGCCGCTATCTTCGAGGCCGAGATCAAAAGGCGGCACGAGCAGGTGCAGGAGCAGCACGCTGAGCTCGTCAAGAAGCTGGCGGATATGAGAGAGGGAGGTCTGGGCGTGCTGAGGGGACTAACACCCTGAGTCTGATCCTCACTTACTCAACTATCTCTTTTTTTACGAAACAATTGTGTGCTCTCAACCAGACCCTGGTGGTATCAGAGCGAAAAAAAGAAGAAAAAAAGAATAAGGGCAAAAATGAAAGGTCCTCTTCCGGCCATCATCAAGAATACATACTACCTCTTTTTTGCCTCTTTCATTGTATTTATTTTCTTTCGCGTTTAATTTCCTTGTTTTTCTTCTTTCTTACCTTATCGAGTTACCACCATCTCTTACCCTGTGAAGATGTCCGTTCTTAGATTGCACGAACCCAGCATATGACCCAACTGAAAGAAAAGTTCTTTCTTCATTATCTTTTTTTCATATTTAAAATGTTGCTCTGATTTATTGCGAATTTGATTGTCCTCGGCATCAGCATCAGCATCAGAATCGCATTTATATACCCCAACTCCAAGGTTTTCCTTGTCGTTGATGTCTTTTTTTTCTTTTTTTAAAAAAAATTCACGTATTTATTACCATTGTTATTGTTATTTTCATCCATATAGGGGGTCTACGGGGCTACGAGGAGAAGACAAAAAGATCCAAGCATGCATAGAGATTTAGGTAGTATCAGAATAATAACGATGCCATGACTGTGAGAAGAACCTAAATCTGTAACCTTTTTGATTATTGTAAAGGTGATATTACATAGGTATAGTATCTAACTACTACCTAATGAGTAAGCCCTTTCCCTCTTGATCCATCCGTCCGTCCATCCATCCTTAGCTCCTGGAATAAAAAAAATAAATACACCCAGACGGTTCCAAAGACCGCATTATACACGAGTAATATACACACCGCTATAATAACACAAGGGAACTCGAGACGATAAAGTGCAACGATGAAGAAAAGCGCTGTAATGTATCTTTAAACGCCGCCACACACGCGCCCCGTCTATCGTCAAGTAAAAAGATGTTCAGGCTTATAGTGTAACCTTTCAAAAGGCGAGACTCAAAGGACAGCAGAAAGAAAGAAAGAAAGATCAATTCAGACTCCGACTCAAGTCGCACAGCCCATGTTAATCAAGGCAGTTGCGAGCCGCTTATAATCCTCCAGCAGCTCGGCCACGTCGCTGATCTTAAGATCGCCCGCGTTCTCGGTCTCCAGGAACCGCTTGATCGGCGGGGCAATCCTGGAGATAGAAACAGAGACGTCGCATGCGCCGTCTGCGGAGGAGACTTGAGGAGGAAGAGGCGGCTTGTTGGGTTTTTCAGGGGCGGGTGATGTAGGTGCCTCAGGCGCTGCGGTGCGGCCAAAGCCTCGAATCATTCCGGGGATGTGGTTCAGCGGGTTGAAGGCGTTCCCGAAGTTCCTCATCTGCTCCAGAGGCGTGGGCGTAGAGGCCGACGAGAATATCGAGCTTCCAGAGGTTGAGCTCGGTGTGGCCTCATCCTTCTGCGTGCGTGAGCCGGGAGCGGGTTTCCTGGCACTGCCGTTGCTTTTCGCACTGTCCACGCTTCGATCTCGTGGCGTTTTACGGCCGCCAATGAGCTCCATTAGCCTGTCCTCCGGTCTTAGAGTACCGGATCTCTGAGAACCCTGATCTGCGACTGAAGATCCATCTTCATCTACAACGCTTTTGTCATCAAGGACTGTCGGCGAGGTAACTAGGCGGCGGGCTTCATCTAACGTCTTAGGTACCAAGGTACGCTGGCCATCCGCGCTACCTCCTCGGCTTATCTGCATTTCTCTGAGACGACCAAAGAGGAAATTGAAGCTGTTGTCGAGCGTACTGCTAATGTTTCTCAATCCCTGATCAGCAGTATTTCGAATGGCATCGTTAGCAGCGCCGAGGACCCTCGACGGTGGTTGAAACAGATTACTTGGACGTCGTTGTTGGGATGTTGGAGTGGAAAGTTGTGGTCGTGACGGTGCCGCAGGAGCCGCTTCTTTGCTTGGAGTGTCTGGTTTCGAAAATTCCGGAGATGCAGATGCTGCAGTTACAGACGGCATTGGAGTCTCCTTTGTGGGACGCAAAGGATCGGCTTTTTCGACTGCCGGGGATGAGACTATGCCGGGAGGCTTTAGCTGACCTTCCGACGTCTCGTCAGGTCGCAGGCTGGAGAGGTCCACATTTTCCAGGAAGCTGACTGCGGCCTCGAGATTTGTCAAGCAATATGCAGCTTCACCATCAATCTTTCTCGACGACCTAAAACGTTGTATAAAAAGCAGGTCGCTGATGATGTTGAGATTTTCCGGTGGAGAAGTGATAAGTGTATATATTAGAGTAGGTAAGATTTCATCAGCCGATGAGGAGGACGGGAGAAGATGGGTCAGTGTATCGACGATCGCTTTATGCGCCGCCGTCAGGTGGTAAAGTTTGCCAAGTGGATACTTTTCATCGTTCATTTTGATGAGACTCTCCCGGGCAGCGGAAAGCAACTCGCGGGCTTCCTCTTGCTTATTTTGATCTGCCGTTGGGACCTCGATGCCGAGGTCTTTCAAATCAATTCCAACCACTGATAATGCTGCGGTTTTGGAACGAAGTTTCTCATCCCTAATCCCGTCCAGCGAACTCTTGTGACGCCATATCTTCTCGTAGACTCTCTCGCAGACCCTCCGTTCAACTGCTTCTTCAAGTGCAACGCGCTTGTAAGCCAGTAACTTGCGAGCCTTTCTTTTCTCAGCCACTTCCGAGGCTGTCAGCATCTGATGATCTGTTTGGTTCGATCTTGTCTGAGCACCTCCGCGAGTTGATTTGGAAGGAGAATGGGGTGAAGTATCGCGATTTATTCGGGAGGCAAGTGTTGAGATATGCGTGGCTATATGCGATTCTGCACGAACATAGAACTCTTGGAAGAGATCTGAGATCTTCTCAATTGAGGGAGGAGAAGGGTGTACTTTGGCGCTAAGGGAGTCGATGAATCTAGCCACAATGAGCTGTCAGCGACCCGTTGTATCTGGGAGAAATATCTCCAGTCCGTACCGATCAGTAAGGCTTATCAACTCAATTGGAAGCTCGTCAAACCCATCCTGCATGATCTGGGAGAGCGCAAAAGGCGCCTCGCCCTTTTCTGCGCTTTCTTCCGGGTCGGAGTCAATCGAGTCCCTTTTTTCGAATACATCAGGTCCCGCATCCTGCTCATCATTGTCCAGAGATAATGGTAGAGGAAGAGAGTCTGTATCTACACTTTCCGGGATGGAGAGAGACTGGATTGTCTTTGCCCTGCTCCTGGCAAACGGGCTCACGCTTGACGTCTCCATTCTGGTGAAGGAGCGAGTTGGGTGAAGGGCGTTGGGCCTCCTGGAGTCATTATTATTCTCTGGAGTATTGGACGACATGATTTCTGGGGCCGAGCCCGCAGCCATACAAACCACGCGTCAGGCCTGTCACTGGGGTTTGCGGGGTTGAGCTGATGGACTCGGGAAGATCACTGCATGCTGTCCGCGTGCGCAGCTTCGGGTGTAACGGAGAGCAACCCCAACACTGCTTTCAAGTGCGATGAAGAGAATTATGAGAATATGACGGAAAACATACCCCAGGGGGCAGCTCCGCGTGTTCAGGGAGCACGTACGTGACACGTTTACCCCGTAGTAGTATCTCAAGGCATCAGGAGTCTGCCAGACCATACACGATACCTGAAATGAGGTAGGCCCGCTGCTCCAGGCTCGGCGCCCGTCGCGCTTTTTCCGATAGGGCCTCGCCTTATCACCTGATAAGTCACGTGTCGCTGCCCCGGCCTCGGGATCGTCTCCGCCTCTTGATGCGTCACCGCCTGCCATTGTATATACCCTGCCATACCCAGGGATGGCCACCTGTCCGAGTGGCTCGACTTGAGTCGAATCAACAACATCGTTTCATGTCCCGCCATGATATCCGATACACAGAAGTCCTGGAGATGCCTTTTATCGGCGAAAGTCATCACAAGTATCCTCTCCGTACTTATAATCTTTCCAAATCTGGTATCTGCCTACGATTCCCCATTCTTCGGATGGCCATCCCCTGAGGAGATCCCTATCGTTCCTCCGCGGATTCCTCAGGAGGATTCAGGGTCTCTCTCTGGGAGACATGAATTTGTAAGTCTCTCCGGAATCACTGTCTCGGCCGTACCCGGGTTGACCAGGCGGTAGTCCCTCCGTCACATCTTCCATCGAGGAACGTATGAGCATCCCGACCTTCACAGGAGGCTCGACATCAAACCGGGAACCCAGCTGGTGGTGGTCTCAGAAGATGGCCGTGAGACGGAGCCCGTTAAAGGGCCTTTGCCTTCTCTGGTCGCGCTCTCCAATCCGCTGACAATACAGCGACTCGCGGATCGACGCCTATCAGTGATTGAAGGCTACCTATCGGCTGCGAGGTCGACAGGCTCACCTGTTGTTTTGTCATCATCAGAGTGGGTCATGGATGAATTGGCTGGACCAAATGTAACGGACAAAGAGACAGTTCTGACATTCGCGAAGATGACTGCGAACGATTACATCGAGGTACCAGGGACTGAGGATTGGGAGGATGTTGGCGGCCCTTTCAACTACTCTCGAAGCTTCGGATGGCAGAGTGACGGGCTAAGAGGGCACATATATGCGGATCAAACGAATAGCACCGTTGTCATTTCACTGAAGGGGACTTCACCAGCCCTCTTTGACGGTGCTGGCACAACGACAAATGACAAGATCAACGACAATCTTTACTTCAGCTGTTGCTGCGGCCAGGGAGGATCCTATCTTTGGCGACAAGCGTGCGACTGCTACAAGTCTGCGTATACGGGCAACCTGACTTGCATAATTGAGGCTATGCTGGATGAGCACCGGTACTATCGAGCTGCTATCGACCTCTACTCGAACGTGACAGCAATTTATCCCGGGGCCAATATTTGGCTCACTGGCCACTCATTGGGTGGTGCAATGACGAGCTTGCTTGGCTTGACATTTGGCCTTCCTGTTGTCACGTTCGAAGCTATCCCTGACGCATTACCTGCATCTCGGTTGGGTCTTCCGTCTCCACCAGGAAAGGACCCCAGATTACCGCAGTCGCGGGACTATACTGGTGCCTATCATTTTGGACACACTGCGGACCCTGTCTACATGGGAACCTGCAACGGCGTTAGCTCTGTTTGCACGTGGGGCGGATATGCTTTGGAGTCTTCGTGCCACACTGGGCAACTATGTGTATACGACACTGTTGAAGACAAAGGCTGGAGGGTTGGGATTGGGACTCACCGTATCAAAGCAGTGATAACGGACGTCATTGAAGCGTACGACAGTGTTCCCACCTGTGCACCAGAAAAGGAATGTTACGATTGTGAGCTGTGGAAATTCTTCAGGAGCAATGGTTCAGAAATCACGACGAGTACGACAACCTCAGCCACATCATCCATGCCCACAAGGACATCGATCTGCAAGACTCCTGGTTGGTGGGGCTGTTTGGATAAGAGTACTACCACTACAGCCACCACAACTTCCTCCAGCGGCCTTTCAACTACTACCTCTACGTGTAAGACTCCCGGGTGGTTCGGATGCAATGACCCAACCACCACTTCCGCGACTGTCACCGCAACACCAGCACCGACTATAACTGCCCCGCCGACTTCGACCACCACGTCTTGCAAGAACCCGGGATGGTTCGGTTGTCGCGATCCCACGAGTACGGCAACATCCACCTGTCAAACTCCTGGCTGGTTCCGAGGCTGTCTAGATGCCACCACTACTTCTTCGGCCAGTCACGTCATCACTTCCGCTCCTTCAACTCTCCCACCTTCAACTCCTTCCCCTTCGGAGACGTATGCATGCACGCGTAAGAAATTCTTTGGTCTCATCTGTCTTGACCCATAATCTGCACGGACGGCCAGACGATGGATGTCGACCATGCAATCTGGAAGTTCTCTCAGAGCGCTCAAGGCAAAATCCGATTAGAAAGCGACGATCTGATGACACACGGCACCATTGGATACTTTTTATGCTGCTTTTTAACGGCTTGGTTTACAGCAGACGGAGTACTCGAGAATGGCGTTCTTAATTGATGCTTATGCTGGCGCAATTTTGGTTCTACGGGTCAGACGCATACACGAGGCGCATTGATTGGGCATGGATCCAATGGCTGTTACTGTTTTTTTTGCCATCTTATATCTAGCGCACGTCATATACATGCATGAACGGTCACCCTCAACTAGACATTGTCAATCACCCTTGGAGATACCAGAGCATTATCTAGCAGATTAGAAATTGTTGAATTCAGACATATGCGATCACAACAGCTATTCAAGTGTTAACACACCGATGCGTGAACGGCTGCTTCCGACTTGTCCGTCATAAGTTCAAATCTCTTCACACTTAGCAAATCCCTCGTTAAATCAACCAAGTAAAGCTGTAACGCGCTTGAACGTATCTGGATATCACATACCGAAGTCGACCTATATAGTTCGATTCACAGGCACGTTTCCTGCCGAGAGACTCGATTCTGTATAAAACAGGCAGGAAGTTTCAGAGCTTTTTTTCATGGTTAGGCGTCAAAGTGTTATATTTATTATTCTCCCCCCTGCCACGACCCAGCAAGGCATGAACGAATAAGGGAAGCAAAATTCCAATAGATCAATTATACTATCGAATATGTGAAAATGGGGACAAGGAGACAAGGAATATGTTGTTCTTTTAAACAGATGATATCGCAGCGAGTCTTCCTGATAACTTCCAAGGCCATAATTGAGTCCAGGTGGTCACGGGAATTATTTTTCTTTTTGGACCGGATTAGAAACTCAGCCACCGCGGATAGGCTTTTTTTGCTTGGTTTTTGATCATTGTTATGGCTCGCTGTGGCTAGTAAGTTTTTATTTTTCGTTCTTCATTCTCCTCGGGGATTCGCACATGAGGAAATATGACAAAAGGAATAAGGCATTAAAAAGGCATTCTAATGTCTTATATAGAAGCTTTGCGCCGTCTGTCACAGAGCATGTCCTGCCAACCCGGCCCCTTGGATTCGATTGGGTTTTGGTGGGTGCTAGCTCCATGCTGCCCCATCCGAGAAATTAAAAGTATGAGTTTGTGAGAGATCGTCGGCGACATGCAGACACGCGAATCGAGGCCCATCATGTCCGAGATGCTCCCGAAGATCGCTGCCAGGCCGCAGGCTGCCACTTGTTTATCTCGAATGGTTCTCCATCGATTCCGCGTGGCTGCTTGTGGGCTTCCCGGCTTTCCGGGGTTGATATCGTCGTCTCGTCGTTCTCCAAGCTGGATCGCAGAGCGGCCAGAGCTAAGCGGGCGAACGCCTGCGTGAACGTAGGGTTCCCTGCTGAGCTTCCACGTTGTCGAACGGGCCTTGGAGGGACCAACTGCGTGTGGCGCTGGCTCGGCCATGAGTAGCGTCCGCTGCAGAACATGAACGCCAAGGGCTTGCTAAAAGAGCTCCTCGACCTATCACGGAGTTATTTTGACAGTTGGCATGGTGGATGATGGTGCGTCCGTCAGTACCCACCAGAGCTCCTGCGGCCTTTCGGGAGCAGGCGATCTCCTGGCCGCTTGCGACTCTTGCGAGGCGCCCTATTTACCTGGGCTTCGGAAGGTTCACAAAGTTCCTTTTATTTTTGAACAAGGCGGTTTTCTTCTCGATTGCTTTGCCATGGCCGTCGTGTGCTGAATTCCGAGTGTGCTGTTTCCTCTGCTGGGCTGTCCTGTCCCTTGGCATTATCATTCACTAGCATAATACCTACCGTCCTCGAACTCCGCGTGAGACATTTGACTTACTTCCGTATGGCCCGCGATAATCCGTTCTTTTTTTCGAGCAGTATCAATAATGCAAACGACGTTTATTACGATCCATGGAAAGTTTGTCCCATGCAGACGTCATTTCACCAGGCTCATTATTAACAGAAAGGGTAATACGACTGTGCAGACCTAACGCAAGATGCCCGCATTCGCTATGCATCAGATTCGATAGAGGATGTTCTGGAATATCTGCCTCATGACGTTGTGAGCAAGTGCTGCTGGGAATATTTCCATCCAGACGAGATACCATTTGCGAAAACCATCCATGGGCGCGGGGTGAAGCTCGACAAGGCCGCGGTCTTGAATTACTGCCAGATCAGGCACAAGAACGGCCATTGGGTTGGATGTGAATGTGTCTCCACGGTGGTGTATGATATTTTGGTTGCAAGCACCAGGATCTACCGGCGAGACAGCCGGAGCCTAAGTAAGTACACGGAGCCGTCCATTTCTCAAACCAGCTCCCAATATAGCAAGATAAAAGTTTCTAAAAAGAACTCAATTATTCCAGAAAGGGCTGCCGATGCTTCCGTGGTCCGGAGTCTATTCACGTCCTCTCCGCGAGATCCGCGTTACCACATGCTCACCTACATCTCGAGCAAATTCTCACAATTCTCAAGGACGCTGTCGCACGAGCCCCGTGCAGCTCTCTTCCTCAATCGCTACACGCGGACGTCAACGATCATGTTCGCGACGAACGGGGTTACAGAGATCCTTGGGGTGACTCCCCAACAGCTCGTCTCGAAGAGCTTCTACTATTGTATCCAGAAACGTTGCCTCAGGGACGCAGTCCGCTGCATCGAAAGTGCCAAAGCAAATGATTCCGTAGCATACCTGCGGTTCTGGGATCGGAATCCTTTGCAGGAGGACATGGTAGCTGGCGACAACGACGACCATACCGAGATGGCGGATGCGAGCAAGGAAGAAGAGGAGGAAGAAGACAGCAGCAAGCTTAGATGTGAGGAAGAGGAGTCAGTGAGCCCGAATAATCTCACCCCACAAGCTCTCACAAACATTGGACCCAAGCCAGAAGGTGGAAGCCAAAGAGGGCGCGGAAACGAATCGCACACAGAGCCCGAAATCGAGATCGAGGCCGTCGTTTCGTGCACATCTGACGGACTCGTCGTCCTCCGACGGGGCCCGGCCCCCAATCCCGTACAACGTTCAACAGACAAAAGACAGCCCCGTGTACGCCAACGACCTATTCGCCTCTCCATGGGGCACAAATCCGGTCTTTTCCCATCCTGATTGCTGCCATCCCTCGGGCAACACCCTACCTCCTCAACCTACTACCACTTCTACTACTAACCAAAGCACATCCTCAAGAAATTATCCAGGGACCCGTACGACGGGCCCAGACGCTAACACCACAGCAATTCCTTCTATAGCAGCCGCACCTAAGAACCCTGCCGGCGGTGGCGGCGGCGGCGGCTCGCACTCATAACTCCTGCACACGATACGCAACGTAGCCGTTATTGCACGGGGCGCAGCTGGCATCAAGGGCTCGCTAGAGCGGTATAAACGGGGAGCTCCAATGGGCGAGTCTCAGCCGCTGGGGGGAACTGCAGAAGAGAGCGCCTCCGGCGGACAATGATAATAATAATGACCCCCAAAACACAAGATAATCATTGGGGGCAGGGCTCAGCCAGCTGAATTGACTCCTTCAATCACAGTCACCCATTCTTGATTCCCTGGTTGAATTGCTCTAGGCCGGCCCCTCATCTCAGAGCCAGTAACAACCTTTGCAGTTGCTATCAATCCCATTGAAAAGCCAGTCTCATCAAAGTTGTAGATATCCTGTTCAGTGATGCCATATTGCTGTACAACCTCAAGAACACACTGAAACCACTCCCTGATAACCTTTGGATCCTCACATAGAGCCTGTTGATGATCATATCTGCGGCCGTATTTTGATTTGAGCTCATTGTGGCGGTTGACAAATTGTTGCACCCATTTCTTGCTAAGAGGGCTTGGGGATTTCAATCAGCTTGATAGTAGGAGACTGGCCATATCTCGTACAGTGCTGATTCTTGGTGGTAGGCCCTGTTGGTCCATGGATAAGATCCATTTTATAAGTGTAGATTCTTCAGTTGCAGTGAGCTTTCAACTATTAGGCTCTGCATCAACGCGTGCAGAACGCCCACATATGCAGTAGGTCAATGTAGATCACTTCACATTATATGCTTTCGCAGCCGCTCGAATGCTTTTTATTTGACCTGATTGAATTGCTTTGATGGCAAGCAAGATACAGCCCTCTTGCTGAACTGCTGAATCTGCTTGTTTTGCTTGTTTTGGTGGCATATTTGTAGTTGAAGTTGATGAATATGTTGCGTTGGTTGGTTACGTGGCCCGCTCGGTGTCCGATTACGTTACATGAAGGCAGGGTCCACGATCGATGGAGGCGGTGGCAGATGGCAGAAACGCCCCTCGGTCCCCCACCTCGGCCTCGAGAGACACGGACGAGACACACAAACGAGGAGCCTGCGAAATCTTGTCTCCCCTTCTCGTGTGAATTTGTCGGTCGTTGATTGAAGCACCAGTCATCGTTGCTAAAAAATAAAAGGCAGACGGCTCAGGTTCCAGTGCACAGCAGCTGCATCTCACACAAGTTGCGATCCACGGCCTGCCCTAAGCGCGCCTTAATCACCGGCCGTGCGCCACAGTCGAGCCATGCACACTCCTCCCTCTGCAGTACCTAGGAATCTCTCGATGAATGTCACTCCGTAGGCCGCTCTCTTGATGGGTTCGTGCTGGCGCTAGGGCAGTAAGAAGACAGACTTGTCGCCACCACTCCCGCTTCGTACGAGACGCATTTCGAGTCCTCCCAGTCCATTGAGCATCCCACACTCGGAGCCCCGCTGGATCGTTGCATGAACCTCCGCGCTTCGAGATACGTCCAGATTCCCCGCAGAGTGGAACCGGCTCGCTCCGCGAAGGCGGCGGCTTCGCGTCTCTATCTCTGTCGCGATTCCCTTTGTCTCCCCACCAGCGTTCAACAGCTTTGATACTGAAGTTACTGAGCGCTTCCTCCCTGTCGATCGCGTCCAGAGCCTGTACCCCTCCGCCGCCAATCGACAACTGGGTCAACGGGAACTGACCTTGGAGAATGGACGGGTATAATCCTGATCCACCAGCCATGGATGAGTTCGCGCAAACTCGCGGTGTCGATGACTTGTTTAACGACGAGATCATACCTGTTCCCCCAGAACAGCAACAGCCACAATATGTGGACGCGCAGGATAGTGCTCCCGAAACGCTAGAACGCGATACCCAGAGGGAAGGCGGTGATGCTTCACAACGGTTTCGTGGAGGTGAGAGGGGGAGGGGTAGAGGTAGAGGCAGGGGAGGACGTGGTGGAAGGGATCGCGGCCCGGCGCGTGAAGACGCAAGCTTGAAGAGCAAACAGGGTGATAATAATGTCGCAGAAGGGGCTGATAAAGAGGCGGATAATGCTGCGCAGGGCGCGCATGACGACAAAGCCGCGGAAGAGAACAAAGGAAAGACGGGCAAAGAAGCTACGACTTCGGCGTCGAAACCTTCAGGTGCTTCCAACGGCCACACGACTCAACGTGTCCCGGCCGTTCGCGGAGACAGGAGCAGCACCGGAGGGATAAAAAAGGTATGCGAATAGTTCCGTTCTTTGTTAGGGGTGCTATACTAACGATGCTCCCAGCCGAAACTCACTGAAGAAGAGCTCGCCCAGCGCATGGCTGCCGCAAAACTGACTGCCGCAAAAATTGCCGCTGCGCACGCTCGTGCGGAAGCCGATCAGGCATCTTTCCAGGAACGAGAGAGACTTGCGGAGGAAAGGAGACGTCAAGAGTATCTGAACCGCCGTGCCATGGACGGCGAGAGGGAACGCAATCGACTGCGGAAACTGAATGCGCAGGGAGGCCGAGAATGGGATGCAGATAAGCGTGAAGAGGACTATAATCCCCGTGGAAGGGGCAGCCAATATCGGAGAGGTATGCATGGCGGCGTGACAGGCTACACCCGACGTGGCTATGAGAACGGGGCCGAGGATGAAGACGGGTCCCGCAACAACTATAGGGGACGAGGCCGCGGTGGGCGAGGAGGACGCGGTCGAGGAGGCCCCCGTGGTGGCAGAGGTGACCACTCGATGTCGAACGGTGATCACAGTGGCCCTGCCACAACGGAAGAGAAGACTACTCCCTCTGCGCCAGGCATTGGCGATGAGAAGGAATTCCCAGCTCTCCCTGGGAGCTCGAAGAAAGAGTCAGCGACCGGCGGATCTACTGCTGTATCCGGCACTACGGCTGCCGGCGAATCCCCAGCTTCGGATGCCGACAAGACAGCATCGCCATTGCCGTCGTTACCGCCAACTGGCGGGACATGGGCCGAGCAAGTCGAGTCGAGCAAGGGGACGGCACAATGATGTTGACGGTTGGCACGAGCACACAATTCCTTGTTCTACGTCTTTACAGTTCGCCTATCTGCAAGCGAATCTCTGGTTGTTTAACGAGATGATATCCCTTGATTTCGTCTTCTGCCTTGTTCACATCGTTCGCGCTGGTGCTGCGGAATGGATCGCTTTGCTTCAACCGGGATGTGCTATATATAATATCCAGCAGCAATAATGTTCAGAATAGATTATGCCTTCTTATCTCCTTATTCAGGTTCATGCTGTTAACGTTAATTGATCTGAGATGACTAAGCGCATCTTGTTGGCTCTGTGAACCAATCGACGCAGGGTGCGTTCATGATGAGATCATGGTGCTGCGCCTGCCAGCGTCCGATAGTCGAAGCTGTGTTAGGAACATGTTCCTGCAGACATAGCATACAAGCCGCGAAGTAGCCTGATTCCAGGCCGATTGATCTGTAGGTGCTCTTGATCATCTCGAATCTTGCAAGGTAAAGCATCTGCTCTTCACCAGTTGCTGCACCAATAAAAATACAATACGAACAAGTCTTCCAGGGAAATGTCTCTGCAAGTCGGAGACGTGTCTAATTCCACCTCTTCTCTCCTCGTGCTGTATCCCGCTTGCAATAAGACCAATATCACACTTGTATCCAGCAGACAAGCAGCTGACATATAGTACTGTACAAAACACAGGTACACCTCTCGCTGAAACGAAAACCGACCCTCTCCACACAAGGCCGTAACCGTCCTTCTCTTGATAAACAGCACAGGAAAATAAAAGAGAAAAAAGAAAGAAAGAAAGAAAATGGCAAACCCCACCTCGGGCGAAGGCACCGGCAACCACCCCATCACCGCCAACATCGGCGGCACCAGCTCGCTCCCGACGCCCGCCAACAACGCCGGCGGCGGCACGGGCTGGGGCGACGAGGGCTTCACCAAGGGCGGTGGGAGCGGCAGCGGCGGCGCGAGCATCGGCTCCGAGGGCCTGGGGCATACGCCTGTGCGTGCTGACCCTTTTTACCCTGAGGAATAGATACCTTCAGGGAAGACAGAACTGACCTGTCGTCAAAATACTCATGTATGGATATAAATTATAGATGCCCAATCCCGCCGCCTCCATGGGCAGCTTCCTCGGCCTCAGCGAGCAAAAGTCCTCCGCGGAGGGCAGGTACCGGTCCAAGTTCGACGCCGTCGCGGGGTATGAGAAGCCAACGACGGCGAAAGGCGAGCCGACGTGTGAGAGCGAGGACCACAGCTTCGCGGAGCACAAGCCCGGGTGTCCCGAGACGCTACCGGGGTTGTTCAAGTTGAGGAATGTGTGGGGGAAGTGAGTTTTGTTTCTTTTTTCCTATCCTATATCTCGCTGAGAGTTTTGTGTTGGGTTTGGGTTGAATCTTGGAGTGGTTGAGTTGTCGTGGTGAATTCAGTCAGATGCTGACGGCTTCGTTTGCTTTTATTTTTATTCCAGGTTATCGAAATGACCTTTGTCTCGGGGGTCTACCTACGGACCTAGGTACATGCTGTACAATCATTATGTTGCCTGGCTGCGAGTAATCATGTTCGAGAACTCGACCGCGAGAAGGACATGGAAATCCGAAAAAAAAATGACCCGTGCAGCGTCGGCTTGTATATGAAACATATGATTGTGGTGGAATATAGTCCGATCGTCGGCTGATTACGCATTATGTATTGGACAAACGGACGTTTGTACTGTACGATGACATCAGATAGAAACCGATAGTGTGCCAATTCATTCTCATTAGAGCCATACTATACACTGCATCGTCGCAAAAACATGGAACTGCCATCTATAATATCTACAGAATAGGTATCTAAGTCCCTAGGTATCTACTACTCCACCTTCACCGCCTTCCCGCGCAGTCTGTCCTGTATCGTAACTATCTTACCGACGATCTTGGCCTTGAGTGTATGCACCACCACCTGGTCGGCGGGAACGAAGCGACGGACCAGCAGGTTGAAGATACTTCCGAACGCCAGAGCCATGACCGTGCTCGTGAGGATGATGACGTTGTACGGCATGCTGAAGTCCGGCGTCGGCAGCGGGAGGAGCAGACTCGTCGTGCGGATGTAGATGGGCGAGCTGGAGTCGTTCCGGTCCAGAATCCTGATGATCGCGGGGGCGACGTTGAACCCGCGGTTGGCGTCTGGTGGGTACTCCGTGTATCGCAGAATGGCCTTTTCAAAGTCGTAGATCAGTGTGACGGTCGAGGCGGCGGGGACGGACAGGATCAGCTCCAGCTGCGTGCCCCGCTCCCGGTCGACTGCCGGTCGGTAGAAGATATCTTTGACGATCTGGGAGACCGGGATCTGCGCCTGGACCCCGTCGCGTGTGGTGATGGTGGCCTGGAGGGTGTGGAGGTACGGGCGCATGAACCAGGGAAGTGTCTCGAAGTAGATGAAGTTCACGGCGTCCGTGTTGGACGGATTTCTCAGAATGACCCTCATGCCGCCGCGCTCCTGGCCGTGGCCGATAATCGTCCTCTCCGCGTGCAGGACAGGCTGCTCCAGTGGCACCTTGGTCTGAAGCTCCTGCTCGGGGAGGGTAAGGTCAAACGGATTGGAGCTCAGCAGGGTATAGCAGCGGGAAAAGCCGTCCGGATTTTTAGTTTCGAACGCTCCCGCAGTAATGTACACCTCCCTTTCATGCGGCACCCTGAGGCAGATAGTCTTTGCCCCTTCGCCGTGGTTATCGGTGAGAGGACAGGCGCCTTTGAGACTGCGACCAAAAACTTCCGTCAAGCTCCAGGCCTTCTCGGACGTCTTTTCCAACGGGTAGCAAGTGTCCCACGAGTTATATGGTTTGGAAGGATCGCAGACAAGCTGGTCAGCGGGGACGGGTCGCGGAATGGGGTTGTCTTGGAACAAATCGTTAGAAATATCAGATATATATAACGGGTTCGTTGAACATACCTCGCGGCCGTTTGGCCCTGTCGATATCGAGGACCATATCTATAGTCTGTTCAATCTGAATCAAACAGTCACTCTCCCCCTCGGGGCAGACGGGTCTGACGTCAATTGACATGCTTTGCCAAGATGCATCGAACAGTTTATGTCCGTCAAATAGACTCGATATCCCCGCCTTCCCCTTACATGGAAGCAATTTCACAAACGGCGTGAGATTCTCCGTACAGACGACTTCTCCGGGCAGCGTCCCATGTAGAAGGTGCAGCTGGCTCGAGGGATCATGATCTCCGGCAGGCTCAAACGAGACCACTGGGCGCGTTGTACGGGTAGAGTCGATGAAGTTGAGCGATGCGCAGAAGAGGCCGGACAACGACTGCGTCAGGGTGATCCACTTCGCGAACGCTCTAGGGGAGAAGTCAGTATCCCAGACTCCTTCTTTGTCGATCACGAGGGAATACACACTCCTCATCCGAGGGAGCATCGATCCAGGCCCATAGCTCCGCTCCCGTCCCTCCTTCCTTTGCTCCGTTCCACGGTCTCGTTCCCCAGCTCTCAGCGTCCCATCGTCCGGTCGTGAAGCGGAGATGCAGCTCCTTGGTGTGCGCGTGCTGCAGGATCTGGCCTAGCGAGCGGGGAAAGTACCGGAAATGCTGCTTCTCGAACGACTCGCGCGACGCATTGCTTCTGAAATTGAACGAGGCTAGCAAGGAGGAGGAGGGCAGCGGTTGCAGGACAAGCCGCTCATGGTAATCTGACGCCGCGGAAGTGAGCGCGCATAGCGACGCCAGGAGGATGCAGAGGACAGGGAGGATGAGAGTCATGCCGTCATGCTTGCCAGGGGAGCGTCGCCCAGGTTTTCAGGTATTCCGCCGCGATTCGGGCCGCCAAAGGAGCAGGAGGTCTTGTTCCGCTCCGTTGTTTGTCGAGCTCCAGCGCGGGCGCGATGCGGACACTTGGCCGGGGCGGAACAGCTGCTCGCCCGATTTGGTTTAGCCCGGAGGCGCCCAGATATGTCTGGGCGGAAGACATCCATCAACACGACCTTGATCACCGCATAGTATCGAGTGCCTACATGGACAGTGAAATTTCTACAAGATTACATACATTTGCCATATATCACATGATGGTGGTTCCTATCCAATCTACGGCTTGGGGTCTGGGCCACTGGAATCGGGTCCTGAGCCCTTGTGGAGATCATACATAAAGACAGGCAGACGTGTACTGTAGTTGCAAGTTTGGCACAAATCAACAAGCATTGTTTTATTCCATGAAGTGAGTTAACTGCTTCTATAGAGCAAATCATTCAAGACACTCGACTTGAGATGTTCCCGAAATCTCAGTTAGAGAAGGAGCATCATAGGGACGAGCTTGTAAGCAATTTGGTTGACTTTAGAACCCAGTAATATATCTTAGACGGCAATTCTCCTCGGAAATGGGCTAGCAGGCTTCGTGTCAACGGCGAATTCTGTCTTCAGGTCGTCCATTTTCTCAGATCCCATGCCTGTGAGCTGGTGTCATGGACAGTTGTCCGCCGCAGGTCCCTTGGGTACTTCCCAGTAAAAGTACCTGCTCTGTACATGACAGCAGTATTATCTCAGATAATCAGGACTCCATCCTTCTATGGAATACTAACTGTGTATTTCTCCTGCGTTGCGTGCTCCATCAACATCGTCAGTAGCTCTGTTGATTTTTCAGAACGGACCCTCGATGTGGCGCGCGTACGCCCCTATATAAATATTCATCCGTCCAGGGGGCTCGAGCCGATGCTCGTGCGTTTTGAAGGCGGTCGGATCGAGATGTTTGAAGTATTCTGGGGCTGCAATCTTGACCCTCTTACCTTGGCTACAGCAGCAGGAATCTTTTGGAAGACCTCATCAGGAATAGGCTGAGAGATGTCGACTCCAAAGATCTCTGCACCAAAATCGAGTGCAACTTCGTGATCTGGATGGTCTCGAATTTGGGAGTGTGCGCCACACCAGACATGTTTGCTTATATCGATCTGATATGCATAAGAAGAATATACGACCAGTTTTCTGTCCCAAGATGCAGTACAGACGGAATAAGATAGTATTCAGAACATCGCGTTTTCAAGTTCGAAGGAAGACAGCGGGGTAGGGAGACATAAAGGACTGTTCAAGGTCACCCCACATTATCCCATCAACCACATAAACCGTGGATGATTTTCTGAGCGCTACCTTCAAATGAGGTTTAGCATAAATAAAGCTATGCAATGTCAATCTTGCGAGAGGAGTTCAACCAAGGAGGCAGTTCAGTATTGGTTTGACGGTAATAGAGCTGTGTCCAATGCGGAAATATAAAACACCAATATCAAACCGAATTCTGATTAGATGTAACAAAGATATCAGATTTTCTGGAAATGTGAGAGATTTAAGTTGTTTACCTTGGCCCATTGCAAAGGCAAAGGGCGCGAAACGAGGATTAGAAAACATTACACATTGCGGATTGGTAAATGCAATATAGCCAGCTCGTTGCCCTATGTCTCCGAGCTTGGACGAGGGGTCCTCACAAAACAATAACGACCCAAACAAAGGATAATATGGCATGCAGAGTATGATGAAGGGTCATTCCTGGTGTGGGTGGGCAAAGCGGAGATCGGGGCGGAGAGGAGGGTGGTGTCTTGGCATTGCTCGGGGACATTTTATTCGGAGAGGTGAAGGTTAACAGTCGTCATAAAGATAAGATACAGCCCTTTGGACAAACGGCGGTAAGTCACCTAATGAGAAGGACCCAATGCTTAATGAAACTCAGGAAACCATGAACTGCACAGCGCAGCGTTCACCAAGCCCTCTGCCAACCACCCCTTCCCCCAAATCACAGCAAGCGCGGCGCGCGTACCATAACACCATCAATCACTGCCACACACACATAGAACCAAAAAAACACTGGCAAAAGATAAAAAAGCTCACTCCAAGGCCCACCACCACCAGGTGGTGGCTAGCCTGAGGGCTACGAAAATCCCCACCTATGGTTTCGGCGGGCAGGGATTTTACTTCCTGGATCCTTCGCCCCCGGCAGCCCTCATTGGATGTGAGGCAGGTATCGATAATTATCGAACTGCTTCACCCAAGCCGCCAGAGGCGTGAATCGAACTCGGGATTTGGGGTCCGGTGACAGGGAAGGCCACTGGCCGAAGCCACTGACCTTGACCACTGCACTATGTCCCGAGTTCTGGTTGCTAGGGGCGCTGTTCTGGAATCAGAAAGGAGCCCCGTGTTTGCGGGATAATAGTTCTTCCTGTCAGTGAGGTCACTGGGTGCATTCTCCGAGTGATCTATGGCCAGCGGCGGACCGACATTGCCGCTTCTTCGTTATTTGTTACATTCTTCTTTCCTTGCCATTTACATGGATTGGAGAGCCCAAGTTCTCCATCATGCTTATGTCTCCCTACTTCGGAGTAAAGCGTGAAACGGTTCTAGCCATACTCATTTCAATATCAATATATTTATCATGCAGGAGGACCTGGAACTGATCTACTGATTTCAGACCAATATGCCTCTAGATTATTTGAACGTGTGCATCTCACAAAAAGTGGTAACAACGCCAGGACTCGGGTTACGGCGGGGATTGGAAGCATTGGAAGTATAAGATCTATATGGGATACCAAAGCCGATTCGTCTAATCAGGAATAGATTAACATAGCCAGGCAAGTCAGGACGCACTTGGATATAATGGAGCGGGGCCATAAACAGGAAGCACATAAGCCTCGATGCGAGTTCACTGTACTAACTGTACTGCTGTACTGATATCTCGTCCACCCAAATGGCTTTGCAATATATTCCAGGACAACTGGAATATTCTTGTCTATATAGCTGTCGAGGATATTCTGTGCAGTACTGTCAAAATATAGGGGTATCAACTGACTAAGAGTTGATAAAAGGCTTCTAAATGTGAAGTAAGTAGGAGCCATGGAAGAACTAGTTGATTCCCTATTGATCCTAAGATCTGTATGAGAATAAGACGCGGTAGACTAGATACATGCCAGGGTAAATGGTCCTATTTATCTCTAACCCTTATCATGTCAGTGCCATGCCTCTTCAGGTCAACATCCTGCAATATCATGTTGCCAACATGTTTGCATCTTGTCACTGACATGCCATGTCATGTCGCTGACATGCTCGGCTTTGGATTATCTTTTCTCCTTCACTTGCTTGATGCCAACCCTTGCACTCAGGGTCTCGTTGACAAGTACAAAGTCCTGGTGGTTCATATTTCATGGCTCTGATTACAGTGCAATTATCCGTCTTCAGTAGACGAGCATAGCTCATAATCATCTTGGCCAAGTCCATGGCAACACATCTTCATCTTGATCTGAGGATGGCTTCAATTCACTGCATTGAACCTAATCTGGCTGATCAACATTAAGATTTGAAGATAAGAACCTCCTGTGCAGACTGGGAGTATAAAGTCAGAGAAATATAACCCGATCTATGTCATATGTCTTAGAAATCATGCTTCCATAAACAGCACATCTGCTTGGCTGATATAAGAAAGTGTCAGCCGAATATTACCACTATGACCTATCGGTATGCCAAGAATTTTATCAGCCTAGTCAGCACCAGCCGATCCGGACTATCATAGGTCATAACCCCTGCCATATCATACTACCCCGGTCTATATTCGCTTATAATCGCACATTTTCCTTTGTTATGGCCCCCTAGTTCATGAGATAAACAGCTAGTCAGATAGGTAGATTAAGAAAATCAGAGCTTCATCATCATACCTTCGGATTACTAGGTTTGCTCAGTCCGAGAGAAAGACGGTGCTGATCCACCATTTATGGTGATCCAGAGAGGAGTGTTATATAAAACTGCCTAAATTTTCCTTGGAATCTTGCCTGAGCAATTTTCAAGTCATCTAGTCAGCCTAGAGGATGAGAGGAGAAGGTCTAACACGTTATATATAATTTGCGAAGTTCTACAACACCGAGCCAACATAGCCTGTAGCCAAAAGTTTAGAATATACGGGAGACCATTAAAACTCATTCCACATGAAAATGAAAGTAACTCCAAAGATCAAAAATAAGTCGAGCATTCATGCGGACAACAGATCTACGATAGATACCTGTCACGTGCCTGATAGAGCATAGCTCTCGATTAGGCAAGTGACAAGGTTGGCCGCGCGACGCTCTGATAGGCCGGCGCAACCGCAGCCGCCACAAGCGCCACATCTAGACACCAAGCGCCTAGACCCATCGCATCCAGAAAGGAATCGCGACGAAGTCGCCGGGGAAAGTCGTCTATCTATCAAACGTCCGACCTCGCGCCTGGCAGGTCAATTCAATTCCCCTTTGCCCTGACCAAATTCTAAGCTCCGCTGTCGCCATGGCAGCCGAACAGAGGAAGCTGCTGGAGCAGCTTATGGGAGGTACGTCTGTCACTCTGTATCCTGCTTCGCCCGTTCGAGAACTGAGAAACTGACTGGACTTATCTCTCACAGCGGACCAGCTCATGGGAACTGGTGCCGCCTCCCGCAACGCCCAGCTCTCCATCACCGACCCGAAAGTCTGCCGCTCGTACCTCGTCGGGACGTGCCCGCACGACCAGTTCACCAACACAAAGCAGGACCTCGGCCCTTGTCCCAAGGTGCACAGCGAGGCCCTCAAGGCGGAGTACGAGGCCGCCTCGCCTGCCGAGAAGGCCAAGTGGGGGTTCGAATACGACTACCTGCGCGACATGCAGAAGTACATTGACGAGTGTGATCGCCGGATCGAGGCGGCGCAGCGACGGCTGGAGAAGACGCCCGATGAGATCCGGCAGACGAACAATCTGGTACGTTTCCTCCCATGGGTTCCTGCTAGGGTAGTCAGACAGTGACTAAACCACCTGTCCCACAGCTCAAGCAAATCTCCGACCTCACCAAGACCATCAACACAGGCCTCCTCGAGGTCTCCGTCCTCGGCGAGATGGGCTGCGTCGCGCTCGCCCTCAACGAGCTGTACAAGATCCGCACCGCCAAGCACCAGAAGGAGGTGTGTGAGCGCGAGCTCAAGACCCTCTCCGACACCTCGGGGCCCTCGGGCCACCAGAAGCTGCAGGTCTGCGACGTCTGCGGCGCCTACCTCTCCCGCCTCGACAACGACCGCCGCCTGGCGGACCACTTCTACGGCAAGATGCACATGGGCTACTCCGACATGCGCAAGACGTACAAGAAGCTGAGCGAGGAGCTCAAGGGGCGGCCGCCGCCCGCCAGGCATCACGATGATGAGGAAGGTGGATGGGGTGGACGCGGAGGCAGGGGGCGGTATGGTGGCGGAGGTAGGGGGTATGGGAAGCGCGGAGGAGGGGGGTATGGGAGATGGTGATTGGTCAATGTTGTTTTATTATGTATTTTTTTCTCGTTTTTCTGTTGTCTATTTCTTTATTGCTTAATTCGTTGCATAGCGCAGGCGTTCTGTGTTCGGTAGGTCGGTAGTTCTCGATACAGTGATGATCTATTGGGCCATGTGAAATGGATTTCGACATAATGATTCTACCGTTTTGAACCTCATTGAGTATGCCGTGTATTTCGTTGTCATACTCCTGATGCAGGCAAGTTCTGGATGGGTCCTTTTAAATATAAATGTTGTGTTGGATTACTCCGCAAAATATAACACATTATACCCTGTGACTACACATGTGGTTAACATCACAATTACACATCACACTGATTGAAGATGGATGATCATAACAGGTGTAACAAGTTCGTACCATCGACTACCTGAGAGGGGGCTATTTACACAAACAAAAACAAGCAACTGCCTACTCCATTCGCCCTTGCCCACAAGTCTCGGCCTCGCCTCTCAGACGAGCAGGACAGACATTCCAGGGAAATCACAAGATAATCATGTCAGACAATAAAAGAAAGGCGAACAGAGAAAACACACATGCAGGACATCGCGGTACAGTACAATTGCCCGTAGGCTTAGGGACACTGGATCTCCATTGCTTATTTGGGAAGGGAGTCCGAGGGAATTTTATGAGTAGAAGACAATAATAGAAAAAAGAAAAATCCGCGGCATTGACACAAATGACGCTCCGCGATATCATGAGACTAATCGCAATCAAACCGGAGGAAAATAAAGAAAAAAGGTCGAGAGGAAAAAGGTGAAGGCAAAAAATGCCCAGCGGGTCAGGTAGGGAGGAAATTGCAGACCGCTGGAGGAACATAATCGAATAAGACAGAAAGGATGAAATAGAAGAGACATCATCTCTGCAGTAGAGTAGATAACAAGTAAATAAAAACGTTGAAAGCACCCATAAGAAAGACATATGTTCGTATCTATCCTGAATGTTGCTGCTGGCCATTCGTTGTAGGTCGGAACTGGAACAACTCTTGCGTCAGGATTTGGTAGTCGTAAGCTGCGGCTGGATTCCGGGCCAGTATGTCGCGAACAACGCCCAGCTGTGCAGCGTCCGCATTCGGGGCCTTCTGCAGAAGTTCTTGAATGGCGGGCGCCTTCACGTGTGGGCCCAGGATCTGGGCCGCCGCAGCAGCACCTGTTAGGTGTGCTTGAGGCGGTTGAGGAGGCTGATATTGATATTGCTGGTAGGGTGCATAATGGTACTGTGGTGGCTGCCGGGACTGGGCCGTCTCACCGTACGGAGCGTGAGTAGGAGGAGTGCCGGCGAAGGTCGACGGGGTAGAAGGCACCTGAGACACGGGTCTCATACCAGACGTCCAGTACTGAGACTGCTGGGGAGTGGTTGAAGTAGCTGTCAACGGGCTTGCGGTGTTCATGGAAGCGTCCTGGCTCGGATGACGTGGCGTAGGCTGCGAAGAAGGAGAATGGTAGTCACTTGTCTTGACAACAAAGACGACAAGCAGGATGCGGTCCGGGTTTCGATCTTCAAGCGTGTTGTTTTCGAGAAGTTCGATGAATTCGGGCTTCTTGGTAGATCCAGCTTCGATAGGGATGATATAGGTGTCCTTGACTGCCGGCAACGGATGCTTCCCAACGACACCGTACCTCTTGCGTTCCACAAAGTAGTTGAATAGCTTGTCAAACTGGGCACGTTCGCTTGGCGATTCAGGGGCACTCATCGAGATCACGGACACGTCGGTGGACGAGCTGAACCGCAGGCCGCAGAGATAGTTGCTCGCAAGCTGGATATCTATCCGCCCATCAACCAACAGCGTCGACGGAGCAAGCTCGCTCCATGGGATTCTTCCACTCAGGTCTGCGCCTCCAACATGCCTTGCTGAAGACGAGAACTCTGCCACAGGGTACATGGAGACCTTCCCGCGCCAAACAATCCCGTCATCCTGGTAGTCTTTCGGAGAATATGGCGGTGACTCCGGTTCCTCATCTTTTAAGAGCTGATCAATCTCCGCATCTGCCTGCACTTTTCCACTGGGCAGAGGCTCATGAAGGTGCGCTGGAACTTCGGGGAAGACTCGGTCATGGTTTGTGCCGTCAGGGGAATGTATGCTGGGCCAGGCGCCATCAGCTCCCCTTGTCGCCTGCGTATCAATAGAACGTGTCCTCGCTGCGCTTTGAGCATCACTTGATTCGGATGGTTGGTGGACTTTCGGGCTGACAGGGCCCGGTGCTGCTGGACTGCCGTCGGCTTCGAGTGCGCTGCGGCGAGCCGGTGCAGCTGAGAAGATGGATTCTGTAGCAAGGTTGTGGGAGTCATCTTCAATAAGTTCTTCTCCCTTGTGAGTGCGTCTTATCCGTGGCGCTTGCTCTTGCACAATAATATGCTGCTTCTCCGCCTCTCTCTTGATTTCGGCGTCTTTCTGTAGAAGCTCCTCACTCGCCATGTCCTGGGTGCTCATCTTCGAGAGGGCATCAGGGGTCAGACTACCTACGAGGAGACGATCCCGCAGAGAAGTGTTCTTCTTTACGTTGAACAAGATCGTCCGTAGTTGTAACTTATAGGGCTCACTAGGTTCTCCAGATCCGCCGCATATATTCTGATACATGGCATACTCGATAGCCAGACCGAGCGGCCGTGCAACATCTTCAACCGACTTTCCAGGCGGCAGCTGGAAGGAGCCTCGCTTCTGAGCCTCAGGAATCTGATCTACAAACAGCTTGACTAGCGCACTGGCACAACTTCTCCGAGCTGGGTTCACAATCTCTTCCGGAGTCCCCGCAATCCCTGACGTGGCCTTCTCTGCGACAGAATCTTGATGAGGAGTCCCAACGGGACCGGCCTTTTGGGCCTGGTCTGCGGGTGCCTGCCCACCTTGATCCGTCACCGGTTTGCCCTGAGTCGAGACTTTCTGCTGCTTCGGCTTCGGACCCTGCATGCACGTGTTAACAACTCGGTTCCGAGTATACAGCCGGACGTTGTCACTTACCGTTTCCGGAGGGGTAGCCTCCTGATGTTCTTCGAATTTGCGTTTTTGACCACTCGCTGGCCGCGAATCGACAGTCTGTCCGTTCTTCTCCCGCACTGGAGTAGCAGCAGCGGGAGCGGGAGCAGTTGCAGGAGCCGGGGTGGGAGTAGCTGGAGCTGCTGAAGGAGCCTCCACATTCGTCTCTTGTTTGGCCTCGGTTGCTTTTGGCTTCCGTCCCCCTTTCTTGCCCCTCCTCCGCCTCGCGGCCTTTTTCTCTTCAACTTCCTGTTGCCTCTTCCTGGCAGCTTCCTCCCATGGCTTCTCGCCACGGGCGATCTTCTCCAGCAGAACTTTATGGTTCTCAGGCTTGCACTGTTCACAGAAGTATTCCGCTGGCTCCTCTCCCTTCGCGAAGGTGAGACCCATGCAGTCGTTATGCTGCCAGGCAGAGCACTTGTCGCAGCATATCATGTCTCGTTCGATGTCTTCCTCTTCTTCGTATTCGCCACATATACAGCGGATGATTTCTTCTTCCTCGCTGGGAGCCGGTGTGGGTTCCGCGGAGGGCTTCGGGGGCTTCTCTTTCGGCTGCGCTTTGGCCTTGGGTTTCTTCGCAGGAACCTCTGGTATTAGGTCGAGATTCTTGTGCTGGCCCTTGTTGGCGCGGCCAGAGCGTCGAGGTTCTTCTGATCTCCTAGTTAGCATGACATTCGCCTGCAAGGTGAAGGTTGCCTCAGGGCGCCACCGAACGCTACGCGCGCGTCCGCGGATGCCCCGGATCGGGTATACAAGGGCTTACCAGTCATGATGGACGTAGATATGGAAGGAGACAATCAGTATTCTACAGCCCGTTGAAATGTAAGAGAGTTGACGTGAGCAGGTTCTGCGCGCGACACGACAACAAGTGTCTCTCTACGGCATTGGGGCGCTAGTAATACACAAGATGGAAGAGAGCGGACAGTGGCAACGTCGTCCGTCCCACACAGGTATTACTTTCTCCAACGCTTTCCAGCCAGCTACCCGAGTGTGGTTTGAAGAGTGTCGCGACCACTGCCCTTGAGAGGGGGAGCGTGTCAGGATCTCCTGTCGCGCAAATTTCAAAGCTTAGCGCGAGCGGGGAAGTGCAACAGCTGGGCCGCGCACGTGCCACCGCGTGTCGGAGGTGTCAGTCAGAAAACGCGAGGATCAAGAGCGTCTCGCGACGGAATCACAGAGCCCTGGAGGGTTGATTAGAGTGTCGAGCGTGGAGGAGGGAGAGATGAAGTGAGGTTGAGCCAGACGAGATTGCATCCGCGTCCGCGACGAGGTTGGCTAGCGGTCGGGTCACGTGACATGCGGCTCTGCGGGGGGTCTCGGCGGCCGTCAGCCGCGCGAGGACGCGCGCCCAGGTCTGCGGCCTCTGGATCGCCTGTATCGACTGCTGTTGTTCTCGGAAGCGGTCCTATGCTTCCAGATACTCATATTCTACCCCAGCTTGTTTGTATTAAGCTACTGGATCATCTATTATTTGCTTAGACCGACATCATGGCGGATGTTCGGTCAATGCTCCGAAATGAGCTCGCCGCTCGGCGTGCCACCTCACAAGCAGGAACCACCGGGACTCGGGTGACCAAGAAGCGCAAACTTGACGCCAGCGATGAGATGATGCGCAAGAAAACAAGACCAGCCGGTCCCAGTGCTGGACCGTTGCCTCCGGACTCGAAGACACCACAGCCCCCTAGCGTGCAAGCAGTACAGGAAGAGGAGCTCCAGGAGGAGGAGGACCGTCTTGCCAGCGAAGTCGCCGGCCCTGAACTTCAACTTAGCGACATGCGGCATGAGGGTTTCAGTGAGATAGCCCCTGCTGCAGCAGATGGAAACGGGAAAGAAATTCCAGCTGTCGAGCCTGGTGCTCCAGCGCCGCCTCCTGCGCAAGCGCCCGCAGATGGTCCTCAAACCATCGACGAGGACGAATGGGCCGCCTTCGAGCGCGAAGTCGTCGCTCCGACGCGAATTCCACAACAACCTGCCGCTGTTGCGGCCCCTGCGACAATCTCCGCTGCTCCTGTCTCTGCTGCAGAACTAGAGGCCCAGCAGCGACGTGAAAAGGAAGCCCTGGCGAAGGCTCGCGAGGCTGAGGCCGAGGGCGAGCGCGAGGACGCTGCGCGATTCCTCGAGGAGGAGTTTGACCAGATGGAGATGCTGGAGGACCGGGTTCGGAGGCTGAAGGAGAAGCGGGAGGAGCTGAGGAGGAGGACTGCAGAGGAAGGGAAGAAGGCAGAGGCTGGGGCTGAGGGTACCCCGGCAGAGTCGGCAGAGCAGCAGGGCGAGGCGGAGAGCGAGAGTGAGGAGGAAGATGATGCCTGGGATAACTGGAGATTCAGATGAACGATCCAGACATGACGAATTTTGGGAAGTACCAGTTCTTCTCTTCGTGTACAATATTGATACCCCGTTCAACCATCTGTGAGATTGGACTTGTATGGGTTGCGTTGCATACATGCGCTTAATGTGCCATGCAATAGGGTTGTATTTTCCAAATTTGGAACACTATTTTACATGCTATGTTCACAGAAAAATCTATTTATATACCATACTCAACCATATGATGCCGAAGACCGCGGCTCAACCGCGGTATCCCATGAACAGTGCATCAATCCTTCTTTTGTTCCTGTTCAGTGACCCCGTCTGTCTCTTCCATGTAACTCCGTAGTCCCTCCTTGCCGACCTTCATGGCTTGTTCGATCTCTGCCTCTCCCTCCCGCAGCAAATGCTTGCCGCGTGCGAGCTCACTCTTTTGTCTCCGCATTTCCTCCTGCACCCGTTTCTTACGCTCAGCTAGTGCCTTCTCGCGCCTCTCGCGTTCCAATTTCTTTCTCTCGAGCTCTTCTCGTTCCTCTGCAGATATGTTTTCCTGCTCCGGTGCAGGAGGCAGAGTCGAAATGTACGCCTCGATAAGGGGATCGCGCACGCTGGGTGGTAGAGAGATGTATCGGACATCGGTGAGAATGGAGGTAGGGAGAGCCTCGACGTTGGATGACCTGTTCAATTGATGCAGTGGAATAGACTTGAGCAGGGCGGAGAGATCGGACTTTTTAGTACTCTCAGGGAGCTTTAGCCTTGCAATATGCTCTCGATAATACTTTTCGCGATCCTTGTCTGAAAGCTGGGGATCCTTCATCTCGGGTTCTTTCCTGTACTTGCGTTTGAACTCAGCCCAGTACAGCTTCGGTGTGGCGTGTTCTTGTAGAAAAGCGAGGTATCGGATTCGAGGATCCTTCTTTTCTTGCTTCTCCTTCCGTTCCTTCAGTTCCTGAATACGTTCACGGCTCCATTGCGACCAGACTTCGCGGCGCGCTTTCATGTTTGGCAGCACCGTGTACCTGGTGTCATCGATGATGCGTCCTTCCTCGATAATCTTCTCCCACGTCGTATATGGGTTGATATGATAATCATCAAGGAGATCGCGAAAGAGTGCAGTGGCATCCTCTTCTGTTAGTGGAAGCCCTTCTGCGCCCTCTTCCCATTCGCCTTCGCCAGGCACACCGTATTCTCCCGGGTCTAGGCCGTACTCTTCGCCCATGGCAGCGAGTTGATATTCAATGTCTTCCTCGTTGAACTCTATAGGCTGTTCATCAGCCTCGTCGCCTTCAGTCCTTGGCTTCTTTGACGGTTGTTCCTCATCCTCCGCTTCGCTGTCTGTGACCTCGACCTCTTCGTACTCATCGCTCTCCTCTCCGGCACCTGCTTCTGCTTGACCAGGTTGTGATGGAGCAGCGGATGGCGCGCGCTCCTTCTTGTCTGCTTCTGGTGCTTCTCTTTCTTCACTCTCTTCTCCACGTTCTCTCCTTTCTCTTTTCTCTCTCTCTATTCGATCAAACTCCACCACGCCCTTCAAAACATCCTGAGGGAATCTCCAATAGCTCTCTTTTGTCTCCAAATTATGGACAAACCGTCGACCAAGCTTTGTATAGACGAGCACCCATGGCTCGCATCCGGGGATTGGATATTTCTTCTTTGGCCTGTCTTCTGGTTGCCGGCGCCTCCGGTCATGGTGGTCTCTTCCGCCGTGGAAACCTGCACGGCTCTCACCAGCACCGGGGAAAGCGCCAGCCGGACCAAAATCAGCCGGCCCGTATGGGGCAGAAGTGAAGGGAGGAAGAGTTCCAGGTGCGTAGAATGGAACGTTATGCGCGGTGTCAGGTTCGGGTTGAGGAGGAGGTTGAGGGGCAGCAGGTTGTGCGGTGGGTCGGGTATACGTCGATTGTTTAGTTTCAGCATTATAATAGTATAAATGACCTGGACATTTGTCGGTTAGGAAGACATGGCGTAGATAGACCACGCAGAGACAAACCTGAAGGCGCTCTATGCTCCGTCCACCCTGGAGGTAATGGAGGTGGCGGCTTGTAGGTTGACTTGAGCATTGCGTGTCGCTAGTCGCCGCGCAAGCTGGACAACAAGGAATAGCGCTTCAGGGCGCGGAGGTGGTTGTGAGGCACATACAAGATCGATCGACGAGAGCTTTGTATGGGGTAGGCGACTTAAGCTGGAGATCTGGCCTGGTCCGAGCTTGGCGGGTGCTTAGGCGGGACCGGCCGCGCGTGGGCGAGTTGCCTGGCCGTCTTGAAGCTCGCCAGTCCAACGCTCCAGCTTGCTCCGGACCTGCGGCCCCTCCCCAACCCCTCGATTCCGCCCTTAATTTAAACCAAAAATTGCGTTGCTCTGTTCTACTGTTTTTTGAGGTCCGAGCAAGATGTCGAGAAGATACGATTCAAGGGTACTCTCCTGCCAATTCCCTTTGCTCGTCGGACAGCCCCAGCTAACCCGTGCCACCTCGCTAATAGACTACGATCTTCTCGCCAGAGGGCCGTCTCTATCAGGTTGAGTACGCCCTTGAGGCAATTTCGCACGCCGGTACAGCCTTGGGGATTTTGGCGAAAGATGGGATCGTCCTTGCCGCTGAGAGGAAGGTGACCAGCAAATTGCTGGAGCAGGATACATCTGCAGAGAAGCTCTACATATTGAATGAGTATGCGCCCCGTAATTCGGTTAAGAGGGAAAGAAAACTTCTTGCGGCCCGTACTGACCGCTTACGACAGCAACATGATCTGTGCAGTCGCTGGAATGACCGCAGATGCCAACATCCTCATAAACTACGCCCGTCAAGCGGCTCAGCGCTATCTCCTGACCTACGGTGAAGACATCCCCTGCGAACAGCTCGTTCGCCGCCTGTGTGATCTGAAACAAGGGTACACTCAGCACGGTGGTCTTCGACCGTTCGGTGTGTCGTTCATCTACGCGGGGTATGACCCGCACCGGCAATTCCAGCTGTACCAGAGCAACCCCAGCGGAAACTACGGTGGATGGAAGGCCACGAGCGTGGGAGCAAACAACGCTAGTGCACAGAGCCTGCTGAAACAAGATTACAAGGAAGACTGTGACCTCAAGGAGGCATGCGCCTTGGCGGTGAAGGTATTGAGCAAGACTATGGATTCAACGAAACTAAGCAGTGAAAAGAGTAAGTGGTCCTACCCCCTGCGTCCATTAAGGCAAGTCGGGTCTGCTGACTTGTATCCTTTTTCTTTGCAGTCGAGTTTGCAACAGTGGGGAAGACGAAAGATGGGAAGGTTTACCACCACCTGTGGAGTGGTGATGAGATTATGGCCCTCTTGAAGCAACATGGGCTGGCAAAGGAGGACGACGAGCCGGAGACAGGAGAGATAAAATAAGAATGATCATGTTTCCTGTTTTGTTCTTTGTGCGGAGGATTTTCCACCACTTCTCTAATGCAAGGCTTGTTCCCAATGTCTGGTCATTCATACTGCGGCCCTATAGATGGCAATTAACGATCTGACAATACATTTCTTCGCCGACCCTCCATGACAGAGGATTCTGGTGGGATATATCCAATTGATCCTTTGCCATGGTCAAAAGGGATGGCTGCGGGTGTCCGACTTGGTTTCATCCGGAGTGCAGTGGACGGCGTCTGGGTAGTGACGTGGCAAGCAACGATGGAAAGCTGAGCACCGAACGGCTGGGTACGCTACCCTGCTCTCTTTTCCTCACGCCCAATCCGGCTGAGATATATCCCAGCTCATATGGGTCCACGTATATGTAAAATCTCAATCCGCCCTGAGCGCCTGTGCAACAGCCCGTAGGTATTAAGACTGCTGATCGAACTGCCTGCTCGCCGCCCTCATGTAATATGCATTTTTGACGGTCACCTCGGCCCCCGAGCACCATGGAAAACCGCAATCTTCAAGAGCGAATACAAAGAATATACAGGGGCACCGGTGGATGCACTCGACACATAAACATTTACTGGGAAAGTGGGCAATCTTCTATGCGATAAAAGGCGGGATAAAGGACAGCATTCACTTTCGAAAAAAACCTCTACCAGATGGGCAGTGCGTGCCTTAGGATATAGGAGAAAATCAAAAGGTCTGCTAGAGTCGTTGGGCAGAGGCTTGGAGCACGGGAGTCGGGGCACTTGCTGCCTCAGGCGAGTCGGCGACGCGCGCGGTTAAGAAACCCTGCCAATGGTCGGCGCTATTAGGTCACGTGGCATCGGTCCGGGGTTGGAGACGCGGAGTTGGCGCCGCAAGGGGTTCGGTGCACGTGATGGGCCTTCTCGACGTCGTCCGTCGACATCCTTGGAGGTCACCCGCATTATTGCGCACGTCGACTCCGAGTGTTCGCGTCCTGATCTTGTATCCTGCAGTCGACTGTGACGGGATATTTGTTAGAAATATGACTTCCGCTTACTGCGGGTTGTGTTCCCCTTGTGACCTATAATTATCGCGGCGAACCGCTCACCGCAGTACGGGCGCTTATGATGTGGAACTCTTCGAACTACGGCCATGGTCGATGTGAGGGTCGTTAAGGAGAAGAATTTTATTGGTACACTACATTTCCTGAATATCACATGTAACAATTTAGCCCAGATTCTATCCTGGACCGTCTCGCCGGTCTCCTTTCCGTCCGCCAGGCTTGACGACTCGGCGTGATGTCACAGTCAAGCAGAGAGAACTCGGACACCCGAAGTTTCAACATGAGATGTGATTTGAAAGAAGAAATCGACGAGAAGGATTCCGGAATCAGGCCATCAGCCTTACCCGCTGTGGGATGATACGGCATGCTCCAGCTTCTCGTGCAACTACTCTTTCAGCTCAGGACTTTCCGCCGGTTCTCGCGCTCGTTTTGCAGCTGGCGGATCTCCTTCTCAAGCTCCATGATAATCCGCTGGGACTTGTCGATGGATGCTACGAGGGTACCCCCCTCTCGCTTCCACCGGTCCAATCGCTCCAATTCCGCATTGCGGCGTCGTTTTTTGGTTTCGATCTTCTCGCAGAGCCGGCACTTCGTGGATTCGAATTCGGTTGCATTGACGAGTCTCATGCCGCACGTTTCACCGGTGCGATACTCGTAATTGCACTGGTGGGCGAAACTGGTCCAGTTCCAGTCTCCGCATGAAAACATCTTCTGGTTGTAGAAGCACATGCCTATCAGATGTGTTAGCCATGACCCCATTGAGGATCCCATCAAACGAACTTGTGGCTGATGTGACTTAGGTGTTTCAGCTTCTATCGAGGATGCTATTGGCTGGGCTTGCTTGTCTGGCTGTGCGAGGGCTGATTGATAGGCTGGCCTTGAGCGAAGCCAATTGAGGAGGTCGATCGGTTGAGGTCGAGTTTGAGGCTCTCTGTTCGGCGCAGGTTTATGATTCGTGGTGTGTTTTGAAGAAATCTTTGTCTGAGACTGAGCCGGAAAGAATACTCGACCATGGGGGACTAAGACGCGATATTTATGTTTCAAACTCCTCTTGCCCAGTGTTCACACCGTCCGACCTCGACGCAAACCCCTCCTCGATCCACACGCATCCCAGCGTGTGATGGCCTTATCCTGGATGGCTCTATCGTTACTCTGCGTCATTACCGACCCCTGTTGGGCACCATTGATTCTCCTGCTGGTGGAGTTTCTGGCCTTCCACGACATCCGTTCTCACGGGTCGTATTGATTTCACCGGTTGCTTCACGAATGCATGCAGTTCGCATGGTCGTGTCGTGGCATCGAAATCTCCTCCGCTCTATTGTGTATCTTCAAAAATCCCTCACGCCATGGAGCTCTCCTTGTTCATGGGACCGGTGCATCCATACCGCATTCATTGCTCTTCCCTGTCCCTCCTCTCTGTCTAGCTTCCGCATTGAGATGCTCCCCGGGAGATGGACCTTCTTCTCGCTACGCTTGTGATCAATGCTCCTGCATGGTCGAGTTGTCGTCCATTCGTGCCATGTGTCTCCGTCAGTCAACATAGGCGACTCCCAGTCAGGGGTTAACCTTGTGTTCCTTGTCGAAGGCAAGCCGCATTACCTTTTCCTCATGAATGTGATATTGATTTCTGCAGCCGGGGCGGTTGCCCCACCTGTAGGTGCTGTGCTGTCTGCCTACGCCCCCTGTTCTGTGGTGGCCAATTTCTCTCGGATGTGCTGTCAATCGTTGTATCATGGCTCCCATCCTAGGCTCCTGTCCGGTTCTCCGCTGCAGACTGAGACCGTGGTACATTGTTCTATGGAACGCAAGGCTGTGTGCGGACTCCGTCGTTTCAGACAGACACAGTCATCGGTTCAGTTTCTCTGTCTCCTGTTTTTGTGCACATCTCATGTAATGCCATATTGAAGCACATGAGAGTTCCTATCTGCAGGCTCACAGCCGGCCCCGCATTCCCTTGAACTCCCCTTTCGTTTCTCTCAACCAATGATTCCTGTTCCACTTCAATTAGACGCGTCGTGTATACTCTTCGATGTCTTGGCTTTCCCATCTGTTCATGACATCCAACTCACTTTCCTGTCGTGGGTTACCGAACTCATATCACGTTTCGAGGACGATCCTCTTCAGCTGATCTCTCCGACATGCACATGAATAATCCTGCATAGGCTCCCGCTTAATTACAGGGTTCATTGCCATCCCCCTGTCCTCTTAATTCCGGACGATAAGGTGGTACCTCTTCGGCTCGAGAGCGAAGACAAACAGCACCTGTGACACGGTACATCTGCTATCTGGACACATGCATTTACGCTAAATCCCGGAGACTCTCTGACGTGGCGCTCGGCGTCTGGTCCAGGATTTTGGATTTGATCAATGTTCCTCACGTCTTGCTGGCATATTCTGAGGCGAAATCTCGTCCTCCACCCCATGTGGAAGTATGGAGAGAAGAACACGGGTTCGTCTTTGCAAATCGGCAAACAGAGGAGTTCTAATCTCGCGATCCCCGCCTTTCCAGGACTCTCTGAACGTATATTGCTCTTGCTTTGCAACCGTGAACAACTTCTGTTTATCTCACCGCAGCATGTATGGCTAACCCTGTTAGAGTTCCTGTGTGTTGGAGATGAGCCGCAGCTCTCCGACAGGATTTACTGCCAACTCAGCCATCCAGCGAGGTTCCCCAGCAAGATGGCGACGAGGTAACAAGGACTGCATCGGATATATGGATGATGCTATCGGCCCTTGCTAGCTAAGCCACCAACTCGATTTTCCACCCCTCCACGTTGTCTGGCTTTCCCTGTTACGGCCGGCAAGTTGTAGCTCCGAGTTATTATAGGCCTTTCGTGCTTGGGCCTCGGACCGCTCTGTGAAGTAAATGAAAAGAACAGCATTGTTAGCGTCTAACCCTGAATTCGCTAGGATTGACCTGCGAGGAGAGCGGGAAAATTGTTCATCTTGCTTGTCCTCCATCACCCTCAGACATAGTACTGGAACGTTGAAATTGAATTCCCTGACCCACATGCACTCTCCATCCAGCCGGGTCTCCTCGATTCCCGTGATTGAGGAATGAACGGAGCCCTCCGGCACGCAGCACCCGCATGCTTCTGCCTCCGGCAAATAAATATGCTAACAACAGCTTTGGGATTTTACGATGAAGCACCTTTGCCAGCCGAGTTCTTTATGAGGCTGGATTGGTTTGCACAGAGATACATCCTAGTCTTCTCCCGGCGAATGTGCCCAATGGACTCTCTTAGTCCACTGCAGACCATATGCAGCAAATGAGACTCCCTGTCAATACACTAAACTTGCAGGGATTTTCAGCACCACCGGCCTGCCTTACGCGCATAAAGTTCCAGGCAGACTTTGCAGAGGCTCGAAATAGTTCCTGGAAATTGGCTCCCTCTCGTGACAGAGCAGAACTTCCCTCTCTCCTTCCGCTTCCCTGGGTTGTTTGTATGCCGTGTTTTCCGTTTTGTGGCTTGGATGAGTTGCATACTCATTGGTGCCACATTGTCTGGTATGGCTTCAGTGTTCACTTAGTCTCAGTCTCGACCGGCAGGTTCGGTATGAGCAGCAAGGGTAGTTGACTGAAGGCAGGATATATTTCCTTCACTATACTATGTCAACCCTTCCATCTCCATGTTGCAGGGGGCTACAACTAAGCAAGGATGACAGCATGCACACGAAATGATCTTAGCGCCAGTCTTCCGTCCTGTGTCTCTCAGTGGACGAGCCCTGTAGCAGCGTGCAGTGTGACGAGTGGCAAGACTGAGGAGAGACCTGAATTTGGATACTCCGGCAAACCATGCTCGGGCCATGCACAAGGCAGCCTCCTCAGCCATCACAACTACACCTCGCACGCGAATACGGTCCCGTGGGAAAGGCGTGATGCGGGCACTAAGCAGGCATGGATAGCCCCTGAGCCTCAATTGTACCCGCCAGAACAGGGTAGGACGGGGATGCCGTTGACGTGGCAGTCAAGACTCTGGACTTTGACGGATCTTTCACTGCCGCGGGGTTTGTTATGGCAGGGATGACTGGCTACATAGCTTACTCTGTCCGTTGACGGTTATTTCTCCCGGTCAGGCAAGTGGGACATTTCCTCCAAGGTTGCCAGACACGTGGGATGCTGGCAGTGAGCCATGAGTGTGGTCTAAACCCGATCCTCGGCTCCTTGTTTGCGATGAAGGTGATGGCAAGACTGTTACGTCGGGTTGGTAAGCTGGCTCGAGCTGTTCGTGACATGGGAGCAGCGAACTGTCCATGGACGCCCTAGTCTCTGAGGGTATCAGCTCAGCTATGCCAACCCCCGTTCCTGCTGTCGGTTTTTGCGTTATTGTTATAGGAGTTGGCCAAGAGGATGATGAATTCACTCCAACACGGCTCCTGCGCTCTATCTGATACTGGCCACGTGACAGGCATACAAGTAGGGCTTCGCAGGTCACGCTCCTTGTAATGACGTCAGCATGACCTGGAGAGGGAAACTGCCAAGCGTCGGAGGATGGCGACTTGATGCTCTGTACTTGGCACTCATCGGACCTCTATAAGTATTAATTGAGAACAAGTAAGTGCGAGCAACATCGTAATTATGCTGTTGAGACTGACGGAAAACTTAGTTTGCTAAGTCCTGTACCGTACTGTACCAGTATATGAAGGATATAGTTTTCCGCCATCTTCTGTACACGTTTGTCCATAGCTGGATAGGAGGAGACGATCGGAGTGAACATTTCAAGACAGTAAGATACTGAAATCTTCCATCATGTGGCACCACATCGCCGCGATCCGCCAGGCTAGTCTGGCTAGCAGCGAAGGTACCCGAGCCCGAGCCGTCTACACACTAGCTACAGCTCGACCGACTACATATGGATTAAGCGGACAATCCACAGCGCGAACCCTGTCCGCTACGACTAACCTGTTCACCACAAGTGAACATAAGACAATGGACCGGTCAGCCCTGAGGCCCGAGCGCACCGAGTACACCAAGTCCGGGACGGACGACGAAGTGGCGCGACACCCGTCGGCGTACGACCCTTCCAACACATCCCCTGAGGGCGCGGCCGAGGCAGCGAGTCGCGAGAGTCAGCAGGAAGGAAAAATCAGCAACCCTCTCGATGTGAGCCCGGCGAACCAGGATGCCAGCAAGGCGCGTGACCCGATGGAGGGAGCCCCAGATCAAAATGTTAATAAAGCTGGGCCAAGCGCGAGGGTATCGCCAAAGAAGAGGGAGGTGAACGTAGGGGAGCGTTCTCCGGGCTCTGGATTAGTGGCCGACGATGTTGTCGGCTGAGAAAAGGCTGGGTTTCTGTTGGTTTCCTCTTGGGACGGCTCCGCATCTCACAAAAGAAGTGGAGTCAAGACGATTGTCATGGCATTGGTTACCCGTACTGTAAATATGAATATCAAACCCACTACATACGGAGCATGAAAATGACAGCAAAGCCGTCAAATCAGAACAACGCTGGGGAAAACCCAAACATCGCAATCATGAAGGACCCTTCCACTCTGTCCGGCCCAGCCGGATGATGTCGCTTGCATCCAAGACCCAGGTCTTCTCACTACCGGCGGGGACATCTCCCTCGAGCGCCTTGAGGCCGGCGTGGATGGCCGCCTTCGCAATGACATCCGCCTCCTGGGCCCAAGGGTCCTTGAGACGGTTGTGTATCTTACCTGCGACGCCGGCGAGGAAGCGGCCCACCGCCTCGAGAGGTCGGCGCTCCTCGCGCTGGCCGGCGATCAGACCGGGGCGCAAGATGACCGTCCGCTCGAAACCTAGCGCCTTGACGGCCTCCTCGAGCTCACCCTTCATGCGCGTGTACGGAAAGATGGACGTCTTGCTGGCGCCGGTCGACGAGATAAGCACGTACACCTTAGACCCGGCGTCGCGGGCGGCACGGGCCAGCTCCAGGTTGAGGTCGTGATCCACCTTGTACTGGTTCTCGATCCCGCCGGCCGCGGCGCTGGTCGTGCCCAGGGACGAGATGAACAGCGCCGGCGGCGGGGACAGGGACGCAATCTGGCTCGCCCAGCGGGAGGTGTCGCTGTCGACGAAGGCCGTCAGCTTCGCCTGGGGCGCCGCCGCGGCGGCGGGTGGGGTGCGGCGGGAGATCGTGTCAACGCGGGACACGCCCGAGTGGGAGAGCAGGGTCGAGAGGATGTGGGAGCCCTGTTTACGATCTTCCGTCAGCATCGTCCGGACGGAGTTTGGCGTTCATCCATGGGTCCCGGAACGAGGTTCCTGGAAGCACTTACCACCATCCCGGTGCAGCCAACGAGGGCGACGGCTGCCATGATGATTAGTCGCTATACTGTCTGATTCTATCTGAAGCACGTCCTGGAGGACAGAGTGTCGAGAGGTCAAGACGACACGTTGCAGCTGTCAGATTTGTCACCAGCGTCAGCTCGTCGCGGCGACGGAGCCGCCGGGAGCCGTCGGGCGGTTAGGGCTGCCCGCACCATGTGACGGTCAGGTGACCTGCTGAGTCAGCATCACGGGAGAACGTTTGCCCGGGTGCTTATCGATAAGAAATTGCGTGATTGCGGCTAACCGTTTTGGGAAAGAGGGTATGGGCTCCTCCACCTCCTCGCTCGTCTTTTTCTCGCCCGCCGTCTATCCTCTCTTTCTCTGCGCCGTCAGATGTCGGAGAGCGCGTCCTGACATCGTCCTCTCCATCTCCTCTCTCTCCCGCTGTCCCTCTCTCTGGCTCTGGAGCTCTCCGCCCATTCCCGTCGCGATGGCGGCTGCTTCTTCCGCTCCCGCCCTCTCCGCCCTCAGCGGGCCCACGTATGTCACCGCGCAGACCCTGATCCAGCAGGTCGCCTACGCCCTCTCCGACAAGATCTTCTCGTACTCTCCGGAGACTTTCAACCTCGATGGTGCGGTCCGCGAGTGGGCTGCCCGCCGTGAGACCAATGCCTATGGCGATGCCCCCAAGGTGCAGCCCATGGAGACCCGCCAGGGCGCCGGAAACATCGCCCTCGGCTATCTCTTCTCCCGCGACTTTGATCTGCGCAAGCGCCATGTTCCCCAGGGCATCCTGGCCTCGTCCGCGACGCTGCCGTATCTCCGCCCGGCCCTGGAGCAGTTGTCTCTGCTGTACTCCGTCGCCAGCCCCGTCGCCGCCCATGTTGCGGCTGTGGACTACGCCGGCGAGGACGGCCTGGTCTCGGACTATGTTTCCGCCCTGACTCTCTCTGAGGAGCTCGGCCTGGGCCTGATTTCCAGCGCCTCCGCCCACGAGGCTCAGCACATGGCTCTCTTCGCGACTCTGCTCGCCTCGTTCCTGCCGTCCATCCACATCTACGACGGCGTTCGCGTGGGCCGCGAGACCACCCGTGTCATTGATGTCCTCGACCAGGCCGGTCTCTCGCGCACTTATGAGGCCGTCCGCCACGCCCTGAGCGACACTAAGAGCCGCCATCTTGACGCCCAGGGCAAGGTGCTCGGCTTGCTCCAGGCCCTCAATAGCGAGCTCGGCACGGATTATGGTCTCTTCGAGTACCACGGCCACCCGGAAGCTACCTCGGTTTTGGTTGCCTTCGGTACCGTCGAGGCGTCCCTGACGGCTCAGATCGCCCGCTCCCTGGCCAAGGACGGCGCCCGCGTTGGTGTCGTCAACGTCCGGGTGTACCGTCCCTTCGTTGAGGAGGAGTTCCTCCGTGTGCTGCCCAAGACGGCCAAGACTGTTGGTGTCCTGGGCCAGGTCCGCGACGAGCTGGCCGTGCAGGAGGAAGGCGTCCACTCCGCCCTGTACGACGACGTGCTCGCTGCGCTGGTCTTTGCTGCTGACCGCGCCCAGCCGGCTTGCGTCGAGATCAAGTACTCCCGCTCTCACCGCTGGACGCTGCTCAACACCGCGGCCGCCTTCCAGCGCGTGTCTGACAAGCCGATCCTCCAGGCTGCTCAGGATGCCCAGGATCCGGCCCCTCTGCAGCTCCTCGACCCGTCTGTGGTGAGAGAATACACCTTCTGGGACACTGACGATTCTGCCTCGGGCCAGGCTGCCCGCGTCCTGGGCGAGGCCCTGGCTACGGACTCTGCCTGCAATGTCACCACTAGCACTGTGCACGACAACCTCGTCCAGGGGGGTGCTGTTCGCGTCGACATCCGTAAGAGCGCCAAGACTCTCGACGCTCCCTATGCTGTGACTGCGGCGGATGTCTCCTACGTCGGAAACATCAAGCTGTTGGGCGACGTCGATGTGCTGGCCTCCGTCAAGGACAACGGAAAGGTCATTGTCAACGCACCCGGAGTGAAGGATGATGAGCTCGAGAAGAAGCTCCCTGCCGCTTTCCGTCAGAACCTCGCCCAGCGAGGCATCTCCCTGTACATTGTGGACCCGTCTATTGCCGGCGATGCTGCACTGGAGCCATTGGTCCTGCAGGCGGCCTTCCTGCGCGTCGCACTGCCGACTCAGGAAGCGGTGGGCACGGAGAAGCTCTCCAAGGTACTCGGCAACCCTGCAGGCCTCGAAGGTGTGACCAAGGACCTGGACAAGATGCTGCGCCAGATCGAGGTCCCCGAGTCGTGGAAGAGCGTCGAGGGAGCCGCCGACGCGCCCCGTCTTCCTACGGACATCACGGCCAACAGCTTCGTGCCGTTCGACAAGAGCGAGGAGGAGCCTCCATCGGTGCTCCGCGACTGGAAGACAGCGGCCAAGGGCCTGGTCTTCAAGGAAGCGTATGGCACGCGGTCCGCTCTCCGACCCGATCTCAGCACCAAGACGTACACGGTCCACGTCAAGGAGAACCGGCGGCTCACCCCCGTCACTTACGACCGCAACATCTTCCACATCGAATTCGACCTGGGCGATTCCGGCCTCAAGTACGACATCGGCGAGGCCCTGGGTGTCCACGCTGAGAACGACGGCGAAGAGGTCATGGAGTTCATCAAGTTCTACGGTCTCAATCCTGACGACATCGTCGAGGTGCCGTCGCGCGAGGACCCATCCGTGCTGGAAACTCGCACTGTTTACCAGGCCCTCGTGCAGAACGTCGACATTTTCGGTCGCCCGCCAAAGCGCTTCTACGAGGCCCTCGCCGAATTTGCCACGGACGAGAAGGAGAAGAAGAAGCTTCAAGCCCTGGGTGGACAAGAGGGCGCTGCGGAGTTCAAGCACCGCTCCGAGGTCGAGACCGTCACCTTCGCCGACATCCTGCAGGAGTTCCCGTCCGCCCACCCCAGCTTCCACGATCTTGTGCGCATCGTGAGCCCGATGAAGCGCCGGGAGTACTCGATCGCCTCCTGCCAAAAGGTGACCCCAACCTCTGTGGCCCTGATGATCGTCGTTGTCAACTGGGTCGACCCGCGTGGCCGCCAGCGCATCGGTCAAGCTACGCGGTACCTCAGCAGACTCAAGCCCGGCGCTCCTGTCACCGTCAGCGTCAAGGCCAGCGTGATGAAGCTGCCCCCGAAGTCTACCCAGCCGATCATCATGGCTGGTCTGGGTACCGGTCTCGCTCCGTTCCGCGCGTTCGTCCAGCACCGCGCTCTCGAAAAGGCCCAGGGCAAGGAAATCGGCTCCGTCCTGCTGTACATGGGCTCCCGCCACCAGCGCGAGGAGTACTGCTACGGCGAGGAATGGGAGGCCTACCAGGCCGCCGGTGTCATCACCCTCCTGGGCCGGGCCTTCTCCCGTGACCAGCCGCAGAAGATCTACATCCAGGACCGCATGCGCGAGACCCTGCCCGAGATCATCAAGGCGTATATCCACGAGCAGGGTGCCTTCTACCTCTGCGGTCCCACCTGGCCCGTTCCAGACGTTACCGCCGTGCTGGAGGAGGCGATCGCGACGGACGCCAAGGCCACGGGCAAGAAGGTCGACACGCGCAGGGAGATTGAGAAGCTGAAAGATGAGCTGAGATACGTCCTTGAGGTCTACTAGACTGGTCAGTTGGGCCTGGTCTGGTGTGACCTGTCGACTTAAATGCGTATCTCTGCTGATTGACGTCTGACTTGACAAGTATAAGACGGTCAGACGAGGTGCACCGGTGCGATGACATGTAGATATTTCATGCATAGACAGTCCACTCTTCTATTCCATCTATTTTAAATTTTCATACAGTCCAAGCCCTGGGTATCACATCATCTAGTCCAGTAGATCAACCAACCCAGCCTCCCTACCGCTGTCTGCCCTAACTGCCCATCCGTATGCAATAGTGCAACATAATACGACATAAACCGTAATTCTATCCAAAGAGAAATAAAGTGTGAAGACATTTAATCTCCCCATCCATATCCTATCTCCTTTTGAAAAAAAAAATTCCGAAATATATAAACTGAAGACAGCAACAACTTTTACGCCCTCCCCACCGTCCCCAGCTTCGTCTTGCCGTACGCGCCGCCCTTTTCCTTCCGCAGCTCCAGCGCCCGTCGGTACGGCGGCGCCGTCGGCGGCTGCACGGGGTCCAGGCTGACGTGGCCGGGAGGCAGGGAGTAGGACGCGTCCGAGTCCCACGCAGAGAGGTCCCCGCAGGTAATAAAGGGCGGGATCCAGCGGGTCTCGGGAGGGTTTTTGATATTGGTCTTTGATGGGGGTGAGAAATCGGGGGAGTCGGAGGGATGCAGCATGCGGACCTGCGCGGTGTGGTTTGGTCCGACTTGTGTCGTGTCAGTTGTGGTCGTGATGGGCGTCCGCTCAGTGAGGTCCTCGTCTTCCTCGTCTCCCGGAATCTCAACCTCGATCCCATTGATCCCCCCCGTCTTCGGGTCAGGGACAGGAGGAGCAGCGGCCCCGCCAAACAGCGGATTCTTCAGCGCGGCCATCGCACCTCCCTCTCCTCCGTCTCTAGCAGGCGGAATGAACCCCTCGCACACCACAAACGCCTCGAGACTGCTCGCCCGGCTGCTCCGCGGCTTCGCTACCGACACCTTCTCAAACACCGTCCGCAGCTGCGCGTAGATCAGGTCCACGTCGCGCCCGCGGAAGACCTTGGCGACAAACTTGCCGCCCGGGCGGAGCACGCCGATGGCGAGGTTCAGGGCCGAGTAGAGCAGCTGCGACTGGATGTAGATGTCGAGGTCGTGGAGGCCGGTGACGTCGGGGGCGCCGTCGGAGAGGACTAGGTCGACTGGATGAGGATGAGGTGGTTTAGACGGTGGGGAAATAGACGAGGAGTCGTAGGCCTCCGGGTCCAGAGCGCGGAGGAGCAGAGGGATCGTCGACGGATGCGTAATGTCCGCTTTCAGGGTGGTGATGCCCTCGAGGGGCGCCATGGGCTGCAGGTCGATGGCGACGATCTTGACGTTCTTGCGTGGCTTCAACTCGGTATCCTCTGGCTCTTCCTCACTTTCATCCCCATCATCGATAACTTCCCCCGCAGCAGCAGCAGCCTTCTTCCTCTCCAGCCGTTCCAGCGCCCTCCTCTCCCGCCGCCTCTTCTCCACCCACGCTCGCCGCCCGAAACTCTCCCCCTTGATCAGCACCCGGCTGAGCACCTGGCTCCAGCTGCCCGGGGCCGCGCAGAGGTCCACGACGCGCGTGACGCTGTCCGGGTCCGCGTGCGCGAAGAGGTCGAACTGCTCGTCGAGCTGGATCAGTTTGAAGGCGGAGCGGGCGCGCCAGTTTTGCTCTTTCGCGAGGCGGTAGTACGCGTCGCGCTTGTCTTTGGAGGATTTGCCCATTCTGCCTCTCTCTCTCTATTTCGTTGCGGTTTTTATGGCCTTTGGTTTTTGTCTGCGGAGGGTTGCAACAGCGGGGTTTTGTTCGACGTTCACTTTTTGATGTGATGTGGGGAGCGGGCGTTGATAAGATCGTGCCGCTGGGCGGAACTTTTCTGCCGCCTGCTTTGGGGAGAAAAAATTAAGACCAAAAGTCGCGCGACCTGCGCAGCACCAACCCATTTCTTTTAATCAATTTGCCCGCGCTCGCACACATTGAGCCATGAGCAAGAAACGAGCGCGCGAGTCCAGAGGCCTCAGCTTTTCCTCCAAGAAGAGGCAGAAGCTCGAAAAGACCGCGAAGGGCGTCGACGACTCGGACGGCCTCGTCGAGGTCGACGATCTCGACTGGAAGGCGGTTTCGCTGCCTGACCGGCTCGACGATGCGGGCGGGTTCTTTGGACTGGAGGAGATCGAGGGCGTCGAGGTCGTGCGGCCTGCGGACGGGAAGGGGCAGGTCAAGTTCAAGGTTCGTCTTTCGTTCCGTACAGCTGATTGGATTTACTTGTTCTTCTGCTGCGAAGTCGGGAGCTAATAACTCCAACTCTGGTCCAGGCCGCCGGGAATAAACCCGCAAAATCGATCCTGAAGAAGAAGAGTCCTCCCGCGGAGAATGAGGAAGCGGACAAGGAATATGAAGAGTGGTCCGGATTTAGTGACGACGAGCCGGAGAAGGATACCCAGGAAGCGGAGAAACAGCAGGAGAAGAAGGACGTAGAGGAGAAGTCGGAGAAGTCAAAAGAGAGCAAGGACATAAAGGAAAAGCAAAAAGAGAAAGCGAAAGAGAAAGAGAAACCCAAGGAGACCAAGGATGCGAAGAAAGAAAAGGAAAAGAACCAGAAGAAGCGCAAGCAGTCCGAAAGCCACCATGACCGCGGCATCCAGCCCAGCCTGTCCTTCGCGGCCCTCGACGACGAGGAAGACGACGGCGTGGACGTGTCGGCATGGGACCCCCTTGGCCTCTCGCCCGAGATCCAGACGAGCCTGTCGAAGCTGAAGTTCTCGACCCCCACCCCGGTGCAGAAAGCCTGCATCCCGGGGATCCTGGCCGGGCATGATGTCGTGGGCAAGGCGTCCACGGGTTCCGGGAAGACGCTGGCGTTCGGCATCCCGATCCTCGAATACTACTTGGAGAAGAGAAGAGGGAGAGGAGGGGATTCACCAGATGAGAAGGGCAAGGGCCCCGATCCCATCGCGTTGATCTTGTCCCCTACGCGAGAGCTGGCGCACCAGCTGGCGAAGCATATCGGGGACCTGAATACGCATGCTCCCGACACCAATGCGCGCATCGCCCTGCTGACCGGCGGTCTGTCGATCCAGAAGCAGCAGCGACTGCTGGCCGACGCGGACATCGTGATCGGCACCCCCGGCCGGGTGTGGGAGATCATGAGCACGGAGCCCGGCATGATAAAGAAGCTGAAGAAGATCAAGTTCCTGGTCGTCGACGAGGCGGATCGGCTTCTCAGCGAGGGGCACTTCAAGGAGGTCGAGGAGATCCTGAACGCGCTTGATCGCGTGGAGGATGGCGTCTTCCCGGGAGAAGAGGAAGCCGAGTCTGATGAACAGAATGAAGAGGAAAAGCAGAGGCAGACGCTCGTCTTCTCTGCCACGTTCCATAAGGGCTTGCAGCAGAAGCTCGCGGGCAAGGGACGCTTCTTTGGCGGCGACCTGCTGAACAAGAAGGAGTCGATGGAGTACCTCCTGGAGAAGCTGAACTTCCGCGAGGAGCGGCCCAAGTTCATCGACGTGAACCCCGTCTCGCAGATGGCGGAAGGGCTGAAGGAAGGACTCGTGGAATGCGCCGCGATGGAAAAGGTGAGTTTATCCCCATATATCCATTATCTCTCTCTATATACCTCATGTATGGAACGATATTCTAATAACAACTACAGGACCTCTACCTCTACACCCTCCTCCTCTACCACCCCAACCACCGCACCCTCGTCTTCACCAACTCCATCTCCGCCGTGCGCCGCCTGACCCAGCTGCTGCAGAACCTGGGCCTGCCTGCGCTGGCGCTGCACTCGTCGATGGCGCAGAAGGCGCGCCTGCGCGCCGTCGAGCGCTTCTCCTCGCCCTCGTCGGACCCCAGCTCCGTCCTCGTCGCGACGGACGTGGCCGCGCGCGGCCTCGACATCAAGGGCATCGACCTTGTCATCCACTACCACGTCCCGCGCACGGCGGACACGTACGTCCACCGATCGGGACGCACGGCGCGCGCAGGGGCGCCGGGCAAGAGCATCATCATCTGCGCGCCGGACGAGGTCGTCGGCGTCGCGCGCCTCTGCGCCAAGATCCACGCCGACACCAACAAAAACAACAACCCCAGCAAACGCATCCCGCTCGAATCGCTCGAGCTCGACCGGCGCGTCGTCACGCGCGTCCGGCCCCGCGTCCAGCTCGCAAAGCGCATCACCGACGCGACCCTCGCCAAGGAGAAGCTCTCCGCGGAGGACAACTGGCTGCGCGCCGCGGCGGAGGACCTCGGCGTGGACTACGACAGCGAGGAGTTCGAGGAGGCCGGGCGCCTGGCGCGCGGCAAGCGGCGCGGGCGCGGCCGGCACGAGCGCGAGAAGAAGGCCGGCAGCGTGTCCAAGTCCGAGCTGGCGGCGATGCGGGCGGAGCTGAAGCAGATGCTGTCGCGCCGGGTCAATGTCGGCGTGAGCGAGCGGTACATCACCTCGGGGCGGGTCGACGTGGAGAAGCTGTTGCGCGGGGAGGGGAATACGGCGTTTTTGGGGGAGGTGGATGCGTTGGATTTCTGAGAGAATATTCTACTTCCCTGCTTGTATATATCCCGGAAGTACTGGTTCTGCTGTGTCTCGCGGTCCGCAGAAGAGTACTAATATATCATGTGCATACGAGAAAACACTTGCTTTTCTCCGTAGTATGAAATTGGTAAATATATTCCCAAGCGCTGTATACAACTCAATAGTGCTTCTGCAACGCTGGATCAACTACCACATTTAAAAAGGACCGCGGGTAAACAGAAAAAACGTGTAACTTGGATCTATCTATCAGTAGTACTGCACCAACCTACTGCTTAAAGCCAGCGCCTCTAGTGAAATAAGGAAATGGACTCAGATTCGGAAAACTCAACACACATGGGGAGAGGTATATCATCATAACATGACAACATGACAACATGACAACATTCACGACTGTAACAAACACAAAATCATCACGACAAACATAACAACATATAGTACCATATTCGCCCAGTTGACATCAAAACAGAAAGAAAAAGAAGAACAAGTCGAGCTGTCTAATCCTATGTCCCTCCCTCCCTTGTAGAGTGACCCAACGCTGACAATGGTGATGATGATGCTCGTAGCTGTGACCTGACCTGGTCTGCTAGGATAGTTCAGCACCCAACTTCGCTTAGTCAAACGCCGCCCCATCTATGCAAGTAACGATATGACCCTGTGATTGATCGATGAAAGATCACCAAGCCCACTGCTCATCCCAGTGCTTCTCATCAAACTCGAGATACAGCCTCCCGTCCGGAGCCCGCGACAGACACCGCGGATAGTGGTAGATATCGTACGATCCGCCGTGCTTCTCCTTGATGTTCCGGTAAAAGTCGTACACGCGCTTGTAGCTCTCCATCAGCTCCTCCACGCCCTCCCGGCGGACGCAGTTCTTGTGGGACGTCGGCCCGCGCGCCTTTTCCAGCCGCTTGGTCAGCTTCGCGATGGCCGCCATCTGGTCCTGGATCTCGTCGCGGAGGGCATCGGTGGTGTGCTTCTCCGCTGCCAGCGCGGCGTCTGCCGACCTCAGCTTGTCCTCGAGGTCGTCGATGATCGCGGCGCGCGAGCGGAGTTCGGCGTCTTTGGCGGCGATTTCTTCGTCGAGTTGGGCGAGGTTGGCGGCGTGGTTGTTTTTCTCGTCGCGGAGCTGCTTGTACAGGCGGTCCGGGTCGTACTCGAGCTCGCGCTGGAAGGCCGTGTCGAGGTCCTGCTTCAGTTTCTGGACCTTCTTGTTTGCCTGCGCCACTTCGCGCTCGCGGCGGGCGAGGTCGAACTTGAGGTTCTCGAGGTTCTGCTCGGCAGCGAGGGCTTCGGCTTTTGCGGCCTTGAGTTTCGCTTCGAGCTCCTTGATCGTCGATGTCGACGTTTTGATTTTTTCTTCCAGTCCGGCGATCTTGGACTTGGTCGATTCTCGCAGGGCGACGAGCTCGGCGTTTGCCTCCTGTGCCTTGTTGCGCTCGGTCCTCAGGTCGCCCATGAGCTTTGTGCGGTTCCCCTTCTCCTTCGCAAGCTCGTCCTGGAGCCGGCTCTTCTTCGTTTCGAGCTCGAGCAACTCGGAACCCAGGGCTGCGACCTTCTCGGTCGCCTCGGCAAGCCTGTTCTCAGCGTCCTGGAGAGACTTGGCGAGCGACTTCTTCTCCCGTTCCAAGTTCGCTTGGGTCGCCTTGTAATTCAAGACTTCCGCCTTGAGGCTCTGTGTTTCTTGCTGGTGCTCGTCTGCCGACTCTCTCAGATTCTTGACGGTACGTTGCAATTCGGCAATCTCATCTTCCAGGACCTTCTTCGTACGCGCGAATGTCGTATTTCCGATTTCTCTTTCGTCCTGTACCCTTGCTTTCAGCACGCGTAGTTCCACTTCTATCGCTGTGCAGTTTGCCTTCTCCGTTCGCAGCTCCTTGATGGCCTTCTGGTGGGCTTCTTTTTCCGCGGCCAGCTCGGACTGGAGTGACGTCTTCACTCTGTTGGCGTCGGAGAGTTCATTTTCAAGCTCTTGAGCTTTCTTCTCCACTTGGGCGAGTTTCGTCCTCGTCTCTTGGGCGCTGGTCTTAAGCTTCTTGTTCTCGTCCTCGAGCCGCGACGTTGTAGCTTGGTACTCCACGTTCTCCGCGTACCACTTGTCGGCGTCGTTTTTCAGGGATTTGAATTCCTCCTGGAGCTTCTCTTTGGCGCTCTTGATGCTCACGTTGTCCTTGGTCAGAGTTTGATTCGCCTCGCGGAGCTCCTCTACTTTCGTCTCGAGGCGCTGGATCGTTTCTTTGAACCTGTCGACCGTCTTCGCCTGCCGCTTGTTCTCCTCCGTCGCTGATTCGAGGGACTTCTCCACCTTCTTCTTCGCGAACTCGAGTTCACGAAGCTTGCGATCGAGAGCGTCGTTGGCATTGGAAAGCTCTTGTTTTTCAGCCAAGTGCTTTTGTTCCTGATCCTGAAGTGCTTTGCAAGTGTTTTGGAGCCGGAGCTTGGCGTTGTTTGCCTCTGTGAGCGACTTCTCAAGCTGGAGTTTGCTTTCTCTCAGGGCCTCATTGGCAATGGAAAGTTCTTGTTTTTCAGCCAAGTGCTTTTGTTCCTGATCCTGAAGTGCTTTGCAAGTGT